>WNFP01012205.1_pt1 | contig 10254 bp, 11 predicted proteins | sample 5400201 | NCBI WGS metagenome assembly WNFP01 (sample SAMN13153355, study PRJNA577476) | soil metagenome | isolation source: 115 cm saprolite under Madrone tree | place: USA:California | collected 2016-06-14
CGCGGCTGCAATCGGAGCTGCAAGTCACGATGGAGGCGCCGGGCACGGATGGCATGCAATCGATGAAGCTGCGGGGATATGTGGTGCGGATCGATGCGGGAGCGGAAAAGGGGCGAAGTGCGGTGGGTGTGGTGTTTACGGATTAAAAGCGACGCTGAAAACGCGTAAGTTATTGATTCTATTAAACGAGAAAAACGCCAAAAACGTCATATTAGCCCAAGCGAGGTACACGGCGGGTACACGGAAAGGGATTGCTATTTCCTGTGCATTGTCACACCGCACGCCTCATTGTTTTAAGCCCGCAGATTCAATGGCAGCTTGTAAGCCATGAATATCAAAAGTCACCACGTCGCTATCAGAGCGGTCACAACCAAACGCGTAGGGCGCTTTGTTAATCAGGCGAATGGGACCAGACTATGCCAAATTTATGCCAAAAATCCCGGCGTATTGTGCGCGAGTTGAACAGAGACTTTGGCGTGTTTGCCTCGATGGCAAGGTGGGCAGAGGATTTCCAGATTATCTAGGGCGGCGTCAGACGGGTCGCCGTTGCGGTGGTGAATCTGGAAAGGCAGAAAGCGACGGGTGGTATGGGAGTACGCTGGATCCCACTCTACGACTTCTGGAATCGGCTCAACTAAATCGGGAGCGTCGCCCCTTCCACTGTCGCATAGCCACAAAGTTAGAAAGTGATCGCCTTGTAGCACGTCGCATAATTCGCAGTGATTGGCGTAATAGCTCTCTTCCATGGTGTGTGAATAATCCGGGTAAACAAATGGGAAGCGCATCCGGATAGCTTCGCCCAGCTTGCGCTCAAACGGGTCGTCTGGATCGAGGTAAGAGCGTCCGAAGTCTCGGTGATCCATTACCGCCAAAATACGGCCTGCCGACTGGCAACTCCAGCACTCGTGCCCATTCCACAGATGAACGAAATAGCTGATCTTTCGGGCGGGGATGCGTTCGGTAGAGCGCTCGATCAGATTTTCCCCACACACTTCGCAGTGTCCCTTAGCTCGCCTCCACACAGCGCGTTTTGTGGCAACGGGGATGTGATTGCGCGAGTTCACATTTCAGACTTTCAGAATTCGTGCGGCGCATTCTACCACGCACGGCCCTAGCGCGCCCGGATTCAGCGCCGCTCTTTAGTGCCCGCCTAGAGAATTCAGTTCGGGCGTTCCTTCTCAAGAATTACCTTGGCAAGCGCCAGCGCAGCCTTTGGATCGTGGGTCACTTCGGAATCCAACAACAATTGTTTGACGTCCTGCTCCGTGGAATGCCGATAGTTCGCGGCTTCGTGTTCGCCGCGCCCGCATTTATCACACGGGAACATCTTCAAGATACCGTCTCTACAACGGAATCTCTCACCCTTTAAGGCTTTCTCGATATCGCGCGTTCCTTGTACACGCCTCCCGCGTGATTGCCCACGGATGGGCACCTTGCAGTGCGGGCAGATAGTGCCTTCAGCCTGAATCTCCAGCCCGCATGATGGGCAGATCACGCGGCGTATTCTACCACGCACGGCCCCAGCGTCGGGCGTCGCATTTCCTCACGTCACGTCGGGTTTGCGGGTAGGCGCAAAATTGAGTACAGTGAAAACCGCTTGCCCATGCCTCACGATCATCCCTATTGGTGCCGCCGCTGCTTGGCGAACAAGCCCTACCACCACAGGCATGATCCAATATTAGCCGTATTCTTCCGTTGGCTGGCTAACTTGCTAGCGGGATCGGGGCGTAGACACCGCCATCGGTGAATTTGTGTTTCGTGGCGGCACTAGTTCAGGGTTGCAGTCTTTCAGGAATTCGGCCAGTTGTGCGGGGTCGCTGATTCGATAGTACCGGCGATTCTCGCACGTGCCACCGAACCTATCCTTGTAGCACCGAGCTACCCACGAATAGCAGACTGCGCGCCCATCAAGGGGATTCGGCTCGGTGTTCCAGTAAGTGAGGCAAGCCCAAAGTACCCGCTGCAACTCCGGGTCGATCAGTGCTTCATTGATCGTCATGGTTTTCCCTCCGTGCGGCGATTCTACCACCCACGGCACTTTCAGTGGCAGAATGCGGAGAGGAACTGAAGATGAACAGAAGAACGCTCCAGCGCGATCTCAAACTGCTGGTTGAAAAGGGCCTAGTCCGCGAGGTCGGAACAGGCCCTACGGACCCCACCAAGTACTACCAGCCGCTACTGTGACAAGCTGTGACAGGTTACTGTGACAAGCTATGACAGACGACTGTAGCAACACCTGGTTCAGCAAGCGATTCCCTTTTAGTCATGGGTGGGTGGATTTCGGACTGACGATAGAAACAGAAATTAGAAATTAGAAAATAGTTCCGCCCTTCGTAGTCCTCTCCGGCAGCAGAGAATGGAAATTCAAGCAGATAGCTAAAGGCACACTTCCAAAACACCCTTGCATGACCCTAAATCAGAGAGTGGTGGGCAATTCATGGATAATGGGAGTTCCATGGATACGAAGACCACGCGAGTGAGTAATTTCGTTCCGGTCAGCGCGCTGGACAAACGACCGCCGTCGAAACGCGATCTCTTGCGCGGGCTAGTGCGGCAGGCGCCGTTTGTGGCGAAGAATTTTCAGCTCTATTTTCGCAACGCCTGGCGGCGGCACGTTTTGCGGACCAAAGTCGTAGCGCCCTACGCGGTTACGTTTTACGTCACGCACAAATGCAATCTGGCCTGCAGCTACTGCACGCAAAAGGAGCCGGACGTCTTCAGCGAGGAGTTGCCGACGAGAGAGACGATCCAGCTTTTGAAGCGAATTCGAAAAGAGACGGATTCGATCGTGATTACGGGCGGCGAGCCCACGCTGCGGGGCGACATCGAAGAGTTTGTCGAGGCGGCGCGCTTCGATTGCAAATACCGTTCGCTGCTGCTGATTACCAACGGCACGTTGCTGGACCGAAAGCCACGGATTTTGCGAGCGGTGACCGGGCTGGTGGTGAGCCTGGATGCGCTGGCGGCTGATCCGACGAATCCGCTTTCGAAACCGGCGGCGCTGCCGAAAGTGCTGGAAAACCTGGAGTTCGCGAAGGAACTGCTGGGCAGCCCGCAGCGCATCACCATTAGCACGGTGATCGAGCAATGGAATGTGGGCGAAGTCGAGCGCTTGCTGGATTGGTGCGGCGAGCAAGGATTTGTGTTCGCGGCGCAGTCGGCACAGATGGAAAAAATGCCGAACCTGGCGCTACTCAAAAACCAGCGGTATCAGGCGCTGGTTGACAAAATCATCGATCGGCGGCGCAAGGGCGTTCAGCTGATCAACGGCACGCCGCGAACCATAGAGACCCTGCTGCGCTTCGGTGATTTTCAGTGCTATCCGACGATGTTTCCCCGGGTATATCCAAATGGTGATGTTTTTTATCCTTGCGAGCCGCTGCGAAAGGTTGCCGGTAATTTGCTGCGCGACGGTTCATTGAAGAAAATCTTCGCGCGGGGGAAGAAGATTTATGGGGACATTCCGCCGTGCCAGGGGATCTGCTACCTGTTCGGAAACGTGCTGTCACACTATTACGTGAACGATTTTTGGGGTCTGGCGGGGGATTGACACCTCATTCGCCCGAAGCAAGCTCCCGAAATTCGACCGACGTTTTCCTCTGTTAGGATCCCTTCTCTTTGGGGCAGAACCATTTAATTCCTGCAAAAGACTCCTGTTGACGGCCAAAAGGTATATGATAAGCTCGCTTTTTCTCCTGTTGATCGTCTAAAGGAGCACATGCCAACTTCCAAGAGCGAAGTCTTGCAAGGAACACTCGATTTGCTGGTACTGAAGACGCTCGATTCCATGGGGCCGATGCACGGCTTCGGAATCGCCATGCGTATCCAGCAGGTGTCCGAAGACCTACTGCAGTTGAACCAGGGAACGCTCTATCCCGCGTTGCTGCGACTGGAGCAGCGCGGCTGGATCGCTTCCAAGTGGGGCGTTTCGGAAAATAACCGCAAGGCGAAGTATTACTCCTTGACGCGAGCCGGGCGCAAGCAAATGGAAGAGGAAGCAGAAAGCTGGGGACGCATGTCCGCGATGATCAACCGAGTGCTGAGGACGAGTTAGCTTATGCGCGAATTCCTTGGCACGTTCATCCGGCGACTCGCTGCACTTTTTCGCCGACGCCGCCTGGAAGACGACCTAGACGAAGAACTGCGCTCGCACCTGGAGATGGCCGTCGAGCGGAACCTGGGCAAGGGCATGAGCGCTGAGGACGCGCGACGCGAGGCGCTGCGCAGCTTTGGCGGGGTCGAGCAAACCAAGGAGAGTTACCGCGACCAGCGAGGACTGCCCATGATTGAGACTACCCTTCAAGACCTCCGCTTCGGCTTGCGGATGCTCCGGCGCAGTCCGGGATTTTCCATCCTCGCGATCCTTTGTCTAACCTTAGGAATCGGCGCCAACGCTGCGGTCTTCAGTTGGGTCGAAGGGATCTTATTCCGTCCCTACCCGGCGGTGGTTCATCAAGAGCAACTCTTTGCACTTACCGGAACGGCCCTTGGAGAGGCCGATCTGACTTCCTGGCCCGATCTCCTGGATTTGCAGAGAAGTTGCACGCTGGTTGACTCCTTTATTGTGACCAAAATTATGGGCACTACCCTGAGCATTGGTGACCGGGCCGAGGTCACAACAGGGAGCATCGTCTCCGCGAACTATTTTGATGCCATCGGAGTCCATCCGATTCTAGGCCGGGGATTCGAGCCGGGCGAGGATTCAGGGCGCAACGCCCATCCCGTGACGGTAATCAGCTACCAGTTATGGAAAGGACGATTCAAGGGCGATCCGCAAATCATCGGGAAAACGCAGCGGCTCAATAATGTGGTGCACACCATTGTTGGCGTGGCGTCAGAGGGCTTTTATGGGACCTTCGTGGGATGGGCGATGCAGTTCTGGGTTCCGGCATCGATGGAGGAAAACTTTGAAGCCGGCGGCTACAAACTGGAGGATCGCGGCGCGCGGTGGATTGAAGCTTATGTGCGGCTCAAGCCCAGTGTGACTCTCGCGCAGGCGCAGCAGGAGATTTCGGCGGTAGCAAAGCGATTGGAAGCCGACTATCCGGCAACCAATCGCGGCCGCGGCATCAAGTTGTGGCCACTGTGGCAAACGCCGTTTAACAACGCGAACACGCTGCTCCCCACTCTCGAAATCATGCTTGCAGTGGTGGTGTTTGTCCTGCTGATCGCATGTGCGAACGTTGGCAATCTTCTGCTGGTCAGGTCATTTTCGCGGCGCCATGAGATGACGGTTCGGCTGGCCATCGGCGCCGGGCGGGGCCGGTTGCTGAAGCAACTTTTCACGGAAGGACTGATCCTCTCGGCTTTTGGGGCAGCGGGCGGGCTCCTGGTGGCGCACTGGTGCCGTCACGCGCTCGTGCTGCTGTTCCCTGCGCGGGGAGGCGTGGCGATGCATTTACCGGGGGAAATAGACTGGCGCGTGCTGGCGCTGAGCGCCGGGGTTTGCCTCCTTGCGACGCTCCTGCTCGGGCTGGTTCCCGCGATGCAGACCAGCAAGATCGATCTTGCCGGCGCGCTAAAGTCCGATTCGGCCGGGGTCGTTGGGGGCGGTGGAAGAGCGTGGGTCCGCTCGGGCCTGGTGGTGGTCCAGGTGTCACTGAGTTTCGTTTTGCTGGTCGGAGCGGGGCTGCTGCTGCAGAGCTTGCAGAGAATAAGGACGATGAGCCCGGGTTTTTCCACGCACGGAGTGCTGGATACTTCCGTCCCTTTGGTGGCGGCGGGATACGACGCGCCGCGCGCTCAGAGTTTCCAGGATGAGCTGCTGAATCGCGTGAAGGCGCTGCCTGGCGTGGAATCTGCAGCGTTCGGGCGAATGACGCCGCTGGGCTATGGAAGTTTTTCTTCGACGGCGATTGCCGTAGATGGTTATCAGCCGCCGCCTGAGGAACAGCCTACGGTGCAGTACAACGAAGTGGGACCAGACTATTTTGCGACTATGGGGATCCCCTTGGTGTCCGGCCGCGAATTCAGGCGGGCGGACGACGAAAAGGCCGCTCTGGTGGCCGTCGTGAACGAAACGATGGCCGCAAAGTATTGGGGCGGCAAGAATCCGATTGGCGAGCGGGTTCAGGTCAAGGGCCGATGGATGCAAGTGGTCGGTGTGGCAAAAGATTCCAAGTACCAAAGTGTTCGGGAGACACCGAAACCCTTTTTCTATGTGCCTCTGCGCCAGAATTTCTCACGCAGCGCGGGTTTGTATATCCGAACCCCGCTGAGTCCGGAGACGATGACGACGGCGCTGGCGCGCGAGGTGCACGCGCTCGACGGGAATCTTGCCCTCTACGAGGTGATCACGCTGCAGGAACAGGTGGATCGCTCGACATCGCCGCAGCAGGTGGCGGTAACTCTAGTCGGGGTCTTGGGTGGACTGGCGCTACTACTCGCTACCATCGGACTGTATGGCGTGATGTCGTATGCGGTGTCGCAGAGCACCCGCGAGCTGGGGCTGCGCATGGCGCTGGGCGCTGGCGCATCCAATCTGCTGCGGCTGGTGCTAGCGCGGGGTTTAGCGCTGACGACCGGCGGCGTGTTGCTTGGCGCGGCGGTGGCACTTGGATTGACGCGGCTGCTTGGGAACCTCTTATACAAGGTGAGCCCACGAGACCCGCTGGCGTTCGGGTCGGCATTCGTGGTGATGACCATTGCCGCGCTGGCAGCGTGTCTCTTGCCTGCCTGGCGCGCCACACGGACCGATCCAGCCCGCGCGTTGCGAGAGTAACTCTCCACATTCGAATCCGCGAGTGGTTCCGCGTGGTTCGATGATGACCACCAAACTCTTCCGGAGACTAATTCAAATCGGCGATTTTTTGGTCGAGGTGGGCGAGGGCAGCTTCGAGCGACTTACGATGGTTGGGATGAGTGGCGGATGCTAGGTCGTTCACGATTCGGATACGAGATAGTTGAAGATCCTTGAGCTGTTCTTCGCGCATGAGTTGTTCCGGAGTTTTGGGTCCCGAATTTGATTTCTGCTTCGGTGCTTCCGCAGTTTCGACCTGCGATTCGACGTCCTTGCTTTCCCAGCCGCGCGCCATGCATACAGTGTGACATAAATTGTGCAAATCGCGGGCGAATCGGTGGAGAAAAGCGGCGAGAAAAGCATCAGGCGCCGACGGCGCGGCGCTGGGGGAGAACGGGGAGAGCGGGGCGCATCACGCTGCGGATGGTGGTTTCGGCGACGCGCGCGAGATGCTCGGCAAAGATGCCGCCGTATGAGAAATCAACGGATTGACTCGCCCAGGTCATTCGCAGGCACCAGGATTCTTCGGATTCCTCGGCGCAAGCAGCAGTAATTTCGCTAACGGGGATCTCGAGGAGCTGCTGGAAGTGCCGGTCGAGCACCGACACACGTTCGGCACCGACGAAAAGCTGCACAGCAGCAGTCGACGCGTTGGCGAGTGGAAAGCGCCCGCCGTTGACAACAACCAGAGCACCCAGCTCGCGGGCTTTGACGTCGGCGTTGGTATCGGGTTTGGCAGAGGGCAGAAGAATGGCGCTGATAAACATGGCCAGACCGACGATGGCCGGAACGAAGCTGGTCCCCAGGCCGACTGGCAGGACGACCAGCGCCGCTCCGGCAACTCCCAAGAAAATGCGGAAGAGCATCCAAGATCGCGGGTTGCGCCTGATATGCAGGATCTTGGGGATCAGCAATACCAGGGCGAACAGAGCTCCGACTGCAAGATGATGAAGCCTCTTGCCGAAACTCTCCGGCTGGGAAAGCGCGGGATTGGACGCGGCGCTCATCTTCGATCTCTCAAGGCCGCAGGCCGCCGATTTCACGCATGCGGGCAAAGGCACGCCGCACGTGAGGAATGGTGATCGAGCCGCCAACGACCAACGCGACGTTAAGCGCGTCGATCACTTCTTCGCGCTGCCAGCCGACTTCGCCGCAGCGGATCAGGTGATAGGTGATGCAGTCATCGCAGCGCAGCACCGCGGAAGAGACCAGCCCCAGTAATTCCTTTGTTTTGGTGCCGAGCGGGCCGGGTTCGTAAGCCTGGTGGTCGAGAGCGAAGAAGCGCTTGATGCCGAGGTGGCCGCAACCGAGGATTTCTTCGTTCAGGTCAGCGCGAAATTTCTGAAAATCTTCCAGGCGATCGGCCATGGCTCCTCCGGGGGACAAATTCCAGCGCAACAACCTTGCCCGCAATTATGAACCAACTCGGGCCAACCTGTTAGGGCACGTAACCCGGGCCGCGAAGAACTCTTCCGGGCAATGCGCCGGTCATTTTGCTCTGGTCGACGACCGGCACGCCGTTGACGAGCACGTATTCCATCCCCTGCGATAATTGGTTGGGATTCTCGAAGGTCGCAACGTCGTGAACGGTTGCAGGATCGAAGATGACGATGTCGGCGCTCAAGCCCGCCTTCAAAACGCCACGGTCTGTCAAGCGCATGCGTTGCGCCGGCAGCGCGGAGAATTTGCGGATAGCGTCTTCGAGGGTGAGCTTGTGTTCTTCGCGGACGTATTTGCGCAGGATGCGAGGAAAAGTGCCGTACGCGCGCGGATGAGGATGCTCCTGACCAAGAATGCCATCGGGCGAAGTGCCGGAGGAGTCGTTATCGACGGAGACCCAGGGCTGCTGGAGTGCGAGCGAAACGTCCGGCTCGGACATGCCGAAGACGGCGACGGAAGTGAGGGCGTGGTCTTCGACCAGAAGGTTGAAGAGAGCGTCCATCGGGTCCTTGTTCCAAATTTTCGCGATTTCGGCCAGAGTCTTGCCTTGCAGCGGAAGCAATTGCGGATTGTGGACGACGCCGACGAGGACCGCTTCGGGGCCGGGAATCTCCTGCCATTCGTTGTCCCATTGGTCTGACGGTGTGAGCATATCCTTGCGGATGCGTTCGCGCGTTGCGGAATCCTTCAAGCGCTCGATGAGCTTGGCGTTGCCGCCGTCGTGCGCCCACGCGGGAATGAAAGCGGAAAAGTCGTTGAACCATGCGGTGTAGGCGTAGGTGTCCGCGGTGACATCGAGTCCTTGGGCTCTGGCAGCATTGATCTTCGCGACGACTTCCGGCATGTGTCCCCAGCTTGGTTTGCCGCCGACCTTCAGATGCCAGATTTCGACGGGGATCTGGGCTTCGCGGCCGATGCGCAGCGCCTCGTCGATGGCCGGCAAGATGCCGGTGCCTTCGTTGCGCATGTGGGTGGCGTAGATGCCGCCAAACTTGGAGGCTTCCGTAGCGAGAGCGATCAACTCTTCGGTCTTGGCGTAGGGAGCGGGGGCGTATTCGAGCGAACTGGAGACGCCGACGGTGCCGTCGCGCATCGCCTGGCGTACCAGCTCTTTCATTTGCTCCAGCTGGGCGGGTGTGGGTTGCACGTCGTTATCGCCTAGAACGATGCGCCTGACGCGCGTGGCGCCTACGTAGCTGGCAATGTTGATTCCGATGCGTTGCTTTTCGAGCCGGGAAAAGTATTCGCGAAACGTCCGCCAGTCGGCTTGAATGCGATAGTGATCGTATTGCTCCTGATCAGCGCGGAGAATGGCGTCGTTCAGCGGCGCGATGGATTCGCCCTCGCCGGTGATTTCCGTGGTGATCCCCTGAAAGATTTTGGAGGGCAGGCGGGGATCGACGAGGATGCTGTACTCCGATTGTCCGAGCATATCGATGAAACCGGGAGCAACAACTTTGTTGCTTGCGTCGATAGTGCGCGTGCGCTTCGCATCTCTGAGATTGCCGATGGCGGCAATCTTTCCGTCGCGAATTCCAATATCGCCCGCATACCAGGGCGAACCTGTGCCGTCCATGATGTGGCCGTTTGTGATGACGATATCGAAAGACTGCGCCTGTTCTCGGGCTCCGATGGGAGCGACACTTAAGAGCAAAATCACGCACAAGAACACGGACTTACACCGCTGAAGCTTGCAGTTCGTCATTAGTTGATCCTCGCTCCGCGCACGACAGAACTTGTTTTGAGATCCGGACGCAAATGGCATTTTACTCTGGAACTGCTTGCAAGGCTTTCTCCGCTAAATCTCTTGCTCCGGGTTTTCCCGCGAGGAGGAGTTCGGCCCACTCTGTGCCGGCTTTCGAGAGACGGACGGCCTCGCTGGTCAGGGATTCGGGGCCACCGGAATCGCAGTTGCCGAAAAAAATGCGGTCCATGGGATGGGAAGCGGCGAGGCGGTTCTTTGTGTAGTGGCCAGGCACGGCTATGAACATCGGATGGCCACGGCGGTAGATGCGCACTTCCACGGGGTCTACGTTGAATTCGGGCAGCAGCTTTTGGAAATCGGCGAGAACGCG
>WNFP01005444.1_pt1 | contig 10252 bp, 10 predicted proteins | sample 5400201 | NCBI WGS metagenome assembly WNFP01 (sample SAMN13153355, study PRJNA577476) | soil metagenome | isolation source: 115 cm saprolite under Madrone tree | place: USA:California | collected 2016-06-14
TCAACTCGGCGCCTGGTTTTGCCGAGGCGGCGGCTGCCGAGATCGCGAAGCTCACCGGCCTGCCATTCGTCACCGCTCCGAACAAGTTCACCGTGCAAGGCGCTCACGACGCGCTCGTGCAGCTGTCCGGCACGCTGCGCACCGCTGCCGTATCGCTCTACAAAATCGGCAACGACATTCGCCTGATGTCGTGCGGGCCGCGCGCCGGATTTGCCGAACTGGCGATCCCGGAAAACGAGCCCGGCTCGTCGATCATGCCGGGCAAGGTCAACCCCACACAGTGTGAAGCCCTCACCATGATCGCTGTGCAGGTCATGGCCAATGACGTCGCGGTGGGTTTCGGCGGCGCGAGCGGCTATCTCGAAATGAACGTGTACAAGCCGCTGATGATCTTCAACATCACCCACTCGATCACAATCATGACCGATGGCTGCACCAACTTCCGCAAGTTCCTGGTCGAGGGCACCAAACCGAATCTGAGGAAGATCGAAGAGTATGTGGACCGCTCGCTGATGCTGGTAACCGCGCTCGCGCCGGTGATCGGTTACGACAAAGCATCGAAGATCGCGCATTACGCCATGGACAACGACTTGACGCTGAAGGCGGCCGCACTAAAGCTCGGTTTTGTCAACGAAGAGGAGTTCGACCGCGTCGTCGATCCGACGAAGATGGTCAAGCCTTACGTCGCGGCAGCCAAATAACCAAACAGGAATACAGCGGCCGTCCGGCGCGTAACATGGACGTGACACACTCGAGTTCGGAAGAGTTCAAGCAATGAGCAAGCGAGGAAGGCCCTCCTCGTGGGATGTTGTTTACGCCGTGAACACGGCGATAGCATGCCTGATCACCTATTAGATCATAACCTATGCCCTGTCCCAATTTGTTGACAGGCCGTCCGACCTCTTGGGAGGAATGTGGGCGGTCGTCGCTACTGTGTTCGTCTTCAGGGAAACCCGTGTCGGTAGCCTCTCTGCGGGAACAGCGCGGTTGATCGCAACGTGTGTGAGCTTCGCGCTGTGCCTGCTCTACCTGTGGGCCTTTCCATTTACCGCGCTGGGTCTGGCTGCCTTGATCGGAATAGGAACCTTGCTAATGATGCTGTTGGATCGGCGTGACGACATCGTCACAACGGGAATAACGACCGCCGTTGTAATGGTTGTCGCGGCAATGAGTCCCCAAAACGCCTGGCATCAGCCGTTGCTGCGTCTGGTCGACACCGTTGTCGGAATCGCAGTGGGCGTTGTATGTAAGTGGATCGGTTCGTCCGTCTTTTTCAAGCTTACCGGAGAGCCTGTACGCTGATGGAAGTTGCACGGCATCCTAGTGGCTCCGGGTCCCCGGCGCCTCCGATCGAGCGGTCACTTGCTAGGAAGGTTCTGCCCACGGTGCTCAGCCTGATCGCCGGCAGCGTGGACGTCATCAGCTTTGTCGGGCTCGGCGGGTTGTTCACGGCCCACATCACCGGCAACCTGGTCATCCTGGCCGCGCACGTCGTCAGCGGTGGGGACGCGCCGTTGGCGGTGATGCTGTCGGTGCCCACCTTCATAGTAGTGCTCGTCCTCACGAGACTGCTGGCGGCTGGCTTGGAAGCGATCGGGCTCGCCTCTCTGTGGCCGCTGCTTCTCCTGCAGTTCCTGCTGCTCGGCGGCTTTCTCGCCCTCTGCGTCGCTGCCGGACCGCACATCGACCCGAACGCAGCAAACGCGATCCTCGCGGGCATGCTCGGCGTGTCGGCGATGGCGGTGCAGAACACGCTTCCGCAGATCTCGCTGACAGGCGCACCGTCCACGGCGGTGATGACGACCAACGTCACCCGCTTCATGATGGATGTCGGCGAGGTGATACTCGCGAGCGATCCGGACAAGGTGGCTAAGGCACGCATCCGAGCGAAGAATACTTGGCCGCCGATCGTCGGCTTCGCCGTCGGCTGCGGCCTCGGTGCGGCGTGCGAGGCCACGGTTGGCCTGTGGTCCCTGGCTCTGCCCGCTAGCCTCGCCATGCTCGCGTTTGCGATGGGGTTTGCGGTCAAGCTCGATGGCGGAGAGCGCTGATGAGCCGCCGCACGTTCACGATTGTAGCGACGATCCAGGAGTACTGTGGAACAGACGGCAGCCAGGAATAGCCTCCTCTCGGTTCTTCGCTCGAGCGTAGGAGCGTAGGTGGGATGAAGCGGCTGACCCCCGACTCGCTGGTCGGAGTGCCCGTGGACTATCGTGACAACCCGCATCTCGCCGACATCGTCCATCCCGGCGTGCTGAATTGAAGGCTACCCCCATGACTGACCTTTGCACTTTGACGCCGGTCAAGAAGGCCTCCTATGATCCTGGACCACGCGGAATGGTTTCTGTTTGCCTGGGTCTTCGGGAACCAGGCCGGGGTTCCCGTACCAGTCGTCCCCGCCCTGCTGGGCGCGGGTGCCCTGGCGAAGAGCGGCCGCCTCGGGTCCGTCATCGCGCAGAAGTCGGCCCATCTCGTGCGCCGCTTTCGTCTTCTTGCGGAAATGAAGACGGCCTGGCATCCGGGCCAGCAGGTGCCCCGTCCGAACAGGCAGGCGCAGGCATGGGACGCCGTCCAGATCGGCGGAGCGCCGTTGGCGACCATCACACCCAGTCACAGAAACGGGGGAGCTTCATGAGCGCACCGGGAGCATTTCTGACCGACATCAAGGAGATCCGCCGCCGGGCCCAGCAGCACCTGACGCAGGGCGCCGTCACGCAGAACTACGGCGGCAAGGTGGAAGACGCCATCGCCCTGCTGAACCACGCCGTGGCCACGGAGGTCGTGTGCGTCCTGCGCTACAAGTTCCACGCGACGTGCGCGACCGGGCTCGCGAGCGAGGCGGTCAAGGAGGAATTCGCGCAGCACGCGAAGGAGGAGGGGGAGCATCTCGCCCTGCTGTGCGAGCGGATCAACCAGCTCGGGGGCAAGCCCGACCTGAACCCCGAGGGACTGGCCTCCCGCTCGGCCACGGAGTATGTCGAGGGCGAGAACCTGGTCGACATGATCAAGGAGAACCTGATCGCCGAGCGCATCGCCATCGAGACGTACCGCGAGATGGTGCGCTACTTCGGCGACAAGGACTCGACGACCCGCGTCGTGCTCGAGCGGATCCTGGCGCAGGAGGAGGAGCACGCGAACGACATGCACGACCTGCTGGTCAGCCACGAGGGCCGGCCGATGCTCGAGAAATAGGCAGCCGCCGTCGGCGGCACCCATCTCGCCCATGACGGACCTGCTCGCCGCACGCTCGCAGATGGCCATGTCGCTGGCTTTTCACATCATCTTTGCGGTGGTGGGCATCGGCATGCCCCTCCTCATGGTCGTCGCCGAATGGCAGTGGCGACGGCGCGGGGATCGGGTCTTCCTCGAGTTGGCGCAGCGCTGGGCCAAGGGCACCGCCATTCTCTTCGCGGTCGGGGCTGTCTCCGGCACCGTGCTGAGCTTCGAGCTTGGGTTGCTCTGGCCCGGCTTCATGACCCAGGCCGGGGCCATCATCGGCATGCCGTTCTCTCTCGAGGGGTTTGCCTTTTTCACCGAGGCGATCTTTCTCGGCATCTATTTCTACGGCTGGGATCGCATCTCGCCCCGCGCCCACCTAGCCGCGGGTGTGGTCGTGGCGGTGAGTGGCGCGGTGTCAGGCGTCTTCGTGGTAATCGCCAACGCGTGGATGAACGCCCCCACCGGCTTCGACCTCGTGAACGGCCGGCCGGTGAACGTCGACCCGATCGCCGCCATGCTGAACCCGGCCGCCTTCCCGCAGACGCTTCACATGACGCTGGCGGCGTACGCTGCCACGGGCTTCGCCGTTGCGGGGATCCACGCGTTCCGACTTTTGCGCGAGCCAGGGAACGGATTCCACCGGCGCGCCCTCCGGGTCGCGCTCTGGGTGGGGGCTCCGGCGGCACTGCTCCTCCCACTATCGGGCGATGTGAGCGCACGACACGTTGCGCAGTGGCAGCCGGTGAAGCTCGCGGCCCTGGAAGGACAGTTCAGAACCGAGAGGGGAGCCCCGCTTCGGATCGGCGGGTGGCCGGACGAAGCGGCAGGGGAGACGAGGTTCGCGCTCGAGATCCCGCGGGGGCTGTCCTTGCTCGCCTTTCACGACCCGAGCGCAGAGGTCAAGGGGCTCGAGTCCTTCCCGCGAGAGAACTGGCCGCCGGTGTTGCCCGTGCACCTCGGCTTCCAGATCATGGTGGGGCTCGGCAGCTTCATGGCGCTGGTCGCGGCCTGGGCCCTAGCGCGCATCGCCCAACAGCGCGAACTCGTCGGCCACCGCTGGCTTCTCCGCGCCCTCGTGGCCGCGGCGCCGATGGGTTTCATCTGTGTCGAGGCCGGGTGGGTTGTGACGGAGGTGGGCCGACAACCGTGGGTCATCCAGGGCGTGCTCCGGACGGCTGAGGCGGTGACGCCCATGCCTGGGTTGGTCATCCCCTTCGTCACCTTCACCCTGCTGTATTGCTTCCTCGGCGTCGTCGCCGCCTGGCTCCTCTACCAGCAGGTCCTCAGGAGCCCCACCACCGCTGAGACGGCCATGCCGGTCAGTGTCCGAGCCGGGGTAGCCGGATGACGGCTCTCTTCGCCCTCCCCGACGTGCTGGCCGGGCTGATCCTGGTCGCGCTGAACGGCTATGTGCTCTTGGCCGGCGCGGACTTCGGCGGCGGGGTCTGGGATCTCCTCGCCTCCGGGCCTCGTCGCGCGGCCCAGCGGACCGTCATCGCCGAGGCGATCGGGCCGATTTGGGAGGCGAATCATGTCTGGCTGATCCTCGTCATCGTGCTCCTTTTCAGCTGCTTTCCCCCCGCCTTCGCAATCCTCGCCACGACGCTCCACATCCCGCTGACCCTCATGCTCATCGGGATCGTGCTCCGTGGCTCGGCGTTCACGTTCCGGGCGCATCACGGCCCAGACAGCGCGCCGGCGCTCCGTTGGGGGCGCGTTTTCGCCATCGCCAGCGCTCTGACCCCGGTGTTCCTCGGGGTGTGCCTCGGCGCGTTGGCGTCGGGCGCGGTGCCGCAGGCAGGCAAGACGGGTTTCTACGCGGGCTTCATCGCTCCTTGGCTCACGCCGTTCTGCTTCGGGGTAGGGGTGCTGGCGCTCACCCTCTTCGCTTTTCTCGCCGCCGTTTACCTGACGGTGGAGGCGCGCGGGATCGCGCTCCAAGAGGACTTCCGAAGAAGGGCACTTGGCGCCGCGGTCGCCGTCCTCATCGCCGCCGGCGGCACGCTCGCCCTCTCCCTGCCGGGCGCGCCGCTCGTCGGCCGTGGCCTCAGCGCGTCCGCCTGGGCGTTGCCGCTCCACGTCGCCACCGGTGCGGCGGCGGTGACCGCCATCGGCGCACTCTGGACCAGGCGCTATCGCGTCGCGCGCGTGGCCGCCGCCGCCCAGGTCTCGCTGATCCTGTGGGGCTGGGCACTCGCTCAGTACCCGTACGTTGTGCCGCCCACACTCACGATTGCCGAGGCGGCTGCCCCCGCGCTCACCCTGACTCTGATCCTCTGGGCACTGGCCGCGGGGGCGCTCGTGCTCTTCCCTTCGCTGGCGTACCTGTTCCGGGTCTTCAAACGCGAGCCGGAAGCCGGGCAGCCTTCGTCAACGACTCAAATCCCAAGGAGAACGCAATGACACACCCAACGGAGAGGCCCTTACTCGGGTCAGCGGCTCGGGTTCTCACTGCGCTCGGGCCAAAGCGCGGTCACCGCCAGGCCGACGGCAATTCCGATTGAGACCTCGAAAAACCGGTGGACCGCTCCTACCCATTCGCTGCTTGGGCGGGGAACAAGCATCACGATCGCCAATGTGATGCTGGCGTACCTATACAGGCTGCGCTCGACCCCCAGCGCAGCGCAAAAGAGACCGATCACGAACGCAGCCATGCCGAAGACGAGAACATTGCCCGGGAAATACGTGCCGACCAGGGCTCCAACCGCCGCGCCCACCGCTGTTCCGGCAAACCACTGTGCTGAAATGGGCAGTGACGCCCCCAGAATCGTTTGCACGATGGCGAGGGCCGTAATCGCAGCCCAGTAGGACTCCGGCAGTCGGAACAGGTGGGCGACCAACACAGACGCTACCGCCGCCACCGCAACCCGTGCTGAATGCGCAATGGATGACGGGTTCTCCCTCGCGATGATCAGCGCTCGTAGCCGGTCGATCATGGTGTGCCGTGCTCCCATTGTTCGCCTCCGCTCTTCCACGTGAGATGGCGATCGCCAAGAGTCCGGCGGCGCCCCGAGCAGCGATGGCTTCCACCTTGGCGAGATCCAGGCCGTAGACGGAGAGTCGGTATCCGTGGTCAAGCAGGCGTTGTGCCGGCTCTTCCTGCCGGTCGCCATCTAGAGCTGGTTGCTGACGAGTCTGCTGCTGCGGCTGTTCAAGACCGGTGGGCGGCTCATCCGCCATGCGCGGCACTTCATCGTCCAGTTTGCCGAGCCACTTGACGCAGCGTTTGTTTGGACGGACTCTCTGGCGCATCGAGCGACTCGCGTGGCACCCGACCTGATCGAGCGCGGCATCGACAGGACGAGGGCGATAAGGGACAGCGAACGAGCGGGGGGAACGTGTCGGAAGTCTCCCTGGGGAGGTCAGTCATGACAACCGCGCTACGGAATACCGGAATCGAGCCGGTGGGCGAGATGCCGTGGGGTACCCACTTCTGCCATTTCTACGAGACCAGGGACGACCTGCTGGAGACCCTGCTTCCCTTCTTCAAGGCCGGCCTCGAAGCCGGCGAATTCTGTGCGTGGGTTGTTTCCGAGCCCCTCAGCGAGGAGGAGGTCTGGCAGGCACTGGACCGGGCGGTTCCCAGCCTCGACCGGTATGTGTCCGACCAGAGCATCGAGGTCTTGAAGGCCCGGGACGTGTATCTGGCGGGAGGAGAGATCGATCTCCATCGGATCATTGGCAACTGGAGCGCGAAGCTCGAGCGGGCGCTGTCCAGAGGTTATCCGGGCATCCGGGTGAGCGGGAACACTGCCTGGCTCGAGCAGAAGCACTGGCGAGACTTCATGGAATACGAGGCGGAGCTGAACCAGGGCATCGGCGATCAGCCCATGCTGGTGCTCTGCACGTATCCGCTCACGACGTGCGGCGCGACCGAGTTCCTCGACGTGACGGGCACCCACCAGTTTGCCGTTGCCAAGCGTCGAGGCCGCTGGGAAGTGGTCGAGACGCCTCAGCTCACGCAGGCGAAGGCCGAGATCGCCCGGCTCAACCGTGATCTCGAGCAGCGGGTGCTCGAACGGACAACGGAGCTGGAGGCGGCGATCGGAGACCAGAAGCGGGGCTCGGAGGCCCTGCAGGAGGCGCAGAAGGCGCTGGCTCATGTCACTCGGCTCACCACCATCAGCGAGCTGACCGCATCGCTGGCCCATGAGGTGAACCAGCCGCTCGCCGCCATCGCGGCAAACGCCACCGCGAGCCTGAGGTGGCTCGACCACACTCCGCCCGCTCTCGACGAGGCCACAGAGGCGATGCAGCTAGTGATCCGGGACGCCCAGCGGGCGGGCGACGTGATCGCGCATGCGCGTGCGCTCGTGAAGAAGTCGGACGAGGAGAAGTCCCTCGTGGATGTCGATCAGATGATCCGCGAGGTGCTCAGCCTCGTCCAGCCCGAGGTGCAGGAGCACGCGGTCGTAGTCGAGGAGGCCCTGGCCGAGGGTCCTCTCCTGGTGCTGGGAGACCGGATCCGGCTGCAGCAGCTCGTCCTGAACCTGATCGTGAACGGGATCGACGCGATGGCGGAGGTAACGGCGCGCCCGCGGCGGCTGGTCATCTCGTGCGAGCGTGGGCAAGGAGAGGACGGCCCCGGCGTCCTCGTCGGCGTACAGGACGCGGGTGTCGGGGCTGCGGTGCATGACCTCGAGAAGCTCTTCGATCCCTTCTTCACGACCAAGCAGGATGGCCTGGGGATGGGGTTGTCGATCGGCCGTTCCATCGCTCAGGCTCACGGAGGACGGCTGTGGGCCCGCCGCAACGCGGGTCACGGGCTGACCTTCCATCTGCTGCTTCCGGAGACGAGCAACCCGCGGGTTTGAGCCCGCCGCCGCAGTAAGGGCCGCGCCTCTCCGGTCGAGCCTCGACTCGGCGATCGATCAACTCGTCACCGGGCCGGGTGAAGAGCGGCGATACCCGCAACTTCTTCCATTCGCCGCAGGACGGCCGAGAAGTCCTCTTCATCATTGTGGGCCAGCTCATCTGAATTCACGCGGAACGCCGCTTCCGTCACAGGCATGGGAAGATGCTCTCGAGCCGCCGCCTTCAGAATCAATTGAAAATCCTTGTTCATCAGGCGCAGCGGAAATTGCGGACTGTAATCGTTGGCCGCTGCCCTCGCCAACTTTCCCACATGGGCAGGGGCGATCACGGCAGTCTGCGATAAGACCTCGAGCAACCGATCGCGATCGAGGCCCGCCTTCTCCCCAAGGACCACAGCCTCGGCGATCGCCTGCATGCCGACACCCAGCAGCGTGTTGACGACCAACTTCATCGCCGTTCCAGAGCCAGGACCACCCAGAAGAAAGTATCGCCTTGCGATTGCCTGGAATATTGGCTCAGCGGCGCCGAAGATCTCTCGGTTGCCGCCCACGAGCAGCGTGAGGATTCCTTCTTCCGCTGCAGGCGTGCTGCCCGAGATGGCGACGTCCAGTACTCCGATGCCCCCTCCCGCGCCGAGGGTGTGCAGTTCGCGTGAGTGTTCTGGAGAGATCGTGCTCATCTCTAGCACGACGGTTCCTGACCGGGCCCCAGCAAACACTCCCGCAGGCCCGGTGTAGACGCTCCGAACTGCTTCATCGTTGGGCAAGCAGGAGAGAAGCACATCGGCAGCGCGCGCCAGTTCAGGAATGTTCTTGGCAACGACACCGCCCTGCGCAGCGATGGCTTCCGCCTTGGCGAGATCCGTGTCGTAGACGGAGAGTTGGTATCCGTGATCGAGCAGGCGTCGTGCAATCCGGCTTCCCATGTTCCCTAGGCCGATGAATCCGGTTTTCACCTGATCTGGCGTAAGATGTGTCATAGGCCCTCCGTTCCGTTTTGAGCGGTCACGAGGTCCCAAGCTTGGTGCGCGAAAGCGGCAATTCCCGAATCCGCTTACCGGTGGCGGCAAAGATAGCGTTCGTGAAGGCGGCCACGAACGGCGGCACGCCCGGTTCCCCTACGCCGGCCGGAGGAGCGGTGCTCTCGACGATGTGCACATTGGTCTGGTAGGGCGCTTCGTTGATGCGAGCCACCGGGTAGTCGTTGAAATTCGACTGCTGGACGACCCCATTCTTGGCGGTGATCTCCCCGCTGCGGACGATGCTGGCTCCGAAGACCGCCGCGCCTTCGAACTGGGCGCGGGTGGCCTCCGGGTTCACGGTCTGCCCTGCGTCGAGGACGGTGTCCACGCGCGGGATCCGAATCTCGCCCTCGTCGTTGACCTCGACTTCCACCACCGTGGCCGCATAGGTCAAGAAGCTTCGGTGGGCCGCGATGCCCAGCCCCGAGCCCTTGCCCAGCTTGCGCTTCCCCCACTCGGCCTTTTCCGCGACCATCTCGGTGACCCGGCGCAGACGACCTGTCTCCCAGGGGTAGGTTTCGAGGGAGGCTCCGTAGTTCGGGTAGTCCGTGCCCGTGAAGTCCAGTGTGCGCGCTGGTCCGATCAGATCGAGGAGATAGTCAACCGGATTGCGACCCGCTCGGTGAGCGAGCTCATCGGTGAAACTCTGGACGGCGAAGCCGTGATAGATGTTCGCCACCGAGCGCAGCCAGCCGATGCGGATGTGCGCCTTGGCGGGTCCGTTTTCCACGCGCAGGTTCGGGATCGCATAGGGCACGTCGGTCCAGCCCTGTTGGAGGTGGCCGGGATCACCGTAGACGGCGTTCACGTCAAAGATGGACGTGATGGGCGGGAACACCGACCGCTGCAGCCACGCCGTCGGTCTTCCCTTCGGATCGAGGGCCGCCTTCATATACATGGCGGCAACTGCATTGTAGTAGTCGAACTTGATGTCGTCCTCGCGGGTCCAGACCACCTTGACGGGACGGCCCACTTTCTTCGAGAGCACGGCGGCCTCGGCGACATAGTCAGGCTTGGACTTTCTGCCGAACCCGCCGCCGAGCAGGGTCACGTGACAGATCACGTGCTCCTTTGGGATGCCCAGCTCCTTGGCCACGGTGTCCTGCACCGCCTGGGGGTTCTGCGTCGGAGCCCAGGCCGTGACCTTGCCATCCTTGAATTCCGCGAGCGCGACCAGGGGCTCCATGGTGGCGTGAG
>WNFP01006691.1_pt1 | contig 10250 bp, 7 predicted proteins | sample 5400201 | NCBI WGS metagenome assembly WNFP01 (sample SAMN13153355, study PRJNA577476) | soil metagenome | isolation source: 115 cm saprolite under Madrone tree | place: USA:California | collected 2016-06-14
GGTATCGGCGATAGTCATTGCGGCATGCGAGGGTTTACGCGCGCAGTGTACGACCGCATGGATTTGCGCAGCACGGGTATGGAGTTTGCGTCGGAGTTTGTGATCAAGGCCGCGCAACTGGACGCGAGGATTACCGAAATCCCGATTACGCTGTGGCCCGACAAGCGCGGCCGTCCGCCGCATCTGCGGAGTTTTCGCGATGGTTGGCGGCATTTGCGGTTCATGTTGCTGTACGCGCCGAACTGGCTGTTTGTTTTGCCCGGCGCGGCCTTTATGTTTGTGGGATTGGCGCTCGTGTTCTGGTTGCTGCCGGGTCCTCGCGCAATCACGCCGCGGATTACGCTGGATCTGCACACCATGATTTTCGGCGTGATTTTTACTTTGCTCGGCGCGCAGATACTTTCGATCGGAGCATTTGCCAAAGTTTTCAGCTATGCCGAACGCTTCGATCGCAGCGGCACGGTGTCGTTGAAGCGCGTGCTGAAACGGGTGACGCTGGAATCGGGATTGCTCCTCGGTGGCGTTCTATTCCTGGCCGGATTCGCGGGCTGCGCTTGGGTAACGTGGCAGTGGGTGGCAAGTGGATTCGGCCCTTTGGAGCAGGTTCGCCAAGTATTGTTCTGGGCCATGTGGCTCTTCCTGGGCTTGCAGATTATTTTCGCTTCGTTTTTCTTGAGCATGCTGGGGATCAGCCGCGGTACTTATATCGGCGACTACGAACTAAAATAATGCCCTACACCAGATTGGATCATTTCATCGCCAAGCAGCGATTTCGCGCGGCATACCCGCAAATTCGCAAAGGCGCCCGTGTTTGCGACTTGGGCTGCGGACTGGACGCCGCGTTTCTGGATTTCGCCGCGGAGCGAATCGCTCATGGCGTTGGCGTTGACGATCAGGTGCGCGATGGCGCCGCCGGAGGATGGCAACGCGTGCGCACCGACATTCGCCAGCCGCTGCCGCTAGAATCCAGCCAATTCGACAACGTGGTGATGCTCGCGGTGCTGGAACACTTGCCCGATCCAGAACCTGTCCTGCGCGAAGCGTACCGGATTCTAGTCCCGGGCGGGTCGCTGATTCTAACGTGGCCGTCAGCGATGGTGGATCCAATTCTGAAGGTGCTGCACGGGTTGAGAATGGTGAGCGACGAAATGGAAAGCGATGAGCACCAGAAGCGCATCCCGGTAGGCACGTTGCAACAAATGCTGCACCGCATCGGCTTCAACGAATTCATCCACTACACGGCACAGCGACCTCTGCCGCGCCTTGCAGGCGTGCGGTCGCCGTGGTGCAATCTCTAATGTGGCACTCTGAAATCGCACAGCGCGACCGTTGCCAAACACATTACTGCAATCCTAAGGATCAGACATTCCTACTGGCATGCGTGATATAGCCACCGTCTTAGACGATGCAGTAGATGTGCAGAACGACGCGCCGCCTCCGCACCTTCCCGCTGTGTTTCCCAGGCTTTTTCTTCTCCTTCAAAACTTACCTGACATTTTTGCGGAGATGCCAGGCGCCAGAGTCCAGTGGAGCCAAACGACGTATGCGGCCCTTTTTGTGCTCATCGCTAGTTGGGCCGCCTTGATGTATGCGACCTGGGCGGCGTGGGGAGACCTGACCATCGACTCGGGGCACGAAATGTATGTTCCTGCCATGCTCGCCGCGGGGAAGATGCTTTATAGGGATGTCTGGTTTATGTATCCCCCAGCGGCCCCTTATTTCAATAGCTGTTTATTCCAAGTTTTCGGCATTCATTTGAACGTGCTCTATTGGGCCGGTTCGCTCGCAGCACTGGTCTCCGCAATCTTTCTATATCTCGCAGGCATGAGTTTGGGTTCCTGGGTTATTGGTTGGACTGCGGGAGCGGTCGTCTTAATTCAAGCGTTCGGGCAAGGATTGTTCTGCTTTCCTTTGCCATACAGCTTCTCCGCAGTGTACGGCTGCCTCGCCTCATGTTTGTTTCTCTGGCTGATCGTAGAGGCAATCCGATCAGGGCGTTTGACATGGATGTTTGGGGCGGGAACGGCTGCGTCACTTGCGCTGCTGCTTAAACTGGAGTTTGGATTTGCCTGTTACGGCACTCTCCTGATGGTGATCGTTGCGGATACTTTGCGGCGACGATCGTGGAAACCGCTCTGGACGGGAGCGCTGGCCATTTTGCCGGGAGCCGTCGCGTGCGTGCTGATCGCTCTGTGGATGGTGTCGATAGCTGGCGCGGGCTTCATCACCCAGGAAAACTTCATGACGTGGCCGACGTCGTATTTTATGAAGGCGTACGGCAAAATGTGGCTTCAACACACGGGCTTCGACTTAAGCGGAGGAGCGCTCCTCGCAGCTTTCGGCCGTATATGTCTGTTCGCGGGAGTCGCGATCGGCATGCGGTGGCTTCTGGGCCGAAAGCAGGCTAACGCCGGGCTCGTATTTCTGTCGGTTGGATTAAGCGTTGCAGCGTTCGAGTGCGTTCCCGTCGTCGTATTTCTACGAGGAGCAGTGTTCCTCACAGAACATACGCTTATCGCCGCTTCGCTTTGCATATCCATCTTTATTGCCGTCGCCATTGCTCTTTGTCTTTTCCTGTCGCAAAGACGGAACTGGAGCGTCCTCCTGTTTGTGACTCTTGGATTGGGTGTTCCGGCTGTCGCATGCCTAACGCCGATAATGGCTTTAAGAGAAGCGTTCTTAGTTCGCCGCATTTTTTTTCCGGCTGATATGGTCGCCATTGTGGGATTGGCAGCGCTTGCATACTGGTGGTTTCGTCTTCGGCGGGGTCTCTCGATCGAATCCCTCGCGATTTGCGCCCTGTTCACGCTGCCGGTGCTTTTGGCGTTTCGTATATTGATGCGAATGGAGCCCGGAGGCTATCCGATTTTTTACAATGGAACGGTAATTCTCGCTTTTCTCTTTCTCGTCTCGGCTTTGATAATCCCCAAACGGATAAGGGTGGGGAGCGCCGATCTTCGGGGAGAGTTGCTCGTTTGCTGCTGCTGCCTGATATGGGTGATTGCTGATGCCCCAGTATTCGCTCGGCTTCGTGCAAATCTTGAGCCTTTGGTGACCGACCGCGGCGTAGTGCGAACGCAAAAGAACATGGTCGTAAATTATCAGCAGGCAATTGCGTTCATGAAGGAAAAAGCTGCCGCTGGGGAGTCCGTACTTTCGATTCCCGAAGATACGAGTCTCTATTTTCTTTCTGGCACGCTCTGCCCGACCCGCGTTTATCAATTCACTCCCGGTGTTCTAGTTCCGGGAAGAATGACAGAGGAAGTCATCAATGAAATCGAGCGAAAGAGAGTTCGATATCTACTTTGGTCGAACCGTTCGTTCACTGAGTATGGCGTGCCTACGTTCGGCCGGGATTACGAGACCGCATTTGCCGGCTATCTCACGTCTCATTACCGCCCCGTGGGGCCCTTGGTCGCGAGTACCGATCCCGGGTGGGCCGCCGTCGTGTGGGAACGACTAATCGACGAGAATGCGGTCGATCAACACGGAAAAGTACAGCACCCAGACCATCGCAGGGACGGAGACGAGGAGCATCCTTGAGACGATCGGATATCAAGGAATACTTTGAGCAGGTCGCTCCCTCATGGGAACACTGGCAAAGAAAAAACAAATTCTATCATGCCTCGATGCGCGATCTGATAGGTGGAATGATTCCGACCGGTTCACGAGTCTTGGAGGTGGGGAGCGGCGTCGGCGATTTACTAGCTTCCTTAAAGCCGAGACGGGGCATAGGACTGAACTTGGCCGAGGGATTGACCCAACGCGCACGCCAGAAATACCCGGAATTCGAATTCCACACAATTGACATAGATTCCACAAGCTTGCCGCCCACGTTCGAGCCAGATTATGCTGTCATGACGAACATGCTCGATTACGTTTACGATGTTTGGGACATGTTAGAAGGCCTAAAACCGGCGATTCAAGAAAATACTTTGCTCATCATAACGACGAACAATCCGTTGTGGGCTCCACTGCTGCGACTGGCCAGCAAATTCGGGCTGCGCATTCCGGATTCGCGGCGCAACTTCATCACGAACCGCGATATCTGCAGCGTTTTGACCTTGCAAGGCTTCAGCATTGTAGAAGAAGGTCTAAGCTTACCTATCCCCAAGCGACTGCCTTTGCTCGGGTCGCTTCTCAATGCAATATTGCCAGACCTGCCTGTGATTCGCTTCACGTCGTCAATCCAATACATTGCCGCGCGCCTGAGCGTCCCACGTCCCAAACTTTCTTGTTCCGTTGTCATTCCTTGTCACAATGAAGCAGCAAACGTTACAGAATGCGTTCGCAGGGTGCCGAGCATGGGCGCCTGGACAGAAATTATCGTAGTTGACGACGGGTCTGAGGACGGGACCAAGAATAAGGTACAAGAGCTCCTCAGCAGCGATCCTCGCGTTCGATTGATCATCCTGGAGAAAAACCACGGGAAAGCCGCGGCCGTCCGCGCCGGGTTTGGTGCGGCCAAGGGCGAAGTCCTGATGATTTTGGACGCGGACATGGCAGTATCGCCCGAGGAATTGCCAAAATTTCTTATTCCTTTACAGAACGGGACCGCTGAATTTGTGAACGGCACGAGGTTAATCTATCCGATGCACGGCAAAGCCATGAAAGTGGCCAACTTCTTAGGCAATAAGGGATTTTGCTTTCTAGCGAGCAAAGTGCTTCGCCAGCGGGTAAGTGACACTTTGTGTGGTACCAAGGCATTTTTCAGGCGTGACTATGAGCGTATGCCTATTGGCGGACGTGAGCGCTGGGGGGATTTTGATTTCTTATTTGGCGCAGCCCGGCTGAAGCTGCGCATTTTGGAGCTGCCCGTGCACTACACAGAACGGCGCTCGGGCAAATCAAAGATGCGCGTCATGGTCGATGGCTGGCGGTTTTTGTGGGCTTGTATCTCCGGATGGCGAATGTTGCGTTTCCCGCAAAAGCATCCATGGGGGCAAAGTCAGCCCCCTAAAGCAGTCGCTTATGAGTTTCGAGTCGATGCTGAAGTTCAATCGGTTCGATAAACGGTGCCCATCGATATACAAGCGCACGAAGTCCTCATAAAACACCGCCGAATTTGGCGGGAAAAGGCGGTCCTACGGCGAATCTATGACGAGGAATTTTTCGCCAGGCTGCTCTCATACAGCAGACCGGGGCGTATATCCATTGAACTTGGGGGAGGCCCGGGATTCTTCAAGGAGCTGCTCCCTAGCGTGCTTTGCACAGACCTGATTTTAAGCCCCTGGCTGGATGCCGTGGTGGACGCCCAGCGATTGCCCTTTCGAACGTCCAGCATTGGCAACATTTTCGGCTTGGACATGTTACACCACCTTGCCTCGCCGATGATGTTTCTGAAGGAAGCTCAACGCGTCTTGATTTCGGGAGGCCGCCTGATTCTTGTCGAGCCTTGGATTTCTCCCTTCTCTCACTTCGTCTACCGGTATCTGCATCAGGAGGAGTGCGATCTTTCAGCGCGCCCGTGGGATGCAAATGGGAACGAAGTAGCGTCGGGCAAACGCGCATTTGAGGGCAATCAGGCGATTCCTTATTTGCTGTTTGGGCCTGAGCGGCTCGTGCAGACGCTTGCCACATTGAGCGAAATGAAGGCGGTTGCAATCGAACCTTTCTGTTTGTTCGCGTACTTGCTGAGTTTCGGTTTCAAACCAATGAACTTGCTACCTGTATTTTTGTACCCATTGGTGTCAAAACTGGAGCAGAGAACCTTACCCCTATGGCGTTCCGTCGCGGCACTGCGGGTCGTTGTTGTTCTGGAGAAGATGTCCCAAGACTTAGTTACCAGCTTAAATCAGGAGCATTCGTAGAATCAGCCGCATGCGCAGCAAAAAATCGATCTCCATTTTTACCGGTGCGTACAACCTAGTTCGTAAGGCCGATTTATTAGAAGTCGTATGGTTACAAAAGACCTTCGTTACGTCGTATTTTCTTTACAAACGGTTTTACGAATACCCCTTCGGCGGGCTGGTTCGTCGGATGCCTCAAATTTTTCAGGGCGGCGACATTCTTGATATCGGCGCTAACATCGGATACACGGCGTGCGTTTTCGCGAATGCGCTGACACCAGGATCGAAAGTCTATGCGTTCGAACCCGACCGTGCGAGCTATGCGCTTCTCGGTGATACAATTCGGCGAAAAAAACTGTCTGCGTCAATCGAAGCCAGAAATCTCGCGATTGGCAAGGGCGATGGGCACGTGGAATTCTGGCACAACAAAGAGCACTCGGCTGATCATCGGGTCGTGACGAAGAAGTTCAGGGCGCTCCGATCGGACACTATCGAGACTTCGACCGTTGCGATGACAAGCGTCGACGCTTTCATCACGTCTCACAATCTGCGGAACGTGTCGTTTATCAAAATCGATGTGCAAGGTTACGAACTCGGCGTTTGTGAAGGCATGCAACAAACGCTCGAAAGGTTTCCTGGGCTGCGTGTCTGTTTCGAATATTCTCCAGAAGGCCTGGTCGAGCTTGGATTCGAACCTGAGAAAGTTCTCGAGTTCTTTCGAATTAGAAACTATCGAATTTACATTCTCACACGAGAGGGAATTCGAACGGCTCCAGACAATACTTCCATTCAACAGTTTGCAGATAAGACCGGATATGTCGATTTGATTTGCTCGACAAACGTTCTTGTCGCGTAGCACGCGACCTTTCACTTGCGTTCGGAATATTAATCAGTGCCGGGTGGGGTGTAGGGTTCGAGGTAGGTGTTGTCGGTGTCGGGAGTTACTAGCCAGATTTTGCGCTCTTTGAAATACGCGAAAAGCTTGGCGTTTTGTTCCGGATCGAGTTCGCGGGCCCACAGGACCTTCGCGTTGTCGATTTCGGCGCCGTTGTAGACCCACTCATCGTGAATGTTGTGATTGTCCGGCTCGTAGCGGACGATAACCAAGTGTTTGCCCGGCGTGTGTCCGAGTTTTGATATGACTGCAGTTCGGCTGGGGTCGCCCTGGCAGGGCCAGAGGAGCTGGTCGCAGATGCCGCGCGCGGTATTTATGCCTGTGTCGAGCACGAGCAGGAGCACGATGGCGCGCGAAAGAGCGACGCCCACTGGCCGGGCTTTGATTCGAAACGTACGCAAGTAGCGAATGGCCTGCACGATCAGCGCGAAGACCAAGCAGGTGAGCGGCGCCGCGTAATGCGCGTTGGACCAAATCACAACTAGCGCTCCGGCGGTCACGAGCAGGAAAGTGATCAGCAGCAGGCGCATCTTGCGATCGCGAAATAAAGATGGGATAGCGGGCAGAGCCAGAAGCGCCCCAATCCAAAAGTAGGTGAGCCCGTAACGGACGACTTTTTCTCGAGTGACGCGCACCATGTCCGCCCACGTATTTTCGTAATTGTCGCGCGCCCAGCCGTTATAAAAATCCTCGAATTGCGCATTGCGATAGTGCATTTCGGGACCCTTGTGGTCCCAGAGAAAGAGCCCGGTGGTGTGATAGACGCGCGTGTTCAAGACGTGCGGCAGCAACAGCGCATTTCCGGTCAGGCGCCAATTGTAGTAGCCCGTGAACGCGGCGGTCAGCAGCAACATAGCGCTGAGTGGAAGCAAAACGCGGCGTAGTCTTACCTCCAGTGGCTGCGGTGATTTCGTCTTTCCCCCAAGCCACCAGGCAAACCCGATCGCCGCAGGAATGCAGAAGAGGAACCCCTCGTAGGGTCGGCTGTTGGCGAGAATGGCGACGCCGAGTCCCAGAAGAATGGAGTCGCGCACCCTGGCGTATTTCGTAATTCGAACAAGCGCGCCTAGCACCAGCGTGCCGCCGATTGCGGCGGCGGCTCCTCCCCAATAGCTGTTCATCCAGTAGCTGGCGACGCCGAATTTCAGGGCGGCGGATACGCCGCCGAGGAAAGCCCATCTCGCGGGCAGCCAACCTTGCAGCATCCAGAGAATTGCTGCACACATGGCGGCATCGCTAAGCAGCACCCCAATCCAGGGATGTCCGAGGAGTTGCCCGATGGCGAGCGCGAGACCTTGCGCCGGCGGATACATCGACGCGTATTTGGGAAACCAGTTGACGTGGAACGTTTCGAAGCTGACCCACATAGGGTGCGGCGGATTCGCCAGGCGGCCATGCGCGAACGTATCGCCCATCAGCAGGTAACTGAATTCGTCGTGAATGCCCGGAACAGGAACGTGTAGCAGCGGAAGAGCGAGAAGGCGAATGACAATTACGGAAAAGAACAAGACGATGACGGCAAGACCCTTGCGTTCGGCAAAACGAGAAAAGGACCGCTCGACGCGGCGGAAGGGTTTGTCCGCGGCGCGCGGAAACAGCAGCGCGATCGCTGCGAAAACGAGCGTCAAGGCTGCGGAGATGACGACGACGTAAAAGGTTTGTAGGTCGTGGGCGTCCTGGAATACGGGCATCGGTTCAGGAATTGTACGACAGAGCGCGGCAAGTCACAGCGATACGACAGCATTTTTTGTTTTTGGTTTGCGCATCGTCAAGACAAGTTCGGGGACGAGTTTCAACAAGACCGCTGCATTGCGAACTTTTAACTTCCGACTTCCACTTCGGCGCCGGAATTGGCTTCGAGATAATCCGCGACTTCCAGGCGGAAGTTGCCGGGATTAGTGGCGTAGGCGATTGCTGTGTCGTAATCGATGGTGCCTGCGCGGAGCAACTTTTCTAGTTCGCCGTCGAAATGCTGCATGCCGTCGGTGTCGCCGTCACGCATGGCGTCCAGCAGGGTCTTGCCTTCGCTCTCCCCTTTTTCAACGTAGTCACGGGTGCGCAGAGTGGATTTCAGGATTTCGATGGCGGCTATGCGTCCTTTGCCGTCTTTCCTGGCGAGCAGGCGTTGCGAAACAACGAAGCGAAATGCCTTGCCGAAGCGGGTGCGCACGGAATGCTGGTCGGCGACAGGAAAAACACCGACGATGCGTTCGACAGTTTTGGCGGCGTCAATCGTGTGCAGCGTAGAGAGAACAAGGTGGCCGGTTTCCGCGGCTTCGAGTGCGATCTCGATGGTTTCGCGGTCGCGCATTTCGCCGACGAGAATTACCTTTGGTGCTTGGCGTAAAGCAGCGCGAAGAGCGAGAGCGAAAGTGGGCGTATCGCTGTGCAGCTCGCGCTGATGAATGGTGGCTTTTTTGTGACGGTGCAGAAACTCGATCGGATCTTCGATGGTGAGGATGTGAAAAGCTTTTTCCGAATTCATTTTGTCGATCACGGCGGCGAGGGTCGAGGATTTGCCGGAGCCGGTCGGGCCGGTTACCAGAACGATGCCGTTTTTGAGGTGAACAATTTCTTCGAGCGTTTTGGGAAGGTTAAGGTCGTCGAAGCCGGGAATCTTGTCTGGGATAACGCGCATGACGATGGCGCAACTTCCGCGCTGGCGGAAGATGTTGACGCGAAAGCGGCCCACGCCGGGCAGCCCATAGGAAAGGTCCGCGGAGCCATCGGAATCGAGCTTGCGGAGGGGGTGCTCATTGTCGCCCATGATGTCGTAGGCGATGGTTTTGGTGTCCGCGGGAGACAGGCACTCCAGGCCTTTGTATTTGAGCTGGACGAGCTGGCCGCTGACTTCGATTTGCGGCGCGCGACCGGGAGAGAAAATGAGGTCGCTGACATGGCCGTTGGACTTGAGCATGGCCGTGATGAGTTGCGCGGTGTGGATAACGCGCTGGGCTGGCGGAGCCGGGGGCGTCTGGGTAGAGGTTTCCATGGGCCGTAGAATCCTTGTGAAAAGGCGATCGAATGCGCCGCCTGAGATGGGTCGAAGGGCTGACCTGTAACATCTCCAGTATGCAGGTCTTTTCGCCCGGCAAGGCGCACGGCGAAGTCATACGTTGCGAGATGATTAAGTGTCGTTACGGCACGTTTAATGCTTCGAGCCGGAGTCGATTAACGCGGCTATGTTGGATTTTAGCTTGGCCAGGTCTTCATCGCGGAGATACATCATGTGGCCGGCGTCGTAGTAGTCCAGGCGAATATTTTTCTGGAGCTGCTCGGGGAGGCCGAGATGGTCCATGGTGTATTCGGTGGCAAAGAACGGGGTGGCCATGTCGTAGTAACCGTTTTCGACTTGGACTTGCAGGTGCGGGTTGTCCAGTAGCGCCTGCACCAGATCGCCTTCGACGTTCGGCGAGCCGGGGAAGAATCCGCGGCTATGCGGGGCTTGATGCTTCCAGTCCCAGTTCGCGCCTACGCCTTCGCTGATGGCGTGATAGGTCTTGTCCTGGCCAAATTTCAGTTCCTCGCGAACGTAAGTATTAAAAGCGGCGGTAAAGGCGCCGGTG
>WNFP01013438.1_pt1 | contig 10248 bp, 10 predicted proteins | sample 5400201 | NCBI WGS metagenome assembly WNFP01 (sample SAMN13153355, study PRJNA577476) | soil metagenome | isolation source: 115 cm saprolite under Madrone tree | place: USA:California | collected 2016-06-14
CGAGGTCCCGCTTCGCCCCAAAAGTCTGCCCCCAGCCGTTTCCGATCAAAGCTAGCGACTAACCGGGAGTTGTCGTCGCGGGCTTCCATCAACTCATGCACCAAAGCGGCGGCGGTGGTGAAGCGTACGCGATGTGTTCCGCCTGTGCGCAATCTTCAGAAAGCATTAGTAACGCATTCCTCCGTGCTCAATCTTGAACGTTCGCACCCGCTTCTCAGCTTCCTCCGTCTCGGCAGGGGACAGTTGATGGTGAAACGTCACAGATCTTCCATAGTATTTCGCTAATAGATACCACGTGTAAGCTGACACTAGGTCCTTGGGAGCACCGTCTCCGTTTTCGTAGATCAAAGCCATCCACTGTGCACCGATTGGGTCTTCCTGGTCTGCGGCTTTCTGCAGCCACTTCACAGCCTCGGCCTTGTCTTTAGCCACTCCGCTGCCTTTAAAAAGGCAATCGCCCACAGCCAGCACGGCCCGCGGCCAACCCTGGGCAGCGGCTTTACGATACAGTTCAAAGGCGGCTTTAGTGTCGCGATGCATGCCTAGCCAGCCTTCCCTGTAGCCTTGGGCCAATACATATTGCGCACCAGGATTGCCTTGGTCCGCGAGACGCTGGAAATACTCTACGGCCTCCTTCCAATTCTCGTGTTTGTTTTTGTTGGGCCAGACTTTGCCTTGATCGTAAAGGCCTACCAACCCGATCGCGCCCAACGGATCCCCGTTTTCCGTGGCTTTGCGATACCACTCCACGGCTTCAGCGTCGAGTCCCATCTGGTGCAACATCGCACCGAGGTTGTATTGGGCCACAACATCGTCGCCTCGCGCGGCCGCCTTGCGATACCAGATAAGCGCTTGCTCGGAATCGCGCCCGCGCTCGTGGCCAAAAATTTCAGCCGGATCATAGTAGACGGCGATTTGGTCAGCAGCAATTGAGCTTCCCTGGTCTGCTGCAAGCTTGTACCACTTCAGCGCCTCGGCAGCATCATGCTTTGCTCCTGGGCATCCCTGTTGGTAAACCAGCCCGAGCAGGACCTGAGACCGCATGTCGCCGGCCTGCGCCTGGGTACGTAGCTGGGGCAATTCCTGCTCCGTCACCCGATTCGCCTGGATAGCCAGTTCGTGATAATCCTTTTCCGTGATTAGCTCGGGACGCGCACGGCTTGCGCTCTCTCCGTTCGAGGCTGACTGGGCGCTGATTGCAAAGCTTGGGTCCGCAAAGAGCAAAGCCAGGAACAAACCGGCAGCAAACCATAATTCTCGCGTCTTCATAATTTCCTCTTTAATAAGGCTGATCAGAAGGAAAACATAGTAGTAGTTCCGGGGGAATTTTTCGAGGGTTCTCAGGAAGTTGAGGCGGTTTCGCGGCGTTTTGAGCCGCGACCCGAAAATGGTGGAGGAAGATTGGTATGGTGGAGGAAGAGTGAATGCCAACTAGCGAAGAACATTGGAGGCAGAGTTTAGAAGACTGGGGATTGACTTCGCTAACTGTTGATAACAGGCCATAGCGCTCAGAACGCCGCCAATGATTGCGATGGCCGAGAGCGCGCATGTGTCGCTTATCAAAATATTGTCAGCTCGCATCACCTTTACCCACTGGCATTCGTTCCGGATGCTAAAATATCCGGTACATCTAGAGGAGCTGTTCTGAGCACTTCCATTTATAAACCTGCCCAACATTGGTTCGCAGTGTTTGTTGCAGTGTGCGCCTTTTTGCTGATCGTGGCCGGAGGGCTGGTCACCAGCAACAATGCCGGCCTGGCCGTGCCGGACTGGCCAACCAGCTTTGGTTCGCTGGTCAAGATGCCCCGGATGATCGGCGGCGTAAAGTTTGAGCACGGGCATCGCATGATCGCGGAATTTGTGGGGCTGTTGACCATCATCATTGCCTCCTGGACATGGCTTGTGGACCAGCGCCGCTGGATGCGCATTCTGACAGCGGGCGCGGTGCTGGGCGTGATTGCACAGGGAGTAATCGGTGGAATTGGCGTGCGAGAGCTGCTGCCGCCCTGGGTTTCCACCATGCATGCCACGTTTGGGCAGACCATGTTTTGCACCCTGGCGGCCATCGCGGTCTTTACCAGCCGCAGCTGGTTGGATGAACCTCAAGAAAAAATGGACCGCAATACTGCCAGTCCCCTGCTGCGCCATTGCTGGATGCTGATCGGGTTCTTATATCTTCAGCTCATCCTGGGAGCTGCTTTCCGTCATGTGTGGACAAAGTGGGGCCCGTTTGGTTCCAACCACTGGCCGGTCCACAAGATCGTACACACGCTGCTGTACCCGCACATCCTGAATGCCTTGTTGGTGAGTGGACTGGTGCTATATGTAAGCCTGCGCGCGCTGAGCAGGCACAGTAACATCCCGCACTTGCGCCGTCCGGCGCTGTGGCTGTTGCTCGCACTGATTGCACAACTCCTGCTGGGCGTAAGTGCATACGTGGTCCGCGTTGTGCAGGGTATCAATGAAAGCCAGCCTACTTCTTCGCTGGTGGCTGTGACCGTGGCGCACATGGCAGTGGGAGCGCTGATTCTGGCTTTGACCATGATTCTGACGATCCAGGGTTACCGGCACACCGGTGACGCGGCGACCGTGAGTTCTGTGAATCGGCGGCGTGAGGTAGCAACCGCATGAGCAGCACCGCGCAACCGATCATGACGCCCAAAAAAAAGGCCGCTGCGGCTCCGGTGGCGCTCACGAAAAATTCAGCCATTGGCGACTATTTCCAGCTCTTCAAAATACGTGTGACGTCGCTGGTGGTGGTAACTGCATGGGCCGGGTTTTATATGGGCGCTGCCAAGAGCGGCGCACCCTCTTTGGGCTGGACGTTGCTGAATGCTCTGGCGGGTATCGGGGTAACGTGCGCCGGCTCAGCGGCTTTGAATGAAGTTCTGGAATGCAAGATTGATGCCCTGATGCGGCGCACGCGTAACCGTCCCCTTCCGGCGGGACGCATGAGCGTTGCAGCGGGATTGACGGCAGGAACCCTGGCAGTCCTTTGCGGCCCCGCATATCTCATGTGGACCACCAACTTTTTGACAGCCATGCTGGCGCTGGCCACGGCGGCCACATACCTTGCTTTGTATACGCCATTGAAGCGTATCTCACCCATCTCAACTTTTGTTGGCGCTTTTCCCGGCGCCATGCCTCCGCTGCTGGGCTGGACCGCCATTCGCGGCAAGCTGGAGATTGAAGCGGTCTTTCTTTTCCTGATCGTATTTTTCTGGCAGTTCCCACACTTTCAAGCCATTGCCTGGATGTATCGCGATGACTATGAGGCCGCCGGAATCAAGATGCTTCCTGTGGTGGATAAGGCGGGACACAGCGTGATTCGCCAGATGCTGACATACTGCTCCACGCTGATCTCGGTTAGCCTGATGCCTGCGGTACTGCGGATGACCGGCCGGCTTTATCTGGCCGCCGCGCTGGCGTTGGGAGTGACGTTTCTCTGGTTTGTATGGCGTCTGGCGCGCACCAAGCTGCCCACCACATCGCCGGAATCCAGAAAATTTGCCCGGCAACTGCTGCAAGCTAGTGTAATCTACCTTCCGCTTCTCTTTGCAATGATGATGTTGAACGTGGTGCGACCTTAAAAAAACATGGCTACAGCTCTGCAAGAACGCTCTCACTTATCCTCCGGCCGCGCGGCTACGGCCGTAATCCGGGTTGAAGACATACGGCACAGCTATGGCAAGCGTGAAGCGCTCCGAGGCGTCTCCTTCGATGTGGGAGCGGGCGAGATCTTCGGCCTGCTTGGACCGAACGGAAGCGGCAAGACCTCTCTCTTCAGAATCCTTTCCACGCTGATGCTGCCCACCGGCGGACGCGCTCTGGTTTCCGGATTTGACGCGGCCCAGCAGCCGGATGAAGTGCGGAGCAGAATCGGCGTCGTCTTTCAATCACAGAGCGTCGACATCAAATTGACCGCGGCTGAAAACCTGTGGCACCAGGGACATCTCTATGGGCTGCGCGGCGCGGCCCTGCAATCCCGCATTGCGGAAATGCTGGAACGCGTTGCCTTGGCCGACCGTGCGAAGGACCGCGTAGAAACTTTTTCCGGCGGAATGCAGCGGCGTGTAGAGCTGGCCAAAGGACTCATGCACCGCCCCAGCGTGCTACTGCTGGATGAGCCCACCACGGGCCTGGATCCGGGCGCCCGCCGCGATCTGTGGATGTACCTGAATGAACTGCGCGCCAAAGAGCAGGTTTCGATCATCGTGACCACGCACCTGATGGAAGAGGCGGAACGTTGCGATCGCCTGGCAATCCTGAATCTGGGAGAGGTGGTTGGCCTGGGCACGCCCGCCGAACTGCGCGCTGAAATTGGCGGCGATGTCGTAATATTGGAAGCAGCCGAGCCGGAAACACTGGCGGTGCGCATCCAGGAAAAATTCAGCGCGCCAACTTCAGTGCTTGACGGCAAAATCCGCATGGAAATCAGCGACGGACTGAAGTTCGTCACCACCGTGGCGGAAGCATTTCCGGGCAAGATACGCTCGGTTTCCATCAGCCAGCCGACCCTGGATGATGTGTTCATAGGCCGGACAGGACATCGTTTCTGGACCGAGCCCGGCGAAGCAGCAAAGGAATAAAAACGTGGCCCAGGCAGCAATCAGCACCGCCAGCATCAAACCGGTCAGGGTCAATCCCCTGTTGCCGGCCTTTACCTTGTGGTGGCGCGAAATCGTGCGCTTCTACCGTCAGCCGGCCCGCGTGGCGGGCGTAATCGTTTCGCCCTTGCTTTTTTGGGTGGTCATCGGCGCGGGATTCGGAACTTCCCTGCAAAAGGGCGCGACCGGCACGGGCAATTTCCTGAATTATTTCTTCCCCGGCGCTCTCATGATGATTGTGCTGTTTACCTCCATCTTCACCATGATGTCTGTCATTGAAGACCGCAATGAGGGCTTTCTTCTTTCCGTGATGGTGGCCCCGGTGCATCGCTCCGGCATTGTCCTGGGCAAGGTGCTGGGTGGGACCACGCTCTCCACCATCCAGGGATTGTTGTTTCTTGTCTTCGCGCCTTTTATTGGGTTGAAGTTCGGGTTAGAACAGTTTTTTGTGGTGGCGCTGGTCACGTTCCTGACGGCGTTCGCATTAACCGCTTTGGGCTTTGTGATCGCGTGGAGAATGGAGTCCTCGCAGGGGTTCCACGCCATTATCAACCTGTTTTTGCTTCCGCTATGGATGCTCTCTGGCGCCTTATTCCCGGTGGGTGGCGCCTCGGGCTGGATTAAATGGCTGATGCGCTTGAACCCCCTCACATACGGTATGGATGCACTCTTGCAGACGCTGTTCCCAGGAGCCCAAACCGGAACCCTGGGAATGTGGCCTTCCATCGCGGTGCTGGGAGCGTTTGCCGCAATCGTTTTCGTGGCCGGATTTGTCGTAGCTAACCAGAGAAGGACGATTCCGGCAGCATAGATGGCTGACTAATAAGCCCGCAACCAGTCTGACCGGCTGAAAGATGTAAGCCGGGAAGCAAACTGGTATTGTTTTAGCAAACTCTCGTAAAAGGAAAATTTTCTCCCATGGCAAAAAGCGTAAATAAAGTCATTCTGGTAGGGAATCTGGGAAAAGACCCGGAAGTTAAATTCACACCCAGTGGGACCCCCGTCGCCAAATTCTCCCTGGCCACGAACGAGCGCTACAAAGATAAGGGCGGTGAATGGCAGGACCGCACGGAGTGGCACAACATTGTTGCGTGGCAGCGGCTGGCGGAAATTATTGGCGAGTATGTAAAAAAAGGTTCCAAGGTCTACATTGAAGGCCGGCTGCAAACCTCCAGCTGGGAAGACAAACAGAGTGGAGAGAAAAAGTACCGTACTGAGATCGTAGCCAGCGACCTGGTGCTGCTGGGCGGACGCGGAGAAGGTGGTGGCGGCGACTTTGAGGGACGTTCCTCGCGCGGCGCAAGCTCGTCCTTTGATCAGCGCTCCCCGCAAACAGAGGAGCATGCCCCTGCCGAGATCACCGATGAGGACATACCTTTCTAAGAGCTACCTTTCTGAAAGGTAACTCTCTGTCAATTTTCACGGAAACACCATTGGGGTCAGTGGTGTCTTATCATGTTTTAAGAGGGGGCTAGAACGTCATTCGATCCATGTTTCATGGCGTTTGGCTTTAGCCATCTGAAGAGCAGCGAAGAAGCCAACCCGCGATCACATCTGTCTTGATTCCAATCAAATACTCGATGGCCATTCTCAAATGTAGCGATTCTCAAAATGCCATTCTTTGTTAGAGCTCAATGACATATTTTGTCATTTTTATTATTGGGGCCTGTACTTTTTCTACAAGAAACCCGCCTTCCAGCACCTTAAATAATTATTATGTACATTGTTTTCAATGACCTAAAATTACTACAGAAACCAGCAATGAAATGGCTTGCTAACTGCAATTAAGAAGGCCGACACAAAGTTCCTGATGAAACGGAACTCCTGAGGAGAGAGATTCAATGCGCAAACAAAAAGGCTTTTCACTGATTGAGCTGCTGATCGTGGTAGCTATTATTCTTATCATCGCGGCCATCGCGATTCCCAACCTGCTTCGCTCGAAGATGTCAGCCAACGACTCCGCAGCTGCCGTAACATTCGCCACAAACTATCCGACCATTGGATACGGCAGCACTCTGGCCACACTTGGCCCGAGCACGAACTGCGATAGCACGGGCGCCTGCTTGATTGACAGTGTTCTGGCTGGCGGCAAGAAGAGCGGGTACGCCTACTTTATGACCGCCACGGCGAGTTCAGCGCCCTTTGGCGACTATACCGTGAGCGCAGGCCCAATTACCTGGAACAGCAGCGGCTCAGCTAACTACTGCTCCAATGCTGATGCGGTCATCCGCTCCACCAAGACCCTGGGAACCCAGCCCTCCGCTGCCATTACGGCTGCTGTGAGTGCCACTACCTGCAACACGCCAGGATCCTATCTGCCGATCCAGTAACGTTTTTTTCGGCAAGTACCTGGGGGAGGGTATGAGCCAGAAAAAGGGGCATGGTGAAAGCCATGTCCTTTTTTTGTTTTTAAAAGAGCTGTACAAATTCTGTTTATAAAAGAGCCTGTAATTCGCTGTGCCCGAAATTGTCGAATGAATGACAAATTTCGTCAACCTCATACTCCAGATTACATTTCTTAACCTAAGTACAATAGAAACATATAGTTACTAAGCGATTGATTAAAAATGGGTTACTTTGGTTTTGAGGCCGGGAAAGCAGTTAGAGAATTTGTGGCCAGTCAGATGCAATCAAGTAAACAGTGTAAGGGTTCTCGAGTGGATGCGAATATCGCATTCGGCCGAATAAATGACAGGAGAATTTTCTAAAATGCGCAAACAAAAAGGTTTTTCATTGATTGAGCTGCTGATCGTGGTAGCTATTATTCTTATCATCGCGGCCATCGCGATTCCTAACCTGCTCCGGTCAAAGATGTCAGCCAATGACTCCGCCGCTGCCGCGAGCATCCGTACCATCAACACCTCTGAGGTCACATTCGCCACAAACTATCCGACGATTGGCTACGGCAGCACTCTGGCCACGCTTGGCCCGAGCACGAACTGTGACAGCACAGGCGCCTGCTTGATTGACAGCGTTCTGGCTGGCGGCAAGAAGAGCGGGTACGCCTACTTTATGACCAGCGTGGCGACTACACAACCCTTTGGTGACTACACCGTAAGCGCAGGCCCAATTACCTGGAACAGCAGCGGCTCAGCCAACTTCTGCTCCAATGCTGATGCGGTCATCCGCTCCACCAAGACCCTGGGGACCCAGCCCAGCGCTTCCATCACTTCTCCTGAGACAGCCGCTAACTGCATCTTGCCAGCAAACTATCTACCTATCCAGTAATGTTTTTTCGGTAAGGGACCTGGGAGGGTATAAGCCAGAAATGAGGCATGGCAAAAGTCATGTCTCTTTCTTTTTTCAAGCAGATGCCAACATTCAACACTGCCTCCTGAGACCAGTGACAATTGTTGGATAACAAATGCGAAATTAATGACAATTACTGTCACTTTTCGCCGCCATAACTTTCAGCGCTCAATTCGGCATGATTGAACTATATCATTGATAATAAACAGTTTAATTAACATTACCTCTTACAGAAAAGAGGGTTTTTGATTGGCTACTCAAATGCATTATTCTTAAAGCAGGCCCCCCACCGACTTATTCATCCGACCGCCATATTGTCGGAGACGGAGCTTCGTAATCGCATGAAGAACAAAGGCTTTTCTCTTATTGAGTTGTTGATTGTTGTGGCAATCATCCTGATTATTGCTGCGATTGCAATTCCGAATCTGCTGCGCTCCAAGCAATCCGCCAATGAATCGGCGGCAGTTGCGGTACTGCGCAATGTTCACAATTCACAAGCCGTTTACATCGTGCAGTTCTCCAGCAGCGTGGGCTATGCTGATTCCCTGGTCAAGCTGGGACCCGGAACACCATGCGATAAGACCCATGCCTGTCTCTCCGATCTGCTTGTCGGGTGCGCGACTCAGCCATGCCTGAAAAGCGGATATCAGTTTTATTTGACCTCTTCATCAAGTGCAGAGCCTTTCGGAGACTACAGCGGCACAGCAACGCCTGTTAGCTGGAAAAACAGCGGATCCAACAATTTCTGCAGTGCAGATGACGGGGTCCTTCGCCATGAAGCGGCCCCAAGTGCAAGCCTAAGCTCGGCTGTCACGCACAACGTCTGTACGGATGCAACGCAATACACTCCGCTGGGCGGATAAAGTGATGCTCTGTGATTGATTGCATGGAAGCACGTTGTAACTTTAGAATGAGATAGATAGTGTTTCACACGACATGCATGCAATAGAGATTCGGGGTCTGTCCAAGGACTACCCTGTAGGCTTCTGGAAAAAGAAACTTCGGCCCGCACTCAAATCGCTTGATCTAACGGTTGCGGTCGGGGAGGCGTTCGGCTTTCTTGGCCCTAACGGGGCGGGTAAGACCACAACTCTTAAGTTGCTGATGGGGATCATTTTCCCCAGTTCCGGCACCGCCAGAATTCTTGGCCAACACTACCTCGATCCTGCCATAAAAAAGAAAATTGGCTTTTTGCCGGAACAGCCCTATTTTTACGACTATCTGAGCGCTGCGGAACTCCTGGGATATTACGCTCAGCTTTCCGGTATGCCTGCCCTGGAGCGGAGCAAGCGCATTGGCGCGGTACTGGAACGCGTGGGCCTCGGTGACGCGGGCAACAAGCAATTGCGGAAATTCTCCAAAGGCATGCTGCAACGTGTGGGAATCGCGCAGGCCATCATTCACGACCCTGAGGTGGTTTTTCTGGATGAACCCATGTCGGGCCTGGATCCCCTGGGCCGGCATGAAATCCGGGAATTAATGCAAAGCCTGAAAGACGAGGGCAAAACGATCTTCTTCTCAACCCACATCTTGTCCGACGCGGAGGCGCTTTGCGACCGTGTTGGCGTCATCCACAAGGGCGAGTTGCGGGACGTGGGCGTGGTCAACGATCTCCGTTCCAACGTGGCGGGAAAAAGCGAAGTGATCTTTGAAGGCGCGCATGCCTCCGCCAAAGTAGCGGACCTTCTCTCAGAATCCCACATCACCGGGGAAACGGTGCGGGCGATTGTACAGGGCAACGATCTTGATCTTCTGCTGGAAAAGCTGCGCCACCACCGCGCGCGATTGATTGCGGTAACGCCTTTGCAAGGCACTCTGGAAGATTATTTCCTGGCCAAAACATCAGAGAAAACCGCGAGCGAGGCTGTGCGCCCATGACTTCCCGTCTTTCCGCCATTACACTCAACACCTTTCGCGAGGCCGTGCGTGACCGCGTGCTTTATAACCTGGTCCTGTTCGTCCTGCTGCTGGTCGCGTGCGCGCCATTGTTCGGTCAGATCTCAATAGGGCTGGAACGGCTGATTCTGGTCAACGTCGGCCTGAGTTCCATGTCGCTGTTTGGGGTCATCATCGCCATCTTCGTCGGCATTGGGCTGGTCTCAAAGGAAATTGAAAAAAAGACGCTGTACACGATTCTGTCCCGGCCGGTGCGGCGCTGGGAATTTATTGTAGGCAAATATTTTGGCCTGCTGCTGACCCTGATCGTGAATACGGGGCTGATGACCGTGGGATTTTATGTCGCGCTGGTAATCACCTCACATGGACTTAGCCGGGCCGACGCCCTGCTACTGGTGGCGATCTACTTCATTATTTTGCAGTTCATGGTCATGGTGGCGCTGACGCTGCTGTTTTCGACCTTTTCCACGCCCATTTTTTCAGCCATCTTTGCTTT
>WNFP01015504.1_pt1 | contig 10248 bp, 11 predicted proteins | sample 5400201 | NCBI WGS metagenome assembly WNFP01 (sample SAMN13153355, study PRJNA577476) | soil metagenome | isolation source: 115 cm saprolite under Madrone tree | place: USA:California | collected 2016-06-14
GCATTCGGCGCATCGTGGCGGCGCTCGACGAGGTGACGGCGAGGACCCGCGGCTACCGCGTCCGTGTCCTGCTCGAGAACACAGCCGGCGGCGGCGCGACCATCGGGCGAAGCTTCGAGGAGCTGGCGGCGCTCCTGGGCGGCGCACGCGCGCCCGAGCGTCTCGGCGTCTGCCTCGACACGTGTCATCTCTTCGCCGCGGGCTACGACCTGCGCACGCGCGAGGGCTATCGGGACGTCATGGGGTCCTGCGCCCGGATCGTGGGGCTCAGGCACGTGCGGGCCTTTCACCTGAACGACGCGAAAGCGCCGCTGGGCTCGGGCCTCGACCGTCACGAGAAGATCGGCAGGGGACGGCTCGGCAAAGAGGCGTTCCGCTGGCTCATGACGGACCGGCGCTTCGATCGGGTCCCCATGGCTCTCGAGACGCCCAAGGATCCGGAGCCCAGAGCGGACAGGGCCGCGCTGGCGCTCCTGCGAAGCCTCCGGGCTAAAGATTCTCGTGAATCAGAGTGATGGGTCCACGCCGGGCGGGGGCGGGGGCAGCCTCCGCGGACCACACTGAGTCGCATCGCGCTGTCCGCTCTCTCCGCCGCCACGAGAGGACGCTTGTCGGCTTCGAAAAAGCTCCGCAGAGGATATGGGTCCGCGGAGGCTGCCCCCAGTCCCACCCGATTACTGGCCGGTTCCGAGGACTCTGACGCGTCTATACGACTGAGGGCGAACCGGAATTGCACGAGAATCGCTAGCGCGAGCGCGTGACGCCCACCCGCGCGCAGGAGAGGCGCACGGGACACTCGGAGCACCAGGGCGAGACGGGCTGGCAGATGTTCTGCCCGAATGAGACCAGGAGGTCGTTGTAGCCGATCCAGTACCGTCTCGGCAGACAAGCCCGGAGTGCCGTTTCGGTCTCGTTGGGGTTCCGGGTCCTGACATAGCCCAGGCGGTTCGAGATGCGGTGGACGTGGATGTCGACGCAGATGCCCGGCTTGTGGAAGCCCTGTGTGACCACGAGGTTCGCCGTTTTCCTCCCCACGCCCTTGAGCGTGAGCAGCGCATCGATGTCGTCCGGCACGCGGCCGCCGAAGCGCGACAGCAGGTCCCGGCAGACGCCGAGAATCACCTTCGCCTTGGTGCGGTAGAAGCCGACGGGAAAGATGGCGCGCTCGATCCGCGAGGGCGTCAGCCGCAGCATGGCCTCGGGCGTGTCGGCGAGGGCGAAGAGGCGCGCCGCCGCCGGCCCGGTCGTCTCGTCCTTGGTGCGCAGGGAGAGCAGGCAGGCGATCAGCACGCGGAAGGGATCCCGGCGCTCGGCCGCTACCTGGGCGAGCGACGTCGTTCGCCAGCTGGGGGCGTGACGCTCGAGGACCCGGATGACGCGGCCGATCTGGAGAGGCGGCCGGTTGCGGGTCAGGGGCGCTCCTTGATCTGGTCGAGCAGCGCCTTGGCCTGCGGAACGTCCTTCACGATCCAGTCGGCCGGGTTGCTCGGTGCCTTCTCTTCCAGCACGGCCAGCGCTTCGCGCCGCGCGTCGGCCACCCGGCCCTTCTTCGAGAGCGTTCGGGCCAGCCCCACGCGCATGTTGGTGTAGTGCGGATCGAGATCGAGCCCCTTGCGGAACAAGGTTTCGGAGCGGTCGAGATCGCCGCCAGCGAAGCCCGGTACTTCGTAGTAGATGCTGCCGCCCAGCGCATAGGCCGGGGCATAGCCGGGATCCAGCTCGAGCGCCGTCTCCATCGCGCCCTTCACGGTGGGCAGGAGGAAGAGCGAGCGCATGATGCCCTTGGTCTGTCCCCAGCGGCCGGTGTTGGTGCCGTACCAGAAGCGGGCAGGCGCGCTCTTGGGAGCCAGCTCGATGGCGCGCTTGGCGGCCTGTCTGCCGCGGTCATACGACTCGAGCTTCTCCTCCGGCGTCTTTGCCCGCACGTCGCCGTACATGAAGCAGACCTGCGAGAGGGCCAGGAGCGTGTCGAGGTCGGCGTTCTGTTGCGCCGCCTGCTCGAGCGCGGTCCGGAGCTCGTCGATCTTCTGCACGTTTTCGTTGTAGCGGGTCGACCAGACGCGGAGCTCGGCCACGAGCGGAGACTGCGCCCACGCCGGAAGCGCCGCGGCGATGACGAGCAGGGCTGCCGCGAGCGCGCGCATGCGATTGATGCTAGGAGCGGCTGCCGCCCGTGTCAACTTGAACTCGCGCGGCCCGGCCGCTAGTGTAGGGCGCATGCGGGCGCTCGTGGGCTGGGACACCGGTCGTTCGGCCGCCGGGAACGGCCGGCGGTGAGGCATCTCACGGTCGTCGCTACGGCGCTCTGGCTTGGCGCGATGGGCTTCTTCGCCTTCGTGGTCGCGCCGGCGGCCTTCACCACGCTCGAGCGCGACGCCGCGGGCAGGTTCGTGGGCGCCGTGTTTCCCCGCTACTACGCGCTCGGCTTGGCGCTGGGGTTGGCGGCCCTCGCCGGGCTGGGCTCGCGATGGACGGCGGGCGCGTGGCGCACTTTTGACTGGCTGCCGGCGGGTCTCCTCCTGCTCATGCTGGCCCTCACCCTCTACGCTGGCGCGGTTGTGCTGCCCGCGGCCCACGCCGCGCGTGAGGCCGCCAGGGAAGCCGGCACGAACCCGTCGGCCGCGGCGGCATTTGTCCGGCTCCACCGACTGTCGGGCATATTGAACGCTATCGTCATGCTGTCGGGCGCCGCAGTCCTCGTGGCCGAGATGGCAAGGCGGCGATGAAAGAGTTCGAGCCGCTGGGCCTCGACCACGTGGTGCTTCGCGTCAGCGATCAGGACGCCTCGCGCCGCTTCTACACGGAAGTGCTCGGATGCACCGTAGATCATTTCAACGAGCGGATCTCTCTGCTCCAGCTCCGCTTCGGAGACCACCTGATCGACCTGCTGCCGGGCCGGCCCTCCGCCGAGGGCCTCGACCACGTGTGCCTGTCGATCCGCTGCGGCGACCTGGGCGCCCTGCGCGTCGCGCTGGCCGGGCGGGGCGCGACGCTCGAGGGCGAGGTGGTCGAGAGGCGCGGCGCCTACGGCACGGGCCCGTCGCTCTACCTCCGCGACCCCGATGGCTACCTGATCGAGCTCAAGCCCCGCTGAGCGCGAGGTCCAGCAGCGCGCGCACGAGCTCTCCCGGAGGCACCGCGCCGCCCTGGGTGGCCGACTGGAGCAGGCATCCCTCGGCCGCGCCCACCATGACGGCGGCCACGGCGCCCGTGGCGAGGTCCTTTCTGAACGCCCCCGCCGCCACACCCGCCTGAAGAATCTCGTCGAGCGCGAGCCGGAGCTGCTCGCGCTGCCAGGCCAATGCCAGGCGATGGTGCTTGTCGTGGCGCGCGCGCATCCAGCCCGTCAGCAACATCTCGGAAAAGTCGGGATCGCTCTGGCCGTACGCGCCGAAGATGATCTCCATGGCGCCCTCGAGCCTGACCGCCGGCGCGTCGCCGCTTCGCGAAACCCGGTCAACGGCGGCCACGATTGGCGCAAAGCGCTCCTCGATCGTGTGAGGGCTCGACGCTGGCGGCTCGGACGCGACGGGCGTCGGGGACTGGCGGCGGGGCCTTTTCCGTTTCACGCCCCGATTATCCCACGCTCCTAGCGCGGAGGGGGCGGGCCGGTGGTTGCGGGAAGCTGTAGGGCAGCCAGTGCGTGCCGGCTCGTTCGTGAACCGCTGCGCAGAACGGCGCAGGCAGACGCTTGACGGACAACCTGTGCTTGAGGCGGTTAGGAAACTGTCCGAGCCTTACGGACCCCTATCACAAACGGGGCGGGCGAAGAGCCGGATTGGGCTTGGGCGGCGGAGGCGGAGGGTTGTTGAGTGGCTTGACTGGGGGCGTGATCGGCGCCTGCTGGTTGGTGTTGCTCAGCGCGCCGTTGGCGCCCGGCAATGCGCCCACCGCGCCGGATCCCGTCGTCGAGGCAAAGGACGAGGCCTTCGACTGCTCGTGCGACACGATCTGATCGGTCGCGCCGCCGCCAGAGCCGCGTCCGAACTGCGGGCTCGAGCGGAGGTTGCTCATCAGCTGGCTCATCCCTGCCGGAGTCAGCGGCCTGATCTGCCCCAGGACGTTGCCGATCTGGCTGTAGGTCTGGAGCTGCCCGACCCTGATGGGGGCGGCGCCCGGGATATTGGTCGGCGTCACGTCCGCGGCTCCATGAAGCACGTGGACATTGGTCGTGAGCCCCGTCGGCCCTCCGCCGACCTGCGCGGAAGCCTGCACGACCTCGACCACGATTACGGTGCCCCTGACGGCCGCGACGGCGTTGTGGGTGCGGACCTCGATGGACTCGCCGGGACGCATCTTCTGATGGAGGACGCCCAGGGCGATCTTGCCCGACTGGAGGTCCACGGTGGAGCGGTTCATCTCTTCGGTGATCGTGAGCACGGAAAGCTCGCGGACGGTCACGAGCGCCTTGCCGCCCATGAGTACTTTCACGGTCGAGTTCTCGGCCGTGGCGATGCGGTCACGGTCGAAGACGGAATCCTTGAACTGGAGCGGAATCGGTTGGGAGAGGGAGATACGGCTGATCGTTGCCTGTCCCGAAATGGTGCTGACGACGCCCAAGCCCTGGCCGGACTGAGCGGGAGCGAGGCCGGGGAAGATCAGGACGGCAAAGAAGCCCGAAGCCACCGCCAGCGTCTCTGCTCGCTTCATGATGCTGTGCCTCCTCGGTTCGGGTCGTCCATCCGGCGTCGCGTTCGCTGCTGTATTCAGAAGTCGTGCCAGCGGCCAAATTGTAGTCGTCGCCCTGCCTCGGTGCAAGCCCTCACTTCCAAAACGGCGACTCATTGGCGACCCGGAATTTGGCTTCGAAAGCGGCGACTGGCCCTCTATCGGCCCTTCCAAGGCCATTTAACTATTGCCGCAGAACGTGTCAGGTGGACAACGAGCGCTCGTCCCTCCTAGTTTGTAGAATTTCGGCGCCATCGGCGTGAGGTCTCCGAGGAGCGAGGAGAGGCTAAATCGGGCAGGAAAGGGCCTTGACAGGCAGAGCCTACCAGGGCAGCTTTCCGCCACTTGGGCGGCGCGGGCCACGCCAATCCAGCTCGCGAGAGGCCGTGGTGGTGGCCGGGCCTGGCCCGGGTATCGAGCGTGCCAGGCTGGGCAACGCACCCCTGGACCATAGCCCCGTGCTATTGGCCCTCGGGGCGGGTTACGAACTCGAAGGATTCGATTTCCACGCGATAGCGGCGCTCGGACCCGGAAGACGAGAGCTTGACCTCGAACGGCGCCGACGTCCTCGGCCTCACGGTGCCGGTCACGTAGGCCCGGCCACGGCTGACCACGCGGCCGTTCTCGTCGAGCCCTTCGGCCTTGACGATGACCCGCTCGCAGGGCTGGGAGGAGCCGTTGCGCACTTCGCCCTGCACCAGCACGCGCGTGCCGCCCTCCTTCTGGGTCTGGAAGGTCAGCGTCAGGTCCTTCGAGGATTGGGGCGTGAAGGTGTAGGTCTGGCCAAACACGTGCCCCGCCCACAGGGCCGCGATCAGGAGTGAAGGAACGAGACGCTTGATCATTCGTACCTCAGGGCGTCGATTGGGTTGAGCCCCGCGGCCTTGCGGGCAGGGTAGAAGCCGAAGAATATGCCGATGAGCCCGGAGAACGTGAAGGCCAGCAGCATGGCCGCCGGGCTGATCACCGTGCGCCATTCGCCGAAGTAGGCCAGCGCGAAGGAGGCGGTGAGGCCCGCCACGACGCCGATGCTACCCCCGATGAGGGCGACCGTCAGCGCCTCGACGAGGAACTGGGTCAGGATATCGCGCCCGCGGGCGCCCACGGCCATGCGCAGGCCGATCTCGCGGGTCCGCTCCGTCACCGAGACCAGCATGATGTTCATGATGCCGATGCCGCCGACCAGCAGCGAGACGGAGGCGATGGACATCAGGAGCTTGGTCATGAGCTGTGCCTGCTCGTCCTTGGTCTGGACCATCTCGGCGGCGCTCCTGATTCCGAAGTCGTCGTCCTGGCCCGGCTGGAGACGGTGCCGCTGGCGAACGAGATCGCGGATGTGCTGCTGGACTTCCTTGAGGTCCTCGTTGTCCGCGACCTTGATCGAGATGCCGTTCACGGTGCGGGCATTCGCCAGGGAGACGCCGAGCACCTTCCGCTTGGCCGTCGTCAGCGGGATGACGATCCTGGTCCTGCCCGAAGGTGTTCTGCCCCTTGCTGTCGAGCACGCCGACCACCGTGCACAGGAGCTTCTTGACGCGGACCGTCTGCCCGATGGGATCCGTATCCCCGAAGAGGCTCTGGGCCACGGTCTGGCCGAGGATGGCGACCTTGGCGGCGCCGTCCACGTCCTCCTGGCTGAACACACGCCCCGACGTCGTGGGCCAGTCACGCGCGTCGAAATACTCGGGCGTCACGCCCACGATCATGGTGGACCAGTTGAGGTTGCCCCACACGAGCTGGCCCGAGCCGCGCATGGTGGGCGCGGCCACCACCACGCCCTGCACGTCGCGCTGGATCGTCCAAGCGTCTTCCTCGGTCAGGCTGATAGAGCTGCCCGCGCCCGCGCGCAAGCCGCCGGAGGTCGTGGAGCCGGGGAAGACGAAGATCATGTTGGCCCCGAGCGCCTGGAGCTGTTCGGCGACGCGCGCCTGAGCTCCCGAGCCGATGGCCACCATGGCGATCACGGCGCCGACGCCGATGATGATGCCGAGCATGGTCAGCGTGCTGCGGAGCTTGTTCACGCGCAGCGCGCGGAGGGCGATGCGGGAGCTGGCCAGCACGTTCACGCGTCATCCTCCTCGGGGGGCAGCGTCGCCAGCAGCCGCCGCGCTTCCCTGGGCATCGCCACCGCCTCGTCCTTGGTCACCCGTCCATCGCGGAAGACCATGACCCGCGAGGCGAACTGGGAGATGTCGGCCTCGTGCGTCACGAGGACCACGGTGATGCCCTGCCGGTTCAGGTCCTGGAGCAGGGCCATGACTTCGATACTCGTGCGCGTGTCGAGATTGCCCGTGGGCTCGTCGGCCAGGATCAGGACCGGGTCATTGATCAGGGCCCGGGCGATGGCGACGCGCTGTTGCTGACCGCCCGACAGCTGGGAGGGGTGATGGTCGGCGCGTTCCGCCAGGCCGACCGCGACCAGCTTGGCTTCCGCGCGCGTGCGCCCCTCGACGGCCGGGACGCGGGAGTAGAGCAGGGGCAACTCGACGTTTTCGAGCGCGCTCGTACGGGGCAGGAGGTTGAAGGTCTGGAAGACGAAGCCGATCTTGCCGTTCCGGATTCTCGCCAGCGCATCGTCGCTGAGCTCGGAGACGTCCACCCCGTCGAGGACGTAGCGACCGCTGGTGGGCTTGTCGAGGCACCCGAGGAGGTTCATGAAGGTGGACTTGCCCGAGCCGGACGGGCCCATGACCGCCACGAATTCTCCCGCGTGAATCTTGACGGTCACGTGGCGGAGCGCGTGGACGGCTTGGCCGCCGAGGTAGTAGTCCTTCGTCAGCTCGCGCGTCTCGATGAGCGTCTGGCCCATGGCCGTCTCAGAGCCGCGGGCCGCCGGACGGTTTGCCCGCGCCCGGGCGCTCTCCGGCGCCGGTGATGACTTCCTGGCCCTCCTTGAGCTCGCTTTCGGCCACCTCAGTGAAGGTCCCGTCGGAGATGCCGAGCTGGACGGTGACGGCCTTGGGCTTGCCGTCGGGCCCCAGGATGAACACACGTCCGGAGCTGGCCACGGCGCCCCCGCGGGTAGACTGCTCAGCTACCTGCTGATCGTACTTGGCGCGCTGCTCTGGCGTCAGGACGGTGCGGATCTGCTCGCGGCTCGCCTCCCGGATCTTCTGCCCCTCGATGCGCCGCTCGGCGTCGCTCGGGCTGCGCGCCATCAGCGAGCGGAATTTCTCCCGCCCCTCCTGGAGAATCGGCTCGAGCTTCTTCTCCTGCTCGGGGGTGAGGCCGAGCGATTTCACGAGCCGGTCCCGGACTTGCTCGACGGAGGGAGGCGTGCCTTGCCCTCCTGACGGCAAGGGGCCCGCGGCCACCGAGGCTTCGGGCGCCTCGCCCGGCGGTCGATAGCGGAGGGCCGCGTTCGGCACCTTGAGCACGCTCTCCTTCTGCTCCACGTAGACGCGAACATTGGCCGTCATGCCGGGGAGCAGCCTGCCGTCCCGGTTGCGCGCCGAGACCACCACGTTGTAGGTGACGACATTCTGGACCGTTTGGGGCGCCTTGCGCACCTGCATGACTTCGCCCGAGAAGGTCTGGCCGCGGAAGGCATCCACGGTGAAGGTGGCGCGCAGCCCCACGTGGATGCGCCCGACGTCGGCCTCGTCCACGTTGGTGTCCACCTCCATGTCGGTCAGGTCCTGGGCGATGGTGAAAAGGGTCGGGGCCGCGAGGCTTGCCGCCACCGTTTGCCCCACGTCCACCGCGCGCAGGACGACGACACCGTCCACGGGAGCGCGGATCTCCGTGTGGTCGAGATCCACTTGGGCCTGCTTGAGATTGGCCTCCTGCTGGGCCACGTTGGCCACAGCCGACTGGAGCATGGCCTCGGTTACCTTTAACTGGGCCTCGGCGGACCGGATCTGGGAAGCCTGCGCGTCCTCCTGGGCCTTCGTGGACTCTGCCTGGGCGACGGCGGAATCGTACGCGGCCTGGGCCGTGTCCTCGTCGGCCTGGGCGATGAAGCCTTTCACCCTGAGATCGTGGTTGCGGGCAAGCGTGCGGCGGCTATCCACGACCGCGACCTGCGCCTTTGCGGTCTGGGCCTTGGCGACCGCCAGCGCGGCTTGGGAGTTGGCGAGGTCCGCGCGGGCCTTCTCTACCAGGGCCTGCTGGTTGAGGACGGCGGCCTTGGCCATGTCCACCTGGGCCTTGGCTTGGGCGACTGCGGCCTGGAACTTTTCCGGGTCGATCCGGGCGACGAGCTGATTGCGCTTGACCTGGGAATTGAAGTCGGCGAAGAGCTCCTTGATCTGGCCGGAGACTTGGGAGCCGACCTGGACTGTGACGACTGCGTTAAGGGTGCCGGTGGCCGAGACGGTCGCCGTCAGCGGCCCGCGCTCAAGCTTGGCGGTGCGGAAGCGAGGGGTGCTGCCCCGGCTCTGGGCGTAAAACCAGGCTCCGCTGGCCGTCGCGGCCAGCACGAGAAAGACGCCCAGAATCCATATCCGACGCTTCATAGCCATGAGACTACAGCGCGAGACGCTTTATTCCTAGGGCCGGGGGTGCCCGCCTGGCCCTCTGGGAGCGCCTAGCGGCGGCCCAGGAACCGCTCGAGCTGGGCTATCGCAATCCGGTAGGCGGCGAGGGCCTGCGCGACAGTGGCTTGGGCGTTGGTCAGCGCCAGCTGGGCGTCCGTCAGCTCGATAATATTGGCGACGCCGGCGTCGAACCGCCCCTGGCTCAGCCGGAAGTTCTCGTCGGCCGACTCCACGCCCTTCTCGGCGGCGCCGATGGCTTCCTCGGCCTGCTGCACGGTGACGTACGCCCGCTCCACCTGCTGCCAGATCGTCAGCTCGGTGTCGCGCACGCGGGCCTGCGCCGCGTCGCGGTTGGCCTGGGCCTGCTTGTAGAGAGCGATCTTGTTGCCGCCGTCGAAAATGGTCCAGTTCAGCTGCAGGCCGTAACTGTAGGTCTCGTTCATGTCCGCGCGGGCGGAGCCGTAGGTGCCCTGGGCGATAACGTTGGGGAAGAAGTTGCGGAACTGCTGCTTGACCGTGAAGTCGGCCTGGTCGTACTGGGCCTTGATCTGGCGATATTCGGGGCGGCGCGCGAAAGACTCGTTCAGCAGGCTCTTGGCGTCGAAATCCACGTGCTCGTAGGCGAGGTTGTCCTGGATCTCCGTGGGCGTGTTGATCGGAATGCCCATGAGCTGGTTGATCGTGAGCCGGAAGATGTTCACGTTGTTCACGGCCTGGATGATGCTGAGCTGGGCCGTCGCCACGTCGACCTCGGCGCGGGTGACGGCGGACTTGGGCTGGGTGCCCACGTCGAAGAAGCCCTTGGCGCTGCGGAGGTTCACGAGCGCGCGGTCGAGCTGTGCCTGGCTGACCTGCACGAGGCGGTTGCTCAGCGCCAAGCCGTAGTACGCCTCCTTCACGAGCCGCACGGTTTCCTGCTTCTGGATCTCGACGTTCTCGGCCGAGGACTTGGCGCCCGCGCGCGCGGCGTCCGTCGCGGCCAGGGTCTTGCCGAAATCCCACAGCAGCTGCTGGGCCGTGACCGTGGCGGTCGTCGAGAGGAACCGCGACTGGACCGTCACGCTGCGGGTCATCGACAGCGGCGCGGCCTGGCCCGCCGGGC
>WNFP01005453.1_pt1 | contig 10247 bp, 13 predicted proteins | sample 5400201 | NCBI WGS metagenome assembly WNFP01 (sample SAMN13153355, study PRJNA577476) | soil metagenome | isolation source: 115 cm saprolite under Madrone tree | place: USA:California | collected 2016-06-14
TCAGCTCGTCGACCAGGGGACGGTCGATTTGCCGCAGATCGTCGGCGCGGCCGTAGATCGTGTGCCACAAGATCGCGGTCGGCAGCCCGGTGCTCTCCGCCGCCGCCCCGGCGGCCATCAGCATGTGATCGACGAGGAGGACGTCGGCCGGACGCCGATCGACCTCCGCGAGAAGCTCGTCGGCGTAGACGCGGTTCAAAAAGATGTCGCGCATGATCCGCGCCATCTCCGTTGCCTGCGCCTTGCCGTCACGCCGCGCCGGATCGCGCTGCGGCGCATGGCGATACGGCCGGTACTCGGCGCCGGCCGCGGTGATTTGCGCCGCGTGCGTCTCGTCGGAGACGACGCGCACCTCATGCCCGCGCCCGGCGAGCGCGCGGATCAGCGCCAGCTCGGGAGGCCAGTTCCCCGCCGCGTGCAACGTCACGCAAAGAAAGCGTCTACGCTCCATCGGCGAGTGATTCGCACACCGTGCTCATGTTCACCAGATGTGGCTACGCGCGACGATCTGCTACCGGCGCATCGACGGCGAGTGGCGCGTCGTGCACGAGCACGTGTCGACCCCGTTCGATCCGACGACGGGGAAAGCGGTGTTCATCACCGACGCCGACGTCGCGCGGTAGAAACGGGATCGCGAGGAGTCCCGCCGTCGTCTGCATCGCCGGGTCGTCGAAGCCGTCGAGCCCGTAGACGACGTGCACGCCACGGCTCGACGGCGTGTACGTCGAGAAGAGGCGGTCGAACCACGAGAAGATGTTCCCGTAGTTGGTGTCGGTCTGCTCCGGGCGCCGCGAGTGATGCAGCTTGTGCATGTAGGGCCACGTCGTGACGAGCGCGAGCACCCGGTCGAGCCGCAGCGGCGCCCGCATGTTGGCGTGCTCGAGCAGCCCGTTCAGCGCCGACCAGACACGATACACGGCGAACGCGGCGGGGCTCGGGCCGAGCGCGACGGCGAACGCGCCCATGAACGCATAGCGGATCAGGCTCTCGCCGGGATGCTGGCGAATCGTCGTCGTGACGTCGACGACGGGGTCGCAGTGATGCACGCGGTGGAAGCGCCAGAACGCCGGAATCTCATGCATCGCGACGTGCGCGACGTAGAAGGAGAAGTCGAGCGTCACGACCGCGATGGCGGCGGCGGCGAGCGGCGGAAGCGCGAGCAGCGGCAGCAGACCGAAGCGGTTCGCCTGCAGCCAAACGATGATCATCACGAGCGCGACGTTCATCACCGCGTTCGTGGCGAACGTGATGAAGGTGAGCGCGAGATTCGGTCCGAGGTGATTCCTATTCCGTGCGTCGCGGGCGTGAAGCGGTATCGCGGTCTCGATCAGCGACACGACCAGCATCGCGGCGACGATCACACCGATCGTCGCAAAGGCGGGCTGAAATGCTGCGGACGGGGTCATGGCCGGTCTCCTGTTCTCCGAGGGCGTTCATGGAGGTCGACATACGCGACGCCCCACACACGCCTGCGGTGCGCCAGCGCATCCGGTGGCTGGCATCACGCAACAGGCGTAGCGCGATTCCTCCGCCTATGCAACATCTGTTACTACGACGATACAGCTGTACCTTCGAACAGACCCTTCAGATCCTTCTTCATGATCTTCCCGTTCGGGTTCCGCGGCAGGGTCTCCGGGAGGAACAGGATCTTCACCGGCACCTTGAAGGCGGCGAGCTTCTGCGCGACGAAGTGGCGGAGCTCTTCTTCGGTCGCGCTGGCGCCGTCCTTCAGGTGCACGGCGGCCGCAGGCTCCTCGCCGAGCGTGCGATGCGGGACGCCGATCACCGCCGCGTCCATCACTGCCGGGTGATCGTAGAGCGCGTTCTCGACCTCGACGCAGTAGATGTTCTCGCCGCCGCGGATCAGCATGTCCTTGGCGCGATCGACGATGTAGACGAAGCCTTCCTCGTCGACGCGCGCCAAGTCGCCGGTCTTCACCCAGCCGTCGACGAACGTCTCGGCCGTCGCTTGCGGGTTGTTCCAATAGCCGCGGACGACGACCGGCCCGCGATACCAGAGCTCGCCGACCTCGCCCGTCGGCACGGTCTCGCCGCGGTCGCCGACGATGCGCACCTCGCCAGTCGGCGACGCCACGCCGCAGCTCTCGGGCTTGCGCTCGTAGTCCTCGGCGACGTTGCTGGTCGCGGTCGCCGACGTCTCCGTCATGCCCCAGCCCTGCCCCGTCGTGAGCTTCGGGAAGCGCGCTTTCAATCGGCGCACGAGTTCGGGCGCCGACGGCGCGCCGCCGTAGGAGATGCCCTCCAGCGAGGACAGGTCGAAGTCGTCGAAGCGCGGATGCTCGATCAGCTGCCACGCGATCGTCGGCACGCCGCCGGCGTTGGTGATGCGCTCGCGCTCGATCAGCTCGAGCGCCTGCTCCGCGTTCCAGCGGCGCTGCATCACCAGCTTCGCGCCGCCCATGAACGCCGGGATCAGGACCGCGAAGCAACCCGTCGCGTGGAAGAACGGCACCGAGATCAGGATCGCCCGCTGCGGCGCGCTCGGGTCGGGCGGCGGCGGCTGCTCGCCGCGCCGCACCGACGCGCGCGCCTGCGCCGAGAGCGCGTTGAAGATGTTCGACACGATGTTGCGGTGTGTGTTCACCGCGCCCTTCGGCTTTCCGGTCGTGCCCGAGGTGTAAAAGATCGTCGCATCGTCGTCGGGGTCGACGTCGACGGCGGGCAGATCGGTCGCGTCCAGCTCCGCCCACGTGCCCGGCGCGCCGATCACCTCCTCGAGCTTCTGGACCCGCGGGTCGGCGACGTCCTCACTCGTCCGGCTCACGAACACCCGCGCGAGATCCGGACAGTTGTCGACGTGCTCGCGCAGGCGCTGCCAGCGCTCCGCGTCGGCGAGCGCGACCTTGGTCCCGGAGTCGGTGAGCCCGTACTCGAGCTCCGGTCCCGTCCACCATGCGTTCAGCGGCGTCACGATCGCGCCCACGAGCGACGCCGCCCAGAACGCCACCGACCACTCCGGCAGGTTGCGCATGATGATCGCGACGCGATCGCCCTTGCGGACTCCGTCCGCGACGAGCCGCGCCGCGAGACGCGTGACCGCGCGGCGGTGCGCGTCGAAGGTGACGCGCTCGTCGTCGTTCACGAGGAACGTGCGGTCGGCGTACGCGGCGCTCATCATGAAGATCGTCGCCAGCGACGGCGGCGCGTTCTTCCACGTCTTGATGCGCGCGCCGCGGATGTCGCGCTCTTCGACTTCGAAGATGGAGCCGGGAGCGGCAAGGAGCTGGTGCGCTTGGGCGATCGATGTGGCGGGGAACGTGGGCGCTGTCATGGGTCGGCCTCCGAGACGCGGCGTTGCGTCTGGCAGTAGCGCGCCGCGCGCCGGGGCTCAAGGAAGGGCGTTCCGAGTCGCGGATGCAGCGTCGAACGACGCTCTCGCGTGCCGCGTCGGATCGTTCAATCTCGACGCGCCATCCTCGGCGCGTCGAGATTCAGCTTGCCTCGTGGGCCCGATCTTCAGTTGCAAGTCGGCAGTGGGTCGGGGAACTCGGTGTCGTTCTTGTTGTGCGACCAGCAGTTCCCCGTCCCGGTCGTGTCCCACGCGAGATCGACCGCAAACACCGGATCGACGTTCGGGTCGACGTTGCCGCCGTTGCCGAACGCCTTGTTGTGCCCAATGACGTTATCGTCGGGATCCTCGTCGATCGCGCCGCCCGTGCACCCCGGCGGTTGGTGGTTGCCGAGGCAGAAGTTCGCGACCGCGATGCCGAACGAGTCGTTGTCGTTCACCTTGTTGTGGTCGACTTGGTTCGCATCGACGGCGAGCAGCAGCATGCCGGTCCCGACTGGGACGTTGCAGACGTCGCCGCCGAGACAAGTGTTCGGACGGTTGTTGTCGCGCACGATGTTGTGGTCGATGCGGTTGTCGGAGTTCGAGGTGACGTCGAGGCCGGGAAGCGTGAAGCTCAGGATGCCGCCGGTGTTGCCGACCGCGGTATTGTGATCGCAGCGCACGCGCGATGAGTTCTCGATCTCGTAGCCGCTGACGTTGTCGGTCGCGAGATTGTGGTCGATGCGGACGTCATGCGACTGCCCGATGTAGAGGCCGGTGTCGTTCGCGCCCGTCGCGACGTTCTTCGTCACGCGCCCCGCGCCGCAATGCGACGGGAAGATCGCGTACTCCGCGTTGTCGTTCGCGCTGCAGCCGGTGATCGTCCAGTTATCGACGCAGAGGAGAAAGATCCCGTCGTCGTCGAAGCCGTTCACGGTCATGCCGCGAATGAGGCTGCCGTTGATCCGCTGCGAAGCATCGCTCAAACAGGTCGCCCCGTCGGCGCCGCTCTTCGCCACCTCGATGCCGCGATCCTGACTGCCCGCGTTCTCGAGGATGACGGCGCCGCCCCCCTGCCCGACGATGCTGATGTTGTCCTTCGTCACCGCGACCGCGCACGTGCTGCCCGCGTCGCTCGGACATGGGACGCCGGCTTCGTGGTACGTGCCCGGCTTCACCTGGATCACGTCGCCGGGCGCCGCGGCGTCGACGGCGGCTTGGATCGAGTCGCCGGGCGAGACCTTGATGGCCTTGGCGGCAGCGGTGCCGGTGAGAGCGATGATGAGAGCGAGCGTGACGGCGAGAGTGAGCGTGCGCATGGTGACCTCCGCGATGCTGGGGGTTGAGATGCGTGCCTGAGTCGTAGATGGACTTCGGCAATTTTTCAGTCAACTCGCGACCCGCCCCGGAACGCTCCATCACATCCTGTGCGGCGCGGCGCCGAACGGCGCGTCCCCACATGCTACCGCGATTCTCACATCACCTCCTGGTTTGCCCGTGCACCTCTGCCCCGCCGTGCGTTTCTGTCAGTTGATCGCCTAACGAAGGCGCGGGAATTCGCGGCACGACGCTTGAACCTTACGAGGCGAGGTGACGCATTGAGCAATGAATGGGCAAGTGCAGTTGTCGTCGATCTGAGCGCGCTCAAGGGGCTCGAAGACGAGATCGCGCGCCTTCGCACCGTCGGCGTGCGGCGGCGGCTCGCCTGCGCCGCGCTGCTCGTGATCTCCCTGACGGCGTCCGCCGGCCTCTGCGTTCAATCCACGCGCCTTACCAGTCAATTCGAGGAGACACGCCAACTTCGAAAGACGTCCGTCCGCGCAACGGCGGCGCTGACGACGCTCGCCCGCAGCCACGAGCAGATCCTCTCCGCGACCGAGCAAGCGCCGTCGGTCGGCACCAAGTCATGGGGCCGGCGCTTCACGGTCACCAAATACATCCCGCGCAGTCCGAAATACGGCAAGTTCAACGACGGCCGCACCGCGACGCTCGTCAACGCCGACCCGGAGGCGCGCATCATCGCCGTCGATCCGACGCTCATCCCGTACGGCTCGTGGGTCTGGATCGAGGATCTCGGCTGGTACCACGCAGAGGATTGCGGCGCGGCCATCAAGGGTTTCCGCATCGACGTCCTGACCGCCACCGAGGATGACGCGATGAGCTTCGGGAAGCAGACCCGTTTCGCCATCGTCGTGCCGGGAGACCGCTCGCTCGGCTAGGTAGTGCAAGAATCTCCAATTACTTGTCGGCTACAATTAGACATGATAGCTGGGGAAAATGCGTACCCGGGTGACGACTCGCGGACAGATCTCTATTCCTGCGGACGTCCGGCGCAAGCTGCGGATCAAACCGGAAATGCTGCTGGAGTGGATCGTCGAGGGCAACACCGCACGCGTGGTACCGATCCCCGAGGATCCCATCGCCGCGCTCCGAGGCTCGGGAAAGAAGGGCGAGGTGCAGCGCCTGCTCGCCGACCGCCGTCGCGACCGTCGGCGCGATGGCTGACGTCTTCGTGCTGGACACCTCGGCGGTCCTGGCGCTCCGCAGCGACGAACCGGGAGCCCGGCGGGTCGAGGAGATCCTCCGACTTGGATCGCGGGGCAAGACACGGGTGCTGCTCTCCTTCATGAGTCGCATGGAGATTCTGTATCGCGTCACGGCAAGCGAGGGAGAAGCAGCCGCGCGGGCGGCACTCCGTCTCCTCGACGTCGCCGGCGTCGGCTGGATCTCCTGCGAGCCCGAGATCCTCGACGCGGCGGCCCTTCTCAAAGCCCGCGGCGGTTTGTCAGTCGCCGACGCCTGGATCGCCGCGACCGCGATGACCAGGCACGCGGTGCTCGTTCACAAGGATCCGGAGTTCGCGCGAACGCGCGAGGTTCCGCAAGAGCGCCTTCGCAGCTGACCGATCACAGCCGAGGGCCGATCGCCGCCGCGGCTTCCGATGACGTCACGACGGGAATGACTTCGAAGTCGACGATGTCCTTCCAGCGATCCATCCATTGCTGCAGCAGGGCGGGATCGTCGCACTCCATCACTTGGTAGCAGCGCTGCAGGTCCTCGGTCACCCAACTGTCGACGTACCGAAGTCCCGCGGGCGCCATGCGGCCTTGATCGCGGAAGCGACGATACACGGGCACCGGGTCGCCCTTGAAGCTCTCGAGGATCATGTAGCGCATGCAGCGCTCCTTCCACGCGACGGCGGTTGGTTGACGTGCGGTGCGTTCTGCCGGCATCGCGATCTGCTCCTTCAAGGAAAGAAGAGAACCATGCCGATCGCCGCAGCGAGGAGCTGCAAGCCGTCACGCATCTCGAACGCCTGCGGCCGCGTTGGAATGGGCGTCCCCTCGCCATAGTAAAGTCCGAAGTATCGAAAGACGTGCGTGATGCCGTGGATCGAATAGAGCGCGATCGCCACGACTATCGCGACGCCGCTCGTCGTCGGTTTGATCGCCGCCAAGACGAGCAGCAGCGCGAAGGCCCCGTTGTAGAATCCGAAGTCCTGGCTCACCCCGTGGTAAGCCGGATCGTAGGGCCGGCCGTTCCGTTCGGCAAACCATCGCGGACGGAAGACGCCGTTGGCGGAGCCGACTCCTTCCCCAACGGCCGTGAGAACTAGGATCACTCGCAGCACGTTCAGCCTGATCACCTCGTCGACGAGTGTCATGTTGGCGACGACGATGAGCGCGATCAGAACGCCCCAGAGCGCCGCCGACGGCTGAGCCGTCGTTTCGTTCCGCATGGGTTGTCCTCCCTCGGCGGAGGAGCCCTATCAGCGTCGCGCCGGCACGTCTTGAACGAACTTGCTGACACGCAACGCGGCAGAAGGGGTGAAGCCGAGCATCCGCCGGAAGGTGCGGCTCAAGTGCGCAGCGTCGGCGAAACCCGCGGCGTGCGCAGCAGTGGTGACCGATTGACCGCCCGCCAACTCTTGCACGGCGTCGCGCAGCCGCAGCCAGAGCGAATGGCGCCGCAGCGGAATGCCGACCGCAGGCGTGACGAGATGCGCCAGCCGGCTTGGAGAGAGAGACACCGCCTCCGCGACTGCGGCGAGCGACATTCGCCTGTCTGGTGCCGACGCTTGGATCTCGACGGCACGCGCCACCCGGGCGTCGATCGGACGTGGAGCGTCACCGGGCGCCAAGATCTTTACGCCTCGCTCCACGAGCGCCGCGGCTCGCTCCGAAGTGCAACGCTCACGCCAAGCATCGAGGAGCTGCGGCACGATCGCGCTGAGCTTCGAGCGCTCGATGGATAGGATGGGAAGCTCCTCCTGCGGCCGCGCCAGCCACCGCGCTCCGCTGGTATCGGGCTCGAGCCAGAGCGCCGCGATCAATGGTACCGCCACGTCGCTCTCGTGGGGACGATTGGCCGGAATCACCGCACCCTCGTAATGCCGCCACTCCGCGCGCGCGCCCGTCCGCAACCGAACGGTGCCGGACAACGGGATGCACACCTGCACTGCGTGATGGGAGTGAACGGTCGCCGGCAGGCCAGGCCCGAGGTAGAGCGCACGCGCGCCCCAGAAGTAGAAGCGTCCCGGCGTCAGCGACGCACCTCCGCTCCAAGCAGCAACCAGATGTACAGCATGGTCGCCAGCACACTCAGCGTCGTGCGGACCGCATGCAGATTGCCCCAGCGCCCGAGCAGCGTCCGAGTCTCGGCGGACCCGAGATCGCGGCCGGGCGCCAAGAGCCGGTGGTTCGTCGGCATGATGCCTATCAACGTGAACGGCACCACCGCCCCGATCAGCACGGCGGCAACGAGCCACCCGAGGCCAGCGCCGACGAGCCACGCCACCACTCCGCTCAGAAAGCTGAGCACCGCCAATGGCGCCTGCATCCAGGTAGCGCGCGCGTAGCTCGGTGCCCATTGGAGGGCGGCGATGCGCGTCTCGAGCCCCATGCGCGCAGGATGCTCGGCGACGTTGACGTAGAGCGCAGCTCCGGCAAAGAGCGCGGCGCACAGCACGGCGATGAATTCAGACGCGTGAAGCACGGAGACGTCTCCGTTGGGGGTCGACGAGACACGATACTCCGCGCGTCGACCGCGTCGCCAGTCTGCCGCCCGAGGTGCGCGCTCAGTCCAGTGGCCGCTCGTCGAGACCGTCGGCCGACGTTGCATCCCAAGCGCGCCAGTCCTCGCCCGCCGTCGCCATCTCGTGCGCGGTGTCCTCCCACGACAGCTTCTGCACGACGGGTCGCGTCGGTCGCAGCAGGATCCCCTCGCTCCGCTCCTCCATGAGGACGCTCTCCCCGATGCGGTATCGCCGCAAGGATGCCGCCGGCAGGCGCACCCCGCGTGAGTTGCCAATCCGAGCGATCTTGAGCTTCACGGTAGCCATGTGCTCACCGTCCCTTGAAGATTGCCGCCAGCTCTTCCTCGTGCTCGGCGGGACCGGCGGCGAACTGCGGCAGCGCGTCCGTGATCTCGAACCACGTCGCCTTCGAGCCCACCCAGAAATGCGCAAGTGAGCGCCGACCGGGGTCGTCGTTGAGCAGGCCGAGCCGCAGGCGATAGACGTCCGGCGCGTCGGGACGGCGGCTGTAAATCGGTGAGCCGCACCGACTACAGAATGCGCGGAACACCCCGGGTGACGACTCGAACTCGCGAATCAGATCCTCGCCGGCAACGATCTTCCAATACTTCCGCCGGACGTCGGCGTTGGCGCCGAACGCCGTCCCGCTCGCCTTTCGACATCGCGAGCAATGGCAGTAGACGAGCGGCCCGATCCGACCGGATACCTCGATGCGAATCCCACCGCACAGGCAATCCGCGTTGAGAGAGGTGTTGGGCATCATCGCCATGGCGGAGTTAGCCAGCCACCTCAGTGACAACTCCGGGTCCAAGAGTCGAGAGGGCTGTCAGAAGGCTCGGAACCAATGGATGCAGGTCGGAAAGGCGATTTGATCTCGCCCGGAGAACAACCACCCCGAACGAACGGCCGCTGATGTGTTGCTGGTCCGGTAGCCGCTTGTCCACAGTAACGAAGGCGTCGAAGTGGCCGGCGACGACGTCGAGGAGTTCACCGTTATCCAGATCGCCCCAGCCCATCTCGGGGGCCGTCCGAACTTCGTGACCAGATAGACTGTCGCGAAGACTCCTCGGGACACAGGCATCGAGGAGGATGCGCACCAATGGACCGCCGGGCGATTACGCGGCTACCGCTTTAGCGAGGAGCGCCGACTTCGCCAGTTCCAGAACGGCCACCGCGTGCTCGCGCGAGACAGTGGGAAAATCGCGGAGGAAAGCTTCGAGCGGGTCACCGGCTTCCAGATAATCGATGAGCGTCTGCACGGGGACCCGCGTCCCCGCGAAGACCGGCGTTCCACTCAGCCGATTCGGCGACGTCGTAATCAGGGGTTCCGGCGCGCTCATACTTGCCTCCTACGTACCGCAATCCCTAACACCGCCGCCCGCGCCTGGCTAACGATCGGCGGTTGAGGGTAGCGCGACGAGCCAACGTGTCGCTTCCGCTGTACGCATACCGCGCTCGGCAGGGCGACTACCGCGTCCTCTACACGGTCGACGACGTGGAGCGGCGCGTCGTCGTCTTCAGGATCGGGCATCGACGCGAAGTGTACCGCTGAAATCGCGGCTCACGTCCTACGGCGGCTCGCGCGTGTAGTTCCTGCTCGATTGAGCGAGGCACGCCATGCCGCTCGCCCGTCTGCGTCGATCCGGAAGGACGTCGGTCGCGTCAATGCGCCGGATGGTGACGCCGGCCCTTCCCTCCGTCGCCGCCACACGGCTTACCGTCAGCCGAACGGCAATGCTGCATGTGGCAGCCGTCCTTGCCCATCCCGCAACCTTCGGCGCTGCAGCAGGTCGCAGCTACCCACTGCGCCGCATTGCACTGCTGGCAGGCGCCGCCGTTCAGGTGGATCGCGCCGTTCGAGAAGCAGCGGCCGGCATACGTGCACGCGTCCTTCTCGCACCGCCCGCCATCCATGTGATG
>WNFP01005456.1_pt1 | contig 10247 bp, 4 predicted proteins | sample 5400201 | NCBI WGS metagenome assembly WNFP01 (sample SAMN13153355, study PRJNA577476) | soil metagenome | isolation source: 115 cm saprolite under Madrone tree | place: USA:California | collected 2016-06-14
CGCATCTTCAGCCGCGAAGGCGACCCCTACAATGAAGAGACGCTGCGCCGTGATTTCCAGGCGCTGTGGAACACGCAGTTCTTCGAGGATGTAAAGCTGCGCGTGGAAGGCTCACCGGACCGCGCCGATGGCAAGATCATCATTTTCGATGTGAAGGAGCGTCCGCAAATCCGGCGCATCCGCTACGACGGCATTCATTCCGTCACCGAATCGGATATTCTCGACCGCTTTAAAGAGCGAAAAGTCGGCCTCTCCGTGGAAAGCCCGTTCGACCCCACGAAAATCAAGAAGGCCGAAGTAGTGCTCAAGGAATTGCTCGGAGAGCACGGCCGCCAGTTTGCAAAAGTGACTCCGCAGTACGAACGCATCGCTTCGAGCAACGCAGTCATCCTGGTCTTCAGAATTGACGAAGGCCCCAAGGTTAAAGTTGGCAAGATCAAGTTTGTCGGCAACCACGCTTTCAGTGACCGCAAGCTGATTCGCTCCATGAAGCACGACCGCCCTTACGGAATCCCGCTCTATTTCATGGACATACCCGTTTTAACCAAAACGTATGACCGCGAAAAGCTCAACGAGGACTTGGAAGTCGGCGTCCGCGGCCTCTATCAGGACAACGGTTATTTCCGCGTCGTCGTCGCTCCGAATGGCCCGGTTTTAGAGAATATCGATGTTCCCCACAAGGGCGTTCCCCTGCCCGGGGTTAAGTCACACGTTGGCAAGTCCGTGAATATCACGATCAAGATCGAAGAGGGCGAGCAGTATCGGATGGGCACGCTCAAAATCGTCAGTTCCGACCCGGACAAAGCGCTCTCGCTCAAAGTGGAACCGCTGAAAGCCCTCTTTCCCATGAAGGAAGGCGACGTCCTGAACGTCGACAAGCTCCGCAAAGCTCTCAAAAACTATACTGACGCTTACGGACAATATGGCTTCATCGATTTCACGGCTGAGCCTGATTTCGACATCAATGACGCCGAGAAGAAAATCAACCTTACCCTGCACTTCGACGAGCAAAAGCAATACTACGTTCGCCGCATCAACTTCAGCGGCAACACCACCACCCGCGACAAAGTCATCCGCCGCGAGCTCCTCATCGACGAAGGCCAGCTCTTTAACAAGCGCTACTGGGACATCAGCATCCTGCGCCTCAATCAGCTCAATTATTTCGACAAAATTGAAGCCGACAAAGCCGTCGAACTCCAGAAGAACACCAAAGAAGGCACCGTCGACATCAATCTCAAGCTCAAAGAGAAGGGCAAACAGTCCATCGGCTTGCAGGGCGGTGTCAGCGGCTTGGCGGGCGGATTTATCGGCCTTACGTACCAGACCAACAATTTTCTGGGCTTGGGCGAGACCCTCACCTTCTCCGCGCAATTTGGCAGTCTCCAGCGCACCTTGCAATTCGGCTTCACCGAGCCTTATCTCTTCGACCGCCCCATCTCCACGGGCTTCACGGTCTTTTCGAGCAAGTACAACTTCAACCAGGCCAAACAGGAAGCCCTGATTACCGGCCAGCAAGTCAGCGTCAACCCGCAGTTCGTACAGGATTATGATCAGAACAGCACAGGATTTACGGCCTTTGCCAGTTATCCGATGAAACGATTTTCCTTCGCCCGGTTCGGTCTCTCCTATGGACTCACTCGCACCAATATCACTGCCTTCAATTCGGCATCGACATTGTTATTCGAGCAATTGCAATTCCGCGCCATCGCCGGTCCCAGCGCGCTGAACGGCATCATCTCGAGCTCCATTACGCCGTCCATCTCTTACAACACCATTGATAACCCTATCAACGCCACGAAGGGCAAGAGCTTTTATTATTCGATGTCATTCGTGGGCGGGCCCTTGGGCGGCAATGTAAAAACGATCACCAACGTTTTCGACGTCAAGTATTTCCATCCCATCAACAAACGCCGCAACGCCATCGGCTTGCACTTCACCACCGCCTATATCACCGGATACGGCGGCGGAGAGGTGCCCCCCTTCAGCCGTTTTTACATGGGCGGCGAAAACGACCTTCGCGGATTTGATATTCGCTCTATCTCTCCGGTGGTTTTCATTCCCACGGTGCAATCGCAACCGCTCTCTTATCACGATCCTCTTTCTGGAGGAGCGCTGAGAACGTTCGGCCTCCCCGTATTGGTGTACACCGCCACGTTGCCCGGCGGCGACTTTCAGACTTCCGGCAACATCGAATACCGCATCCCCATTGCCGGTCCCGTCAGCATGTCGCTCTTCGGTGATGTCGGGACGGACGGAATTTTTAAAACCAGTGCCTTACACCTGGTCCCCACGGGCCTCGCGAATATCGCTTCCATATTTCCGCAAGCCCCGCTTACGAAGACTCTCAGTATTTATCCCGGTACGAACTTCCGTATCAGAGACTCAGTCGGCATCGAGTTCGGCGTCAACCTTCCGATCGTCCAGGCGCCATTCCGGATTTATTACGCCTACAATTTGAATAGACTATACTCGCAAATCGCGGCTCCGCTCCCGTTCGTCAACCAGTCCACGCTGAACAACTGGCGGAACACATTGGATGCCTCAACTCCGAATCTCTGGGAAAACCAAATCGTTCCGCAATTGAATTTCTTGAACAATCCGGGACGCTTGAACTACTTTGAGCCAAAAACGACATTTCGCTTCACGGTAGGCAAAACTTTTTAGCCGCACGGAGCGGCACGGGAATTGGATTCGTCTCTGAGCAGTAAATTGGACCTGCGCGACCGCACCGTTTGCGGCGCGCGTGAACTTGGGGAGGCAAGGGAAATGAAGTTGTGGAAGATTTCGAGCTACCTGACGCTGGCAGTTCTGGCGTCCTGCTTATTTTTCACCGGCTGCGGCGGAGGCAGCGGCAGCGGCGCTATCGTCAATACGGTGACCATTGGATCATCCGTTAACCCACCCGTTCTCATTTTGGGTCAGTCGACAACTCTCACGGCCACGGTCGTCGGTCCATCCAACTTGAATGTCACCTGGCAGCCATGCATGTATACCACCACGCCTCCCGCCACTACGGCCGTCCCGAACCCCGTGGCTTCCAGCCCAATCGCTTGCCCCTCGGACGGGTCCCTTGGCACGCTTTCCAATACACAGCCCACAGGGACCGCGACATTCACCGCCCCGTCGACTCTCCCTGATCCAACCAAATTTCCCGGATTAAGAATCATCATCACCGTGCAATCCGTCGCCGACTCAAGTAAGCACGGGACCGGTACGATCACCCTCGCAATCGATTCCGGCATCTCCGTCTCGCTCAATCCCACCACTGCCGCCGTTCCCACAAACGAAAAGCAGCCCTTCTTCGCCATCCTGACCAATGACCTCAAAACCCAGGGTGTGACCTGGTCCCTCACGCAGACCACTCCCAGCTCAACGACCCCCACCACCCCGAACATTTTCGCGGGGCTTCCCACCTGTACCGTGAGCGGCAACGCCACAGGGTGTGGCTCGATCGACGCGAGCGGGATCTACTCCGCTCCCTCCGCTGTACCCACTGCCAGTGTGCCGGCGAACGCCAGCGCTACTCCCACAAACGTCACAATCGTCGCAACTTCGGTCGGGGACCCCACACGCTTCGCCATCGGCATAATCACCATCACCGCCGGCGGGCCAATCACTTTTAACGGGATCAGTCCAACCATAGCTCCGCAGGGGGCTGCATATTGGGACATCTATTTGAACGCGCCGAACATGTCTTCGGCCTCCATCATCACGTTGACAGATTCAGCCAACGGCCAAACGACTCTTAATTCGGCTGCGGGCCAGATTAAGGTGCTCTTTCCCATTCCTACAGGAACCGTGACCAATCCCCCGTCAATCGGCGCTCGCGTGCGCCTGTTCTCGAATAATCTGGCTGTGGCGGGCCCTGTGACTGTCTCCGTCACTGATGCCGGCGAACCGGTCACGACGTGTACCGGTACACCGCTTCCGACGGGGTGCACCGCCGCCGGAACATTTACGTATAACATTTTGCCCGTCCGCCCGTCCGCGGTGCTTTCGTCTCCGGCCGACATTATTCAAGGAGGAGTGTCGTCAGGTACCGTCGATCTCACGATTGATGGAGGTTATTTTGGAAATGGAGGCCAGTTAGCCAATGTAGTTTTTCAAGGCAACACCATTCCCGGCACGACGAACGGCCAAGGGCAGCCCCTGTCAAACTCGAAGCAATTGCACGTACAATTCCCGAGCGGCCCAATCAACAATGGGCCACCTGGACTCTATTCTCTCTTCGTTGCTCGCACGACGCCTCCGCTCCCGTTTGCCGATAACCCTGCCGTGACAGACTTAGCGGTCTTTCCAAATTATTCTACGAACCCACCGACCCCCGCAGCTGCGGCGGTGCCTGCAGGCACCAATCCGGGCGCCATCGATGTCGATCCGACACTTGGAGTCGTAGCTGTCGCCGAAGTCGGCTCAGACGCCACAAAGCCTGGCGCTGTGCAGTTCTACAGCATCGGAATCGGCGCGCTGACGCCTATCGGCGCTCCCGTGCCCGTCGGCAAGGTTCCCACTAGTCTCTCTGTGAACCCCAACAACCACACGGTGGCGGTGGTCAACTACCAGGATCAATCCGTAACGGTTCTGCCGGTTCCCGGAGCCCCCTCGCAAGCTTCCGGTACCCCGTTTACCGTCGACATCTCCAACGCGCTACAGGGCCAGGCGACACCCGCTCCATTTCCCTATGCGATTGGTGTCGACCCCGATACGAATCTGGCGCTCGTCGCCTATTCCTCGACCTCCGCTTCTTCCGCGGCTAACCTTGGATTCATAGTGAACTTGAATACGGGAACGAATCCCTACGGATGTCCGATACCAACAAGCCCTGCGCAAAACGGGGCCACGGCCGGAGAATGTCTTTTTGCCCAGGTCACGCTAAACACGGGAGCTTATCCGCAGATTGCCATGCAGCCTAACACCCATCTGGCGCTCGTCACGCCCGGCGGGTCAGGCGCCGTTCGAGGCATTGATGTGACTAAGCCTTCTGCTTCGCTTGGCATTAAGTCCCTCACACTCGCCGCCGGAATCGTTACCGTCATAACGACGAACTCGTCGACGCAGACGAGCTTCTTGACGCCAGGTAATTCCGGCACAGTTCTCATCACTGGTGTGCCCGGGCCCGGAACCGCGGGCAATAGCACGACGGCGAACTTCAATGGCGTGTTCAACGTCGCCGCCGTCAGTGACACAAGCTTCACCTACATCGTGAACTCCACTGCCAGCGGCACCGTCACCACCGATCCAAACGCCGCACAGGTGTTTTTTAACAACCCCAATTTGATCTTCGGCGGCCTTTCTCAGACGACGCAAGGCATCGCCATCAATCCCATCACAAACACCGCCGCTCTTGCCGATGCCAACGCCACGGGCGCCAATGGTCCGCAAATCAATTTGCTCAATGCCCTCGATCAGACCGTCAGTTCGATATCTTTCTTTGCTACTTGCACGTTTTACTCAACTACCTGCTCCAATGGCCCTGAGTTGCTGGGTACCACAGACATCGCGTGGCAGCCGTACTCTAACGCCATCGTTTCCTACAATCCCGGGCAGAACCAGCTTTCCGTCTCCGATCCTGTGACCGCAAGGCGCTATGCGCTTGTCAACGTAGGCGGCACAGGCAAGTCTACGCTGACCGTGCAGAATGGCTCGACCAACTCATTGACCCTCTGGGGCGGCCTTGCCGTTGATCCAGCCACCAACCAGGCATTCGTCGTCATGTCCGGCAGCGGCGGAATCCAAGTTGTCAATCTCGGTCCGTCGCCGACAAACGCCCTGAAGACCGCGCAAATATCGGAAATCCTTGTTCCTAACCCCCATCCCGGACTCGGCGTCATCGGAGGCATTCCCAATGCGACCGTGCCGCAGGGAACGCTCACGTCCACCACCGACTTGAGCGGCGTACAAATCTTCGGTTCGGGTTTTGATGCTGGAACCCAGGTTCGATTGGATGGGACTGCAATCCCGGCTGCCGACGTTCAATTTGTGAACAGCAGGCAGCTCACCGTTACCATTCCTGCTACCTACCTTTCCTTCCCGCATCGCTTTGCGCTCGACTTGGTGAACGGAAGCGGTGTGCAATCCAACGCCACGGACTTTTTCGTGATTCAAGCCGTCGACCTCTCTCAAGTCTGCACGAGCACCGCCGGGACGCAGCCGAGTTCGGTGGCCATTGCCGATCAGCTCGCGAACGGGCCCTTCTCTCCCATCGCTGTGGTCACCAACAGCGGTTGCAATAACATTTCGGTTGTTGACATTAATCCGACGGCGACCGTCAACGGTCAAACCGTGCAGAATCCGAACTTCGGTACGATCCTCCATACCATTGCCGTTGGAGCTGTTCCGCAAGGAATCGCGGTGAGCCAGCCCTTTGGACTCGCCGTAGTCGCCAACAACTCGGCTGGCACAGCGTCGATCGTCAATCTAATTACAGATTCACTCGCGGTTCCCGATGTTTCCACCGGGACGAGCCCCGCCGGCGTGGCCATCAGCGATGCAACCGGTGTCGCCATTGTCGCCAACACCGGTTCGAACACCATCACGGCGATCAACCTTGGCGTGCTCTTTGGAACCTCTCCACCGACCACGCTCACTCCAGTAAGCATTGGCGGATTCCAACAGCCGACGGCCGTGGCCATTGACCCGGATCGCGGCACTAACAATGAGGGCCTGGCTGTGATCACGACCCTGGCACTCCAAAGCGGCACCGGCCCCCAAGGCCTCTTGCAAGGTGTCGACATTGGGTTGGCCACTCCCATTCTCAGCACGTCGGCACAGACCGGCTTCGTCACTGCGCCCTCGACCGGGATCGTCTTCGACCCCACGGCGTTCACCGGGACGGCTAATCCCGGCGTGTTCTATGCCAGTTCCAGCGGCGGCAACCTGATCTCGTCGTTTAACCCGGACAATGGCGCCGCCATAAACGTAAACGTGGGTATCAACCCGACCGCGCTGGCCCTGAATCCGGAGACCGGAGCGATTCTGACGACAAACCTTGCGGGCAAAACAACGTCGCTCGTGGATACCACCTCGAGTCCGTTGAGGACGGTCAAAACGATTGGACTTCCGGGCTCTGGGCAGTTCGGCGTGGCCATCGACCAATTTACGAATCTTGCCGTCATCGTGGATCAAGCCAACAACCGGCTGCTTATTTTCGCCATGCCCAACTAGGGCGTGCGGCGATGCCGAACGAGGTGCTAGGTGCGATGCCCAACTAGGTTGTGCGGTTGTTGCGGTGGGAACGAGAACAATGAACGCTCGGAAGCGGCTCATGCTTGTTGGAAGCAGCAAACGGCTCGTGCTTTCTGATTGCAGGGGGACGAGTGGCTCGCTATACTTTGGGGTTTGTGTGGTGCCCGCGGATGACGCAGGCAGGCCGAAACACTTTCAAACCAATCAAAGATTGGTTCCGGATGGTCTCGATTTCATCGTGACCATCCAAAAAACAAGGAGAATAAAGTGAATTTGAGAATTGTTTTGAGATCAGCTGCTCTGTCCGCAGCATGCCTAATCGGCGCGGCAGCAGCCTGGTCACAGGCGGCCCCCGCGGCCGGCGCTGCCGCGCCAGTCAAGTCGGTGGGCATAATCAATCTACGGGGCGCGATTGGGAACACCGCAGAAGGCAAGCAAGCGTCCGCTGAATTGCAATCGCAGTTCGCTCCGCGCTCTGCCGAAATCGACAATATGACGAAGCAGATCAGTGATCTGCAGCAAAAGCTCCAAGCAGGCCAGGGAAAGTTGAGCCAAGAGGAAGAAACGCGCCTGACGGCCGAGGGCCAAAGGCTTACGCAGCGCCTCGATCGCCGACGCAGTGATTTTCAGGAAGACGCGAGCGCCGCACAGCAAGAAGTGCTCGAGCGCATCGGCCGCAAAATGGTAGACGTTCTTGACCGCTATGCGCGCGAGAATGGCTTCAGCGTCGTTCTGGACACCTCCGGTCAGAATTCGCCAATCCTTTATGCGTCGAATCAGATCGACGTGACGCAAGACATCATCCGCCTCTATGACCAAGCGTATCCCGTTAAGACGGGTGCGACTCCCAAGCCGGCTGCGACTGCGCCGAAACCCACCACTCCGACGGCTCCAACGAAGCCGCCTCAGCAATAATTTATCTGGGAGCTTCCATAGTTTCTTTTTTGCAGACGCCCTCGAAAGTTTCGGGGGCGTTTTGCTTTTGTCGAGAAGAACGAGCGTGCACAGCGGCTCGGCAACAGAAACAATCATCATATTTCACAAAAATTCGATATAGTAGGCAAACCTGAGCAGGAGGAATTTATGCCACAAGTAAAATCGCGAATGGATCGAATGCCCCGTCTGCCGGTTTTTGCGACGCCCGCAGAGGAGCGGCGCCACCGGAAAGAAAGGCTTGCGGGAGCTTTTCGTTTGTTTTCGAAGTGCGGTTTCGATGAAGGCGTGGCGGGACACATCACCGCGCGCGATCCCGAGCGGCTGGACCATTTCTGGGTGAATCCTTTTGGCATGCATTTCAGCCAAATTCGCGTGTCGGATCTCTTGCTCGTCAACGATCAGGGCGAGGTTGTCGAAGGCGACCGGGAAGTCAACGCTGCGGCGTTTGCAATCCACTCGCGGATTCACAAAGCGCGCCCCGACGTAATTGCGGCGGCGCACGCGCATTCGCTCAACGGCAAGACGTGGTCTTCGCTGGGGCGGCTACTCGATCCGCTGACACAGGATGCTTGCGCGTTTTATGAAGATCATGTCGTGTTTGACGATTTCACCGGAGTGGTTTACGAAACCGATGAAGGCGACCGCATCGCCAAGACGCTGGGCGACAAGAAAGCCGCCATTCTGAGCAATCACGGCCTGTTGACGGTCGGGCAATCCGTGGATGAAGCGGCGTGGTGGTTCGTCACCATGGACCGCTCTTGCCAGGCGCAATTGCTCGCCGAAGCCGCGGGCGAGCCGCGCAAAATTCCTCATGAAACGGCGAAGCTGACGCACTCGCAGGTTGGGCTGCCCATGGTGGGGTGGTTCCAATTCCAGCCGCTGTGGGACCGCATCACGCGCGAGCAGCCGGATCTGTTTGATTAGCTGCACGCAAAACTGTGCTACGACAGGAAAAGAGATGAAAAGGAACGTCACGTTGAAGCTGGACGCGCAGCTTTTGAAGGAAGCGCGGGTGTTGGCGGCGGAGGGCACGCGGAAGGTGATTGATAGTTATGTGGAATCACTTTGGCGAGAGATTCTCTGGACCTGACGGTCTGCTCGGCCGAAGCAACTCCTACGACTCACTTGCCCCTCCCGGAACGAAGGCCTGCGACGCCGAAGGCGTCGCGTTTAGGCCTTCGTTCCGGGAGGGGCAAGTGAGGCCAATCCGTCGTAGTGCGATCTCATGCGGGCCTGGCACACTTACGAATAGCACGTTTGTCGTCCAAATGGATTGCCTCCGAGTTTGCCGCAATCGGCGTCAATCTCTCATTCATTGCGAAGGGCTTGCACAGGGTCGAGCCGCGAGGCGCGCCAGGCCGGGAGCAAACACGCCATGCTCGCCACGGCGAGCAAGAGAATCGTAACGGTGGCATAGACGCTGGAATCCAAGGGTGGCACTCCGTATAGCAGGTCACGGAGCAATTGCGACGTGGCCGCGCCTCCCGCTAGGCCGAGGACCAATCCAAGGCTCGCGGGCCGCAGCCCATCCGACAACATGAGCCGCAAGACTTCGGCGCGCTGTGCGCCAAGAGCGATGCGGACGCCGATTTCCGTGGTGCGTTGCGCGACGATGTAGGACAGCACGCCGAACAATCCCACCGCGGCGAGGGTTAACGATAAAATGGCGAAGGCGAGCACGAGGGTTGCGTTGAAACTCGCGTCAAGGGTAGATTTTCCGATCATCTGGTCCATGGTCAGAACGTCAGAGACTGCGAGCTCCGGATCAAGTTGTTGAACGATTTGCTGGATAGGCAGAGCTAGCGACGTTACATCATGGTTCGAGCGAACGGCGAGCGAGCCGCCGGTCATGATGCCGTCGTACGTCGGGAAATACATGATGGGCTGCGCCGGCTTGGCGATCAGGAAACGCGTGTCACCTACAACGCCGACGATTTTGTGTGCGTGGCCAAACTTGACCAGATGCTTGCCGAGTGGATCTTCGTCACCGAAGTATTGGCGCGCGAACGATTCGCTGACGATGACCTCGTCGGCTTTGTCCAACCGCTGGTTTGCATCGAAAGTCTGACCGCGCAGCAAGGGAATTCCGAGAGCCGCAAAATATTTTGGATCGGCCCAGCGCGTGA
>WNFP01005457.1_pt1 | contig 10245 bp, 8 predicted proteins | sample 5400201 | NCBI WGS metagenome assembly WNFP01 (sample SAMN13153355, study PRJNA577476) | soil metagenome | isolation source: 115 cm saprolite under Madrone tree | place: USA:California | collected 2016-06-14
CACAATTCACATATCTGGATGTTGGCGTGAATATCGATCTTACGCCTCGCGTGCATCCGAATCGCGACGTCAGCCTGAAATTGAAAGTGGAAGTCTCTTCGCATACCGGCGATCAGGCGATTGGCGGGATCACGCAGCCCATTATCAGCCAGCGGGTCATCGAGCATGACATTCGGCTGAAGGAAGGCGAGGTCAGTATTCTTGGAGGCTTGGTCCAGCGGACCGACAGCAAAGCCTTAGAAGGCTGGCCCGGTCTCGCGAAGCTCCCGCTGCTGAGATATCTCTTCTCCCATGACAAGACGGACCACCAAGAGGATGAAGTGCTGATCGTCCTGACGCCCCGGATCGTGCGCATTCCCGAATGGACGAAGGCGAATTTGCGGCCGCTGTATTCGGGCTCCGAGACAAACGTGCAAGTGAAGCGGGAGAGCGAAATCCGCGCACCTGTGCAGCAACCAGCGACATCGCCACAACCTCAGTCGAATCAAAACATGGGGGCGGGAGTGCCAACGCCTGCGCCAGGCGCCGCGGCCAAGATTCGATTCGAACCGCAGAGCTTGTCGTTGAAGGCTGGGCAGACGGCCACGATCGGCGTTGTAGTTGAGAACGTGAGTGACCTCTTCTCGATCCCACTGTTGCTGCAGTACAACCCCGCGGTAATCAGCGTGGAAGAAGTGCAGCACGGCGGATTCCTGTCGGGCGGAACGCAGGAAATCGCTATCGTGCAGCAGGTTTTTAAGGAGAAAGGGCAGGCGATTGTTTCCGCGACGCGGCGGCCGAACACGCCAGGAGTAAGCGGGAGCGGTACGCTGATCGGAATCGTCGTCAAGGCGCTGGCGCCGGGCTCATCAAACCTGTCGATTGTGCAGGTGAATGCGAAAGATTCGCAGCAGAAGTTGATACCGTTGATAACCAGCGAGGCGGCGCTGCAAGTTCAGCCGTAGCCGAATTATGCAAGCGAAGTTGCGCAACATTTCATACCGCGGGCCAAGCCGCAGAATAGTCCACCGGAGGCCGTTTTTCTCCGAGGCCGGGATGACGCTGCTGGAGTTAATCATTGCGTGCGCAATACTGCTCATTCTGTCTTCTGCCGCACTGCCAATCGCGAAGTACACCGTCATTCGACAGAAAGAAGCGGAGCTTCACCGCGATCTCCGGGAGATAAAGGATGCGATCGACCGCTACAAAGATGCGGCCGACCGGAATCAGATTCGCGTGGAAATCGGGAGCGAAGGCTATCCACCGGACCTGGAAACTCTGGTGAAGGGAGTGCAGCTCGGCGCCAGCAGCGACCGGAAGATTCGTTTTCTGCGAAAAATTCCAGTGGACCCCATGACCGGGCAGGCCGAATGGGGACTACGTGCCGTTCAGGACGATCCGGATTCGACAAGCTGGGGCGGCAAGAATGTGTTTGACGTATACTCGAAGTCCACGGCTACGGCGCTTGATGGGACGAAGTATTCGGATTGGTAGTTCGCACGAGGATTCGAAATGGAAATGAAGTCGCAAATTCGAACGGGCAAGCCATCGTTGAGGAAATGCCGCGGCGTGCTGTTCGAGGCGGGATTTACGATGATCGAGTTGATGATCGTCATTACGATCATTCTCATCCTGATTGGGATGGCGGCGCAGAATTACGGCAAAACCGTGCAGCACGCGCGCGAAACAACATTGCACCATGACCTGCAGGTCATGCGGCAGGCGATCGATAACTACACATTGGACAAACAGGCCGCGCCACAATCTTTGGAAGATCTGGTGCAGGCCGGGTACCTGCGCAAGGTCCCAGTGGACCCGATTACTGGGGCGGCGGACTGGGTGCCGCAGTACGATAGTGTTGTGTTGAGCCCGGATCAATCCGGTACGGGGATGGTTGACGTGCATTCGAATTCGCCCCTGGTTTCGCCCTTCGAGAAGACGCCATTCAACGAGTGGTAGCCGCTCCCAGCCTGGTTCACAAAATCACTGCGCCAGTTTGCCTGCACCTTGCCCTGATTTGACGGAATTGCGACGCCCGATATAGTGGCTGTGCGAGGTTGCTTAGAAGTCGCTGGAGTATTTTTATCAAAACTTGCTCGTGTGAGCGCGAAGCAGGGGAAAATCAGCAAGTTGCGCAAGCGCCTCGAAAATAGCTACTCTAAGAAAACGCTCCTGAAAATGCTGTAGGAACTTTCGGCAATTGCTGAAGTCTGGGACATTTCCAAAGCAGCTAACTCATTCATCTTAAGCACCTTCCGGTTGGAACGGCGATTGCGATCACACACGGGTGTAGGACTGCCTCAGGTAGATCGGGTGGATTCCATGAAATCGCGAGAAGCGTGATTTTACGATTCCGTTGCTAGTCGAGGACCTGTATGACTGACCCATAGCCGCCGACAACGCCCTGAATTGGTGGTCCTGAGGAGTTGGGAGCGCAGACATCCTGGGCATTTTGAAAGCGACCAATTGAATCTTGTGTGGACCAAACAGTGGGGCGACCTACCTGGGTCGCAATCGCTCTACTCTGCAGTTCCACATTGATAAGCTAGGAATCGCCTGCTCCACTTGGCTCAGAATGCGCGATTTAAGCTTGTCGTCCATCCGCAGATACTACCAAGGTGTAGGCGCACTTGAAGTGCAGATCACCAGGGACCGTGGTAGGTTAGCTGCTACCAATTGGACAGATGGTGCCGCACTGCTGAGGTCTAAATGGCCAGCTTCGCTCCCTGGCGCCAGCGACTTTGCTGTCGTCCCTTGAATCGATGTGACCTGGCGTCCCAGGCACCCGCAGTTCTAAACAGGTCTGCTCGACTAAGTGTTATTTTCTTCTTCTGCTTCTTCCTTCTTGACGGGTGTCAACACGACATTTCAAAACCTTCCATCGAATTCACCAAAATTCCGGTGGCTGATACAGGCGGTCCAGATAAGATGGATACCATTGAGGGACGGGCGACTGGCGTCCGCCCAGGACAACAGATCGTCTTGTATGCCAAAAGTGATGGCCGCTGGTGGATACAGCCGTTCGCTCGAGAGCCATTCACGAAAATCCAGGGCGATTCCAATTGGAAGAACGAGACCCATCTGGGCACGGAATATGCCGCTCTGGTGGTTGATCCCGGCGACACTCCGCCACAAACTATGGAAGTCCTGCCTGCCAGAGGTGGTGGGGTCGCGGCCGTCGCGGTCGTCAAAGGCCAAAGTCCCGATTCTTCTTCGACGCCGCCTAAAATGCTCCATTTCAGTGGCTATGATTGGATAATACGCACTGGGCTAAGCTATCGCGGGCGCTCAAGAAACTCGTTTGATCCGGCAAACGCCTGGACCGATGAAAATGGAGCTCTGCATCTCCGCATAGCGAAGAACCAGGACGGATGGAGTTGCGCGGAAGTCCAACTTACACGCAGTCTAGGATACGGGACGTACCAGTTCGTGGTGCGCGACATTTCTCATCTGGAACCTTCCGCTGTTCTAACGCTCTTTACCTGGGATGGTTTGGGTACGGACGAAAATCGACGGGAACTAGATACTGAAGTAGGTCGCTGGGGATCCCGGAACAACGAAAACGCCCAATACGTCGTGCAGCCTTACTACATCCCAACGAATGTCTTTCGATTTAGCGCACCGGCGGGAGTGCTCACTCACGCGTTCCATTGGGAACCTCTGCAGGTGACGTTCACGACTTACGCAGGGTCCCAGGTTACCGTACGAAGCCATCCTCTGAACCAGCATGTTTTTGCCTCTGGAGTGCCGACGGCGGGTGGCGAGGTGGCACGCATAAATCTGTATGTCTTCGGAAAGGGTGAAGTCCCGCTGCAACAGGAAAACGAAATTGTCGTTGAAAAGTTTAAGTACTATCCGTGATCCGCATGCCAACTTCGTCTCGATGGCTGGCCCTTGGACTAGCACTAATCTGCTTCGTTGGTGAAGCGCGCGCACTCGATCCGAATCACATTGTGTCGCAGTATATGCGCGAGCAATGGAGTACCGAAGACAACTTCCCGGGCGGACCCATCCACACGATTGCGCAGACGGCCGATGGCTATCTATGGATGGGCACGGAAAAAGGCTTGGTGCGTTTCGACGGGTTTAACTTTCGTCTAGTCTCAGCGTTTTCGGAGTTTTCGAACGACCCCGTTTCGGGTCTGATCACGGATGCTGCCGGCAGGCTGTGCGTAATCTTCTGGGGTGCGGGTGTGCTGTGCTATCGCGAGGGAAAACTTGTGAACCTGGCATCCATTCTTGGGAGAACGACCCTCCAAATCACGAGCAGCTGGCGAGAAGAAGACGGGGCCTTGCTGCTTACAGATCTGATGGACGGAATCCTCCGTGTTCGAGGAGAAAACGTCCAAGCGCTGGCCTTCCCGACAGTCCTTCCAGGCTCATCTTTGGTCGTTGCGATGGCGGAGACACGCGACGGCAAAATCTGGCTAGGGACCGCAGCCGCGGGTCTCTTCTATTTCGCAGATGGGCGGACTACGCACGTTACCGCGGGTCTTCCGGACAAGAAAATCAATTGTTTGTTGCCCGTTGGCGACAAGGAATTGTGGATAGGCACCGGAAAGGGACTATATCGATGGAATGGCGTTCTATTCAGCAGAGTTGAGTTGCCGCGAGCCCTGGCCGGCGTCCAGGTTCTCACTCTTTTGCGGGACCACGATGGCAACGTCTGGGCCGGGACGACTCGAGGTCTTTTGCGCATCAACGCCTCTGGCGTTTCGTTCTCCGATGAGGGCTACTTCGGAAGCGGAGGTATCAACGCTCTCTTCGAGGATCGCGAAGGGAATCTCTGGGCGGGAGGTGGACGCGGCCTGGAGCGCATCCGAGACGGCACATTTGTGACTTACACGCTGGCCGCTGGAAACCCGCACTCCAAACAAGACGGGCCAGTCTATGTAGACAGTGAGCATCGCACCTGGTTCGCTCCCGCCGGAGGTGGCTTGTACGTCATGAAGGACGGCCGGGCTCAGGCGCTCAAGTCGTCTTTGCTTCATAAGGAAGTGATCTATTCCATCACGGGCCGCAAGAACGAGATTTGGATCGGCACACAACACAGCGGTCTAAAGCGTTTCGAATACAGAAATGGAGTGATAGGCGGCAAAACATACACGCAAACAAATGGTCTCGCCGAAAACAGCGTGTTTGCGGTGTATCAAAGCCCGGATGGGGCAGTGTGGGCCGGAACCTTAACGAGCGGCGTCAGCAAGTTCAAAGACGGAAGATTTGTAACCTACACGACGCATGACGGTCTCGCCTCGAACACCGTCTCGGCAATCCTGGAAGCACGCGACGGAACGATTTGGTTTGCCACTCCGAATGGCCTGAGCTCATTGTCGCGCGGGCATTGGACGACCTACGCAACGGGAGACGGCCTGCCCACTAACAGTGTGAATTGCCTCTTTGAAGACTCCTCCGGCGTCCTCTGGATTGGAACGTCGAGGGGACTGGCCTTCTTCAAGTCGGGGCGCGTGCAAGTTCCTCGCGATGCTCCGGACTCGCTGCGCGAAGAGGCATTCGGAATGTCTGAAGATAAGGAGGGATGGCTTTGGATCGCGACTTCAGGTCACGTATTGCGCGTGTCAAATCAGAAGCTATCCAGTGGAGTTTTAAGCTCGGCCGAGGTTTTCGAGTATGGGGCTGCCGATGGCCTGGCAAACGCCAAGGGAGTGAAGAGAAGCAGATCGGTGGTTGCGGATTGGGAGGGAAGGATCTGGTTTTCGATGGTTAGCGGCCTATCGGTTGTTGACCCGTCTCACATCACGAACAATTCTGCTCCAGCACTGCCTCACGTCGAGGCCATAATGGCGGATAACAATCCCATTACTGTCGGCGAGTTGGCTCGGATTCCTTCCTCTCGTAAACGGATCACGTTCTTGTGTTCGGGATTGAGCCTTGCGGTGCCGGGGCGCATTCGCTTTCGATATTTTCTTGACGGCTTCGACCGTAGTTGGAGCGAGCCGACTGCAGCCCGCGAAGCGGTCTATACTAACCTAAGCCCGGGCTCGTATCGGTTTCGGGTGATGGCAAGCAACAGCTATGGGCAGTGGAATGATTCCGAGGCTGCGATTTCCCTGGAAGTCGATCCGGCGCATTGGCAGACATGGTGGTTCCGCGCGTCGTGCGTGGCCGCTTTTCTGACATTGCTCTGGGCTCTTTATCAACTCCGGCTCCGTCAGGTGGCGCGGCAGTTCAACATTCGGCTGGAAGAGCGCGTCAGCGAGCGCACACGCATCGCACGGGACCTGCACGATACGCTGCTGCAAAGTTTTCACGGATTGTTGCTGCGGTTTCAAACGGTTTCTAACCTACTCCCCGAAGGCGAGCCCAAACAAAAACTCGATAGCGCAATCGATCAGGCCGCGCAAGCGATCACCGAGGGCCGGGATGCCGTACAAGGGTTGCGTTCCTCCGCGGTCGAGACCAACGATCTGGCCTTGGCGTTAAACACTCTGGGTGAAGAACTCGCGGGCGATGAAACCAACCCGAATTCTGCCGAGTTTCATGTGACTGTGGAAGGCACGCCGCGAAACCTCCATCCGATCCTGCGCGACGAAGTCTACCGGATCGCGGGCGAAGCGCTGCGCAATGCATTCCGGCACGCGCAAGCGCACCGGATCGAAGTGGAGATCCGGTATGACGAACGGCAGCTTCGGTTGCGGGTGCGCGATGATGGAAAGGGCATCGACCCGAAGCTGCTTAGTGAAGACGGGCGCGCGGGACACTACGGATTGCATGGCATGCGCGAACGAGCCAGAGTTGTCGGCGGCAAGCTGGCGGTGTGGACCGAGCTCGATTCTGGTACGGAGGTTGAGCTGAGCATTCCTGCCTCGCATGCTTCCGAGACATCTGCCGCTCGACGCCGTTCCTGGTTGACTGAAAAACTAATGGGGAAGTTGGCTGGAAAAGACACGGAGATGAAGTCGTGAGTGGCGATGCCGGCCCGATTCGGATCCTGGCGGTCGACGACCATGCCCTCCTGCGCGAGGGGATCGCTGGGCTTGTGGCTGGTCAGTCGGACATGACTTTTGTCGCGCAAGCCTCGAATGGGCGGGAGGCGATTCACCAGTTCCGTGCGCACCGCCCGGACGTGACTCTGATGGATTTACAAATGCCAGAAATGAACGGCCTTGACGCCATGATTGCGATTCGCGGCGAATTTCCCGAGGCGCGAATCATCGTACTGACCACCTACATCGGGGACGTGCAGGTGCTGCGCGCGCTCAAGGCGGGAGCACGGGCTTACCTGCTAAAAAATCTGTTGCATAAGGAACTGCTGGAAACGATTCGGGCAGTGCATGCCGGGAAAAAGACGGTTTCCCCTGAGGTGTCCTTTCAGCTTGCGGAGCATGCCACCGATGATGCGCTGACCCCAGCGGAAGTGCGCGTCCTGCGTCTGATTGCCGAGGGGAATGCCAACAAAGAGATTGCGGCGCAGCTCTCTATCAGCGAAGAAACCGTTAAGGGCCAAGTCCGGAACATCCTCTCCAAATTGGGCGCCAACGACCGAACTCACGCCGCCATGATCGGCGTGAAGCGCGGAATTATCGAGTTTTAATTCACTCAAAAGAGTGGTTTGCGCGGGCCTTTTGGGGCTTCCGGTGTGCGAAGGAGTCTTTTAACCTTGAATTATTTTGCGCCGATTATTCTCGACATTCGCGCATGGTACGCCCGGAGCCGGCCTGCTATTGATGCGGTTTGTTGCAGGCATTGAATTGGTTGTTTACGGGGTTACGACGCTGCGGGCAGAGACTGCGATCGGAGCAGCCATACTTCACGTGGTCGCGGCCGGTGCAGGAATACTGCTGCTCGCAGGTTTGTGGACGCCGATCGCGGGGTCATTGGTGGCGGTCATCGAGCTGTGGAGCACCCTCTCGCAGGCTGGAGATCCGTGGGTTCGTATCCTGTTGGGAACCCTCGGTGCCGCGCTGGCACTGCTTGGGCCTGGGGCCTGGTCGGTCGATGCTCGCCTTTTTGGATGGAAGCAAATCGCCATTCGAGACCGGAAGAGTTAGCTTTCACACACCTTTATCTTCCCCACCCTTTCGATGGGATTCCTTGGTCCAAAGGAGCGGCCGGCGTGCCCCAAAAGAGTGCCTACGGCGTTCCAAAATAGTTGATAGGGCGTCCCGATATGGTGTGCACGTCGACTCCATCTGGGGTTGTCCGCAGACGGGGCTGTCTCCACAATGCGCGCAATGAATAACGGGGTAACAGGCGTGCAACGTTCCTAGATTAGGGGGCAACTCATGGCTAGCGTCGCAGTATTCATCGGAGATCCAAAGCAGTCTGAACAGAGACTCAAACACGAGAATTTTGCTCTGCGCCAAGAAGAAGATAAGGCATCAATGTACGACGAGATCATCGGAACTTCTTCCGCCCTGCAGAAGGTACTCTCGCTTGTATCCAAGGTTGCTCCGACGGACGCTACCGTTATGGTCACCGGCGAAACCGGAACGGGCAAGGAACTGGTTGCGCGTGCAATCCATCGGAGGTCCCGGCGTTCGTCGCGCGCTTTTGTGAGTGTCAACTGCGCTGCGATCCCGCGCGACTTGATCGCCTCTGAATTGTTTGGCCATGAGAAGGGCTCTTTCACGGGAGCGTTGCAGCGGCGCCTAGGCCGGTTCGAACTTGCGGACCGAGGTACGATCTTTCTCGATGAGGTGGGAGAGCTTCCCGTCGAGACCCAGATCGCGCTCTTGCGTGTCCTGCAGGAACATGAATTTGAGCGTGTCGGCGGAACTCGGTCCATCGAAACGAATGTTCGCGTGATCGCTGCTACCAACCGTAATTTGCCAGCGGCCATCGCTGCTAGAAACTTTCGTAGCGACTTGTTTTACCGGCTCAACGTTTTTCCAATTGAGATGCCTGCTCTACGCGAACGGCGTGAAGATATTCCCCCGCTGGTTGAGTACTTCATCGATCGTTCTGCGAAGAAACTGGGCAAGAACATACGCGGGGTAAACAGCAAGACCCTGGAGCTTTTTCAGTCGTATCCTTGGCCAGGTAATATTCGCGAACTCCAGAACGTCATCGAACGATCTGTCATCGTGTGCGAAACAGAGAATTTCTCGGTGGATGAGAGTTGGCTTTCGCGCCAGCCTCTTGCAAGCGGGCCGAAAAGCAAGTTGGAACTACCTCAAAAGCCTGCTGTTCAGGAAAAAGAGATGATCGAAGCTGCCTTGAGCGAGAGTGGAGGCCAGGTATTCGGACCATCCGGAGCAGAGCGGCATCTATTGGGCACTCAATCCCGATAGCGGCAACATCGTTTGGAGCACACCGGTGGGGCCGGGCGCTTCGCTCAGAGGCATCGAGTGGGGTACCGCGACCGATGGTCAGCGCATTTATGTTGCTATCGCGATAGCAGCCACCTCCCATACACCTTGGTGCCGTCAGGACAGCAGATAACCTGGAGTGCATGGAGCGCTCTTGATGTTGCCACCGGAAAGGTCCTTTGGCAGACGGCTGACCCTACTGCTGGCACCATTGACAGGGGTTCGGTGAGTGTTGCAAATGGCGTCATGTATGTGGGCTCTAATTCAGGACAGATGTACGCGCTAGACACTACAACCGGAAAGATCCTCTGGAACTTCGCGAATGGAGGCTCAGTAATCGATGGGCCATCGATCGTGGACGGCGCCCTCTATTGGGGATCCGGTTACCGGGAGGTCGCTGGAACCGGAAATAACAAAGTCTACGCGTTCAGTCTGGCCGGCTCGAAGGATCGCGGCGAGCGCTCCGATGATCCGGACGACCACTCGCGAGATGAAAAGTAGGAAAGACACATTCAGGCATCGGAGAAAGGACACAGACCGGCAAGCCCGTGTCCTATCTCCATTACCGGACGCTGCGACGACTACACGAACTGGTTCACCAGTGACACGAATATGCGAGGGGACTACTATGGCTACCTCGGTCCTGGTCCGCCATGGAACGATGCGTTGGTGCATCACTACGTCTTCACCCTTTATGGGCTTGATGTGCCGCACCTTGAAGTACGCAGCAAGTTGACGGGTACAAACGTGCGGCTGCGCTTGCCGGCCACGTGCTCGCAAAGCCCAGCTTGACTGGCACCTATTCACTAAATCCGAAGCTGCAGCAACGCTGAGTCCATTGACGTAAGAGAATGCTTGGGTGGTGTTGATCTTTACGGCGGTGTGGCCGGAGAGGGAAGCCACACCATCTGGAAAAGTTAAATCCCTTCTCTATTCCCTTAAATGGCGCGACGTTGTCCCCTCTGGTTACATTTTAGATGGCGCGATACGAGTATTT
>WNFP01006001.1_pt1 | contig 10245 bp, 10 predicted proteins | sample 5400201 | NCBI WGS metagenome assembly WNFP01 (sample SAMN13153355, study PRJNA577476) | soil metagenome | isolation source: 115 cm saprolite under Madrone tree | place: USA:California | collected 2016-06-14
ATTGCGGGTCACGCCGCGGCGGTCGGTCAGCGCCCGGACATCGTCGGCATAGACGGCCATGAGGCGATAGTATCCAAATCACCTCAGCTTGTCGAGGTGATTTGTTACCAATCACCTCACGCGCGGCTCAGCCGAGACCCACGCGGGAACATCCAGGTCCCGCGACCCCAGGGCCCGAGTACCCACATCGACACGCGGGGGCCGTCGACCGGGAGCGCCATGATCTTATCGGGATGACCGTCTTTCCGCCCGCCTAGCTCACGCTCATCGAGTTGCCCGGGAGCCCCCGGACCCGTGGCAGCCGAAGCAGTCGCAATGGTAGAGGGCTCCGGATGCGCCCCGCAGCGGTCGACCTCGGCTCCCGCCACCTGCACGCCAGCAAGGCGGACGGCGTCCTGCGTGTCGTCATCGACCGCCCCGAGCGTCGCAACGCGCTCACCATCGAGATGTACCACGGCCTCAAGAAGGCCGCCGTGCTCGCCGAGCGCGACCCCGCGATCGACGTGCTGCTCGTCACCGCCGCCGGCGACCACTTCTGCGTCGGCGGCGAGATGGGCGGGCGGCACGAGGGCGGCGCGGGCCTCGACCGCGAGACCGACGGCATCGACCTCCTCCCCTTCGTGCAGTTCGAGCGCTGCCCGAAGCTCGTCGTGCTCGGGATCAACGGCACGTGTCAGGGCGGCGGGCTCAACCTGACGCTCACCGCCGACCTCGCCGTCGCCTCGGAGCGCGCCACCTTCCGCGCCCCCGAGCTGCTGCGCGGCGTGGCGGACTGCTTCCTCGGCGCCCGGCTCGCGAGCCGGGTCGGTATGGCGCGCGCGAAGCTCCTCCTCTTCACGGCCGCGGAGGTGACCGCCGCCGAGGCACTCGTCATGGGCCTCGTCGCGCGCGTCGTGCCGCACGCCGAGCTGGAGGCCACCCTCGCGGAGACGATCGAGCGCATCCGTCAGACCGGGCCGCAGGCGCGCGCAGCGCTCAAGCGCGACCTGAACCGCCAGCTCCCGGCGATCGACTTCACGATGTTCATGGCCTCGCTCGCCTCCGACGAGGTGCGCGAGGGCTTCGCCGCCTTCGTCGAGAAGCGGCCGCCGGCGTGGACGCGGCGGAAGGAGTAGGCACCCGCCGCGGGGACTATTCCGGCGCGATCACCGTCAGCTTCGGGAAGTAGGTTCGATACCGGGCCGGGTCGCGGGTCAGCAGGCTCATTCCGCTCACCGCGGCATGGGCGCCGATGTAGAAGTCGGGGAGCGGCGTTCGCCTCGAGCCTCCGCGCCGCCGATACTGCAGGAAGCACTTGCCCGCCAGGAATGCCGCCTCCCAGGGCAGCGCCGCCCGGTGGTAGACCGTCGGCGGCAGAGCCGCGTCGACCTCTTCGATCCGTATGTAGTTGACGGAGACCTCGGCATAGATGATCGGGTTGATGACCAGCGTGGCTTCGTCGGCGGCTTGCGTGAGCGCCTCCGCCGACCAGGCGAACCAGCGCGGGTCGTTGCTCGCGACGTCGAGGAGGACGTTGCTGTCGACGAGGACCGCGCTCACGTCTCGCCGCGTGTGAGGGCCATGATCTCGTCGGTGGTCATGCCGCGGGTAGCTGTTCCACGCAGATGCTCCACGAGCGACCGGCCTCGCCCCTGCCGGCCCCTCGCCTTCCTCAGACGGACCGTCTGACCGACGATTTCGAACTCGACTTCGGTGTTCGGGTGAAGTCCGAGCCGCTCTCGGATCTCGATGGGAATCGTCACCTGGCCCTTCGACGTGATGCGCATACGCACGAACCTCGGGTAAGAGTATTACATCTCTTACTCTTACACCATGGGCGAGTCGACACAATGCCTGCAAGGGGAACAGCTTCGGACGAGCAGAGGGAGCGGCCCTTGACGTAACGAACGTTCGTTCGTTACACCTCCCCCGTGCCCGGCGCTGCCGTCAAGCGGAGGCCCCGTCACGGCGCTACCCCCGCCCCTACCCGCGAGGTCATCCTCGACACCGCCGAGCGCCTGTTCGCCGCGCGCGGCGTGGAAGGCGTGGCGGTGCGCGACCTGGCACGCGAGATGGGGATCACCGCCTCCAGCCTCTACAACCACTTCCCCGGCAAGCAGGCGCTCTACGACGCCGTCCTCGAGCGCGGTCTCGCGCCGATCGTCGAGGTGGTGGCGGTCGCGTGGCGGGACGGCCTCGGGCCCGAGCGCGTGCACGCGACGCTCGACCGGCTGACCGCGCACCTGACGCGCCACCCGCACCTGGCGCGCCTGCTGCAGCGCGCGCTGCTCGAGGAGTCGCCCGCGGTGCAGGCGCTCCTCGAGCGCTGGATCGGCTCGCTCTACCGCGAGGGCATCGCGGTGGTGCGCAAGGCGGCGCGCGACGCCGGCTGGGAGGCGGAGCAGGTCCCGCACCTGGGCGTCGCCCTCTTCGGCATGATCTTCGCGTACTTCACCAACGCCGCGGCGCTCCGCCGGCTGGCCGGCTGGCGCGACGACCTTTTCTCGGCGCGCGCGCTCGCCGTCCAGCGCCGCTTCCTCGAACAGGCGATCATCCGGCTGCTCGGGCCGCGCCCGCGGCCCCGCCCACGGAGGCCCCATGGCTGACACGGAGCACGGCCGCATCACCGACGAGGGAATCGCCAAGCTGCGCGCCCGCATCGGGCAGGGCTTCCCGGGACGCCGCCCATGGCGCACGGAGGTGACGCGCGACGCGATCTATCACCTCGCGCTCGCGATCGGCGACCTCTCCCCGCTCTACCTGGACGAGGACTACGCGCGGAAGACGCGCTGGGGCACGCTCATCGCTCCGCCCATCATCGTGCAGACCATGGACACGCTGCGCGCCGTCGGCCACAGCGGGCTCCCGGAGGGCCTGCCCGGCGTGCACTCCATCTGGACCGGCTCGCTCTACGAGTGGGAGCGCGTCGTCAAGCTGGGCGACCGCCTGCGCGCCGACTGCTACTTGAAGTCGCTCAGCGAGAAGGAGAGCACCTTCGGCGGCGGGCGCGCGCTCTATCAGACCTACGAGGCGGTCTACTACGACCAGGACGGGCGGCGCGTCGGGCTCCGCAACGACACCTGGATCCGCATCGAGCGCAGCAAGACACGCGAGAAGAAGAAGTACGGCGAGACCGCGCTCGCCGAGTGGACGCCCGAGGACATCACGCGCTTCCAGGAGGAATACCGCCGGCAGACGCGCGCTACCGAGCGGTACTGGGACGACGTGAAGGTGGGCGACGCGCTCGGCCCGCTGCTCAAGGGCCCGCTCACGCCCACCGCCGAGATCGCCTTCGAGTCGTTCTTCGGCATCTACCTGGTCGGCAACCTCGTCGCCGCACGCCTCTACGACAAGCACCCCGCCCTCATGATCCCGAACGAGCAGGGCGTCCCCGAGCCCCCGCAGCGCGTGCACTGGGACAACGCCTTCACGCAGCGGCTCCTCGGCCTGCCCGGGGCGTACGACCTGGGTCCCGAGCGCTGCGCCTGGCTCTGCCAGGGCATGACCGACTGGATCGGCGACCAGGGGCTGCTGACGCGTATCGAGGCCCGCTACCACAAGTTCAACTACATGGGCGACGTCACCTGGGTGAAGGGCCAGGTCAGCGACAAGTTCGAGCGCGACGGCAAGGCCTACGTGCGCTGCGAGCTCCAGTGCGTGAACCACCGCGACGAGGTGACGGCCACCGCGACCGCCGAGGCCGAGCTGCCGCATCGATGACCCGGGTGCGCGAGATCGCGCGCCGGGTCTCCAACTGGGGGCGCTGGGGCGCGGACGACGAGCGCGGCACCGTCAACTTCATCACCCCGGACGTCGTGCGCCGCGCGGCGGCGTGCGTCAGGCGGGGCACGGTCTTCAGCCTGGGCCTCCCCTTCGGCCCCGACGGGCCGCAGATCGGCCAGGGCGGGCGCACGAACCCGGTCCACACCATGACGGCGATCGACGGCCGCCTGGGCGCCGATCCCGACGGTCCCCGCTACGCGGACGACGCGGTCAGCATGCCGCTCCAGTGCGCGACCCAGTGGGACAGCCTGGCGCACGTCTACTACGACGGCCGGCTCTACAACGGCGTGCCCGCGTCCACGCTCGGCGCCGCCGGCGCCACGCGCAACGCGATCGACAAGCTCGCGCGCGGCATCGTGTCGCGCGGCGTCCTCCTCGACCTGGCGCGTGCGCGCGGTGTGGAGCGACTGCGAGCGGGCGAAGTGATCACCCCTGCCGACCTCGAGGCCGCCGAGCGCGCCGAGGGCGTGCGCGCCGAGCGCGGCGACGTCCTCCTCCTCCGCACCGGGCACCTCGCCGCGTTCACGCGCGACGGCGACCGCGAGGGCTACATGCGGCAGATGCCCGGGCTCGGCATCGCCTGCGTCGAGTGGCTCCACGCGCGGGAGGTCGCCGCCGTCGCCAGCGACACGAGCGCCGTCGAGGTGATCCCGTTCGAGGACCCGGCCGTCCCCCTCCCCGTCCACGCCCTCTGCATCCGCGACATGGGCCTCACGCTGGGCGAGATGTTCGACCTGGACGAGCTCGCCGCGGACTCGGCCCGGGACGGGGTGTGGGAGGTCCTCTTCAGCGCCCCGCCGCTCAGGGTGGCGGGGGGCATCGGGTCGCCCCTCAACCCGCTGGCCGTGAAATAGGCTCGCCAACGTTAGTTATCATAGTGACTTTGCGGCCCGAGAGTGGGGGAGATTGCCGCCCCCGGGAGGTGAGTGCCAACTTTTTTCGTTGACGCCGGAGCGCGTTCTGCCGTATGGGAAGGCCGTGGCAACCGGCCCGTCTGCCCGCGGGGTCCTATCCGTGCTGCCGCGCGACGTCGCCATCGCCTGCGCGACCGGGATGGGACTGGGTGGGCTCGGGCTGGGAACGGCCCTCGCGCTCCACGCGCGCGCGGACGAGCCCACCTGGATCGTGGTCAGCCTGCTCCCCCTCTCGCTCGTGATCGTCGGCGTGCTCTACCTCGTGCTCGCCCGCGCGCGGCGGGCGCGAGCGAGCGACTGGCTCGCGCTCGGCTACACGGCGGCGGTCGTGCTCGCCACCGCGCTGCTCATGCTGTGGGAGGTGGCGCGGGAGCTCTACGCCGAGATGAACGTCGCGGTGTGGTGAGGCGCTCGAGCCGCGCGGCGGAAGCTCCGCTCCACCTGACCGCGTAGCCGCCGGACCAGCGCGTCCCGGTCGGCCTTCATCCCGCTCGCGACCCAGTCGGCGAGCAGCACCTGGTCGAGGGCGGAGAAGAGCCGCGCCAGGTAGCCCGGGTCCTCGTCGACGAACACCCCGGCCGCGACCCCGCGCCGGAAGATATCCGCCTGCAGCGCGTGGATGTCGCGCCAGTGCTCGACCTGCGCCTCGGTGCCGCTCGGCGCGATGGCCCACGACGTCCCGGCGCGGAGGTGCATGCGCAGGAAGGCGGGGTGCGCCACGAAGTAGTCGATGTAGAGCGCGCTCAGCGCGTCGAGCGCCTCGGCAGGCGGCGCCTTGCGTCCCGCCACCTGGCGGGCCAGCTGGAGCAGCTCCCGCCCGCGCTCCTCGAGGATGGCGCGATAGAGCGCCGTCTTGCTCGGGAAGATGGCGTAGATGGTACCCATCGAGAGCCCGGCCAGGCGCGAGATGTCCTGCAGCTTGGCCGCCGCGAAGCCGCGCTCGGCGAACACCTGCTCCGCGGCCTCGACGATGTGGCTCCGGTAGACGCCGGTGCGCGCCCGGCGCGCCTCGTCTCGCGGCCTGCGGCGGGCGGCCATGCCCCCCAACTACCACCGCCGAGGCCGATTGACAAGTCGGATTTCCGAATGGTAGTTCGGTGTTACGAATATCTGATGCAGGGGAGGCGTCGATGGAGTTCGGGATCTTCTCGCAGATGCACGTCCCGCCGTGGGACGACGAGCACTCGCGCTACCTCCGCGAGCTCGAGGTCTCGCTCGCGGTCGAGGCGGCGGGCTTCAAGTACGACTGGTCGCCCGAGCACCACTTCCTGAAGAACTACTCCCACCAGCCGGCGCCCGAGGTCTACCTCTCCTGGGTCGCGGCGCGGACCAAGCGCATCCACGTCGGCACGGCGATCGTCAACATCACCGCCGCGGTGAACCACCCGGCGCGCGTCGCCGAGCGCATCGCGGTCATGGACCACCTCTCCGAGGGTCGGGTCGAGTTCGGCACCGGCCGCGGCTCGTCGTCGGCGGAGTGGGCCGGCTTCGCCATCCCGTCGGCGGCCGAGACCAAGCCCATGTGGCGCGAGTCGCTCGAGCAGATCCCGCGCATGTGGCGCGACGAGCCCTACAGCTTCGAGGGCAAGTACTTCCGCATGCCGGAGCGGAACGTGCTGCCCAAGCCCTACTCCAAGCCCCACCCGCCCATCTGGGTGGCCTGCTCGAGCCCGCCCACCTTCATCGAGGCGGGCGAGCTCGGCTTGGGCTCGCTCTGCTTCACCTTCGGCACGCCGGCCGAGATCGCCGAGCACGTCCGCAACTACAAGGCGGCGATCAAGCGCTGCAAGCAGCCGATCGGCGAGTACATCAACGACAACATCGCCGTCACCACCAACATGTTCTGCCTCGAGGACGGCGACCAGGCGCGCCACCTCTACTCCAAGGCCCGCGTGGAGGCCTTCACCGAGTTCTTCTTCGGCTGGCTCGACTCCATCCCGCGCCCGAAGGGCTTCCCCCGGGAGGGGCCGATCAAGGTGCCGCCGAGCACGCCCGAGGACCTGAAGGCCGGGCTCGCGCTGGGCGGCCGCCAGATCGGCTCGCCCGAGGAGATCGTGCGGGTGATCGAGATGTACGAGGCGCTCGGCGTGGACCAGCTCATCTACGCGCCCTTGACCCTCACCCTCGACCAGAAGTACGTGCTCGAGTCGATCGAGACCTTCGGCAAGCACGTGCTCCCGAAGTTCGACACCGACCCGGTGCACCGCACGACACGCCAGCGCGAGGCGGCGCTCAAGGCGCAGGCTGCATGAGCGTGCCCGTCGTCGACCGGGTCCTGATCGGCGGCGAGTGGGTGCGCGCCGCCGGCGGGACGTACCCGGTGATCGACCCGGCGACCGAGGAGCCCGCCGGCCACGCGCCGGAGTGCACGGTCGAGCAGGTGCGCGCCGCGGCGCGGGCCGCGCGCGCGGCCTTCGAGCGCGGCCCGTGGCGCACCATGCGCGCCGCCGAGCGCGCCGCGTGCCTCGCCGAGGCGGCGGAGCGCTTCGAGCGCGAGGCGCCCGGGCTGGTCGAGCTCACCATCGCCGAGACGGGCGCCGTCCGCCCGGTCGCCGAGACGCAGCAGGTGGGCGCGGTCGCGGTGCGCCTGGCGCGCGCCGCCGCGCTCGCCGCCGCCCCCGCCGACGAGCCCCTGCCCGCCCGCGGCAACGCGCACGGCCTGGTCGCCCGCGAGCCGATCGGCGTGGTCGCCTGCATCACGCCCTTCAACTTCCCGATGACCAATTGCGCCGGGAAGATGGGCGCCGCGCTCGCCTGCGGCAACACGGTGGTGGTGAAGCCCGCGCCCGCCGACCCGCTCGGCGTGGCGGCGCTCTGCCGGATCGTCGCCGGGGTCCTCCCGCCCGGCGTGCTCAACTTCGTCGGCGGCCAGGGACCCGAGATCGGCGAGGCGCTCGTGCTCGCGCCCGAGGTCGACATGATCTCGTTCACCGGCAGCTCGGCCGTCGGCGCGCGCATCCGGGAGGCCGTCGCGCCGCGCATGACGCGCGTGCTCCTCGAGCTGGGCGGCAAGTCGGCCAACCTCGTCTTCGCCGACGCCGATCCGGTCGCCGCGCTCGCCGGCGCGATGCAGCCGTGGACCTTCCACACCGGTCAGGCATGCATCGCGGGCACGCGCCTCCTGGTCGAGGAGGCGATCTACGACGACTTCGTCGCCCGCCTCGCCGCGGCCGGGCGCGGACTCCGCGTGGGCGACCCGCGCGCGCCAGGCACGGTGGTGGGCCCGCTCGTCTCGGCGGCGCAGCGCGCGCGCGTCGAGCGCTACATCGCCCAGGGCGTCGCCGAGGGGGCGACGCTCGCCTGCGGCGGGAAGCGCCCGCCGCACCTCGCGCGCGGCTACTACGTCGAGCCGACGCTCTTCACCGGCGTGCGCAACGACATGGTCATCGCGCGCGAGGAGATCTTCGGCCCGGTGATCAGCGCCATCCCGTTTCGCGACGAGGCCGAGGCGATCGCGCTCGCCAACGACTCCGACTACGGCCTCTACGGCTACGTGTGGACGCGCGACCCCGAGCGCGCGCTGCGGGTGGCGCGCGCGCTCCGCACCGGGACGGTGCAGGTGAACGGCAGCCCGCTCAACCCCGACGCACCCTTCGGCGGCTACAAGCGCTCCGGTATCGGCCGCGACGGCGGGCGCTGGGCGCTCGCGGCCTACAGCGAGCTCAAGTACATCGGGTGGACGGCATAGGGGGCGCCATGTTCGACACGATCATCAAGGGCGGCAGGGTGGTGGACGGCTCGGGCCTGCCCAGCCGCATCGCCGACATCGGCATCGCGCTCGGCCTGATCGCCGACATCGGCCGGCTCTCCGGCGCGCGCGAGACGATCGACGCCGACGGCCTCGTCGTCATGCCGGGCATCATCGACGTGCACACCCACTACGACCCCCAGCTCACCTTCGACCCCTACGCCACCTCCTCCTGCTTCCACGGTGTCACCTCGGTCGTCGCCGGCAACTGCGGCTACTCGATCGCGCCCTGCGCGCGCAAGGACCACGACTGGCTGATCGAGCTCTTCGCCCGGGTCGAGGGGATGTCGCCGAACGTGCTCCGCGAAGGTCTCCCCTGGGACTGGGACACGTTCCCCTCCCTCCTGAACGTCCTGGAGAGCCGCCTCGGGGTCAACGCCGCCTTCTACATCGGCCACTCGGCGCTCCGCCGCTTCGTCATGGGCGAGGGGGCATCGGAGCGTCAGGCTACCGGAGACGAGCTCCAGCGCATGCGCGCGCTGGTGCACGAGGCGATGGGGGAAGGCGCGGCCGGCTTCTCGTCGTCGCAGGCACCGACCCACGTCGACCAGGAGGGCCGGCCCGTGCCGTCGCGGCGCGCCTCGTTCCTGGAGGTCGCCACCCTCGCGGAGGCGGCGGGCGAGCGCGGCCCCGCGACCATCGCCTTCCTCGCCGAGAGCGCCGTGCAGGGCTACAACGCCGAGGACCGCGAAGGGCTGATCCTGCTCGCCCGTCGCTCCGGGCTTCCCGTCATCGTGCAGGGTATGGGCTTCCGTCCCGGCCAGCGCGCGAAGTGGGAGGACCAGGTCCGCTTCCTCGAAGACGCGCGGCAGCGGGGAGCCGCCATCTTCTCGATGCTGCGCACGCAGCCGTTCATGCGCCCCTTCAACTGGCGGCGCGGGACCTCGCTGTTCGACGGCGTGTTCCACTGGCGCGACCTGCCCGACCTGCCCCACGCCGAGCGCCTCGCGCGCCTCGGCGACGCGAAGCTCCGCGAGCAGCTCCGCTGGGGTCTCGACCACCCGAACACCGACTCGAAGCAGGGCTCGACGCTGCCGCCTCCGGCGCTCGACCGCGTCTTCGTCGACCGCTCCGCGGCGCAACCGGACGCGGTGGGGAAGAGCCTCGCGCAGCTGGCCCAGGAGCGGGGAGGGCATCCCGCCGACGTGATGTGCGACCTCGCCGTGGCGGACGACCTGGAGACGCAGTTCCTGTGGAACAGCGAGAGCCCCGCGTGGATCGAGGCCAACGCGGAAGCACAGCGGAACCCGCACATGATCGTCGGCACGGGCGACGGCGGGGCACACGCCGACCGCGACGACGGCGCCGAGTGGTCCACCTACTATCTCCGCTCGGGGCTGTCCCGCCGACCTCATGATGTTCGACCCGACGCGCATCGGCCTCGGCAAGAAGCAGCTCGTGCGCGACATGCCCGGCGGCGAGGAGCGCTGGCAGGTGCGCCCCGAGGGCGTCGTGCGCGTCATCGTGAACGGGAAGACGATCGTCGCCGACGGCCAGCTGACCCGGGAGCGTCCCGGCCGCGTGCTCAAGATCGGCACCGCGCCGTCATGAGGGCCGCCGTCCTCCGGGCTGCCGGCCAGCCGGTCACCATCGAGGAGGTGCGCGTCCGCGACCCGGGTCCCGGCGAGGTGCGGGTCGCGATCCGCGCTGCCGGCCTCTGCCACTCCGACCTGAGCGTCATCGACGGCGCGATCCCCTACCCCACACCCGTCGTCCTCGGCCACGAGGGCGCCGGCGTGGTGGACGCCGTCGGACCCGGCGTGACCGCCGTGAAGGAAGGCGACGCGGTCGTCCTCTCTACGCTCGCCCACTGCGGCCGCT
>WNFP01005460.1_pt1 | contig 10243 bp, 9 predicted proteins | sample 5400201 | NCBI WGS metagenome assembly WNFP01 (sample SAMN13153355, study PRJNA577476) | soil metagenome | isolation source: 115 cm saprolite under Madrone tree | place: USA:California | collected 2016-06-14
TTTGCTGGCCGATCAGGCGTTCCGCTGTTACAATGCAGGAAAAGATGACCGACTGGAAACAGATTACCGCCCGCATCCGCCGCGCGCGCACCAGCAAAGATCCCGCGGGGCAGCTATCAAATCTCTACCAAAAAACGCGGGACGCCATGGTGGCGTTCGAACTCGCGAAATATTTTGAAACTTCCGGGCAAAATGCCGATGCCGCAAAATGGTATTCCGCTGCAGCGGAGAGATTCCGCCGGTCGGATTGGAAAGTCAAAGCGCAGGAAGCCGCAGTAAGGCTTGGAGGCGCGCCGGGGGAGATTCCTCTGGATGCTGGGCCGCTGCCGGCAGGAGAGTTTGTGTTGACGCCACCTCCGGTTTCAACGCCGGAACCTGGTTTGCCGTTCGAACAGAATGCCGAAGCGCTGGAATCTTCCGTTGCGGTCAGTAGCGAGATTCAGCAAGCAGTAGAAAGTTCAGTGAGCACGTCCGCGACTTCCGGGCCGGAGAGAACAGGCCGCCGGTGGGGACGCCGTGGCGGCCGGAACCGGCGAAAGGGCAGTAACGGCAAGGAGGCGGTGGCCGCTACGGGTCAGCACTTGGCGGAGGCGCCAGCACCGCGACGCGGATTGCCTCCGGCGGTATTCGATGAATCGGCCGAGCCAACTCCTCCTCGAGTGACGCACAGCCGTGCGCTCCCCAGCCTGCCAGTCGAGCCGATCGGAGAGCCGGGCGGAGCGAGCGTGAAGGGACGCTATGGCGATCCCGGACTGTCTTCCCGGATTTCTTTATTGGAAATGCAGTTCCGCAGACTGATGACCTGTCCGCCGGCCAAACTGGAAGAAGCTGATCGAGCTCCAGCAGGACCGGGTGTATTTGTTCTGACGGACTCGGACTTGACGAGCTATTACTATGTGGAAGCTTGCCAGACACTGCGCATCGCTATCGGCAACTTGTTGCGCGGTGGATCGAGGGGCCGCGGATCTGAGTCGATCAAGCCGCAGCTCGCGCAACACTTAGGAATTCAGGAAGCGCGAGTTGCGAAGTATCTAGCAGAGCACTGCGTGGTGCGTTGGCTGCAGTTGGATGAAGGCGCTTCCAATTTTGCGCACTTCGTCATCGCGGTTCTTCGGCCTGCCCTGAACGAATAGGCAATACTCGGCAGGGATTAGGCAGGAATCCTTCGCCGAAGGGCAAAGTTATAGCCCATTCGGCCTACTAGTAACCCCTTTTGGGGACACCCGTAATCGCCGTTCAATGCGCCATATTGCCGTTCGACCCCTAAAAATGACCGTTCGGCGCAAGTTACTGGCGTCTATCCCTGGTAACAGTCAAACTATAGGAGCCTAAAGACTTATTGGAAGTACGTGGTGATCGTGGTACCGTTTTTAGGCATACAAAGTGAGCCCGGGGGCAGTCGTTTGGGCTTGGCTCCGACGATTGAATGGGCTCGAACTAACTGAAGGCCAAGTGGGCAGCCATTTTTTGAAAGTGGAGGATAGAGGTTTATGCCGAATCAAGTAGGCACGCAACTCGCAAGGACGTTTGATTGGGTAGTTTGCAAGGCAGCTGGAATTACATTTAACACCGTCCAGTACTTCAACAAGCGCAATCCCAATCCTTCGGTCACGCCGAAGTGGTCGGATAAGCCACTGCTGAAGTCCTGGGAAAAGAGCAAGCCTACGCTGGGCTTCCCGAGACAGACCGATTCTCTGTGTCCCGCGTGCGTCAAAGAAGCGCGCGAGGCGATCATCGCCGGCAAAAAGGATTGGCGCGACCTGATGCACGAGAAGGTCGGCGAAATCAAGGCGCAGATCATCGAGCGCGACGGCCAGGTCTGGATGGTGAAAGACTGTCCGCTCCATGGCCACTACGAAGACATGATGGCCGTCGACGCGAAGTTCCTGGAATGGATCGAAAAGCAGTTCCCCGGCCGCGACATTCCGGCGCATAACGACGAAGATCTTCACAAGCACGGCTCCTCGACGGTACGTTATGGCCGCGGGTCAGTGCTGACCGTGGACCTGACGAACCGCTGCAACATGATGTGCGACCCCTGCTTCATGGACGCCAACCAGGTTGGCTACGTCCACGAGCTGGGCTGGGAAGAGATCAAGGAAATCCTGGACAACGCGCTGAAGATCAAGCCGCGCCGGCAGATGTCCGTGCAGTTCAGCGGCGGCGAGCCGACCATGAGCCCGTATTTCTTTGATGCGGTCGCGTATGCGCGCAAGATTGGCTACAACAGCGTGCAGGCGGCGACCAATGGCATCGAGTTTGCCAAGAGCAAGGAGTTCTGCAAGAAGGCGTTCGAGGCGGGCATGCGTTATGCCTACCTGCAATTTGACGGCATCGGCAACGACGCTAACAGCCACCGGCAGATCGGCAACCTGTTCGATGTGAAGCTGCGCGCCATCGAGAACATGCACGAGGCGGGCATCGAGATCGTGCTGGTGGTGACCATCGTCAATAACGTGAACAACGACCAGGTCGGCACGATCGTGAAGTTTGCGATGGAGAACCCGAAGAAGATCGCGTTCGTCAGCTTCCAGCCGGTTTCGTTCACCGGCCGGGACGAAGACATCACTCCAGAACGGCGCTTGCGCCAGCGCTACACGCTTTCGCATTTGGCCAAGGACGTGAGCAGCCAGGTGGGCAAAGTCGAGCCGACGCGCGACTGGTTCCCGATTTCGTTCATCAGCACGTTTGCCGGATTCTCGGACATGGTCAAGGGACAAGAGTCGAACTGGGGCTCGCTCTCCTGCGGCTGCCACCCGAACTGCGGCGTGGGCACGGCGCTGATGATCAACAAGGAAACTAAGGAATGGGCTCCCGTTCCGCGCTTCCTGGATGCCGAGCAGTTGACGAAAGACGTCACTGCCATTACTGACGCGGCGCGCGGCAAGAATTTTTCGAACTTCATGATGGCCATGGCCCTCTTGAAGAACTATCACCCGTTCGAGGGGCCGAAGGGGCTCAAGCTGTATGACCTCTTCAAGAAATTTGACAAGACCTGGGCGCTGACGAAGAAGTCCGAAACGAAGTACGGACGCACTTCTCCGGAGCGCACATATGAAGACGCCATGAAGCGCCGCCAGAGCGATCCCTGGAACTTCCTGTTCATCGCGGGGATGTGGTTCCAGGATTTGTTCAACTACGATTTCCGCCGCACCGAAATGTGCATCATCCCCTACGCGACGCAGCAGGGCGAGATCAGCTTCTGCGCGTACAACACCGGCGTGGGCTGGCGGCAGATCATCGAGAACATGCACAAGAACGCGACGGTGGCCGAGTGGTACAAGAACCACGGGAAGCATGAAATCTATGCCAAGGGCAAGACCGTCAACCTGCAGAGCTTTGAGCATTCGCTGAAAATTGACGCTGAAGATGCGGCGCGTGTTCGCCACCTGGAGCACGACATTCCCGTGACCGCGGCCGAAGAGGAGCGTGCTCGCCGCAAGAAGGCTTACGAAGAGCAAGCCAAGGTTCGCGCGATCTACGAAGAACTGGTGCTGAAGAAGCCTCAACCGACGGTGGTGCAGATTGGCACCGTCAGCGACATCGCCAAGGCGGTGCCTGCTAATTTCGCCAATGCGGGCAAGCCGGTCATCATCGCTCCAGCCAATGGCAATGGAAACGGTCATGCCAATGGCAACGGCGCCACCGCCAAAACGGACGAGAAGGCTGCAGAAGCCGTCGCCGGCGACTAATTCATACAGCGGTATCCGACCAACTCGCACTTTCCAAACGGTCCCTTGAGAGGGGCCGTTTGCTTTTTGGGGAAACACTCATGCAATTGCAAAACCTCGGGTTGCTTTTGATGTACATGGGGATTCCCGCAGCTTGCTTGATTTGGGCTTGGCGCGGTTCTACAAGACAGAGTGGACAGGGTGCGAGCGCGACTACGCGAGAAAAACTCCAAATTGCGAGTCTTCTGTTAGCAACCCTGTCTATGCTCTTAATTTGTGCCTTCATCTATTCGAACTACAACCCGAACGGAGCTTCGTTTGTATCTCAGGCAGCACGTGGATGGATTATTTCCAATCGAGTGGCCCTCACCACCTGGTTGCTAGCTGGTCTCACACTAGCTGTAGGCAAAGGCAAATTATGGCTGCCGCTGCTTCTCTGGACAATTAGCGCTCCGCTTTGCGTCTGCTTTATTATTTTCATGGGTTCCATCTACTAGCTATGTGCCGTGGGCACAGGGCATCGATAATCACCACGGTCTACGACTTCATTGGCAAACGACCTTCAACAACTTGCCTAGGCTACCTGTTCTCAGTTGGCCTGCTATAATGATTCATATTTCTAAAGGTCCTAACCATGCCGATTTACGAATACATCTGTGAGGATTGCCAGACGCACTTTGAGAAAATTGTGCTGAACAAGACGCAGGAGATTGCCTGCCCGAAGTGCGCAGGGAAGCGGAACGCGATTCAGCTTTCGGTGTTCAGCGCGGCGAATGGGTCGAGCAACGGCACTTCTGCCAAATCATCCGGCGGATTCTCGGGCGGAGGCGGCAGTTGCTGCGGCGGTGGTTGCGGCTGCAACTAGGTTAGTATGGACATTCTCTCGCTCGCTTTCATTGTTCTTGTGGTCTTGGTGGTGGGTTCTGCTTGGCTCGGCCTCCGTTCCAACTGGCGCTCAATTCAATCGATGCGTTCAGGGCAAAAAGCAGCACTCGACGATGCTGTATTTGATCTACCGGAAGGTCCTGATTGTTCCCACCAACACGGGCATGGTCACGATGCCGGGCATCAGGGTGGTGATGCCACTGGGCACGTCTCTGGCGATTTCCACGTGGGCGACCACGGTGGGTTCGACGGAGGTGGCGGGCATCATTGAATTTCGATCCTCGCGCGACCAATCCTGGCGTTCATAATTTATGTCCATCAATAGTCCAGAACAATTTGAGAAGCTGCGCGCTTGCGGAATGATTGTGGGCAAAGCATTGCGCGCCATGGCTGCGGAAGTGCGCGCGGGCGTGACGACCGCGGAACTTTGCGAGATTGGCTCGCGCGTGCTTGCGGAGAACGGCGCCCGGTCTTCGCCGCCGATGGTCTACGGATTTCCTGGTGACGTATGCATCAGCGTCAACGACGAGGTGGTGCATGGGATTCCTGGGGATCGCGTGATTCGGCCTGGCGATTTGGTGAAGCTTGACCTGACCGCCGAGAAAGATGGCTACCATACTGATTCAGCGGTGAGCATCGAAGTGCTTCCAGCCAAGCCAAACGCGAAAGCGCGGGAACTGGCGCATTGCGCGGAACGAGCGTTCCGGCAAGCGCTTAGCGCGGCGCGGATAGGAAATCGAACCAAAGACATCGGCCGATCCGTCGAGCGCGAAGTGCGCCGCCGCGGCTTTCAAGTTGTCAAGGAGCTTGGGGGACACGGCATCGGGCGCACGATTCACGAGCCGCCTGCGGTGCCCAATTACCCCGATATTTCAGCGCAGCACAAACTGACCGAGGGCCTAGTCATCACTATCGAGCCGATCGTCGCCGCAGGCACCGGGAACGTTATGCTGGACAAGGATGGCTGGACCTATCGCACAGCGGACGGGAGCCTCTCCGCGCACTACGAGCACACCATCGTAATCACCCGCGGCGAACCGGTCCTGCTCACCGCCGCCTGAAACGCTCGTCTCAACAGCTATGATCCCCAATCATTCGTCTCTTCTGCTCTTTATTAGCGCAGCCATGGTGCTGCTGGCCATACCCGGTCCTGCCGTGCTCTACGTTACCAGCCGCAGTATCGGACTGGGCAGGAGCGCCGGTTTGGTTTCCGCGCTGGGCATTGGCGTGGGTACCCTCGTCCATGTCGCAGCCGCAGCGGTGGGATTGTCCGCCTTGCTGATGTCCTCGACTGGGGCATTTGCGGCCGTGAAGTATCTCGGCGCGGCGTATCTGATCTATCTAGGGGTGCAAAAACTGCGCGGGGTAGAGTCCCTCGACCTGTCAGAGGAGGCTCCGCGCGCGAAGTTAAGCCGCGTCTTTGGCCAAGGCGTCATCGTCAATGTCCTGAATCCGAAGACCGCGCTTTTTTTCTTCGCATTCCTTCCGCAATTCGTGGATTCTTCGCGCGGACCGGTGGCGTTGCAAATTCTTTTCCTTGGGACGCTATTCGCAGTCATGGGAGTCACGAGCGACAGTCTTTGGGCCTTGTTCGCCGGAACCGTGGCGCGCCGCTTGAGCCGGAGCACACATTGGATGCGCACGCAGCGTTATGTCTCCGGCGGAATGCTGATTTCGCTTGGCGTGGCCACCGCGTTCGCAGGCTCCAGCAGCAAGAAGTAAAATTTCGTTCCCTTTCTTTGCTGCGCTTCCTCACGCGTCAGTGTCTTCAAAATGTACTGATTACTGTGGCCGCGAATATTTCTGGATGTTCGTCGGTGGAGCAATAGCAGGGTTGCCGCGCGGGTCGGGCACCGGCGCTAGCGACGACCATTGCATCGGAATCACGCCTGTCCACGCCGGCGCCGCGTAGTCTTCATCTTCATTCACCGCAAAGCCGGTGCGCACTTTGGCCGAAGCTTCAACGAGGGGAACAGAAAGCACCATGGTGCCCTTCAATTCCTGCTCGGTCGGTGGCCGCACCGTAGCCCAGCGGCCACGAATGACGTATTCGACGAAGTCGCGCATGGCCGCCAGCTTCGCAGCTTCGCCTTCAACCGGTTGGGCGTTGCCCATCACCACGACGGAGCGATAGTTGACGGAATGGCCTGTCGCCGAGGGGGAGCATACAATGCCGTCGAGCAGCGTCACGCTCAAGCAAAATGGCGCACCGCTCGACAGCGTTTTCATCAGGCGGCTCGCCGTGGAGCCGTGAAGGAACAGTCTGTCACCGACTCGGACATAGTTCGTTGGCACGAGGAAGGGCTGGCCGTCCACGATAAATGCGACGTGGCAAACGAAGGCTTCATCAAGAATGCCGTAAATCAATTCGCGGTCGTAGGTGCCGCGCTCGGGCTTGCGGCGGACTTTCGTTCTTTCGGTGGGAGTAAAGTTGCTCATTCATGCAGACTAACTGGCGCGAGTTGCTCGCGGCAAGTGCCAATCTGGTAGGACAGGCATTCTTACCTGTCCTCTGCGCCGATCCTTGTTCCTAGATAGAAGACAGACACGAATGTCTGTCCTACTGGATCGTCGGGTCGTTGAATTGACCTTAATTGGGAATCGTGTAGGCTGAGGGTCGCCACTCAGTCGAGTAAGAGAAATGACCGAGGCATTCCATGGCTCCTGCAAAACCCATCTTCACTCCCGAAACATTCAAGTTTCTCAAAGATCTTGGCCGCCACAACCACAAGGAGTGGATGGAGGCAAACCGTGACCGGTATCAGGCTGTTTTGATTCAACCTTTCCGGCGCTTGCTGGAAGGACTTGCGCCAGCGGTGCTGGAGCTCGATTCGCGCTTTGACACCTCCGGCCGTACGGGAGCAAATTTTTCGCGGATCAACCGGGACATCCGTTTTGCGAAGGACAAGACGCTTTATAAGACACACATGTACTTGAAGTTCTCTGTTCCCCCGCCGGCCAAGCGGGAAACCGGCCAGCTCTATGTGGGCCTCACAACGGACACAGTCACGGCGGGCTTCCGCATCTATTCGGGCGGGAAGCGCAAAGAGTCCACGATTGCGCTGATTGCCGAACCGCGCGTGATGGCCGACTCCCGCTGGGTCGCAAAGCAAAAGGCGCGCCTCGCCCGCCGCTACGAAAGCTATTGGTACAAGACGGTGAAGGGAGAGTGGACAAAACACTCTGGTTGGCCGGTTTCTGCTGACGATTGGAAGAAAATCCAAGCGTGGATCGTTCGGCGTAAGGTCTCCCCATCTGCGGCCATGCGTGCGTCCTTTCCGCGCGAAGCGGCTAAGGTTTTTCGCGATCTTTATTCGCTGCTGCGCTTCACTTCATTGCCGGAATAAGCGGCAATCACAACGGAGAGAGCCGATGAACCACGACCTCGAGTTGAGCAAGACCCGAAGAAAATTCTTGCGAATGCTGGCGGCGAGCCCGGTTTTCGCGGGTTCTCACTTGCTCTCGAACTCGCTAAGGAATCTTCTCGCGGTGGGAGAAGTGACGGAGGGAAAGTTTCTCGGTTGGCTCGAGAATTTTCAGCAAAGCGATGAAGTGATTACATCGCCCGATCAGGCCCTCAATGTGATGGATTTTGAGCCGGCGGCGCGCAAAGCACTGCCTCCTGCGCACTTCGGCTATCTAGCGACCGGAGTGGACAACGATGGAACGGTGCGTGCGAATCGCGACGGATATTCGCACATTCAAATCCGCTCGCGCCGCCTGGTGGATGTCACAAATGTCGACATATCCCGGACTATCTTTGGTACCAAGTGGGACACGCCGATTGTGCTGTCACCTATAGGGGGCCAAAGAGCCTTTCACGCCGATGGTGAGCTGGGTGTGGCGCGAGCGGCGCGGACCAAGGGCCATCTGATGTTGCTGTCGACCGCCGCCACGACGTCAATCGAAGACGCCATCGCTGCGCGGGGTGGGCCGGTATGGCAGCAACTTTATCCGACCAACGTTTGGGAAGTTTGCCAGGCTATTGTTAAGCGCGCCGAGGCGGCGGGTGCGCCCGCAATCGTCCTAACCGTTGATCTGCACGACGGCAGCAACCGCGAAACTCTTTTCCGCTCTCAGCGCGTGGACAAGAGGGAATGCTCCATGTGCCATGGAGGGTATTCTCCCTTCGCGCGGGGAAAGCCGGGGACGAGTGCGTCGACGGCAGGTTTCGCCAGCTTCGTGGCCCGAAAACCGATGTTCAACGGGGTAGACGTTTCGAAGGTGACCAATCTATACCCCACGAACGCGAATTGGGATTTTGTGAAACGGCTGCGCGATACCGTGACGGTCAAATTGCTCATCAAGGGTATTGTCACCCGCGAGGACGCACAGCTGGCAGTCGAGCATGGCGTGGACGGACTGATCGTTTCGAATCACGGCGGTCGTGCGGAAGACACATTGCGCCCGACAATCGAAAGCCTGCCGGAAGTTCTCGACGCCGTGGCGGGCAAGGTGCCGGTAATCGTGGACGGCGGTGTGCGGCGCGGCACGGACGTTTTCAAAGCGCTGGCGCTAGGCGCTGTGGCGGTAGGAATCGGAAGACCGCAATCCTGGGGGCTGGGAGCTTTTGGCCAGGCAGGTGTTGAAGCCGTTCTGGAAATCCTGCAACGGGAACTGCGCACCATCATGCGCCAGGCCGGAACCATCTCTGTTGACAAGATTAACCTTAACTATATTGTTGTCCGTTCGTCCTGATTGCGGCCTCAAGGCGCCCACAATCGTAGCGCGAGCAGATGCCACGATAAGAGAAAGCCTGTGAGCACGCAGCAGGCGGAGGAAACCAGCAGAGAATGAATCTTCACGGCGCGGTGGATTTCCTCTTTCGGAACACGGAGTACCAGAACGAATCCGACCACCGACAGAATCGGGAAGAAGAATGTTCCGAGGAAAATCCCCGCGCTCCAGAGGTTGAATGAGCCGAATTGCGCGCCACCGAGTCTCATGAAGCAGAGGGGCACGATGAGGAGCGCTAGCGTCGCAACCAGCGGCACCACGCGAACCGAAAGGTGGCGCACATCCTTCATGAAGCCCACGAGTTTCAGGAAAAGCCAAACGAGTGCGTAAGGCAGGGAAGACAGCATAAAAAACAGGCAAAGAGCAAGCATCGCGATGCGCATGAAAGGAAAGGCAAGGCTGCTCCGCTCGCTGTAGCCAATTCCGTCGAGTCCACTGCCCGCGACGGCCATATCCCCACGTCCGGTCGCAAAAAAAACAGTCGTGCCCTCGGGTTCCTTCTCGCCGCGAAACAGGGTCTTGCCGACGTAGAAAATCGTTTCGGGCTGGCCGAATAGTCCGGAGCGCGTCAGCTTGCCGTTGATGACGCGAATGCGCGTTCCGCCCGTCAAGTCATCCACGAAAGCAAACAATTGGCTCCGCGGCGCGCGTGGCGCGTAATAGCCCGCGTATTCCTTCAACGCTTTCGCTGACAGGGCCATCACAGGCTGCTGAGGTTTCGCAAAATCCTTGGAAAGAAAATCAATGGCCAGGTGATTCAGGCCCTCGAGCGCTTGCTGGGAATTGTCGCTGTTCAGCAGAATAACGTAACCCCAGTTCTGTTCCGGCATGTAGCGATACGAAGAAATGAAGCCGTCAATTCCACCGTCATGGCCGTGCGTCACCACGCCGCCTTCGACGCTCGAATAATTGCAGAGACCGTAGCCCAGCCGAAGGCCATTTTTCGCGGC
>WNFP01005462.1_pt1 | contig 10242 bp, 7 predicted proteins | sample 5400201 | NCBI WGS metagenome assembly WNFP01 (sample SAMN13153355, study PRJNA577476) | soil metagenome | isolation source: 115 cm saprolite under Madrone tree | place: USA:California | collected 2016-06-14
GGTTGCTCTATTTAATACCTTCTCTTGCATCCTGGCGTCGCTAAGTCTTCGTGAAAGCTGCATGCGGGAAAACCGCACGTGCAGTTTGAGAGGCGGACGGAGGCCAGCGCGAAAGCGCGCCTCCTCCGACCCGACTATCTGAGGTTCCAACTCGTACAACAATCTCGTCAATTGGTGTTAAATCGCGATTTCACTCATTGAGGGTTTTGAGTGTAATTGATTCCATGACAATGTCGGCTCCCTAAGCTGTGTCGGCCAGAAGCCTCGGCTTGCCGTCAGCCTAGGTCCAAATATAGTATTGAGTACGGACTCAGTTATAGCGAATCCCAGTGGCTCGCCCTAAAAGCGAAGACAAGCGAAATGCGATCCTCGATGCCGCAACGCGCGTATTTGCGGAGCGGGGTCCTACTGCTGCTCCGACCTCAGAGATATCGAAACAGGCTGGAGTTGCCGAGGGGAACTCTGTTTACGTACTTCAAGACTAAGGACGATTTGATCAATGCCCTTTACCGCGAGATCAAGTTAGACCTCGCGGACGCGATGATGTCAGGTTTTCCGCGTAAGAAAAGTGTTCGTACCAGGTTGCGACATGTGTGGGACGGCTACGTGAATTGGGGGGTGGCCAATCCTGAGCAGCGCAAGGTCCTGGCCCAATTGCAGGTCTCCGGGATGCTTTCGAAAGAGTCAATCGAAGCCGGAAGCGCGCCCTTCGGCGAAATGCAGAATATGATTCGCAACGCGATTGAGCAGCATATTCTCCGAGCGGACCTTCCGATTGAGTTGATTTCGAAGATGCTCGCGGCGGTGGCGGAAGCCACCATGGACCTGATCGGGTTGAAACCAGCCATAGCAAAGAAGTATCGCGACGGTGGATTTGAGATCTATTGGCGGGGATCGCACGGAGTAATTTATTGCATCTAATTGATGAGTGAGTAATCAGATCATGAAAGGGCACAATTATGAAATACAGATTGCTCGGCAAGAGCGGGCTGCGAGTCTCCGAAGCGGCTCTAGGCGCTATGACCTTTGGCGACGAGTGGGGATGGGGATCGCCCAAGGTGGAAGCGCAGAAAGTCTATGAGACCTACCGCGAGGCGGGTGGAAACTTCATTGACACGGCGAATTTCTACACCAACGGCACGAGCGAAAGATTCGTGGGCGAGTTCATTCATGGCCATCGCGAGAGCGTCGTTTTAGCCACAAAATACTCCATCGCCGCCCCCGGCACTGATCCGAATGCGGCGGGCAATCATCGCAAGAACATGATGCAAGCAGTGGAAGCCAGTCTGAAACGACTGCAATCAGACTACATCGACCTGTACTGGGTGCACATCTGGGATGGGATCACACCCATGGAAGAAGTCCTGCGCGGTCTGGACGACGTGGTTCGCCAGGGCAAGGTTCTTTACGTCGGCATCTCGGACGCTCCCGCCTGGTGGGTCGCCCAGGCAAATACTCTGGCGGAGCTTCGAGGTTGGACACATTTCATCGGGCTGCAAATCGAGTACAGCCTGATTGAGCGGACGGTCGAGCGCGAACTGATTCCCATGGCCAAAGCTTTGAACTTGGGGGTTCTGGCTTTCTCTCCGCTGGCGAAAGGCGTTTTAACCGGGAAATATCACCGCGAAGGCAAGCCCGACGGAGGGCGGATGACCAATGAGGGAATGAAGGAGTTCCTTCCCGAGGAACAACGCGCGGCGCGGATCATCTCCGCAGTGAAATCGGTCTCCGAACAGGTCGGTCGCAGCATGGCGCAGGTAGCGCTCGCATGGTTGCGCCATCAAACGGTGCCGGTAATCCCCATCATTGGAGCGCGGAAGCTATCTCAGCTCCAGGACAATCTCGGCAGTTTGGATCTCGTGCTGTCCGCCGAACAATTGAAGGTCCTCGATGGAGCAAGCCAAATCGAACTCGGATTCCCACAAAGTATTTACGAGAGAGAAATGGTTCGTGGAATTAGGTACGGCGGCACGTGGGATCGCCTCCTGCTCTAGCTAGGGCTCAATTCCTTGACTCGTCAATGCACAACATCAAATTACAAAATCGACTTTACGGCATTGGTGAAATAGTGCGACCGTTCCTCGACATTTGTCATCCCTTTGGTTGAAGAAAGCTCTTAACAGAATTCCCAGAATCGCGCTACGTGGGAAGTTTTATGAGTCCAGAAGCGCAGCTCGCGCTGGCAACGGATGCTCAGCGATATGTCGCGCTGTTTCGCATCTTCGAGGCACTCTCCGCTTGTGGAGAACCCGAAGAGCTGGCACGAGTTCTTGCTGACCAGTTGCGCGAACTCATCCGTTTCGACTATCTCGACGCGCTCATCTTTAAGGAAAATTCCAACGAAATTGAATGGCACGTGTGGGGAACGGGGCCGATCGCTTTTCCCGATCTCCCGGTCGAGGAGACATCAAGTTGGCATGTTTTCCGTACACAGGAACCGCTACATGTCGCAGACTGGAACACTGATGGCACGTTCCCGCGGTTGAAACGGTTTCTGGAAAATGGCGGTCCCAAGATCGGTTCTATCATTCGCGTGCCATTGACCACCGCGCACCGGCGCTTAGGAACGCTGGGTATCACCAGTCGTGATCGCAATGCCTACCGTTCGGAGGACGTCTGCTTCTTGCAGTTGCTTTCGCGTGGTATTGCCCCGGCCATTGATGACGTACTTAATCTGAGGAAATCTCGAGCTGCGCGATTGAAACTGGAACGCCAAACTACTCGGCTCAAACTGCTCCTTGATCTGACGAACCGGATTACCTCCAACCTAGATTTCACCGACCTACTGCGTACCGTCTCAGGGAGCGTTCGACAGGTCATGGAGTGCGATCTCGTGGCGATCAGCTTGCTGGATTCGGAGAGCGGGCAATTTCGGATTTACGCGCTTGACTTCCCGAACGGAAAAGGGTTCATCCATGAGGAGCTGGTCACTCCTCAGGACGGGGTTAGTAGGAGAGTTTTTGAAACGCTCAAGCCGGTCATTGTGAACCAATTTGACCCAGCCGAGTTTGGTCCCGAGAATTATCAGATCGCACTCGGTGAAGGACTCAAGACCCTCTGTGTTGCCCCTCTAGTCAATCGTGGACGTGCAATTGGTGTATTGTGCCTTGGCCGGAAGGAAGATAACTCTTTTAGTGAGCACGATGCTGAGTTTCTTGCCGAAGTGGCAGGCCAGGTCGCAATAGCCATTGAAAATGCGCTCGCCTACCGCGAGATCTCTGAACTCAAAGACAAACTTGCACAGGAAAAGCTGTATCTCGAAGAAGAGATTCGCAGCGAGCTGACATTTGAGCACATCATTGGAGGCAGTCCAGCCCTAAAGCAGGTTCTGGCGTTGGTGGAGACGGTAGCATCAAGCGATTCAACCGTTCTGCTGCTGGGCGAGACGGGGACGGGAAAGGAGTTGATCGCCCGCGCTATTCACGACCACAGTCGGCGTAAGGGCCGCACCTTTGTCAAACTCAACTGCGCCGCTATTCCGACTGGTCTGCTCGAGAGCGAATTGTTTGGCCATGAAAAGGGGGCGTTCACGGGGGCGATCAGCCAGAAGGTCGGCCGGCTGGAACTCGCCCATCAGGGCACACTATTTCTGGATGAAGTTGGCGACATCCCGATTGAAATCCAGCCAAAGTTGTTGCGCGCTTTGCAGGAGCGGGAATTCGAGCGCTTGGGCAGCACCCAAACGAGGAAAGTGAGCGTGCGGCTAGTTGCCGCAACCAACCGCGACTTGGAAAAGATGATTGACGCGCGCGAATTTCGCAGCGATCTGTATTACCGGCTGAATGTCTTTCCCATTCGCATCCCTCCACTACGGGAGCGGAAGGAAGATATTCCCGTGCTGGTTCGCCACTTCGTCCAAAGGTTCGCGAGACAAATGCAAAAACACATCGAAACGATTCCGGCCGCTGCAATGAAGACTCTCACGAATTGGGAGTGGCCGGGAAACATTCGGGAACTGGAGAATTTCGTCGAGCGCGCTGTAATCCTCACACGCGGCAAGTCGCTGGAGGTGCCGATCACAGAATTTCGCAAATCGGGAGTCGACTCCCTCGTACCGAACCATAGCGGCAGGCAGGACGTGATTTCCCGGATTGTGAGAGAAACGATCAGCGCAATCAGCAACACGAGAAGCGCAGCCAAAGAGCAGGCCGAGAACGAGCGGCAGGCGATCATGAGCGTCCTGCGCGAGACTAAAGGTCGTGTTGGAGGCGCAGACGGCGCTGCGGCGCGTATGGCAATCAATCGGACTACGCTGATCTCTCGCATTAAGAAGTTTGGCATTGATCCCAAACAGTTTTTCTGACATCGGACGGCACGTCTTGCTTTCATCAGCGTTCCACCTAATGTAAGCCTGAGATCTTCCCAACTTGAATCAGATCAAAATCGCCCGCGAGTGACTGGCGATGGTTGAGATTGACTTCGACAGTTTCAACAGGGCAGGGCTCGCCTCCCTGCCGCCCCGGTTCCTGAATTTCAGAGACTTATCGCGAGATGTTTTTTTGGAATGCGTATTGCTTATCCCTGTTATCGAACGGAGAACTCGACGCTGACAATTTGTGTCATGAAATTCCGATGAAGGAAATGACTCAACAATTGGCACGAGGCTCGACGAGTAAAAATCCATGCAAACCCCAGATACTCGTTTTAACACCTATGGAAAGACTAAAGTCACGCGTTTGGTTTATGGGTTCTGTGCAGGAATCTGGAAGAGACCCCGATTTTAGCGGGGTTTGGCCTCGTCGCTGCCAGGCACCCCGCCGTCGCCGTCGCTGTGGAAATGTGGGAACCCGCGTTTGGTGCGGGTTTCCAAGCGCCGGCGAATATCCTGTTTGGGACTCTCCACGGTTGATCCGGCGCGTCATTTCCACAGCGACCTTACAGATTCGGCCCATTTTGGTGTGAAGCGGCCATCGGGCACGCCTCAAGGGCAAAAACATCACTCTTCAAAAAGCCGCGTAGATTGGACTTTTTTACAGATTCTTGTGCAGAGCCGGTTTATGGTTAGTAGTCTCGATTGCGCTGATTTTGGCCGCAGTCGCTCACGCTTTCCAACCAGGTTTGTCGTGAATTTGCCGGAGGTCACTCTCGTCCATGCGATCGGCGAGGAGTTTGTCGTAATCGAGTCGAATTAGGGCGCGGACTTCGCCGCCGACAGCGCCTTACCCACCTGATTTGCGGGCGCTTGCATCTGCGCCTGGTGCGAAAATGCACCAACTCTTCCCCGAACGATGCGATGGCGCTCGCAAACCTCTCCGCCCGCAAAACGCCCGGGCGAGTAAACCGGGCGTTCCTTCCGCAAGTCAGACTGCGACTTGCCCGCCGATCTGATCGATGCCCCGAACATCACGCCCAACTTTGCATTCCTAGCTTACGTGAGCGAGCTCTAAGGCATTCATTGCGCATGTTCATTGGGTCCCGTCGCTCCGTTCGAACCCAAGACCACTCGACCTGCAATTATCTGCCTGTCGAGGGCCGTCTCGTCAGTCTCGACAGCGCAACACTTCAATTTCCCGCCCATCTTTTGGAATCCACGGACTTACGGTGGCCGCACTTTGGTATGTGAATTGCCCTGCCACAATGTGCGAAGAGGCACGGCATGCTGAGGATTTCTGTCATTGACAGCCGCACAGAGCGCCGGTTGGTTCTTGAAGGAAAGCTAATCGCCCCCTGGGTCGCGGAGCTGAGGACCGCATGGAAGGCAGTCAACGGGGAGATCGAGGACCGCGCTTTAGTGGTTGATCTGGGGAACGTAACCGTCATCAGCCAAGAAGGAGAGAACGCTCTGTTGGAATTGATGGGTGAAGGAGCAAAATTTCGCTGCAGTGGCGTGCTCACCAAGCACGTGATCCAAGAGCTCAGACGCAGAAGCAAGAGAACTTCGAGCGACGCGATCCCGGCAGTGCATCCCAGTGTGCGAGACGAGCCAGGAGAAAAGTGAACTCGCTATGCACAAATCGGAGCAACACTTCCTGACCGCCTTCGCCGAGCAGGCGTTTTCGACGGCAGAGGGAAAGGGCACTCTCGAGCACGTTGTCCTGGTCTGGAGATTGCCGCTAGGTGATTGCGGTTGCGCTGCCGCCAAGCGAGGGTCTGCCGGCACGGATTGAAGTCCTCATCTGTGTTAAGTGACAAATTAAGTGTTTGCTCGTTAGGAGTCAAACGCTCGGAGGAAGCGCACTATGGCTGAAGGAGAGCGCAAGAACTGGAGAGAGTTGTGCAACGCCGCACTGGAGGCAAAAGATCCCGATGAGTTACTGAAGATCCTTCAGCAACTGAACAAGGCCCTTAAGAACGAAGAGCAGGTCCGTCGTGATTTTAGGGAGGCCACGTGAGCGGACAGGTCTTCCGGCGAAGTCCGAGGTTAGCAACTATGGAAAGAGCAATATGAACGGATAGCCGGAGTTGGAACCGCAGCCAAAAACCGATCCTGACGTAATGAGCGGAATTAGCCTCAATAGGAGGAACGACGCTCGGCCGAGGTTCTTTGCGAATGCCCAACTGGCAACTGTTCCGGGAGGCGAATCGCCGGACACAAGTTGGCGAGGTCTGCCGCGCCCTCGCGACCCTAGCCGCTGAGAAGTCCTGAATTCTCTCCGCATGGCCCAAGAAGCTTTGGGCCAGGTCGCTTCCGCCATTCGCTTGATCTCGCGACCTGCGAACTGCCAGCAACTTGGGGATTCTGTCTGAGACCAATCTCGTGACTCACGAAACGCACGGCAGACTGAACTTTTGTCGGCTCGGACCTCAGCGGACCCGAGAATCTCGGAGGCTTTGAAGTGAGCGTATCTGAATACGACCTTATCGTTATCGGCAGCGGTCCGGCGGGACAGAAGGGGGCCATTGCGGCGGCAAAAGCGCACAAGCGCGTCGCCGTAATTGACCGGACAACCATGATCGGAGGTGTCTGCGTTCACACCGGCACGATTCCCAGTAAGACCGTTCGTGAGGCAATCTTTCAGCTTACCGGTTTCGTGGTGAAGGCGCTGTATGGCAATGGATCTCGAAAACGTGGCGACATCTCACTCCAAGATGTGTCTTTTCGAGTGCACGCTATTATTTCGCGAGAAACAGAGGTGATTCGAGCACAGCTCAAGCGCAATAGCATTGCAATCTATGAGGGCCGAGCGATGTTTCTCGATCCTCACACAGTAGAAGTTCAGAGCGATGACGGAGGCACGAAGCTCACATCGGAGAAGGTTCTCATTGCCTGCGGCACTCGACCAGCACACAGCCCGGAAATCCCATTCGACGCCCATCGAATTGTGGACGTAGACCACCTTTCCGATCTGGGTGGCCTGCCGAAGGAGGTCATCGTTGTGGGTGCCGGAGTCGTGGGCTTAGAGTACGCATCGTTCATGGCGGCCTTGGGCGCTGAAATCATCTTGATCGACGAACGGCCAGTCATTCTCGACTTCGTCGATCGAGAAATCGTTGAAACACTGCTTTACCACCTGCGTCAGCTAGGTATTACCTTCCGCTTGGGAGAGAAAGTGACGCGCGTCGCGCTCGATCCTAGGCGCGACCGCGTTTTTGCCGAACTGGAGAGCGGCAAGAGAGTTCAGGGGGACGCCCTCATCTATGCCGTAGGCCGACAAGCGAATGGTGATCAACTTAATCTTGAAGCTGCTGGAGTGGCGGTCGGCTCGCGGGGCAGGCTGAACGTCAATGAGTACTTTCAAACTGACGTTCCCCACATCTACGCGGCCGGCGACGTCATCGGATTTCCAGCACTCGCAAGCACATCCATGGAACAGGGCCGGCTGGCAGCGAGTCACATGTTCGGTCTTCCCTTCGAGCACACGCCCGAACTGTTTCCCTACGGCATTTACACGATTCCGGAAATCTCCATGGTCGGACTAACGGAGGAGACCCTGACCTCAAAGAAGGTTCCGTACGAAGTGGGAATCGCGAAGTACTCTGAGCTTGCCAAGAGCATGATGCTCGGCGACGAAACCGGCATGCTTAAACTGCTCTTTGATCGGCAAACACGCAAGCTCCTGGGCGTGCATGCTTTGGGGCAGCGCGCGACCGAAATTATTCATATCGGCCAGGCTGTCCTCTTCTATGGCGGAACCGTAGAATACTTTCGGGACATGGTCTTCAACTATCCGACTCTTGCAGAAGCCTACAAAGTAGCTGCCCTCGACGGGCTAAATAAGCTCTGACAACATAATCCCTGAGGGCGTCCACCGCGTCCGAAGGCGGAATGCCAAGACTGTCAGGGTTGTGGCATTCATGATTGTGGCGTGCACTTGAAACCGCAACCAACGAGCGCTGCTGCCCGCTCGTCGGCGGGTTCTCACCCCCCTTTGGAGTCGCGGCAAAATCGACAGTTTCGACTTTCGACACCAGCTCGCGAACGCTGGCTTCAATCCCATTCGATTGCAGCCAGTTACCTACACGGCCTTGCACCTCGCTTTGGCACTCTGCTTGCCCTTTGTGCCGCGTGCTCACTGAGCACGTGCTAAAAGAGCATGCACTGAAGAAACAGCAGGAATCACCACGGAGGTGAACATGCCGGAGGCAAAGCACATCACGAGCCCGTCGCCATAATGCGAGAAGCGGTGATTTCTGCCGAATCTTCTACGCAGAAATAGGCAGACAGCCTCTATCTGCTGTCGCTCCTGATGACGGCGGATCGTGAGAAGGTTGAGCAGTGCTTTGTCTCCGGACGAAAGGACTCGGTGAACGGGACCCCAGGTTTTCAAGGATGGGGACGCTCATGGGCGCGGCGGGCGTTCATTGAGAACGTCGTGCGAGGCATCAAGCCGATGCCAATCGAGGAAAATGCCCCTTCGAACTTCAACAGGAATGACACGTCATGTCGGTTGTTGAGCGCTACTCCGATCAGGATTGTTCGGTTCTCGCGCGCCGTGGGATGTGACTACAGCGCGAATTCGCGCGATGCAGAGAATGAAGCGTGCGATGGAATTTCACCTTAGGCGGCACATAAATGTCGGCTTAGTGGCGCCGGAGCTGCACGAGAACCACCGTTCTGCACTTAAATTGTAACTTGCTCCACATTTAGCAACTCTGGCGTAAACCAAAGCACCCGTGAGCACCAACTTCAGCACGGCAGCAAAGCCAAGGCGTGCATATTGAACTCAAGCGGAGACACAGCAGGAAGCATGAGACTACGCAACTTCAAAACCATCCGTCCAAACTCTTTCTTATCCGCTGCAAGAGTCGCTCGGAAGAGCGGTCCACGGCATCCCGACAGCAGGCAGGTTGTCAGGTTGGTGCTTCTCGCCGTCTTTTGCATCGCAATGCCCGCCGTGGCTCAAAACACCGGCGTTATGGGAAGTGTCCCGAGCGGACCGGCGAGCGCTGAGGTTCTGCGGCTGACTCTGCTTGACGCCATCAACATGGCCGTGCGATTCAACTTGGGAGCCATCGAGAGCGTGGAAAACGTCCAAATCACACGCGGTCAACGCTTGGTTGCGCTAAGCAACTTGCTACCCCAGGTGAGCGCAGGCGTATCCGAAAACATCGCCCAAACCAGCCTCGCAACTCTCGGAATCAAACACTTGCCCGGCATTCCAACTGTTCTCGGGCCGTACAGCTACAGCACGGTGGATGCAAGGCTCAGCCAGACATTATTCAGCTTCGAATCGATCCAGCGCTTTCGCGCGGCGCGGACTGCCGAGCAGGCCGCTCAACTCAGCTACAAAGACACGCTCGACGTGGTCACCTTAACCGTGGGCAATGCTTATCTGCAGGTGATCGAGAGTAGCTCCCGTATCGAGGCCCAACAAGCTCAGGTACGCAATGCCCAGGCCCTTTACGATCAAGCGGTTGAGGAGTACCAGGCGGGCACCAGTCCACGGATCGACGCGACCCGCACGGAGGTTCAACTTCATACCGAGGAGTACAACCTGAGTGTTGCGCGCAACAACTTCGCGATTGCAAAACTCACGTTAGCCCGCGCCATCGGACTACCTCTTGGACAGGCGTTTGATATCGCCGACCAACTTCCGTACTCCGATATCAATCCACCCACCGTCGAAGATGCGCTCAAGACGGCCTACGGCTCGCGGAGTGACTTCCGCGCGGCCCTCGACTCTCAGAAAGCTGTCCAGCAGACACTCTCGGCCGCCAAGGGCGAGCGCTACCCCGTCGTAGCGGTAAATAGCAACTACGGCGATGTCGGGGCGACATTCAATCAATCGCATGGAAACTTCAGCGTCCAGGCAGGCGTGAGCATTCCGATCTTCACCGGCGGCCGGATCAAGGGCGACATCA
>WNFP01005463.1_pt1 | contig 10242 bp, 10 predicted proteins | sample 5400201 | NCBI WGS metagenome assembly WNFP01 (sample SAMN13153355, study PRJNA577476) | soil metagenome | isolation source: 115 cm saprolite under Madrone tree | place: USA:California | collected 2016-06-14
AGGACCTCATCACGCTTGCGCTGCAAGAAGCGTACCAAACCCCTACTGCGCCGCCAAGGGCTCGATCGGAGGTGTGCGAAAACGTAAGCCACCCGTCAGGTCCCCCTGTGGATTGCATGTGCCGGGACAGCCGAAGACCGGCTGCGAATATTACGCAAGAGCCGAGATGGTTCTCATGGCGGCATCCCGCCATTCGAACCTGCGAGCATGCTGCCGGATGGCCGCATCATCGAAGTTACGGGTCTGCGCCTGCTGCATGGCGCGAGCAAGACCTTCTGCGTCGGAAGGGTCGTAGAGAATCCCGCACTCGGGGTTTATTACATCCTGCAAATGCCCGAGGCGCGGCGCGATGACCGGCCGTCCGAAACCGATGGCCAGCATCGCAGCGCCGGAAGTCAGGATATCCGCATACGCCAACACCACCACATTACAGGCGGCGAGATAGTATTGAAGCTCGTCGTTTGGAACGAAGCGATCCTCAAGACGAATCCCCTGCGGGCGACGATCCATTTGCGCCTTCACGCGCGCGTGGTATTCGGCCTCCTGGAAATGACCTACGATCCATAGGGCTGCCTCGCCGAACGGACCATCCTGAAAACACTTGACCAGGTACTCGAGATTCTTGTATTCCTTGCACAAACCGACAAAGAGGAAGACAAATTGATCGGCAGGGATTTTCAGCCGAGCCCGTGCAGCCGCGCGAGTGCATTCATCCTTGTAAAAACCAATCCAGTTGCCATGGGGAATGATCACCAGCTTTCCCCGGACACCGGGAAACTCCTGCGTAACAGTCGAGGCAGCGGAACTGCCGTGCACGAATACGCGGTAGCTCAGTGACACGAGTATCTTGCGGCCGAGCCGGTCCAAGACTGCGATCTTGTTCCGATCATGAGGGTAGAGGTTGTGCGCGGTCCACAATAGACGGATCCCGCAGAGCCTGGTAAGCGCGAGAAGCAAAACGAATCGAACGAATTTCCTCAGGCTTGCGATTGCCGACTTGTCCTTGTAGATGAACGACGGCCAGTGCAAATGCAAGTAATCCGCGTCATGGCGATTTGCCAGGAGCGAGCGCCCGGAGAAGTCGCCCTCGATCACTCTGACCCCACCACTTTGCAGGGCGCGGTAGTAGCAAGTCGTATAGGCATCGGGCCCGATCGGAAGGCCAATTATTGTCAGCATTGAGGAAATTTACTGTACAAACCTTTAGGCGCCCGATATCACACGGCGAAGCCGCCGAACCACGGCTTCGGCCGTTGCCTTGGGATTGAGCAAGAGGTCGAGAACGTAGGATATCGCCGCAAAGGCGAGCCCCCAGACACTCAAGCGGTATCCTACTTCAGCGAGTTTCCCGCGGTGAAAACTCAAAAACTCCCGCCCTGGCCATGTGTAGATTTGCTTCCCCAAGTAACGATAGTAGTCCCGTAGGTGCTCCTTCGTCCGGCTCTTCAGCTCGTCGCCGCTGAGGTATTTTGAGCCGTAGTTAACCAGCTCGTACAAAACGCCAGGCAGGTAGGTATTGAGTCGCTTCGAAAGGGACGTCAGCGAGTCCTCCTGCATTCGCCGGAACGTCAGTATTTGGTGCACGAAGCCGAAATCACGATTTCCGAGAAACTCGAAGCACGCTTCCGAGTCTGCGTGAAAATTGGACTCATTGTAGAAGGCGTGGCGACTGCGTACGATATCTGAACGATAGAGTACCGACGTGGGCGTACCGAAAACGTACTGCCCTTTTAGCAGCCTGAGGCGGCATGCCTCACGCCCGCCCGGAACAACGGCACTAGGGTAGGGTAATCCGACCCACGCCACCCCCACGCCCGGTTGGCCGTAGAGTCCATAGGCTCCTACGATTGCTACGGAGGGATGCCTCGCCGCAAGATCGACCATCCTTTCGAGGCACTCCGGGAAAAGCCAGTCGTCCGCGGCCACCACCTTGCAGTATTCGCTTTGGGGCGAGATCTGACGGAACGCAATGTTATGGCTTGCAATCACACGGACAAAGGTTTCGTTGTTGTGGATTCGGATCCGTGAATTTCTGGCGGCGTATTCTTCAGCGATGCGGAGGGTTCCGTCAGTGCTGCAGTTGTTGACGATCGTGTAATCCCAGTTGGTGTAGGTTTGGGACAGCACGCTTTCAATGCACTCGCGGAGATAGCGCTCGCCGTTGTAGACGGGCGTTATCACACTGACCAGAGGTTTCCGGTCAGGCGTCATCGACTGGCCACGGAGTGCCCGTGTCCGCGACAAAAGGCGTTCGCGAGCGAGATAGTCACTATTGAGCCGATGGGTCTGTCGACTCTACCCGCTTTAGCCAGATTTCCCGCCAATATGGATACATGCTTCTGGGGCAAAAAAGACGATTGTCGCTGAAACACCCGCTGCAGGTTACACCTTCAAGGATGATGCAGGCATTGGGCATTCGAATCATGGCCCCGGTTTTTTCGTTGACGATGCGCTCTACCCGACTGAGCACCCGAAATGTCTTGCCGCAATAGGGCACCATTTCCACATCAAAGGACAGCCCCCGATTTTTCCGATTCACGTTGATGGTGGGCATGATTTCGTCCCTCGAGCGGACCTGGACCAGCTCGCCCGGCTGAAGGTTCAGCACGATGGTGGGTGTGGTGCCCTCTGCGAGCCCACGGACGTACGGGTATGGGCGCCCGCGCCAATGCAGGCGCATGACCACGTTGTAGAGGGCGATCATCCCATACCAAATCAAATCGCGAAGCCGTTGGTTCCGGGAAGTCAGGTCCTTCAAATACTGGCGTGGGTCCCACCACTCGAGCGGAGTCGTTGCGCGGAGGACCTCGGTAGCCTGGCAGACGTAGCCTTCCGCCGCGCCCTCCGCGGCCGGCACCCGAGTGCTTCGTTGAAGAGCCTCGAGGTCCAATCGTGCCACCGCTTTCCTCGCCGCGGGACGCACAGCCAGTTCCACAGGATGAGCGTACAGCTCCCGTCGTGTAACGCGCTTCAGCCACGCTTCCTTCCAAAAAACCAGGCATCTTGCCTGGCAGCCGCCGTGCGCCTCACCGTCGCAGCGAAGCCCCTCGAGGTGAACGGCGTTTGTCATGCGCCTGCCGTTATAGCGCTCGATGGTGTCGCAGGTCTTGTGGGCCGACTTGATGACGCGGAATCTTTTTCCGCAGTACTTGAGCATTTCCGGCATGAACGGGAGGGCATCCAGGCGGCCGCGGTCGTCCAGCGTGGTGAGGATCTCGTCTGCGGTGCGTACCTCCACCCACTCCCCTGCGCGCAGACCCAGCCTGTGGCCGGCGGGCGACTCGGATTCATTCATGTTGGAAAACCATCTCCCGGCAAAGAACAGTGCACCATTCCGTGTCCCGGACCCTACGCCTGTTTAACCCTCCATCGCTGCGGGAAATATACCAGGCCGTGCCTGCTGTCGAGCATGCGTCCGGATTTGTAGACATCGGCGACCTCAACCTCCAGCGAGGCACGCACGTCGCCGTCGTATACGGTCTTGCTCGGTTGACCCGTAATCCAGAGTGAAAACAAGTACTGTCCGGGGACGAGGTTGAGCGAGTCGATCTCCAACTCGAGATAGCCGTCACCGGGCTCCACTTTGGGAATATGAACCCCATGGAGCAAGTGGCCCGTTTCAGTGATCAGCGTCCCCATCTCGGTATACAGGCGGAACCCGAAGCTTGGATCGCGCATGAGCTTCTCGGCGTGGTAGTGGAACCGGAGGACCAGGCCTTCTCCGCTCCTGATTATCGCACAGGGCGTACCGTCGGGACTCAAGGTTTCGAGCCTCGTGTACCGGATCTCGCCGCTGCCCAATCGGTTCCGCGCCCCCGACAGATCGGAACCTGAAACCCGCTCACCGACAAACGAGCTCATGTAGCTCGCGATGATGTCCTTGGCGGCTCCATCCATACGGACTTTTCCCGCGTCAATCCAAATCCCGCGCGAACAAAGGTTTTCGACGGCGGCCAGATTATGCGAGACGAAGAGCACCGTACGCCCGCTGTTTCGCAATCCTTCCATGGCTTGGATGCACTTCTTCTGAAACCCTGCGTCGCCCACGGCCAGTACCTCGTCGACGATAAGCACGTCCGGTTCCAGGTGAGCGGCGACGGCAAATCCGAGTCGCAGACGCATCCCCGATGAATAATGCTTGATCGGCGTGTCGATAAACTGCTCGACACCCGAAAAATCGACGATAGCATCGAAGCGTTCTTCGACCTCGCGCTTCCGCATGCCAAGAATTGAGCCGTTAAGAAAAATATTTTCCCGGCCGGTGAGCTCATCGTGAAAACCGGTCCCAACCTCCAACAGGGAAGCGACACGCCCATTTATCTTTACTTCCCCCGAGGTCGGATAAGTGATCCTGGACAAAACCTTGAGGAGCGTGCTCTTCCCCGCTCCGTTTCGTCCGATAATGCCGACGACCTCCCCTTCGTCCGCGTCGAACGAAACATCCCGCAGAGCCCAGATGGACTCTGTCTCTTTCATCCGACCAAGAGGGCGCTTGATCATCTCGATGAGCCGCTCCCGGAGCATCTGGTCGTGCTGGGCCCGTCCAAGCCGATATCGCTTGGAGAGCCCTTGAACCTCAATGCGGCGCGTCATGGCAGCTGAGCCTTCTCAGACGAGGTCCGCCATGGCCTTCTCCGTGCTCTTGAAGTAAGCCACACTCGCGGCGAAAAGGACTCCGGTGCTGACGACGGAGAGCTCCAGGAGGCTCCAGTCGAGAGCATGGCTTGGGACCACCACATATCGAAAGGCCTCGATAAGTCCGCTCAACGGGTTGAGCGCCAGCAGCCACTGGAACCGCTCGGGGACCATGCTTGCAGGATAGATAATAGGCGTCGTAAACATCAAGAGCTGGATAACGAAGGGCAACGCATATTTGATGTCCCGATACTTGACGTTGAGTGCCGCGAAGAACGCGCCCAAGCCGAGCGAAAGGAGCATGAGCAGGACCACAAGCGCCGGCCAGAGAAGGAGATTCAAGCCCAGTGGAATCCTGTAGTAGACGACAAAACCCACGAGGAAAACGGAGCTGATCAGGAAATCCATCAGGTTGCCGAGCGCCGCCGCGGCCGGGAGGATGACGCGGGGGAAGTAGATTTTCGTCAAGAGACCGCTGTTGGCCACGAGGCTCATCCCCGCATTGGTCACGGTCGAGGAGAAATAAATCCAAGGCACCAGTGCGCTGAAATAAAAAATCGGCGCGGGGATCCCGTCAGTGGGGATTTTCGCCAATTGACCGAACAATAGCGTAAATACCACCATGGTAAAGAGTGGCTGAATGACGGCCCAGAGCACGCCCAATACCGTCTGCTTGTACCTCACCTTCACGTCGCGCCATGCCAGGAAGTACACAAGTTCGCGGTAAGCCCAAAGCTCCCGAATCATTCCGCGCTCCACAAGGCTCCTTTGTCTCGCTCTGTCCGGCTCAGCAAACAATCTTGCGGCAATAGTAAGCTTCGGCATATTTTTCGGCAGCGTTGGATTCGACGCCGCGTAGTCTCAGAATCGAGGAAAAAACATCCTCGGTGAACCAGTTCTTGCCTTTTTGGCTTTTGAAGCACTCCACGATGGTTCGGATTTTCTTGCGGGCGATAGACTCGCTCAAGGGAACAAACAAGTTGGGTGCCCCAAGATCTCCATCGTATTTGACGATTTCGTATTCCAGGATCAGGTGGTTCCTGAACGTGTTCCAGGTCAACTCGGAAACCAGCCGGTGGTCCTGGTGGAGGTCATCGCGATAATGCGTCAGGATGAGATCCGGGACGTACTTTCGTTTGAGTTCCTCGAAGAAATCCTTTATGTCAGCCCCTATATAAGGGAAATAGCCGTCTCTGAATTCCTTGATCACGATCTCTTTTTTCCGCGCATGCGCCAGGAACAGGTTTGCGCTCTCGAGGGCTTCTGCCCTTCTTTGCCCGGATGCCGCGAACACGACCCAAACTACTTCCGTAGCCGGGTGATCATCGAGGAATCTCAGAATCGTGCCGCCGCAGCCGATTTCGATGTCGTCGCTGTGGGCTCCGAGGCACAAGATCCTGAGGACCGAATCACGCTGTTTTGGGAACTCTAGGGTCAACATCCATCCCGCCTTTTATTCTTGATTCCCGTCGCCTGTGCGCGTTTTCCAGACTTCCCAAGGTGCATTGCCAAGATTGTACATATCGGTCAATTCCTGATGCTCCTTGAAGGTATCCATGCACCAGAATTGGTCTGACCGGTAGCCGACAATCTGCTTCGCCGCGATCAATCTCTGAAACGGCTCCACAACCAGTTCTTCGCCGGGTCTCATGTAGTCGAAGATCTCCTTTTTGAACACGAAAAAACCGGCATTGATGAGAATGTCGGATTTCCGCACGCTCTGGATGCTGTTGACCAGATTTTCGGGTTCAAGTTTGACGACGTGGAAGCTCTGAGAGGGCTTCGCGCACAAGAAAGAGGCGATCTTCCCGCTCTTGACGAAGCGGTCAATCAAGTCGGGGAGCGGAAAACCGCTCAGACCGTCCGAATAGTTGGCCAGAAACATCTTTTCTCCCTCAAGATATTTTTCGACCGCCTTCAGGCGCTGGCCGATATTCGCTCTGAGTCCGGTATCGACGAAGGTTATTTTCCAGTCGGTGATGTCGCTTTGGCGGAGCTGAATCTCCCTGCCGCCATCCGTCATCGTGAAATCGTTTGAGAGATATTCCTTGTAGTTCAAGAAGTAGTCCTTTATGGCGTCGGCCTTGTATCCAAGACACAGGATGAAATCCTTGTGGCCGAAGTGGGCGTAATACTTCATCACATGCCACAAGATCGGCCTGTAGCCGATTTTTACCAGCGGCTTTGGAATGTTCTCGGTCAGTTCCCCCAATCTTGTTCCCAGGCCGCCGCAGAACAGTACGACTTTCATGCTTCAGCACTCCTTCAGCAATCCATGGCTGCAGAGCGCCGCGGCAGCTTCGGCAATCCGTTCAAAACTCAAGTTCGCCCTCACGGCGATCTCGAGGAGTGAATAATTGCCGTCCGATAGGTTCAACACCCAGAGCATGGCGAGCTCGGCGTCCTTGCTCTCCACGTTGCCTCCCATCTGCCGGTAGATCCCTCTTTTCCCCAATTGGGGCTCGCACTTCGGATTCTGGTTGATATAGCGCCTGTTATTTTCAAGTATGCCCAGCACTGAAAGATACATCTTGAATGAATCGGCGAGAAATCCGGGCTGAACCAGACTGAGGTTGTCCGCCGACGTATGATATTCGGGATAGCGGCCCCAAGGCGTTCTGGTCAAAGAACCCATCGGAAGATTGAAACCGGGAGAGCAGAACTGCCGCTCGTCGTAGCCGTAGGGTGAGAAGTCGGTGATTTCGTAGGGCTCGCCCGAGTGCCTGAGCGCATGGCCGACCGCCGTGTCGATCTCCGCATCTCCGCGCCGGCTTTTCTTGTAGTTCATCTTGCCGGCGTCGCCGACATTGGCGACGACCAGCCCATGCTTTATCCGGTGCACCGTACTCTCGTTCAATGCCAGCCAGGTAATGGCGCCAATCGTTCCTGGAATAAAGATGAATCTGTAGGAATACCGAAGCCGGCGGCCCTGCAGGGACCTCGCCAGGAAGGTGTTCAGGGCGATCCCGGAGAGATTGTCGTTGCAGATCGAAGGATGACAGATGTGACAGGAGATGAGCACCTCGTCAGAGCTCTCCCCGGGGATCGAGCACTCTGCATAGGTTAAGTTCCCGGCTTCGAGAGAAGAGTCGATAACCACTTCATACGAACCCTCCTTGAGACCGTCGAGCTGATTCTGACTGAGGCAAAATCCCCAGCGCTCCTGATAGTACGATGTCTTGTACGGGATCCAGTCGGGGTGATCGGGGAGCGTATACAGGTGCTCACGCAATTGCGCCAGCGACATGCGTTTGTGGATGGGGGTGCTGTAGTTCAGAACGTGCAAGCTCGATTTCTTGAAATCGATGACTTTGATTCCGTCGGAATTCTTGACATAGGCGTCCCTGATGTTCCATTCCTTCGGCACTGTCCAGTCGAACACCCGCGTTCCGGTCGGAACCTCATGGACCTTCAGGGGTATATGTTCACCGACTCGACGCAAAGTTTCGCGAACGCCGTTGCCCGTAATGCTGCGGCAGATCGGGTAGAGTTCCCGAACAAGCGTGTACATCGGCTCGCCCGCCTCGCTGGGCATGAGCTCCGACTTGACACCGGACAGGGCAATCGCGGTCATGATCGCGGGCGAAAGTCGGGATAATCCCGGTCCCGCTCGGAAATGACGGCCACTTCAATGGGCAAACGGACGCCGAAGAACGGGTCGTTCCATCGAAAGCCTCGCGCGCTTTCCTGCGAGTAGAACTCGGACATCTGGTAGAAGACTTCGGTGTTGTCTTCCAATGTGATGAAACCGTGCGCGAATTTTTCCGGGATGTAGAGCATTTTCCTGTTTTCCGCGGAAAGCGTCATTGCCAGATATTCCCTGAAAGTGGGTGAATCGGGGCGCAAGTCGACGACGACATCGCATATTGCGCCCATCGTGCACCTCACCAATTTCGCTTCTTCAAACGGCGCCTCCTGGTAGTGCATGCCGCGCAGGGTCCCCTTCTTGAGATTGAACGAGATATTGCACTGAACCAGGCGCGGGTTGAGTCCGTGGTCCTCGAATTCCTTCTGACACCATGTGCGAGCAAAAAAGCCGCGGCGATCCTCGTGGAGCTCGGCGTCAATGGCATAGACACCACCGAGCTTCGTTCTTTCGAAAATCAAGGATCCCCCTTCACGATTTCTGCTAAGCCCCTGTCCATTCAAGGTTACCATCGAGCAGGCCTCTTTCCCGCAGGCGCTTCAGCACCTCCAGCCGCATGTACTTGGAGCTCCGGAAATCCGGATCGTTGAAGCCCATCCCCTCGAGGCCCTCCTTGAGCTCGGCAATCGCCGTGAGCAGATCGACCTGCGGCTGGTGCTTGGGCGCAAGGCGTTCATACAAGGAAAAATCCACCCGATACGAACGGTTGTCCGGCGGCGCGTTCTTGTTTACGGATATGCTTACGCGCGGAACGACCTTTGCGACCGCCTCCGCCAGCTCCTTCACCTGGTAGTTCCAGGTGTTGCTCCCGACGTTGACCGCGAGAAAATCGCCATGGGCTTTGTCCCTGCCGATGGCCCAATCGAACGCGCGAGCCATGTCATTGACGTGTATGAGCGGTCTCCAGGGCGTGCCGTCGCTCAAAATCGTGATGTTTCCCGAGGTCACCGCGCATGCGACGAAGTCGTTGACCACGAGGTCGAGGCGTAACCTGTCGCTCATGCCGCAGGCGGTCGCAAACCTGAGGCAGGTGACCGTAAAGTCTCTGTCGGCGATCTTCCGCAGCTCGACTTCGGTAAGGACCTTCGACTTCGCATAAGCCGTCAGCGGATTGAGGGGCGAAGACTCCTTTCTCGGAGTGTCGTCGGCCTGTCCATACATGCTGCAGCTGGACGCAAAGACAAAGGCCTTTGCGCCGGCCGCTTTTGCCTGCCTCGCCAGCTCGACGCTGCCACGCAGATTGATGTCGAACGTGACTTCCTCGAAAGTCTTGCCCATGGGGTCGTTCGATATCGCCGCCAGGTGCACGACGGCATCCACGCCCTGCAGTAGCTCCGGCCGAAGCCGCCGCACGTCGGCAAAATACTGAACGTCGGCCCTGCATTCAGGAAGAATGTCTGCATTGGTCAGGCAATGCGCAAAGTATCCCTTGTCGAGGCCGGTCAGGGTCGCCTGCGGATGGGACCGCCGGAGCCGCTTGAGGACGGAAGGGCCGACATACCCCATGTTACCCGTGATCAATATCTTCATCTCACCCATGCACCATGATTGTTCTTCTCACCGCGATTCACCTTCCGGCGCGAACAGACGCCGTCGGACTGGAGATTCCTCTTTACGTATAGACCGTCACTTGCGGAATCGGTACGACAAACTTTCCACCCCACTCCCGTATCCCGGACATTTGCGCCATGATCTCGTCCTTGAAATTCCACGGCAAGATAAACAGATAGTCCGGCTTGGTTTCCCTGATCTTGTCGGGGTGCAGGATGGGAATGTGCGTCCCCGGCAGGAACTTGCCCTGCTTGTACGGATTGCGATCGACGGTGTAGTCGATGAAATCCGTGCGGATGCCGCAGTAGTTGAGGAGCGTGTTGCCTTTGCCCGGCGCCCCGTACCCGACCACCGATTTGCCCTCGCGCCTGACGCCGATCAGGAATTCCAGGAGCTTCCGCTTGGTCTCT
>WNFP01005830.1_pt1 | contig 10241 bp, 9 predicted proteins | sample 5400201 | NCBI WGS metagenome assembly WNFP01 (sample SAMN13153355, study PRJNA577476) | soil metagenome | isolation source: 115 cm saprolite under Madrone tree | place: USA:California | collected 2016-06-14
AATCATGACGCATTTCCTCAAGCGGCTTGAATTAAACGGTTTTAAATCTTTCGCTGCAAAGACGGTTTTGGAGTTTCCGCCCGGGATTACGGCAATCGTAGGCCCGAACGGCTCGGGCAAATCTAATGTTGTGGACGCTTTGCGTTGGCTATTGGGCGAGCGCGACGCCAAGCACCTACGCGGCGGCAAGGTAGAAGACCTTATCTTCGCAGGCACGGCCAAAAAACCAAGGATGGGCTTGGCTCAGGCATCGCTCCAGTTTGAGAATAAGAACAAGTTTTTCCCGGTGGAGTTTGCCGAGGTTTCCGTGATGCGGCAGGTGGCCCGCGACGGCGCAAGCAAATATTTTTTGAATCAATCGGAGATTTTGCTTCGCGATCTCGTGGACTTTTTTGCCAAAGCGCGCCTCGGGAGCCGCGGACTCATCATCGTAAGCCAGGGAAACAGCGATTTGTTTATACAGGCAACCCCCAAGGAACGGCAATTTGGAGAAAGTGAAAGCGCTTGTGGAAGAAATCCTGCCGCACTTGCGATCGCTCAAGCGCCAGACGGGGCGTTGGGAAAAGCGCGAAGAATTTGCAAAGGAACTTTTGGAACTTGAAAACCAGTTTTACGGTTCACAGCTCTCCGACCTGCGGGCGAAGATCGCTGAATTTGACAAAACGATCCATGAACATGGTGAAAAGCTCCATGGTTTGAAAAAAGAAAAAGAAGATGCGGAAGGCGAGCAGCAGCAGGTGGAATCAAGCGCGCCGAAAGAACGCGAAGAACTGAATGTTATAAAAGAAAAAACAGGGAAATTGCTTGAGGAACGCAGCAAGCTCCAGAAAGACTTGGGCCGCCTTGAGGCGGAGCTTGAGCACCATAAATCCCACATTGCGAAGCCTGGCGCACCATCGATGGAAAAGCTGTCCGAACTTGTCAAAAAAATAAGGCACGAGCTCATGGGCACGCTTGAGAAGGACGCTGTAGAAGTGCAGCGCAAGATTCAAGGCCTACTCCGGGAGATTGATATAGTGCTCGAGGGCGGAGGCAGAGAGCAGGAAGTGCATATCCCGCCCGAACTTACGGCGAGGTTTGAGGTTATCAATAGGGACCTTAAAAACCTTGAAACGGAGATGATTGATTTGAGGGAGAAAGAAAAGACGCTCGAAAAAAATCAGGAGCAGTTTTACCGCGTGTTTAAAGAAGCGGTTGCCCGGGTGGAAGTGGCAAAAGATAGAATCGAGAAATGGGAGAACGAAAACCGGCAATTCGGATTCGAAAAAGAGCGCGTGGCGTTTCGCGTTGAGGAGCTGAACCGCCAGATAGTGCAGGCCGGCAGGAATCCGGATGATTTCGTGCATGGCCAGCATGAACGGTTGGAGAACATGCAGGCCGTTGAGCATAGGATATTCCGGCTTCGCGGGGACTTGGCCGTGATCGGCGAGATTGACGAGGCGCTCATGAAAGAAGCGCGAGAGACCGAAACGCGTTACGAATTCTTGAACCGCGAGTCCGCAGATCTCGAGAAAGCGGTTGCCGACTTGCGGCAGCTCATCGGCGAACTGAATGAAAAAATAAAGATAAATTTCGATGATGCGCTTGTGCAGATCAACGAGGAGTTTAATAAGTTCTTCGACCTTATGTTCGGCGGGGGACAAGCAAGACTGCGCGTGCTGAAGTCGGAACTCAAAGTCAAAAAACCGGGGGATGACGAAGAAGCTACACCCGAAGATGCAAAGACTACCGAGGAAGAGCAGGAGGAAAAAGACGAAGACGGCGGCATAGATATAGATTTGCGCTTGCCGCGCAAGCGTATTACCTCGCTCGATATGCTCTCGGGCGGCGAGCGGAGCCTCGTAGGTATCGCTGCGCTTTTCGCGCTTATTTCTGTAAGCCCGCCGCCGTTCCTCGTTCTCGACGAAATCGATGCCGCGCTCGACGAGCGTAACGCCCGTCGGTTTGCGGAAATGCTCAAGGAGTTTTCCAAAAAGACGCAGTTCATTGTTGTGACTCACAACCGTGCGACAATGGAATCCGCTAACATCCTCTACGGCGTAACATTGAACGAAGATGGCACGTCAAAAATCCTTTCGATCAAACTTGAAACCGCAGAAGTGCAGGCGAAATAGCAAGCGAATTTGATAAATCGGGTGATATATTGTAAGCTACTTTCAGCATACTGAATATATAAGAAGGGAGCGCTGCATGAAAAGCTTACTTATTACATTGACTCAGCCGTTTTCGGAAGAGCACGGGGGACTTATTCGCCAAATCGTTCAACAACTCGAGCACGTGGAGACTGTTAATGAAATCAAGTACGAGGCGGATTGTCCTGGGATTCCGGCGTATTTCTTCGTCTACTTTAAAGACGGAGAGCATGCACAAACACTGATCACTGCTATGCAGAAGATTCGGGGCGTGGCATCAGTTGAAGTGCCACCAGTAAGAACTTGCATAACCTAAGCCATCTGAACGATGGCTTTTTTATATGGTAAAATAAAAGTATGCCCGGAATGAAGGTAATAAAAGCACCAAATACGAAGATTGAAGAGGCTCTCCAGAAATTTGAGCTCATTACGTATTATGTTGCCGAGCAGACGGACCTAAAGAAGATACAGGAGAATATCCGCAAGTATCATTATTTGAATCGGGAGCACCCGCTTGTGATCGAGCTTCTTTCGGGCAGCTACGCGGTGCTCACCAAATTCGGAACGGTAAGTTTTTGGAATGTCAAAAAGCCTCTGGAGCGCGAGTTCATGCGCGAGATTATGCCATATTTGAAAGGCCATCGCACGGAGGGTCATGAATACACCGATACGCTGAAAATTTTTGTGGGTCAGAGTCAGGAAAAAATTACGTTTGAGGAGCTGTATCTCCATAACCTTGATCTCGAAAAAATAAAAATCATCTCGTATGTTTCGGGGCAGTCGGTCGCGCTCGATCGCTACGAGGAGGACATCAATATCCGCCTTACCGATCTCGAAAAAGTGGTGGAGAATCTCAAGGTTTCCGGCCATACGAAGTTTTCTCAGTCCAGCCTTTTGAGGCAGGTTGGGAATATCCTTTCAGTCAAGCAGAACACCGTGAGTAGTCTGTCGCTCTTTGATAAGCCGGATGAAACCTGGGAACGCGAAGAGATCGAAAAGCTTTATGATAAGCTCCGCAGGGAGTATGAACTCCGTGACCGATTTGATATTTTAAACGAGAAGATAGATTTTCTTTCCGAAAACAACACAACACTTATGAATTTTATTGTTTCGCAACGATCCAATAATCTCGAAATCATCGTGATCGTGCTTATCGTGATTGAAATCGCTCTTTTTATATTCCAGATTTTTGCCTGGGCGCCGCACTAGGTTATTATCGGCTTTGTGAGGAGAGATGAACCAAAATAAACCCCTCGATATTCTTAAGAAAATAGCAAAAGCTATTAAAATAATATGGAAAAACTAATTCAACCTCAAGATAATAAAAATAAGTCGATTGTTGTTATGGTTGTTAGTGTATTACTCACTGCTCTTATTATTGGTGCTAGCCTTTACTTTTTTGAAAAACGCGGAGCTGATAAAGTTGTCGAGCAACAGAATGCTCAAAATTCAAAGGAACCGGCCCCGTCTTCTGGGGTTAATAATGTAGTCGCGGGCGGTATAAATCTAAAAGATTATTCTTTAATAAGTTATGCATTGACTCAATCACCTGTTTACAAACAACTTAGCAAAGAATGCTTGGATAGTCTTAATTCAGTGGATTTGAAAGATGTACGTCTTATAAAAAATGGGACAGAAATCATTAGTCCAAGTTTGAAACAACTTATTCATCTTGCCGATACTGCACAAAATCAAGCAAATAATCGGGACGATTGCTACAGCTCAGTCGTCGATATATTCTCTGTGCCAACAAATGGAAATTATCTATATCTAAAAACTTCATATTTTTTGGAAAGTGATGCGCCAAATTCGGGTTTGAGCGGTCTATATCGTTTGGATTTGTCTGATTTGTCAGTTAAGAAATTAACCGTTACGGAATTTTTATCAAATATCGATTTATATCGCGGTGATGCTAGCCATAGTTACAAACTTTTGGCTGATGGAAAACGAGTAGTCAAGTGGAATATGAATGGAGTATACATTATAAATTTGGAAACAGATTCCAAAAGCGATCTTTATATTGTCCCGAAAAATCAATGGCTAATTTCGAGCATAGGTTTTGGTATGGGCCAAATTGCGCAGTATGATATAAAAATAAATGGAAATCAAGCGGTAATCGGAGTATACGATAAAACCAAAACGCAAGAAGGTTATCCAATTAAAGTTGATCAATACGGAAATGTTACCGTGGAGTCTAGCGCGTGGGATGGTGGTAATATCAACCCAAAATTCATTAACAGCGTAACTGTAGCTATTCCCAATTAAACTTTTTTTGGAACTCCTCTTTCCGCACTTAAAAATCTAATCCCGCCTTGTGCGGCGGAAGATTTTCTAAGTGGACCCGAGGGGAATCGAACCCCTACCTCGGCAATGCGAATGCCGCGTAATACCATTTTACTACGGGCCCAATTCTAGTCTATATATTTCTTTTTAACATAGAAAAATAGAAAATCCAAGGGCTCTCTGGCCTACCGATGCGGAACATTCTATAATAGAATCATGTCAAGATTACATCGGTTTTTTGGCGATTTTGATTTTAACAGCTCAAAACTTGTTATCAAAAATCCCGAGATCACTCATCAGATCAAAAAAGTACTGCGGCTTAAGGCTGGGGACGAGATCATCCTAGCGGACGGACATTCGAAAGAAGCCGTTTCACGGATCATCACAACGGACGGGAAGGGTATTTCGGTTGAGATTCGGACCGTATTCGAAAATTCGGCAGAGCCGGTTGCGCGGGCGGTGCTTTATGCCGCAGTATTAAAAAACGAACATTTTGAATTTATCGCCGAGAAAGCCACCGAAGCGGGTATAAAAGAAATCGTGCCGATACTTACGAACCGTACGGTAAAGCAGAATCTTAAAATTGATCGCTTGCGGAAGATCATTTCCGAAGCCGCCGAGCAATCAGGCAGGGGAATCATTCCGAGCATCACTGACCCAGTGTCGCTCGAGGAGGCGCTTGCGCTTGCCCAAGCGAATGAAATAAATCTTTTCTTTGAAGTGAACTCGCAGTATTTCAAGTCGGAATCGGTGAAGGGCGCGAAGAGCGTGGGGCTTTTTATCGGCCCCGAAGGCGGCTGGCATGAGGATGAAATCGAGCGCGCCCGGCAGGGCAAGAATATGCATATCGCGGGCCTCGGGCGGCTCACGCTCCGGGCCGAAACTGCGGCGGCTGTGGCATCGTTCCTCGTGGTGCACGCGCTCGAAAGCTAAGGAGAAATAATTTATCGAATAAAAAGCCCCGTAACAACGGAGCTTTATTGGATTCTTTCGCTTGCGGGTTTTGCCTTAATGCCAGTCAAATATCTTCTGGCTCGTATGTTCATTTCGCAGTGGCTGAGTGTATAGTTATTGGCCTCGAGTTCTTGTTTTATTTTATCCAGTCTTTCCAGTTCGGTCGGGCGCCAGATATATCCCCGGAGAATGTAGGTAACGGTTATTTGACTCAATTCCTCGAGGAGTTCTGCGATATACTGATTCAATGCGTCTTACATTTGCGTCTCCTTCAAATGTCTAATAGTAGTATCGCTCCGCTGCCTCGGATTGGCAAGGAGATCGGATAAATAAAAAGCACGGAGTTTCTGCTCCGTGCGGCTTTGTCTAGGGAAGATGGGGAAACACTTTTTGCATGTCCGAAGTGAGCGTGTCGGCACACACCGCGATAAGTTTTGTGGCATGCGCGGCGATCCGGAGCAGGCTGTCGGCAGTTCTGCATGCCCGGAAAAGCTGATGCGCGTCGAAAATGAAAACGAACGGTGCATTGGGTACGGCTGACTTCGGTTCTGTAACGATGAGAACCTGAACCAGTCCTTGCCGAAAGTCCTCGCAAATCCTTTTTTGTTGGTTTCTGGTCAGGCCCCAGTGCAATGACTCCGCGATGAATCCGAATTTCTTCAGATAACCGCTGAAATTATCCATTTGATCTTCGGTGGCCAGGCTGACGATATGCCCCTCCGGATTATCCATAAGACTTACGAGGAGGAGCTCAACTTGGTGTCTCGCGAAATACCATTTGTATTCGAGTTCAAGCGTGTTCGCCATGGTGCCTCCTTAAAAAACTATTCTGAGTGTACATCAGCCTGGGTAAAAAGACAATAAAAGGCATGCCGAGTTGAGATTTATCGATTTTCACCTTAATATATATCTATGCTTGAAGACTTAATCGAAGAACGGAGGCGGAAACTCGCGAAGTTGCAGGAAGCGGGGATTGATCCCTTCCCGGTTTTGACGCCGAAGTCTGTGCCGGTTGCGGAAGTGCTTTTGAATTTCAAAAAACTTGAGCGGGCAAAAAAGTCCGTCGCGACACGCGGGCGGCTCCTGGCGTTTCGCGATCAGGGCAAGCTCATTTTTCTTGATCTCGAAGACTCGGGCGTGCGCATCCAGCTCGTGATCAAAAAGGAGAATCTGAAGCAATTTGACCTTTGGAAGTCGGTTCTTGACCGCGGGGATTTCGTGTATGTGAAGGGCGTGCCGTTCATTACGAAGCGGGGAGAGAAAAGCATCGAAGTGAAAGACATCAAAATGCTTGCCAAGAGCCTCCGCCCGATGCCGTCCGAATGGTACGGCGTGGAAGATGCAGAGCTGAAATTACGCAAGCGGTACCTCGATATTCTTTTGAACAGAGAATCGCGGGAGCTTTTTTTGAAGAAGGCGAAGTTTTGGGAGACCTTCCGCATGATTTTAAAAACAGAGGGATTTTTGGAAGTCGAGACTCCGGTGTTTGAAGCGGTCCCGGGCGGTGCGGAGGCGGAGCCCTTTAAGACGCACCACAACGCGCTCGACACGAATTTCTATCTGCGCATTTCGCTTGAGTTGCCCTTGAAAAAGCTTTTGGTCGCCGGATACGAGAAAGTGTTCGAGATTGGCCGCATCTTTAGGAACGAAGGAATAGACAAAGAGCATTTGCAGGATTACACCCAGCTAGAATTCTACTGGGCCTACAGCAATTACGACGAGCTCATGAAACTCGTGGAGAAAACGTACAAAGCTGCGATTAAAAATGTGACGGGTGGACTTGCGACAACCTATGGCGGACAGAAAATAAACTGGGGAAAGAAGTGGAAGAAGGTGGACTATGTGGAGATATTTAAAAAGCATGCAGGGCTTGACCCGCTTTCTGTGAGCGAGGCGGAACTTGCAGCAAAAGCAAAATCGCTCGGCGCGGAGGTGGAGCCGAGTATGGGTCGCGGTCGTTTGATTGATCTTATTTTTAAAAAAACTGCGCGGCCGACGCTGATCGACCCGTGCTTTTTAGTGAATCCGCCGGTGGCAATCGAGCCGCTTGCAAAGCGATCGCCGAAAGATCCGCGAGTTGTGGAGCGATTCCAGGTGCTTGCGTGCGGCACGGAACTTGGCAAGGGATTTTCGGAATTGAATGATCCGCTTGACCAGCGCGCGCGTTTTGAGGAGCAGGAGAAGGCGCGTTCTGCGGGGGATGCGGAGGCTCAACGGCTCGACGAAGAATTCTTGGAGGCTCTTGAATACGGCATGCCGCCTGCGGCAGGGTTTGGCGTATCCGAGCGATTGTTTTCAATCCTCATGGACAAGCCCGTGCGCGAGACGGTAATATTCCCGATGATGCGGCAGAAATAGTCCAGCCGTGTAATTCGCTCGACGTTCATACGTTTTTGTATATAATAGGAACATTATGAGCCGCTACGGAATCGTTTTTATGGGGTTTTTGATGCTTGTCTTTTTTTACTGGGGCATCACGGCACTCGGCGCGGTATTTACGTCGGGCGTTCATTTTGGCGGCATCGGGCCGTCGTTTGATTTTGGCATTGGTTCCGGCAGTTCGGGCGGACTGGCCGAAGTGGATTTCGCACTCTTTTCTTCAAAGATCCAAAAAAACTATATTACTCAAGGGTATGGTCGGACGGCCTACTCGTATTTGTATGTCGGCAGGCGGCATAATGGCGTGGACATCGCGGCCCAGTACGGCGCACCGGTGCTTGCGGCAACGGGGGGTACTGTCGCGGCGACGGGTAACCAGGATAATTATTGCTACGGGCGCGCGTACGGCAAGTTTGTTGCGGTTCGTGATACTGTGCATGGCGTTGTACTGCTCTACGCGCATCTTGGCGCCTTCAGTGTAAAAACCGGAGAGAGCATAACGCAGGCGCAGAAACTAGGTACGATTGGCGCAACGGGGCTTGAGACTGGTCCGCATCTGCATCTTACGGTGTTTCAAGGCAGTACGTTTGATATGTCTCCAAAGAACGGCTGCGGGCCATACCCGCAGGGAACGGACACGGACCCGGTGAAGTTTTTGGATTCTTTGAAAACGATTGCGGGATAAATTTTATAAACTACGCCGTCAAAAGCTTCGCGGTCTCGCAGATCATTTTTGGCTCGCCTCCTCTCCACGACATGCGGCCTTCGATCACGACCACGCCGTTTTCCTGCCAGGCGGGGAGTGTCTTCTCCATCGTGCGGGTGAATACTATTACCTCCATTGGCTTCGGCGATAAGTCTTCGATCGTCACAAACATCATCGGTTTGCCGTTTTTTGTGGTGATCTTTTTAATCTGCGAGACAAGCGCGGCCGTACGGTAAATCATCTCTTCGTTTCGCATCGTGAGGAGCTCTGCGATGCTGCGAGTGTGGACGCCCTTTAGCTGCTCACTGAACGTATTGAGCGGGTGATTTGAAAGGTAGAATCCGAGCAGTTCTTTTTCCCAGGTAAGCTTTACGCTTTCCGCGACTTCCGGCACAGGCTTGAGTTTAATGCTCACTGTTGGCGCCATTGCGCCGAAGAGCGAATTTACCTGGCTTGTGGAAGCGCTGCGCTTTACGATCGAATTAAAGCGCAGGATTTCTTCCATGTTCTCAAGTACCTGGTTTCTCGTGAGGCCGAAGGAATCAAATGCTCCGGCTTTTGCCAAGGATTCAAGTGATTTTTTGTTCAGGTCCTTGTGTCGCACGCGTGAAATAAAATCATCGAAATTCTTGAACGGCCCGCGCATCGAGCGCTCTTCGATGATACCTTTTGTGATTTCTTCGCCCACGTTCTTGACGCCCAGAAGTCCGAACCTAATCTTATCTCTTCCTTCCGGAGTGAAGTTTACAAAGCTCATGTTGATATCGGGCGGGAGGATATCAAGTTTGTTCTGCCTCGCTTCCTGGATTAGGAACGAGATGCGCTCAATATCGCTCATTTCGTTATTGAGGAGTGCGGCCATGGATTCCTCGGGGTAGTTTGCCTTGAGGTATGCCGTGCGGTAGGCGATCGTGGCGTAGCACGCGGAGTGCGCCTTGTTAAAGCCGTAGCGCGCGAAAGGCTCGATGAGTCCCCAGGTGCGCTCGGCGGTTGCCCCCGGAATATTATTTTTCAAACATCCGTTGATGAATTTTACTTTCTGCTCGTCGAGGAGGCTCTTGATTTTCTTACCGACGGCTTTGATGAGTAAATATCCTTCGCCGCGCGTGAGGCCCGCAAGCTGCGTCGCCATATCCATCACTTGCTCCTGGTAGACGATGACCCCGTATGTGTTGCTCAGAATATTCTCCATGACCGGGTGGAGGTATGTTATCGTTTCTTCGCCGTGCTTGCGTTTGATGAAAGTCGGGATGAGTTCCATCGGGCCGGGGCGGAAGAGTGCTACAAGCGCGATCAGGTCTTGATGACGCAAAAACACTCGAACTGAAAGACGCCGGTTGTGTCCCCGCGCCGGAAGAGTTCGAATGTTTTTGCGTCATCAAGCGGGATATTTGAGATATCTATGTCGACGCCTTTCTGTTCCTTGATAAGGCGGATGCTGTCTTCGATGATCGTGAGGTTCTTGAGTCCCAGGAAGTCAATTTTGAGGAGGCCAAGGTCTTCGATCGCGTGCATTTCGAACTGGGTGAGAATCGTGTCTTTTTCTTGCGGTGCGAACTGGAGCGGTACGCGTTCCATGAGCGGTTCCTTCGCAATCACGGTGGCACACGCGTGTACCGACGCATGGCGCGCCACGCCTTCCAAATGCCGCGCGACATCGATGAGTTTTTTCGCTTCGGGGTCTTTTGCGTAGATGGCTTTCAGCTCATCTACTTCTTTCAGGCAGATATCGAGCCAGCCTTCGCGCATGCCTTGTGTGGGGTTGAAGGGAATGAGTTTTGCGATTT
>WNFP01005465.1_pt1 | contig 10239 bp, 8 predicted proteins | sample 5400201 | NCBI WGS metagenome assembly WNFP01 (sample SAMN13153355, study PRJNA577476) | soil metagenome | isolation source: 115 cm saprolite under Madrone tree | place: USA:California | collected 2016-06-14
GTCCATCATTCTTCGTAAGAACTTTTTTGCGAACTGGATGGATTGCCGGGTCAAGCCCGGCAATGACGCACTCTATATACGTGGTGCGATTGTCGGACTCCTTGCGCCCTCAAACGTAGCCCAAGGTCGTGAACATGCCGGCGTCGAGGTGATAGAGCAGATGGCAATGGAGCGCCCAAAGGCCGGGGTTGTTGGCGTCGAAGGCGACCACGACCCGGCGGCCGGGTGGAACCAACACGGTGTCGCGTACCGCGCCGGGAAAGCGCTTGCCGTCGATTTCGACCACCTGAAATTCGTGCCCGTGCAGGTGCATCGGATGCGGCATCGGCGTCTTGTTGACGAAGATGAGTTCGACCCGTTCGCCCGCAGCAAGCGGTAGCGGCGGCACGTCCTTGTTCCAGGCGACATTGTTGATCGACCAGACGTAGCCTGCCATCTCGCCGGTCAGGTTCAGCGTGTGGACGCGGTCAGCCTTGCGCGGCTTGAGCGGCTCCGCCGCGCGCAGGCGTCGCTCCAGATCGAGCGTGAGCGCGGGCGAAGCCGTGCTGGCGTTATCGGGGATACGCGCGATCGGCGCGCCCCCGGCCTGCAGGATGACGCCGGTCTGCCTGCTCTCACCTTCGAGCACCGCGAGCACGGGATACGCCGCCGGCGCGCGCGGGATGGCGAGCCGGATGTCGAGCCGTTGCGCCACCGCGATCGGGAAGCGCCGGGCGACCACCGGTGCGATCCGGAATCCGTCCACTGCGATCAGCTCGCCATCGAGCGGGCCGAGATCGACATGAAACGCGCTCATCGAAGAGCTATTGATGACGCGCAGCAGCACGCGCGCGCCGGGATCGACCTTGACCACCTCGGGATCGCCGAGGGTGCGGTCGTTGGCGAGGAACGCGTCGTATTTCACGTCGTTCAAATCGGGCTTCGCGGCGGCATCCATGGTCATGCCGGGCGCCATCGTCATTCCCTTCATGCCGCCGGAGGCAGGCGCGGACGGCGAGCCACCCATGGACGACATGCCGCCCTTCTTGAGCCCCGCGAAAATCTGGTCGGGCGGCGTAAAGCTGAAGTCGGCCAGCATCACGATCACTTCCTGCTGGTCCGGCCGGTCGCGCTGATCGCGGATGATCAGCGGCGCCGCCAGCAAGAGCTGCTCCTGCAGCCCCTGGTGGGAATGCATCCAGAAGGTGCCGCCGAAGCGCAGCGGGAAATCGTAGTCGGCGCTGCCGCCCGGCGGAATCGGCGGCCCGGAGACGCCGGGAACGCCGTCCTGCTGCCATGGCGGGGTGAGACCGTGCCAGTGGATCAGGCTCGGCTCCTCGAGCGTGTTGTCCACGCGGACGCGGAACCGATCGCCCACCTGCGTCCTGATGCCGAAGGTGCCGTCGGGCTGCCGGATGCCCAACACCGACGCGGGCTTGCCGTTCACCTCGATGTTGCGGCGCGCGATCCGCAACACCGTCGGCGGCGCCCCGCTCGCGCCCCCACTCGTCGGCGCAGGCTGCGCGCGAGCCAGCGTGCTGGCAGTCGAAGCCGCAAGGGTGGAAAGCAGGAACGCTCGGCGTGAAAGCATGGGTCAAGGACCTCTTCGCGCACCGCCCCGCGTCCCTCGGAAGCTTACAACTTGGACGCCTTGCCGTGAAGTTGGCTTAGTCTCTCGACTCACGTCGCCTGCAAGAGGAAAGCGATCGCCACGCCCGCCGCCAAGGCGAGGAACGACAACAGTGTCATCACCGGGATCGGCGGCCACGGCGCCTCGCCGCTACCCATGGACATGGCCGGCGCGGCGTGCGCTGCCGCATCCATGCCCGCGTGGGCGCCGGCAGCCGCACCCGCCGGCCGCACCGTCATCATGCCGTGCTTGAGATGGTGCGCCACCAGCCACCAGTTCATCGGGTAGGCGAAGATGAAGCCGACGAGCAGCCCCATGGACATCACGAACCAGAAGCGCGGGCTCGCGGGATCGGCCGCGAACGGGATGCGAGACTTCAGCGCCATCACCGTCGGCACCATTCCGGCCATGAGCAGATTCATCGACAGCAATTCCGCGACGAACGTGCTTCTCAGCGCGCGCAGGTATGAGCCGCCGGCCATGTCGCGCATGAACAGCGCCTGGAAAATCGTCCAGCCGAAAGCGAAACCCAGAATGTATTCGACGACCACCTCGACCAAGCCGGCAAGGCCGAAGACGCTCGAGAGCACCGCGCCGGCGAGGATGCCGACGCCGTCGCCGGCGACGCAATGCATGGTCGATCCCAGCGTCTGCCGCCAGCGCGCGGCGACGTAGCGCTCGTGCAGCCCGGGCAGCGGCTCGCGGCAGCCGAGCACGTAGAGGAACGCACCGATCACGCCGGTATACGCCGTCAGCAGCACGAACCCCCATTTGAGCACGGGGGACTCCGGCGTGGTGCGGATGTCTATCGCCACGAACAGGAGCGCCGCCGCGGTCAGCACGAACCACAGCAGCATCACGCCGTCCAACATCGAGACCTCCCTGGCATTGCGACGCGCGGTTGCTGCGAACGATGACGACTGCGCTCGAGTAGCCGCTGCCATACCCGCCGTTTGTCACGCGGCGGTGACCGAACCGACCATCCGGCCACAACATTTTGCCTGAATCGCAGCGGAAACTCGCGTGCAAATCGCTCCGGGGGCGGGGGATATGGGCGCGATCGCCGGACGTCGTTGGGCGTGGACGTTCGCCTTCGCCGTGCTTTGCCTGGGCTTGGCTGCGCGTTGCGGGTCGCCCGCCTGGGCGCAGGCTCACCGGTCGGAACCGGCCCCCGCGTCCCCGCCCACCACCACCTTGACCGGTGATTGGGGTGGACTGCGGTCCTATCTCGACAACAACGGCATCACCTTCACGTTCAACTATACCAACGACTTTCTGGCCAACGTCCGCGGCGGGATCGGACCCGGTGCAGTCGCGATCGGAGTCTTTCAACCGCAGCTTGATCTCGATCTGCAAAAGCTCCTGGGATGGGAGGGCGGCAAATTTCACACTCACGGCCTTATCACCCACGGACCCCTTTTCAGTCCGACCTACCTCAATAATATTCTCGCGGTTTCGAACCTCGAAGCCGGACCGGTCGCGCGGCTCTATTCGTTTTGGTACGAGCAGAACGCCTTCAATGACCGCTTGTCCGTTCGCGCCGGCCTCATGTCGGCGGATAGCCAGTTTCTCCAGAGCCGGACGGCCCTGAACTTCATCAACAACGCCATCAGTTGGCCGACGTTTCTCGCCGCCAATCTTCCAGCCTCAGGACCGGACTATCCGTTGCCCGCCCCCGGCGTTCGCGTGCGCATCAAGCCCGCCGAGGAGTGGGCATTTCAGGCGGCCGTGTTCAGCGGCGATCCCAGCGGAGGAAACGGCTCCAACCAGCCGGCGGCGCTTCCGACCGGCACCGTTGCGAGCTTTCGCGGCGGCGCCTTCTTCATCGCGGAGGCGAGCTATTTGCCCAACCAGGGCAAGGACGCCAGAGGCCTTCCCGGCGCGTACCGGATCGGAGCCTGGTACCACACCAGCTCGCGCTTCGGCGACCAGCGTTTCGACAATAACGGCCTCTCGCTCGCGGACCCGCAGTCGACCGGCATTCCGCTCAATCACACCGGCGATTCCGGCGTCTACGGCGTCATCGACCAGATGCTCTACCGCGTCCCCGGCAGCGACGACCAAGGCCTGTCGGGATTCGTGCGCGCCGGCGGCGTTCCGCAAGACCGCAATCTCATCAATTTCTATGCCGACGGCGGCCTCGTTTACAAAGGCCTCATATCCCTGCGCCCGAACGACAAGGTCGGCATTGCCGCCGCCTACGCCCGCGTCGGCGACAATGCGCGCGGGCTCGACGCCGACACCGGATTCTTCGGAAACTTCTTCTTCCCGGTGCGCAGCGGGGAAACCATGATCGAGATGATGTACCAGGCGCAGATGGCGCCGTGGTGGACGCTGCAGCCGGAGGTGCAATACATCATCCGTCCGGGCGCCGGCGTTCTCAATAGCGATGGAAGCCTGCGGCCGAACGCATGGGTGATCGTAGTCCGTTCGGCGCTGAGTTTCTGAAATCGGCAAAATCGAGTTTGTTTTTGTCGGCAGCTGGGTCAAGATCGCGCAATTCGTGAGATGGCTCGAGCCATGGGCACTTCTCGACGCGCGCTCATCTGCGCCCTCGCCGTCGCGGCGCTGTGGCCGACAACAGCGCGGGCGCAAGCCTTTCCGAACCGGCCGATCCGGCTGATCGTGCCGTTCGCCGCGGGCGGCGCGGCGGATTTGTTCGGCCGCGCCTTGGCCAACGCGCTGAGCGCCGAGCTCGGCCAGCAGGTCGTGGTCGAAGTCCGCGCCGGCGCCGGCGGGCTCACGGGCGTCGACGCGCTCGCGAAAAGCGCACCCGACGGCTACACCATCTGTCTCGCCGGCGCGGCGGCGTTGTCGGCCATTCCGTTCATGGTGAGCAAGATGCCGTTCGACTGGCGCAAGGATCTTGCGCTGCTCACGCTCGCGGTGCGGGTGCCGGAGGTCTTGATCGTCCACCCCGCGCTCGGCGTCGACACGCTCGACGATTTCATCGCCTATGCCCGCGCCCATCCGGGCAAGATCAATTTCGGCTCGGCCGGAGCGGGCTCGATCACCCATCTCGCGGTCGAATTGCTCAAGCGCGAGACCGGCATCAATCTCGTGCACGTTCCCTATCGCGGCGTCGGTCCCGCGGTGGGCGACATGCTCGGCGGGCACATCCAGCTGATCGTGGCCGACGTTCCGTTCCTACTGCCGCACGTCAGGTCCGGCGCGATCAAGGCGCTGGCGGTGACGTCGTCGGCGCGCGTCCCGGCATTGCCCGACGTTCCGGCGACCGCCGAGCTCGGCTATGCAGCCGTCAATTCCGACAACTGGTACGGGCTGGTGGCGCCCGCGCGCACGCCGGCGGACGTCCTCGACACGCTGCGCAGGGCGAGCATCGCGGCGCTGACATCCGCCGAACTGAAGCAGCAGTTCGAGAGTCAAAATGCCGCGCCTTCGCCGACGACGCCCGACGAGTTCGCCGCCTTCGTGCAGGCGGAACAGGCCAAATGGGGGCCGGTCGTGCTCGCGACCGGCGTGAAGCTCGAGTGAGATGCGCGCTTCTGCCGGCTTGCCCGATCCCGATGTTAGGCACGACGGCGCTAGAATTGCTCTTCCGATAGCGCCATGACGCCCGCGCCTGCGTGCATCGTCGTGTCGGATAATGCGGCGGCCTGGCACAGGAAATGGTCGGCAAAGAAGCGTGCGGTCGCGATCTTGGCGCGATAGAACGACGGGTCGTTTTCTCCGGCGGCAAGTTTGTTGTGGGCGATGAGCGCGGCGCGCGCCATTTGCCATCCGCCGGACACGATCCCCATGAGGTGAAGAAACGGGGTCGCCCCGCAGAGCACGGCGTTGATGTCATCCCGGCCGGCCGTGCGGATCCAGTCGACCGCCGCCGACAACGCCGCAACGCCATCGCGCAGCCGGGTCTTTATGACTGCGAGGTCGTCACCCGAGGCCTGCTCCAGGCCGTCTGCGACGCCCTCGATGTCGGCGATCAGGGTTCGCGCGGCGCGCCCGTCGTCGCGCAGAATCTTGCGGCCGACGAGATCGATCGCCTGGATGCCGGTGGTGCCTTCGTAGATCGTGGTGATGCGGGCATCGCGCAGGTGCTGGGCGGCGCCGGTCTCCTCGACATATCCCATGCCGCCGTGAACCTGCAGGCCGATGGACGCGATGTCGATGGCCGATTCCGTGCTCCAGCCCTTGACCACGGGGATCAGCAGATCCGCCAGCGCCTGCGCGTGCGCGCGCGCATCCGCATCGGGATGCCGGCGCGCCGTGTCGAGCATGGCCGCCACCACGTAGGCGAGCGCGCGCATCGCCTCGATGCGCGACTTCATCGACATCAACATGCGCCGGACATCGGGATGACGGATGATCGGAACGACGTGGCCGTCGTTGGCTGCGTCCTTTCCTTGCAGGCGCTGCTTGGCCCAGTCGAGCGCGCGCTGATAGGCGCGCTCCGCAACCGCCACACCCTGCATTCCCACGGCGAAGCGCGCCTCGTTCATCATGATGAACATGGATTCGAGGCCGCGGTTTTCCTCCCCGAGCAGATAGCCGATGGCCCCGCCCTTGTCGCCGAACGCGAGCGTGGCCGTGGGGCTCGCGTGGATGCCGAGCTTGTGCTCGATGGAAACGCAGCTCACGTCGTTGCGCTCGCCCAGGCTGCCGTCGTCGTTCACGAGAAATTTCGGCACCAAGAACAGCGATATGCCCTTCACGCCCTCCGGCGCATTCGGCGCGCGCGCGAGCACCAAATGGATGATGTTGTCGGCGAGATCGTGGTCGCCGAAGCTGATAAAGATCTTCTGCCCGCGAATGCGATAGTGATCGCCTTCGGGGACCGCGCTGGCGCGCAGCAATGCCAAATCCGACCCCGCCTGCGGCTCGGTCAGGTTCATGGTGCCGGTCCATTCCCCGGTGACCAGCCGCGGCAGATACTTTTGCTTTTGCGCCTCGGTCCCACGCAGAAGAATCGCTTCGATCGCCCCCTGGGTCAGCAGCGACACCAGGGAGAAACCCAAATTGGCGCCGTTCCACATCTCCATGACGGCGGCGTCGACGAGCTTGGGCAGGCCCTGGCCGCCGTATTCCGCGCCGAAGCGCAAACCGTTCCACCCGGCTTCGACGAATTGCCGATAGGCGGCGTGGAAGCCCTCGGGCATGGCCACGTGTCCGTCGTGCCATCTCGGCCCTTCGACGTCGCCCAGGCGATCGAGCGGCGCCCAGACGCCGCCCGCGAATTTCGCCGCCTCCTCGAGCACGGAATTGACGAGATCGGGCGTTGCGTCTTCGCAGCCCGCCAGCGCGGTGACGGCCTTGAGATCGGCGAGTTCCTCGATTGCAAACTGCATGTCCCTGACGGGAGCGCTATACGTGCCCATTGCCTGCTCCTCGCGTGCGCTGATGGACGTCTTGTTGCTCGTCCAGGAAGCGGTGAACGACCGGCGCGACGTCTTGCGCCTTCGACACCAGAAACATGTGGCCGTCGTCGACCACGTGCAGCTCGGCGCGCCGAATGAGCGCAGACAGGATCCTGGCGTTGATGAGCGGCACGATCGGATCGTCCGAGCCGTGCATGACCAGCGTGGGCTGCGGCAGCAGCGGCAGCCAGGGAAGGCTGGTCCATCCGGCGGCCGCGATCAGTTGATAGAGGTAGCCGCGGTTGCTCGGCGCCCACAGGGCTTGGGCGTGCCGGCGCAGCAAGTCCGGATCGGATCGAAACGCGCCACCATAGATCTCTCCGCCGAAGGCTTGCAGAAAGTCCGGATCGACGTATCGCCGCGGGCTCACCAGCTTGGCGAGAACGCTCGGTCTGCCGGGAACCATCAGCGCGCCGGGAGAGGTCGACGCCAACACCAGCTTGCGACAATGCGTCGGGAACTGAAACGCGAAGGTCTGCGCGAGCGCACCGCCCCACGACACCCCGAGCGCATCGACCGCGCCGTTGTATCCGAGCTCGCCGAGAAGCTTGTGCGCGAGGCGGGCAAGGCCGGGAAAACGATAAGGCAGCAACGCGGCCGGCGAGCCGCCCGAGCCGGGAACGTCGAATGCAACGACCTCGCGCTCCGGCAACGCCGACACGAACGGCTCGATCAATTCCAGGCTGGCGCCGATCCCGTTGAAGACGATGAGCGGCGGCAGACGCGGCGTTCCGGCACGAACGCCGATGCGCAGCCGCTGGCCCTCTATGGTGAGACTTCGAATATCCATCGCGAGACTCACGTCCCTGGCCTGCTGCGGGCTTTCGCTCAGCCGGCGCTCACATAGGTCCCGGGCGCATCGGCACCGTGGGGGTAGCGGTCGTTCCCCAGCCGCGCCGGCGCCGCCCGCATCTCGCCCGACCGCGCCGCCAGCCAAGCACGCCAATGCTCCCACCACGATCCGGCGACGGGCTTTGCCTGCGAGAGCCAGTCATCGGCGCGCGGAACGAGCGTGGGATTGACGAAGTATTTGCCCTTTGCGCCGCCGACCGGATTGATCAGCGTCTGGATATGGCCGCCTGAGCTGAGCACAAATTCGTTCGTGCCGCCGAGAGCGCGCGCCATCCGATAGCCGTCGCGCCAAGGGGTTATGTGGTCGGTGAGGCCGGCGACGATGAATTTGTCGCACGCGATTTGCGACACATCGACTGGAACGCCGAGCATCTTGAATTGACCAGGATTGAGCAGCCAATCGTTGGCAAAGATATCGATGAGGGTGCTGTGAAATTTCGCCGGCAGGCGGGTGGTGTCGTTGTTCCAATAAAGGATGTCGAAGGCAGGCGGCGGGTTGCCCATCAGATAGTTGTTGGTCCAGTAGCTCCAAATCAGGTCGTTCGGCCGCATCCACGCAAACACGCGGCTCATCTCGTCTCCCTCCAGCACCCCTCGGCGCATCGTCTCCAATTTGGCCGCAGCAATCACCTCCGGGGTGGAAAACAACCCAAGTTGCGTGTCCGGATTGCCGCCGAGCACTGCCACCATCAGCGTCATCGCGTGGATCAGCGGCTCGCGCCGCGCCGCGAGCACGGCCGCCAGGATGGTCGCGGTCATCGCGCCGGAGCAGGCGGCGTGCACGATGACGTCGGGCGAGCTCGTGATGTCCGTGATGGTCTCGATGGCCTCGCGGATGGCCGCGACGTAGGTCTGCATGTCCCAATCGCGCTCCGCGGCGGTCGGATTGCGCCAGCTGATGGCGAACACCTGGAATTGGTTTTGCGTAAGGTATTCGACGATGCTGCGGCCCGGAGACAGGTCGAAAAAGTAGAACTTGTTGATTTGCGGAGGGACGATCAGGTGCGGCCGCGCGTGAACCGCATCGGTCGCGGGGGAATATTGGATCAGCTCGAGCACGGGGGTCGTCAGCACCACGGCGCCTTTTGAAAGCGCCAGATTTTCTCCCAGCTTGAACGCGCCCTTGTCGACCTGGGACGGCATCGCTCCGTTCGTCGCCATGTCCGCGAGCATGTTTTTCAAGCCGGCCAGCAGGTTGGCGCCGCCGCTGGCGAGCGTGCTGCGTAGCGCCGCTGGATTGCCGAAGAGCGTATTCGTCGGCGCGAGGGCATCCGTCAGCAGCGACGCCGCGAATCGAACGCGCTGCTTGGTGCGCTGGTCGAGCGCCGATTGATCCACGAATTGCGTTACTGAATTCGCCCAGGCGAGATAGCTCTGAAGACAGATGCGGTAGAGCGGATTGTCCTGCCAGGCCGCATCGGCGAATCGTCTGTCGCCTGGGGCTGCCGCAAGCTTGGAGCTGCCCGACAGAATCGCGATGAGCTCGCGCAGCAATGCGGCTTCCTGCTCGAGCACCATAGCCGGATGCCGGACCGCCTGGTGCGCGAGTTCTCGGAATGCGGCCGTGATGTCCTGCGGCCGGAATCCAATGAAGGGATTGGGGCCGAGCATGCCTTCGGTGGCGTTCTCGATGAGCCGTTGCGATGCATCGGACTCGACCGCCGGGCGCTCCATGGCGCTCATCGGTTACCTCCCGTTCACGTTTCCCCGTTCGACCAGCACGAGCGCCACGGCGAGCATGGCCGGCTTTTCTTCAGCCTCGATCTCGATCTTGTTCTCCGTCCGCAACAGCAGGTGTTCGGCGCCCCTTTCTTCCACCGACAGCAAACCGATTCGATTGCGCACCCGCGCGCCGGCCTTGACCGGCGTGATGAAGCGCACACGCTCGAGGCCGTAGTTGAACGCCTGCTTGATACCCGCGGGCCGGATGAAGACATCGAGCGCGGTCGGGGCCAGCAGCGACAAGGTGAGAAAGCCGTGCGCGATAGGACCGCCATAGGGACTTTCGCGGCGCGAGCGTTCGACGTCGACGTGAAGCCACTGGTGGTCGCCCGTGCACGCCGCGAATTGGTCGATGCGTCCCTGGTCGATCGTGATCCATTCGGAAACGCCGAGTTCGCGCCCCACGAACGATCCGCTGTCCGCGAGATTGAACGTTGGATGTGCCAAGGCCGACATCTCACGCGTACTGGGTTGGCCTTTCGACCGGCGAGGCACGCGTCGCGCCGCCGACCTCGCTTGCGCTCGGCGCCGCCGCATAGTCGCGGAATTGCTCGCGCAGCACCTTCTTGTCGAGCTTGCCGACGCTGGTCCTGGGCAGCGCCGGCACGAACACGATCTGATCCGGCACCGCGTAACGCGAGATCACGCCCTTGCGCGCGTAATCTTGCAGGCCCGCCTTGA
>WNFP01005469.1_pt1 | contig 10237 bp, 9 predicted proteins | sample 5400201 | NCBI WGS metagenome assembly WNFP01 (sample SAMN13153355, study PRJNA577476) | soil metagenome | isolation source: 115 cm saprolite under Madrone tree | place: USA:California | collected 2016-06-14
CTGGCAGCCGCTTGACCCCAAGTATATCGGCGCCCTTACCTTGCGTGGCAGCTACACCGAAGCGTTCCATGCGCCAACACTATTCGAGATTTCGCCTGCGGGCGAACAGAACTTCCCACCGGTGGCACGAGGAGCCGATCCATTTTCAAGATTGACCGAGGGACAGATCGAGGAACGGCTTACTGGAAATCCCCTGCTACAACCGGAAGTCGCCTATGAATGGTCTTACGGCATTGTTTACAGCCCGAAATGGCTCAAGGGGCTTACCCTCAGCGCTGATTGGTGGCATATTGATCTGCGATCGCTCATCTCGTCTCTTGGGGCGGGATTCATTATCGACGCCGATCTTCCCGGCTTGGTATTTCGGACGCCTCCACCACCTGGGACCCCGCCTCTCAAGAATGGTCAACCAGACCGGGGCGCAGTTACGCTGGTCATCGATCCAAACGAAAACCTTTCTGGCGCGATCTTCGAAGGTCTCGACTACGAGGTAATCTATATTCTGGATTCTGGGATATTCGGTCACGGCGATTTTGGCCGGCTGACTTTCACGGTCAATGGCACCTGGCTCTCCCGGGCTGAGCTCCAGGTTCGCTCCGACATTAAACCATTCGGGATCGCGGGGGAGTTTGCGCCACCCGGATTTACCCTGACCAGTTCGCTGCCATGGAATCGAGCTAACTTTAGTTTGTACTACGACGGCCCGGCTGACACGTGGATGCAGGGTGTGGATGTTGGCGCCGTGATCCACTGGGTTGGCCAATACAATGATGACAATGTCAGTTTGACAGGATCGCCGAAGCTCAATATGCCTAGAACTGGCGGCCCGGGAGATAATGCTGCTTCTTTTCCTCAGCGCGCGCGCAAGGTGGCCGCGTGGACTACGCTCGACTTGATCGCATCGTACACGTTCAACCTGCCGCCAGCCGCGTCGGCCCCGGTGCCTGGCCTTGCCAAGGATGGCGGTAAGAACGTAAAGATGAAGGACGGCAAGGAGAAAAACGTTCTGCCGGTTTCCGCGGCCGAGTACAATCCCTGTGGATGGCGCGCCTGGTTGAATAACACGACGCTCACGCTTGGGTTGCAGAACGTGTTAGACGCAGATCCGCCGTTTGTGGCCGGGGGTTTCGAGAACGGCTACGATGAATCGCTTGACACGATCAAAGGTCGGTTCTGGTACGTCCAGCTAAAGAAGAGATTCTAAGAAACCGACCGCAGTCACTCGGGCTGATCGCGATCATCTCTGCCGTTTAAACTCCGACTTCCGTGGCAACGCCCGAGTCAGGCTTCGCGCCGCTATGTGAAGAGCAACAAAGACCAGGTCGAACTCAGTGCGCCCGATTAGCGCGACGTCGCAGCTCAAAATATCCGTAGGCTCGACCAAGCCGCACCGGCGATAAAGCAATCTGCTCGCAAGGGTCGCCCATAGAATGACCGCATCCGTCTCTCGAGTCCGGCACCATGATAGCGCTTTGTTCAACAAATTTTTGCCGAGTCCCTGGTTCCGCATTTCGGGAACAACATAAAAATTGGTCAGGTACGCATGAAGCTCGAGCTCGTTAACAGGGTTGGGAATTTTCTCAATCAGCTGCACGCAAACATGGCCGAGCAACCGTTTGCCATCCTCTGCGACCCAGCAGCGCCACCGGGAAGAGCCAGAGCGAAAACGCTTCCTCATCCATGATGTGCATCTGCGCATGAACCGCGATTTCGTTTCCGTCACCGATTCGGTTTCGGCGCGAAATCGATAACGCATCTCAGCGAGGGCACTGCAATCTCTCGATCTTGCCAAGCGGATCCGGATCCGAGCCATCGGTCGATGGTACGTGATTGAGTGATTGGTCGCTACTTGTAAACGTGATCTGCCCTGACCCTGACCTTCTGATCGTCGACTTGCCGTTCAGTTGACTCTTTGTCAGGATCACAGGATGAAGCATCTTCTCGTGGCTTGTCTCTTTCCGATGACGTTAACAGCTCAAACAATGCAGCACCTCACCGAACAATTGGGCAAGACCGTCCTGTATAGCGATGTTGCTCTATCTCCTGACGGCGCATACGTCGCATGGGTGCAGTCAACCACCGCAGCGACATCGACGCAAACTTACATCAGTGGAACATTAGGAAACACACGCGCAGTGATGGTTAAGATTCCGACAACTGTCGAGAGGACCGACTTCGATCCCGCCTGGTCTCCCGATTCCAAAACGCTCGCAGTGTTCTCAAGCGGGGTGAGAACGAGCAGCGCCAACTCTGGATCGTCAATGCTGATGGCTCCAATCCGAAGAAAATCACACACCTAAACGGATACGCGGCACGTCCGCGTTGGTCGCACGATGGAAAGCGGATTGCTTTTCTCTACATTCAAGGCGCGGGTGGTGGCGGGCCGTTAATGGCGGCGCCCGCAACAACCGGCGTGGTCGATACCGCCATTCATAATCAGCGCATCGCCGTGCTCAATGTTGACACCGGCCAGTTACGCCAGGCGTCGCCAGAGAATCTCCACATCTACGATTACGATTGGTCGCCCGACGACAAGATGTTCGTCGCGACAGCGGCGCCAGGGCCAGGCGACAACAATTGGTGGATCGCGCAGATTTACACGATCGACATCGCGAACGGTAATGCCACATCCATCTACAAACCCTCGCTTCAAGTCGCGGTTCCACGTTGGTCACCAGATGGAAAGTCGATCGCGTTCATTGAAGGTTTGATGAGCGATGAAGGATTTCACGGCGGCGACCTTTTCACGATGACGGGTGACGGTCGCGACGTAGTGAATCGCACGGCCGACCAAAAAACGTCGGTCAATTCATTCTTCTGGCACGCGCCTGATCAGATTCTGCTGATCGAGTATGTAGGTGGCGGCAGCGCGATTTCCGAGTTGAGCGTGAGGAACAATTCTGCGCGGACGATTTGGAAAGGCCCGGAAGGCATTCACGCATTTGGAAATTTTCCGAACTTTGCCTTGTCCAAGGACGGCAAGTTCGCGGCGACTGTTCGCAGCAGCTACAACTCGCCACCGGAAGTTTTCGTCGGCCCGCTCGGCGAATCGCAGCAACTCACGAACGAGAATGCGACCTTAAAAGCAAACTGGGGCAAAGCGGAAAGCATCGAGTGGACGAACGCAGGATTTAATATTCAGGGCTGGCTAGTGCCACCGGCTAACGTCGAGTCCGGCAAAAAATATCCAATGATTGTGCTTATCCATGGCGGACCGTCGAGCGTGACGACGTCGGAGTGGCCCGCGTCATTCGGAATGTCTCGCGCTGTCATCGCCGCTTTGTCTGTGCGCGGTTATTACGTTCTTCTTCCCAACCCACGCGGCAGTTACGGTCAGGGAGAAGAGTTCACCCGCGCGAACGTGAAAGATTTCGGCGGCGGCGATCTGCGCGACACGCTGGCCGGAGTCGATGCCGCAATAAAGAAATATCCAATCGATTCTGCGCGTCTCGGTGTGACCGGCTGGAGCTACGGCGGGTTCATGACCATGTGGACTGTCACGCAGACGAATCGTTTCGGCGCGGCAGTCGCCGGTGCCGGCATTGCCAATTGGCAAAGTTACTATGGCCAAAACTTGATCGATCAATGGATGATCCCGTTCTTCGGCGCATCAGTTTATGATGATCCGGCCGTTTACGAGAAAAGTTTTCCCATTCGCTTTATCAAGAACGTGAAGACCCCCACCCTCGTCATCGTCGGGGAGCGCGACGCAGAATGTCCTGCGTCGCAGTCGTACGAGTTCTGGCACGCGTTGAAGACGCTCGCCGTGCCGACAAAGCTGATCATTTATCCGGGCGAAGGCCATCTCTTTATCGAGCCGAAGAACCAAGCCAACCGAATGGATCAGACCGTTGCATGGTTCGACAATTATTTGCGATAGAATTCTTTCCCCTTCTCCCTGCCTGTTCCTCTTCCATTTCGCGCTGTAGTTTTCTTGCTTTCCCGAACCATTTCCGTTTATCTGGTTCGTAACACCATCATGAGAAGAACATGGAAAGTCAGCGTGCTGTGCTTAGCTGCTGTCTCAATCGTTACAGTGTGGGCCCAGAGCGATAACAGCGTCACGGCTGCTCAAGTCAACGGCACATGGAAGACGAAAGGCGGTGAATTCAAAATCTGGGCGCTGGGCCAGCAGCGCCTCCAGGTCGAATTTTCGGGCGTTTACGAATATAAAACGCCGCAGGGCCCAACGGCCAATACGGGCGAAGGCAGCGGCATCGCGACGATCGAGGGCGATACCGTGATCTTCAAACCCGAAGGCGCAGAAGAGGAATGCCGCATCACGCTAAAATTCACTCGCGACAAACTTGTAGTCACCCAAACCGGCATTTGCGGATTCGGCCACAACGTGAGCGCTGAAGGCACTTACAAGAAAGTTTCTGGAAAGAAACCAGAGTTCGAGTCGAACTGAGGCCTGCATTGGAGTTGAAACTCCGCCGTTTCCCACACTCCGTCGCCGCTGCCCGCGCGGCTTTGCCTTCTATGTCGCTCATCCCATTCGCTCCATTCCTGCTTTCCTTAGAGATTCTGAATTCGATGTTCGGCGTTCGAAGTTGAGCGTTCGGCGTTTGATTCTACGATTGCTGTATGCCGAAGCATCTTGTCATTAGCACCAGCGGCAGTCCCGACAGCAACAGCCGCCGCATGGGACGTGTTGCGTTCGCGCATCTGCAAAAAAAGAAGGTTGATTGCGATTGGATCGACATCCGCGAAATGGACCTGCCACTCTGCGACGCGCACAAATGTTATGACATGCCAGGTTCTAAAAAATTGAGCGCAACGATTGAACGCGCAGACGGCATTCTAGTTGCAGCCCCGGTTTATAATTACGATGTCGCTGCTGCGACCAAGAACATGATCGAGCTCACCGGGAGCGCATGGGAAGACAAGGTTGTCGGCTTCGTTTGCGCTGCCGGAGGCCACGCGAGTTACATGTCGGTCATGGCCTATGCCAACAGTCTGATGCTCGACTTTCGTTGCGTCATTATTCCGCGGTTCGCTTTTGCCACAGGCGACGCTTTTGACGGCGAGCGCATCACCGATAAAAAAATCACACAGCGAATCGAGCAAGTCGCTGACGACCTCGTCCGCTTCACCAAAGCGCTTCGGAACTAAACCTGCTCGTTACTCGACACTGTTTCTTATTTGCCGATGAGAATAAATATGCCGGAGGCCAGCGCCACGACGTACAGTAGGAAGATGGCCGGTCCAAGTTGCAAGCCGAACCCTAACAGACCGTCGATGATCAGGTAAACCGCGAGCAAAAGCATGCCGATATTTTTGGTGATTTTCATAACGACGATCTTGTAGTTTGCTTCGCCAGGTGACAATCGTTGAATCTTACGCGATGAAACACCTCATCCTCTCCCACTAAATCGATGAACAAAGTTTCCCTCCTGATTACAGCGGCTGTAATCGCGGTGGTTTTGCTTTCACCACTCGTTGCTCAAGCCGGTCCGCGATCTCATCCGCTTGATGAGGATGCTGCCTTGGACCTACTCGTTCGCACCCTTAAGCACGATCGTGTTTATGCACATCGAATCTCACTGGATTGCATCAGCTACATCACGGAAGAAACGACCGGCACGTACTTTCAGTTTGTTCTCCGCGAAAATCACAACGCCAAATGCGGCGGCGATCCCGAGACAAGTCCGGTGGTCGACCGCTACCGGGTTTACCGGCGATCTGATAAAATCGAACAGTGGGAAGCGATTAACGACACCTGGCACCGTTACAACCCGGCGAAAATAAGGCAGCGTCGCGAATCCGCAGCGGGATGAAGAAAACCGTTTAGGAATTCAGGAGAGATTTTTCGACCGAATGAACGGAATTATCAGAATTGGAGTGCCAGAGTTTTTCTGAGAGCATTCTGTCGATTCTGTTAATTCTGTGATGCTTACCATCGAAGCCCGGGAAGAAGTCTGGCCACTAAAGCAAACGTTCCGCATTTCGCGCGGCAGCCGAACTGAAGCGCAAGTTGTTGTGGTGACGGTGAGCGATGGCGTACACACCGGACGCGGCGAATGTGTGCCGATCGCGCGGTATGGCCAGAGCACCGAGTCTGTGCTGGCGCAGCTCGAATTAGCGAAAGCCGAAGAGAATTTAGGTCGACAAACGCTGCAACAGTTACTGCCGGCAGGCGCGGCACGGAATGCGTTGGATTGTGCGCTGTGGGATTTGGAAGCGAAAATCGCCGGTAAACGGGTCTGGGAACTCGCCAATATCCCGATGGCACACTGTAGCCGTCGCCCTGCTTGTCACGCCGAAGCTTCGCGAAGGCGGGTGCGCGACGCGCACGCTTCGCACAGCGAAGCGGCTACAACAAATGCGGGCGATGCCGATCAAGTCGAGACATCGTTTACCATTAGTCTCGATACGCCCGAGGAAATGGCCACCGCAGCGAAAGCGAGCTTGGCTTCTCCGATTTTCAAACTCAAACTTGGCGGCGATTCTTCGGATATTGCGCGCGTGAAAGCCGTGAGCGCAGCCGCGCCCGCGTCGCGTTTGTTCATCGACGCGAACGAATCGTGGTCAGTTGAGCATTACGAAGAAACTGTTCCGGCGCTGAAGAAATTAGGGGTCGAATTGATCGAGCAGCCGTTTCCAGCAGATGCCGACGAAGTCCTCGGGAGCTTTGATCACCCGGTCCCAGTCTGTGCTGATGAAAGTTGCCACACGAACGCCGATCTTCCGCGCCTGAAAAACCTCTACGAAGTAATCAACGTAAAACTCGACAAAACCGGAGGACTAACGGAAGCGCTCTGGTTGTGCGAGAGAGCGCGCCAAAGCGGCTTCAAACTATTGATCGGCTGCATGGTTTGCACGTCGTTAGGGATCGCTCCCGCTCGCCTGCTGGCGAGTGCTGCTGATTACGTGGACCTCGACGGCCCGCTTCTGCTCACGCGCGATCGCGAGGACGGAATTCCGTACAACAAAGGCAGAATCGGCATGCCTTCGCGAGTACTCTGGGGTTAAATGAGATTACTCGTAGCGAAGCACAATCATCGGATCGAGTTTCGTCGCACCGCGGGCAGATAGATAGCACGCTGTCTCCGTGCGGCATAAACCGGAACGCTCCAGCGCAGCGACGCGAAGTTAAATACGCACGCTCAACTCCTCGAGGTCACGCTCGGTTTGATCGCGTCGCAGGAACCTTGCAATCAGGGAACGAAGATAGCCCATGATCATTGCCGATTGCTGGTTATTCGCTCTGCATCGCAATGATTGGATCTACCCGAGAAGCACGCCAGGCCGGGACCAAACAAGCACAAATTGATACGAAGGCGAGAATTACGACAGCGGCGGAATAGCTGAGCGGATCGAGCGGGCTTATTTCAAATAACAGCGCGGAAAGCGAGCGCGTGAGAACAAAAGCGCCGGCCGTTCCGATGGCCAATCCGATCACAGTCAAACGCAAACCGCCGCGCAACACCTCCGAAATTACCCGGCCGCGTGTTGCACCCAGCGCAACGCGAACTCCAAATTCGCGGGTTCGCTGCGCCGTGACATAAGAGATCACTCCGTAAACTCCAACGGCGGCGAGAACGAGATCGACCACGGCGAAGATCGCCAAAAGCAATAATGTGTAACGCCTCGGCGCCACTGACTGCGCTTCCAGTTCCTCGACGCTTTGAATTTCTTGCACCGGCTGATCGGGACGGAGCGCATGAATGGTGTTGCGCAGGGTTTCGGCGAGGCCGATCGAAGTTCCTTGCGTGCGGACGAGTAGGTTCATCGCCGACATGTCGTGGCTGGTCTCATCCTGCAAGTACGGCATGTAAACAGCGGGCGCGCTTCGCGAATCGAGCGGCCCATGCTTCATGGTGCCGACAACGCCGATTATTTCCCGCAGACGAGGTGTGTCGCCACTGGTTCGCCTGCCTGCGCCCGTGTAATTAACACCAAGGCGCTTGCCGATCGGATTCTGGTCCGGCCAGAACTGTCGTGCCGCTTCCGCGTTGATGATGGCGACAGGCGGCGAATCGCCCTCATCATGTTCGGTGAATAATCTTCCGCTGATTAACTGCGCACCAGTGGTGTGAAAAAAATCAGCACTGACCCACGATCCCTCGACTGTCGGCAGATGAGCGGTTTCGTTCGGTCGGTCTTCGAACATGACCGTTGCGATTGCTGCATCTCGACCTGGTTTCCAGTCGGAAATGGCGGCGGAACTAACGCCGGGAAGAGCGGAGGTGTCGGCTAACAGACTTCGCCAAAATGGCAGCGCCTTCTTATTGTAAACGCGAAGCCCGTCGGGATCGTTCGGAGGTGAGTCGCTCCGAAGATAGACGCGTACGAGTGAGTGAGGCTGGAAGCCGGGGTCGACATGCATGACACGCCAGAAGCTATGCACAAGCAGCCCGACACTGATCGTTAGCACGACCGAACAGGCAATTTCCGCCACAACTAGAGTAGGTAGCGATAAACGACGTCGCTCGCCGGTATCGACGCCGCGACACCGCAACGCAGGAGATAACTGCAATCGGGAGAAATTCAGCGCAGGTAACCACCCGAACAACAATGTCGTGATGCTTGTAATGGCGATCGTTGCCGCTAGGGCCGGCAGATTCAGGTGAACGGAATCCAATCTCGGTAAGGACAACGTCGATACTTGTGCCAGCAAACGCAGAACGATCCAGGCAAGCAGCAGTCCGGCCGCGCAGCCGGCAGCGCTTAGAACAGTTGCTTCCGTAATAAGCTGCCGCGCGATCCTAGGCAAATCGGCGCCGAGACTAAGGCGTAGCGCCATCTCGGGCCTGCGTTTCACCGCGCGAGCTAACAGCAGCGCCGCCACGTTGATGCTGGCGACAATCAATATCAGCGCGGCCGCCGCCAATGTTGCGATCAATGGCACGCGGAGATTGCCAACCAAATCTTCTTTGAGTGGAACCAACTGAACACGAACGTCGCGCGGCTCTTCGGGTGCGCGGCGCAAAATCGCAGTGAGATCCTGTTCGGCCATCGCAGGAGTCACGCCGGGACGCAGTTGCCCAACGACGCGCAAAAATTTGTTGCTGCGCCACTGCATGAACGGATAACTGGGCCGAGTCGTAAGCTTCGGCCACACATCGGTGTCGGGAAATAAATCTGACATCGGCGGCAAAACGCCGACGATCGCGACGCTTTCATCTTGCAGCCGGATTATTCGACCAATCACATGCGGATCGCCGCCAAGCTGGCTCTTCCAAAATCGGTACGACACCACCATCGTGTCGTTTTTGAAGTAGGTGTATTCGCGCGGCTCGTAGAGTCGACCGAGATATGGTCGGATTCCGAGCGTCGCAAAAAAGTCCTCCGAAGCGCCAGTGCAAGTCACCAGCTTTGGTTCGCCGTCTCCGGTCCAGGTAAACGTAAAACGCGGCAGATATTCGGCGATATGAGAAAAGGATTTATTTTGTTCGCGATAATCGAGGTAATCCGGACCCGAGGCGTTCACTGGCGTTTGGCCGGTCGAATCGGAACGAGCGTAAATCGCGTAGAGTCGCTCGGAGTTTGCGTACGGCAGCGGCCGGAACAAAATATCTTCGACAACACTGAGCATCAGCGTGCTCATTCCAATGCCGATCGCCAGTGTTACAATAGCGACCGCCGCAAACACCGGCTGCTTTGCAAGCGTACGCACACTGAAACGTAGGTCCTGCATTAACGAGTCGACGAAATTGCCGGCAATGTTCTCGCGACATTCCTCTCGAAATCGCTCCGGGCTTCCGAATTCAAGCCGCGCGCGGCGCTCTGCTTCCGCTCGCGGCAATCCGGAGCGCTCAAGCGCATCCGCCCTGAGGTTCAGGTGCGACTGAAGCTCTTCCTGGAGTTCGCGTTCTGTGCGACTGCGGTGAAAGAACCTGCTTGTTAACGATCTAAAATACGACGCGATCACTTTTTGGTGGGGTGGTCACTGACCACTCATCAGTTGTCAGTGTTTAAACTTCCTGCGGTCGCGCCGCCAACGCTGAGCTTATCGCAGCTGCCGAGCGCTTCCACCAATCCGTCTCGTCGCGCAAACGTTTGCGGCCTTTGGCGGTAAGCTCGTAGAATTTCGCGCGTCGATTGTTCTCCGATTTCCCCCACTCCGTCCTAAGAAGTCCCTGGCGGACGAGGCGAAACAAAGCGGGATAAAGCGCTCCCTGTTCGATGAACAACGTTTCGCCTGAAATTTGTCTGATGCGCGTCAGCATCGCGTAGCCATGAAGCGGGCCGAGCGAAACCGCTTTCAGAATGAGCAGATCGAGTGTGCCCG
>WNFP01005470.1_pt1 | contig 10236 bp, 6 predicted proteins | sample 5400201 | NCBI WGS metagenome assembly WNFP01 (sample SAMN13153355, study PRJNA577476) | soil metagenome | isolation source: 115 cm saprolite under Madrone tree | place: USA:California | collected 2016-06-14
GAACACCACTACCGCGAGCAGCAGAAACCCGAGCAGCCTCACCACGATCCGCATGCGATCTCCTCCCCGTGTGCGCGCGCATAGCAGTCCCGGCGCGCCGGCTCCAGACCCAGGCACCCGGCGGAGACGCCCATCGCGAGCGCAGCGAGCGGGGGCATTATCGCTGAATGCCGCGCTGCTGCAGCCAGGAGAGGCCGCGCAGCATGTACTGGAGGCCGGAAGCGGTCGTCGCGGTCGCGGCGACGATGAAGAGCGTCGTGCGGACCTGGGGCGGCGCGGCGCCGGGCCAGACGAGGCCGACCAGCACGATCGTGACCGACGCCAGCTGGAAAAACGTCGTTGCCTTGCCGATCGCGCTGGGGCGGACGGGGATGCGCTCGCCGCTGACGGCGAAGAGCGCGAAGTAGCCGGTGAGGAGAATGACGTCGCGGATGATCACCAGCACCGTCAGCCAGCTCGGGACCGCGCCGAGCAGCGCGAGCACGCAGAAGGAGCTCAGCAAGAGGAGCTTGTCCGCGAGCGGATCGAGGATCGCGCCGAGCTCCGTCTTGCTGTCGGTGAGGCGCGCGATCGCGCCGTCGAGCGCGTCCGTGAAGCCGCCGGCGACGAAGACCACGAGCGCGACGGCCGGCCGATCGTTCGTCAGCAAGATCAGAAACGCCGGGATCGTGAGGATCCGGACGAGGGTCAGGAAGTTGGGGAGATTGAGCATTCGAGCTCCCGCAACCGCTTCCGGATCTGCGCCGCCATCTTCGGCGTCACGAGCGCCGTGATCTCCGCGCGTCCGTCCTCGTAGCGCTCCGACAACACTCGCGCGTCGCGGTGCAGCCACGCGACGAGATCGCCGCGCGCCGCCGGCACCGCGATCTCGAGGCGCACCCGCTCGCGCTCGATCCAATGCTCGACGCCCTCGAGCAGCTCCGCGATGCCGCGTCCCGTGATCGCGGCGATCGTATGGGTGCCGACGAGATGCGCACGCTCGGCGGCGACGATGCGCAGCGGCTCGTGCGTCGCCGCGTCCATCTTGTTCCACACCAGCATCGTCGGCGTCGCGCCGGCGCCGATCTCGTCGAGGACGCGCTCGACGATGGCGACCTGCTCTTCCGCCTCCGGGCTCGTCGCGTCGACGACGTGGAGCAGGAGATCGGCGCGGCGCACCTCCTCGAGCGTGCTCTTGAAGGCCTCGATCAGCTGGTGTGGCAGGCGATGGATGAACCCGACCGTATCGACGACGAGCGCGCGCTCGCCACGGGGCAAGTCGAGGCGGCGCACCGTCGGATCGAGCGTCGCGAAGAGCTTGTCCTCGACGAGCACGCCGGCGTTCGTGAGCGCGTTCATCAGCGTCGACTTCCCGGCATTGGTGTAGCCGACGAGTGCGATCGTCACGTACGGCACGCTGGCGCGCTCGCGGCGGTGCAGGTCGCGCGTGCGCTCGACCTCGCGCAGGCGCCCACGCAGCCGCACGATGCGCTCGCGGACGCGGCGGCGGTCGACCTCGAGCTGCGTCTCGCCCGGCCCCCGCGTCCCGACGCCGCCGCCGAGACGTGAGAGATGCGTCCACGCGCGCGTGAGCCGCGGCAGCATGTACTCGAGCTGCGCCAGCTCGACCTGGAGCTTGCCCTCGAGGCTGCGCGCGCGTCCCGCGAAGATGTCGAGGATCAGCTGGCTGCGGTCGAGCACCTTGACGTTCAGCTTCTCGGTCAAGTTGCGCTGTTGCGCCGGGCTCAAGTTTTCGTCGACGAGGACGACGCCCGCGTGCGCCGCGGCGACCTCGTCCTTCAGCTCGGCGACCTTGCCGGCGCCGATGTACGTCGCGGGCGTGATGCGGCGGACGGTCTGGCTGACGGTCGCGACCGGCTGGACGCCGGCCGTGCGCGCGAGGCGGTCGAGCTCGCGCAGCGACTCCTCGGCGCCGATCCCCGGCTCCGTGTCGCGACGCGAGGCGTAGGCAATGCCGACGAGAACCGCGCGCTCGACCTGTGGGCCGACGCTCTGCGTGCCGCCCTTCATCGCCCGCCGTCGCGTCGCCGGATCACGCGATCATGGTGGCACACGGGGCAATGGACCGAAAGGGCGCGGGTCGCCCGCCTCGATGAGATCGGCGACGGCGGCGAGCGTGCGGACGCGCGGGCAATCGTGGTCGGCGTAGAGGTCGGCGGCGTCGAGAAGGACGCCGCGGATGCCGGCGCTCCGCGCGCCCGCGACGTCGATGTGGAAAAGGTCGCCGACGTGGACCGTCCGTTCCGGCGCGCTCCGGCCGCGCTCGAGCGCCAGGTGGAAGATCCCGGGATCGGGCTTCTCGCAACCGACCTCCGTCGAGTCGATGATCGCGTCGAAGTAGCCGCCGAGGCCGATGCGGTCGAACGCGGCACGCAACCGGCCGTTCGCGTTCGAGACGACGACGAGGCGGAGGCCGGTCGCGCGCAGGCGCTCGAGCGCGGGCACGACCTCGGCGGGCACCTCTTCCCAGAGGTTCGCGCGCGCGTGGTACTCGTCCATCTCGACGAACGCCGCATCGGATGCGGCCGACGGCGTCACGCCGGCGCGCAGGAGGACGAGGTCGAAGTAGCGCGGGACCCGCGCCGCGTCCGTCGTCTGCCGGATCTCGTGTGCGACGTCGAGCTCGCGCTTCGCATGCGGCTCGGCGCGCGCAAGCGCCGCCGCCTCCACGCGCACGCCGTGGCGCGCGAGCGCGGCGCTGATGCGCGTCCAGCTCGGATAGACCAGGACGCCACCGGCGTCGAGGAAGAGCGCATCGAGACCGCAGGTCACGCGCCCCTCAGCGTACACCTGCCGCTCCGCGTGCGGCACGCCGCGGCGTGGACGAGTCCGCCTTCACTGCAAGAATGCGACGCGGCCGCCGAAGAGCTGCTCTACCGCGTCGACGAGACGGTCCGACGCCGCGACGCGATAGCGCGGCAGGCGCACGCTCGCCACGTAGCCATCGGCAAGCACCTCGATCGATGCGGTGCAATTGCCGGGATGCTCCTCGAGCATGCGCGCGAGCGCGGCGGCGCGCTCGGCCGTCAGCGCCGCCTCGTCGAGGCGCAAGCGAAGCTCGCGCACCGCCTGCTGGCGAACGGCGGCCAAGGCGCCGATATCGTCGGCGATGATCTGGCAGCGCTCCTCGCTCACCTCGAGCATGCCGCCGATGCAGAGCGGCTCGTCGGACGCGATCAGCGCCTCGTATTTGCGATACGCCTCGGGCCAGACGATCACCTCGATCGTGCCGCTCTTGTCCTCGAGATTGAAGGTCGCGTAGCGGTCGCCCTTCTTGTTGTTCTTGAGCTTCAAGGTGTGGACGACGCCGCCGACCTTCACCTTCTCGCGTTCGCGCGTCACGCGCGCGCCGAGCTCGGCGATCGGGCCCGTCGTCAGGCGCCGCAGGTCGCGGTCGAAGCGGTCGAGCGGGTGGCCGGTGATGTAGAAGCCGACCGTCTCCTTCTCGGCGGCGAGGCGCTGCTTGTCGGACCACTCGGGGACGCCACTCGGCGCCGGCGGCGGCGGTACGCTGCCGAGGGCGAAGAGCGTGATCTGTCCCGCCGACTCCGCGGCGGTCGACGCCCACTGTAGCACGCGATCGACGTACGCCGCGCCGCCGCCCTCGGGCTCGGTCAGCAAGGTCGCACGCGAGATACCGAGCGAGTCGAAGGTGCCGCATTTGATCAGGCACTCGAGGACGCGGCGGTTGATCTGCTGGCCGCGGACGCGGTTCGCGAAGTCGGCGAGGTCGGTGAACGGCCCGCCCTCGCGGCGCGCCGCCAAGATGATGTCGATCGCCTTCGAGCCGACGCCTTTCACGGCACCGAGCCCGAAGCGGATGCCGTTGGCGGTGACGGTGAAGCGCTCGCCACTCTCGTTGATGTCGGGGGGCAGGATCGGAATGCGATGGGCGCGGCACTCGGCGATGTTCTTGTAGGTCTTGTCGATCTCGCCCATCTCGAGCGAGAGCAGGCCGGCCATGAACTCGTGGCGGTAGTGCGCCTTCAGGTATGCCGTCTGGAACGAGATCAGCGCGTAGGCGGCGCTGTGCGAGTTATGAACGACGAGACCGTCCGCGACGAAGTTGTGATCGACGGCGACCGTCAGATCGAACGTCTCCTCGATGCCGCGCGGTTCGATGGCGACGACGCAGTCCCAGAACACCGCGGCCGTGGCAGTTGCCTTCAGACGCTCGCACCCGAGGAACTCGCCCAGCTTCGCAATCGTCGAGCGTCGGAAGCCCCGCTTCTTGTGCGATCCGCAACCGTACAGCTCCTTCGTGGACACGCCCGAGCGTCGCTCGAGGTCCCGCCATGTGAGGCCACGAGCACGCCGCGCCTCGTCAATCCATGCGCGCACGGTCGCCGGGATCGTGTCCTTGCTCGTTCTCCCGCGTGCAGTCGACTCGACCTGCCGTCGAAGCAGTGCGACTTGATGCTGGCGACCTACGCAATGAGGTGCAACACGCCCGAGAAACGTCTCGACCGACCCTTCGCCCAGGAGGTGCACGGTGTATCCCGGAACCGAGCGCCCCCGATATTTGAACGCTTTCACATGCACGCCACTTTGAATGCCGAGGCGCAACAGTAGCGCCTGGACGTCACGCGCCAGATCCGGAGACGACGTGGCGTAGAAAGGGACGAAATTCGTCGCGTTCGCGATGAACCCGTCGCCCGCCCACAGCCTACCGAGGAAAATCTCCAAGTCGGCATCACGGAGCCGAAACACCGCCGGAGGGACGACCTTGTCGGCGGCCTTGCGTCCGAGGATTCCGAGGGAGCTGGCCCACTGGAACATGCCGGAACGAACTGGGGCGGCGCTTTTTACGACGACGCCGCCGCCGACCGCACGCGCATTCCACGGCACCTGACCTTGAACGAAGCGTCCATCGCGGCCAGTGCTGACGCAGACCTCGTAGCGGTGGTCGGCGCGTTGGTAGACGCGCGCCACGCTGTGCGGGAAGCAGGCAGCCGCGTGCGCGAAGTCGTCCACCAGCGCCGGATCGTTGCCGAAGAAGTACAGACACGAGGGATGACAGGTATTCCCCTCCGAGAGCAGACCGGCGAGCGCGACGACCTGATATTCGGGCCAGCTCTCGTCGGTCGGCACATGCAGTTGGCGCGGCGCCGCGATGCGGTCGCCGACGCGCAGATCTCCAAGATGCTTCCAGCCGTCGAGCGTCCGGAACGGGTGGTTGGCCGTCGCGACGATGCGTTTGCCCTGCGCGGTACGCAGCTCGAAGACCGGTTTACGCCCGTTGCGCAGCACGCGCTCCACTGCGCGCGGCACCAACCTGCCGGCCGCGTCGAGCGCGTGGACGAAGAACGGACGCGGACGTGCGAACAGCCCCTCGACGGTCGACCGCTCTCCCGTCAACGCGTCGGAGATAATCGTCTTTCCCACGACGCACTTGTTGAAACCGTAAGCCGCGAACTTCTCCATCTGGTCGAAGATCGTGGTCGCGAGCTCGGCCTTGATGCCCTGCCCGACCGCACCTTGGCGGAAGCGGTCGCGCTCCTTGTCCATCTCCTCCTTCTTTTTCTTCCCCATCGCGCGGCGGAGGTTGTCGGCGTCCGCCATCGAGTAGCCCGCGAGGACACGCGCGATCTGCATCACCTGCTCCTGGTACACGAGGGTGCCGTACGTCTCCTTCAGGATCTCTTCGAGGAGCGGGTGATCGTAGTTCACCTTCTCCTTGCCGTACTTGCGCTTGATGAAGTCCTGATCCATCCCGCTGTCGAGCGGACCGGGCCGGAAGAGCGCGAGCGCCGCGATGAGGTCCTCGAACCGACTGGGCCGCAGCTGCGTCACCATCTTCCGCATGCCGCCGCTTTCCATCTGGAAGACGCCGGTCGTGTCGCCTTTGCACAGGAGCTGGTAGGTCTTCCTGTCATCGAGCGGCAAGGTCGCGAGATCGACGGCCTTGGCTCGGTGCTGTTGAATCAGCTCGACGATGTTGGCGAGCAACGTCAACGTCTTCAGCCCGAGGAAGTCGAACTTGATGAGCCCGATCCACTCGACGTCGCCGTAGGAGTACTGCGTGAGGACGGCTTTATCCTTGTCGACGAAGAGCGGCAGGTTCTCGGCGAGCGGCCGATCGGAGATGACGATGCCCGCGGCGTGCTTCGACGCGTGGCGCAGCAGGCCCTCGAGCTTGAACGCGTAATCGAAGAGCGGCTTCTCGCGCTCACGGTCGCGCAGCTCCTTTAAGCGCGGCTCGAGCTCGAGCGCTTTCTCGAGCGGGTGATCCTTTCCCTGCACCGGCGCCGGGTAGAGCTTGGCGATGCGGTCGGTCTCGCCGTAGGAGAACTCGAGCACGCGGCCGACGTCCTTGATCGCGGCTTTCCCTTTCAACGTTCCGAACGTGATGATCCCCGCGACGCGATCCTCGCCGTACTTTTCGCGGACGTAGCGGATCACCTCGTCGCGGCGCTCGTAGCAGAAGTCGACGTCGATGTCGGGCATCGAGCGCCGCCCGGGATTCAAGAAGCGCTCGAAGAGCAGATTGTACGGCAGCGGATCGAGATCGGTGATGCGGAGCGCGTACGCGACGAGGCTCCCCGCCGCCGAGCCGCGTCCCGGGCCGACGGGAATGCCCTCCCCCTTCGCCCAGTTGATGAAGTCGGCGACGATCAGGAAGTAGCCCGCGAAGCCCATCTTTTCGATGATCGCGAGCTCGGAATCGAGACGCTCCCAGTACGGCGCCGCGGCGGCGCCCACGAGCGGCGTCCGCTGCGCACCTGCGCCCGCGGCGAGGCGTTGCTCGAGGCCGCGACGCGCGTCGCGATCGAGCCGGGCTTCGAGGGTCTCACCCGGATCGACGCGGTACATCGGGAACTGGAAATTCGTCTTCAGCTCGAGCTCGCAGCGGCGCGCCACCGCGATGGTGTTGGCGACCGCGTCTGGCACGTCGGCGAACGCCGCCCGCACCTCGTCGGGCCCTTTCACGTAGAGCTGATCGGTGTCGAACTTCCAGCGCGTCGGATCCGAGAGCGTCTTGCCGGTCTGAATGCAGAGCAGAACCTCGTGCGCCTTCGCGTCCTCCGGCGTCAGGTAGTGGCAGTCGTTCGTCGCGAGCAGCGGAATCCCGAGGTCGCGCCCGAGCTGCTTCAGCATCTCGTTGCAGGTCACCTGCTGCGGCAAGTGGTTGTCCTGGATCTCGAGGTAGAAGCGGTCGCCGAAGATCTTCAGATAATCGGTCGCGATCTCGCGGCCGCGGTCGTAGTTCCCCGCTTGGAATGCGCGGTTGATCTCGCCCGAGAGGCAGCCGCTCGTCCCGATGAGGCCGCCGTTCAGCTCCGCGAGCAGCTCCTTGTCGATGCGCGGCTTGAAGTAGAAGCCCTCGGTGTACGAAAGCGTGACGAGCTTGCAGAGGTTGCGGTAGCCCTCGAGGTTCATCGCGAGCAGGATCATGTGGAAGTTGCCGCCCGCCTCGAAGTCGTCGTGCTTGCTGACCGCCTTCTGCTCCTTGCGCGAGCGCGGCGCGAGGTAGACCTCGCAGCCGAGAATCGGCTGCACGCCGGCCGCCGTGCACGTCTTGTAGAACTCGATCGCCCCGAACATGTTGCCGTGATCGGTGATCGCGGCGGCGGGCATGCCGAACGCCTTCACGCGCGGCACGAGGGCAGAGATCTTGTTGGCGCCGTCGAGGAGACTGTACTGCGTGTGGAGATGCAGATGCACGAAACTCATCGACCGCCCCTCCTCACCGCGTCGCGTGCGGGGCTGGTACAATGCGCTCGGTCGAACCGACCGTCAAGAAAATTTCTGCGGGCCGCGATGCCGTCATCTTCCGACGGCACCGCGCGGGTGCCCTAGTCCTTCGACTTCTCTGGCGGGCTCTTCTCCCGCGGCTTCACCGTCGAGCGGACGACGCTGATCTTGTTCAGCAGATCGAACCAGAACGGCGCGCCGAGGGAGATCGCAAACGCGGTGAGCAGCCAGCCGAGGATGCGGAGCATCCACGTCGAGGCGTCCCTACATTCCTGGGGCTTCACGTTGCCCGCAGCGCTCGAAGTCGAACTCCATCCGAGCGGCAAACCGAGCGTGCTCAGTCGGTCGAGGTTGCACTGCGGGCTCGTCTCGTCGAGTTGGCAGCTCGCGGGAAGGTTAGCGCATGCCTTGGCATCGACGGGCTTCCCGTCCTTCAGTTTGCATTCCGCCGGTTTGGTGTCGGCACCCGCCGCGGGTGTCGGCGGCGCGGGCCTGCCGGCATACGCCTGTGCGGCTGCGACCAGTGAGGCACGCATCGACTTGTCGACCGACATTTGCCGCGCGATGGTGATCGTGTCGGCGTTCATGACGACCGCGACGGCGAATCCGAGCACGACGAGAATCGTCTGCGTGCGCCGCTTGTACCAACCGGCGACGCGGTCCATTGCGCTGTCGAACCATGCCTCGATGTTTTCGCGCGCTCGCACGATGTCATTACCGGCGGAATCGAGCAGAGTGAGGAGCGCCTTCTGCGCGGCGGTGTTCATGAGGGCCGGATTCGTTGTCGCGAGGTTCGCCACGGCATCGCGCAGCGTCGTGATCGACGCCGGTTGCACGCCTGCAGCGACGGCGCCCGCAGCTCCGGACGCCTGAGCTCCGGTCGCGGGAAGCAGCGCGTCCATCAACGCCAACGCGAAGTTCCGCGAGGGTATGTACGATGGCAGGTTGATCTTGCGGTAGACGTCCTTCTTGATGAGTGCCGGATCGTACGTGCCTTTGAAGAGCGAGGAGACGAGCGGGTGCGTGTAGATCGCTCCCGCGAGGCCGGTTCCCTTCTGGTCGCCGAGCAGCTCGCGGATGCCACGCTCGAGGTTTTTCGAGCGCTTCTTCAGCCATCCTTCGAGAAGCTCGTTCATCGCCGAGCAGAAGAGGCTGAGGACGAGGTACACGAAGATGAGGCCCATCGCGATGTCGAGAATGTCGGAATTGAACATTGAACCTCCTCGCGGTCGGTCGAGATCGTGGCCGCGACGAGCAACCGTCGTGCCGGCACTCCGATACGACGCGCGACGCGCCGAAGCCGACGTCCACGCGCGAAATCCGTCGCGCCGCTGCCGCGCGGCGCCTCTGCGTGCGCGCGGGGACGTCCTTGCAGACGGACGCCGCGTCCACCGCAGAGGACGACGAGCTCGCCGCGGAGCCGCTCAGCGACCGCGACGCCGTGCGGACGCGATCGCGCGCACGGCGCGCGCCGGCACCAGCCGTCGTGCCGGCCAGCGCTCGGCGGCGCGCGCCGAGAAGCGGTACATGACCGGCAGCACGACGAGCGACGTCACTCCCACTCGATCGTCGCCGGCGGCTTCGACGAGACGTCGTAGACGACCCGGTTCACGCCCGCGATCTCGTTGATGATCCGGTTCGAGAGCATGGCGAGGAAATCGTACGGGAGGCGCGCCCAGTCGGCGGTCATGCCGTCGACGCTCTCGACGGCGCGGATGGCGACGACGTTCTCGTAGGTGCGCTCGTCGCCCATGACGCCGACGGTCTTCACCGGCAGCAAGACCGCGAACGCTTGCCAGAGCTTGCGGTAGAGACCGGCCTTGCGGATCTCCTCGGTGACGATCGAGTCGACGGCGCGCAGAAGCGCAAGGCGCTCTTCCGTGACCGTGCCGAGGATGCGGATCGCGAGGCCGGGACCGGGAAACGGCTGGCGGCTCAAGATCTCGTCGGGCACCTCGAGCAGACGCCCGAGCTCGCGCACCTCATCCTTGAAGAGCTCGCGCAGCGGCTCGACGAGCTTCAGCGCCATGCGTTCCGGCAGACCGCCGACGTTGTGGTGGCTCTTGATCGTCGCCGACGGGCCCTTGAACGACACCGACTCGATGACGTCGGGGTAAAGCGTCCCCTGCGCCAGCCAGCCGACGCCGGGGATCGTCCGCGCCTCGGCTTCGAACACCTCGATGAACGTGCGACCGATCGCGCGCCGCTTGTCCTCGGGATCCTCGACGCCGGCGAGCGCGTCGAGGAACTGCGCGCCGGCATCGACGACGCGCAGGCGCTCGCCGAAGCGGGCGCGGAAGACCTTCGCGACGTGCTCGGCCTCGTTGGCGCGCAGCACGCCGTTGTCGACGAAGACGCACGTCAAGCGGTCGCCGACGGCGCGGTCGACGATCGCCGCCGTCACTGCCGAGTCGACGCCGCCCGAGAGCGCGCAGAGCACGCCGGCGCCGTCGACCTCGGCGCGGATGCGCTCGACCTCGCGGCCGATGAAGTTCTCCATCGTCCACGTCGGCTCGGCGCGACACACGCGAAAGAGGAAAT
>WNFP01005473.1_pt1 | contig 10235 bp, 15 predicted proteins | sample 5400201 | NCBI WGS metagenome assembly WNFP01 (sample SAMN13153355, study PRJNA577476) | soil metagenome | isolation source: 115 cm saprolite under Madrone tree | place: USA:California | collected 2016-06-14
CGGGCGTACCAAGTCCCGTGCCTATCCTTCATCAATCCCATGAGCGCCCGCGCCAAATGACCCACCGTGTGATACCACCACAACAGCAGCCAAGGCCTGATTTTACGGATGTTCTTGAGTTATCAACGCTTCTTGGAGCGCTGGCGCTCCCTAGCGGAATCGAACCGCTCTCTCCACCGTGAAAGGGTGGCGTCCTAACCGATAGACGAAGGGAGCAAAACAACTGGCAAATCAGTGCTTTACGCGCTTGGCTTGCCGTGTTGGTCCCGGCCGCGACGACGGATCAAGGCGGGACGGGCGAACGTATAGTGGCGTTTGGCCGGACGGGCAAGCCGCCCGAAAAGGCCTTTTTTGCGGGCCATTCGGGATCGTGTCGGAGGCCGGGCGCCCGCCGAAAGCGTCAGCCAGTTCGCAACGCTTTTTAAAGCCGCAAGGCGTAAGGAATGCCGCCATGGCGATCGGAACCAAAAAGCGCGAGGCGCGCAAATCACTGCGTCAATCCGGCTGGATCACGCTCGAAGGCGGCTTCGCGGCACGCCCGTGCGTGGTGCAGGACATGTCGACGACGGGCGCGAAGGTCACGATCGACGATCCCAACACGTTGCCCGCCAAATTGCGGCTGGCATTTTCGCGCGACGCCCGGACCGGGCGAAACTGCGAAGTGGTTTGGCGCCGCGGCAAGTCGGTGGGTGTCAAGTTCGTTCGCTAGCGCCGGTCGGCGCCGCGCGGTAAAAGGCGCGATGCGAAAAACCCTCCTGATCATCATCGTCGCTGGGTGGCCCGCCTTCGCGTTGGCGCAGCAACATGGCCACGAGAAGTCCGGCCAAGCTCCGGCCTCGAGCAAGCTGCTTCCGCTCAAGGGAGCCGCCCGCAGCAATTCGTGCGCTGAATTTGGTGCGGGCTTTGTCAAGGCCGAGGGCTCCGACACCTGCGTGCAGATCGGCGGGTACGTCAGCAGTGGGGCCAGTGGCTATATGGGCGCGCGCTGAGCAACGCTGCTGTTTTGTTCGACGCGTCCTTCACGTCATCGGCGGCGCGATGAATTTGATGAACCCCGGCCGCTCCGAGATCTGCGCGAACCAGCGTTCGAGACAGGGCAGCTTCGGCTTGGTGACGCCTTCGACGCCGAACCACCGCCGCGCAAAGGCGCCGACCGCGATATCGGCAATCGTGAACTGATCGCCTTCGATGAAGCGCCGGTTCGCCAGCTGCTGCTCCATGATACGCCACACCACGGCTTCGGCGTCGACATCCTTCTGGATCGCGACCATGTCGCGTTTTTCGGGCGGCGTCCGCACCAGCGCCCAGAACACGGGACGGTCGACCGGCTGCAGGGTCGACAGCGTCCAGTCCAGCCACCGATCGACGGCTGCGCGCTGCTGTGGCGCTTGCGGATAGATCGGCGAGCCCTGGCCGTACGCGAGGCAGAGATAACGCATTACCGAATTGGATTCCCAAAGCACATAATCGCCGTCGACCAGGGTCGGCACGCGGCCGTTGGGATTCATCGCGAGATAGGCGGCCTCGTTGTTCTTGCCGAACTGCATGCCGGCATCGATGCGCTGATAGCTGATATCGAGTTCGTGCAGGCACCACAGCACTTTTTGCACATTGACCGAGTTGGCCCGGCCCCAGATGGTCAGTTGCCCGTTGTCCGGCACGTTTCGCTCCCGATTGTTCGTTTACGAATGTCATATCGGAATTTTCAAAAGCGTGCACGGCATGCCGACGACGAAAGCCATGCAAATCGGGCCCGCTGTCAGCGGGGGGCCCCGATTTGCCCTGGTTTGCGCCTTGCTTACCAGTGGCCGGTGTTCAGCATTGATGTCCAAGGCTCCGCCGGCGGCTTCGGCTCGCCCTTCTGCAGCAACTCGATCGAATGCAGATCCGGCGAGCGGATGAAGGCCATGTTGCCGTCGCGCGGCGGACGGTTGATGGTGATGCCGGCCTTCATCAGCCGGTCGCAGGTCGCGTAGATGTCGTCGACCTCGTAGGCGAGGTGGCCGAAATAGCGGTCCTCGCCGTATTTCTCCTCATCCCAATTGTAGGTGAGTTCGACCAAGGGGGCGCCGCGCGTCTGGGGAAGACTCTTGAGCAGGGCCTCATCCTCGGGGGCGCACAGAAACACCAGCGTGAACTTGGCCTTGTCGTTGTCGATGCGGCGGACCTCCTTCAGCCCCAGCGCGTCCCGATAGAATTTCAACGCGGCATCGAGATTGCGCACGCGCAGCATGGTGTGGAGATAACGCATGTTTCTAACTCCCTTGGGAACATTGCGAGAATTTCGTTTCAGATTGAACGGCCGGGGGCACTAAATAGCAGCAAAATGCGCCAAGGGGCAGGGCGTTGCGTGCCCGGTCGCCCGCCATGCGTTCGGCTGATGTTCACATCTTTGTGGATGGTGTAAGCGCCGGTCGTTGGAAATGTCGCGGCTGATAAGACCGCTCCGTTTCTACCTGACAAAGGCAAGCTTTCCCACTCTCTTCCAGCGAGAGGACAGCGAGTGACACCGCTGACTGAAAAGGCGAGCAGGTGATAGATGCGCGCGACGGGTCCGCTGCTTGCGTTTCAACTTGCCGAACGGAAGCGAGCGCGCTTTTTCAAGCGCTGCGACCGCATGGGCACGGAAATAATCGTAGGCGTCGGACATGACGTGGCAACGCCAGGCCGCGGAGAATGTTTCAAGAGAGCGTTCCGGAAGGTCCTGTCACGGTTGTTTGGATTATCGCTTCAAGAGCACCATTGCGAGCCGGCTGAACATGCGCCGCCAGTCGGCCTCGACAATCTCGGGGGCGACGCCGGTCTGCTGGAAAACCATCTCGCAATCTTTCGGCCCTTGGCGGAACTCGATCGCAACCCGGCTCTGGCCGGAGAAATGCCTGGGGACCTCGAGGCTGAAGCACAGCAGTCTTGGCCTATCGATCAAGAGATAATTTCCGAAATGGTCGATCATACCATCCGCCGTTCGTTCGAGGATGGAAAACCGGCCGCCCACGGCAAGGTCGAGGTTGATGTTCTCGATTTCGCTGTCGTCGCCCTTGAATAACCAGTCTCTCATGATCGCAGGATCGGTCCACGCCTCAAAAAGATCGTCGGCTTGTGCGTTGAACAGCGGTGTGATGACGACCGTCATGAAGACCCTCGAAACAGGGTTAACCACGAACGAGGGCGCGGGTTTCAGGTTCGCGCTGCGAAGTGGCTGATCCGGCGCCCGCGCCGACGATGCGCGGGCGAAACTTACGACTCTTTGAGTCGTTCGCCGTCAAGATTTGCGCCGTCAAGATTTGCGCCGTCAAGATTTGACTGAATCGCCTGAGAGTGCATCCTGCGCCGATGTTCAGGAATTGCCGACTGGCTCGCATGAGCGACGGTCATTATTGTTTCGTGAGAGATCTCGGCCCGGTCAAAGGCGGCAAGGGCATGCGGCATCACGAAGTCGTCGTCGACTTCACGCCGCGTGGCGTCGTCGACTTGGTCAAAAGGCTGTTCGCGCGACCTCATGCGCCGAAATTGCCCGATTTGCCCCGCTTTCGATTGGGCGTGCGCGAGCGTTCCTGACGGGCGCCGTCGCAGGCGCGCGGATTTCCGGCCGGCTCGTCAGGCGTCAGCCGTCAAGTTCCCGGATGCCGAATCCCCGGACTCCGGACGGGCCTATTGTCCGAATTGCAACTGCCGGTCGGGGAAAAGCGCTGAATAGTCACGCTATCCGTGTCACATTGGCGAATACCTGTGCCCCACAAACCACAGCGCGTCGCCGATATTCAACCACTTGTGACCGAGTGATTGCAACTTCGGGAACGAATCAACTACCCCGCTAGTGGGGCTGGGAAGCGGAGGGTAATATGAGGGTCGCTTCCCTTGAGAACTTGTTGGTGCTGGCCACGCTCGTATCGGCCATCGTTGTCGTACTGTGGGGGATCAAAATCTATTGCGGCGTATGAGCGACCGCAGCTCGTGTCCAAACAGAAGAGCCTCCGGTTTCGGGGTGCGGAGGTTCGCGAGCGAAGCAAAACAAATCAAACAGCGTTTTCCTGGCGCGCATGGCGCCGTACGACCCATGCTACTGAAGGTAGAATCACCGCGGCGGTTCGATGCACGGACCAGCCCGCGATGACATCTCGTCCGCGATCGACGAGAGTCGAATCCCGTCATTCGGATAGCTTTCGAGAGTTTGCAAGACGTTCTTGCCGCTAAAGATTGGCAGAACTTCTCCCAGAAGCCGCGTCTTTCCGGATGCGCAAGCCGCGCAAACGAAGCCTGTCCGACGTCATTCGGACGAACGAGGCATTGTCGCCCGTCTTTCGATTTCAAGAGCGCGGCGGGCGAAACGCGAAAAGTCGCACCGAAAAGAAATCTGCCAAAAGTTATTGACGACGAGTCGAACGCAGCTCAGAAGTGAGGCAGAGTACAAATCATCTCCAGTAACTCATGAGTTTGGTTCCCGGCCCGCGCAAACGCGCGTGCCGCATGAAAGCTTTTGAGCAAAGATCGCAATGCATTTTGGTTTCTATCTGATGATCGCAGCGCTCGTCATCATGGGCGTTGAGGTTCTTTACGCGCTCTATCAGATCGCCAATTTTTTCCTTTGATGGGGGCTGAGCGGCCTGAACGAATGCCTGGCTGCCGCAATAACGAAAACCCCGCGAGCGGCTCGCGGGGTTTTCTGCTGGCAGCGTCTGAGGATTTAAGGGCGCATGGCGCCGTCAGCATTCTTATAAACTAGTAGTTGCGCCACAAAATGCAACAGCGCCACCTCGGCGGAGTATATTCGCGAGGTGGCGCTGCGCTAACTACTGGGCCCTTAAATCCCCCAGTACGGTTGGGTCGGGGGCAGATGGGAAAAGGTTCAAAAGGAACTTGGCCGTCGACGAGCGGGCCTCGGCAAGACGCCCCCCGATGGGGATCACCCGTGGGGCCGCCGATGACGGATCCAGGCGCGGCGCCGGCTCAGTCACCGCTCGAGCCTTGGCTCGAGCCTTGCACACGGTCCGGGATTTCCAAAGCGGCGTTCAATTGCGGCCTTGAAATAGAGTTTTACTGGCGCTTCCCGCCGGCCATCGGCCGGGTATAATCCCAGTGCAGGGCGGAGGGCCGGCGGCATCCTTCATGAGGAATGGGCTTTATTCCATCCACATCCACATGCTCGACGGCGTCAGAGGCCGTGACAGCGGCGTCATCATCCTGCGCGATGGCCGGTTGATCAGCGGCGGCCCATATTTCTGGTCGGTCGGCTCCTACACGGTGGGCGAGGGGACCTGGAAGGGCCACCTTGCCACCAATCAGCACACCGATTTTCCCGATCCTTTTGTTCGGCCGCTTTTCGGCGGACAGGAAGCCACGAGTGGATTTTCGGGGACGTTTGCCGATGACCAGGCCGAGGTCTTCGGGACCACACTGGTCGGCGGGAACCGCAGCGTGAGCTTCCATGCGACATTGAAAAGGCTCGCGGACGTCTGAGCGCCGCGCGCCGAAAAACCGCGCCGACATCTGCGGGTGCCGACGGGGTTCTAGGTGCTCTTGCCTCTCCAACAACAGCAAAAATCCGAAGCGCTCTCTTTTGTTCCGGTCGCCGCGGATTTTTTTGGACGATTACGGCCGGTTCCCGTCCGCGGTTCTGAATCCCTCCCGCTGCCATCCCTGAAACCATCGAGGGGTTTCTCGCGTTATTTCCCTATGCCCGAGCAATGGAGGAACTGCACATGAAAAGGACTTTGGCAATTCTGGGCACCGTCGCCGCGCTCGCCACCACCGTGGCGGCCCCGGCGCAAGCGCGCGGCATCGGTCCGGGCCTTGCGTTCGGTCTTGCGGCCGGCGCGTTGACCGCCGGCGCGATCGCCGCAAGCCATCCTTATTATGGTTATTACGGCCCCGGCTACGGCTATTACGGACCGCGCTACCACTACTACGGTCCGGGATACGCCTATTACGGCGACGGACCGTACTACTATCGGCACCATTACTATCGCCACTACTGGTAAGCGCCGAGCCTGGTAAGCGCCGCAACTGGTGCGTGCCAGGCGTTGAGTGTGACAAAGCCCGGAGCTCTGCTCCGGGCTTTGTCATGAAATACGCCGTGGTGCGTTCGCGCGGAGGCGTTGCGAAGCTGGTGGAGTGTCGAAGGCCCTCATGCTCCGCCGCTTGCGCCTCGCGAAGAGACTCTGGTCACGGCCAGGCTGGTTGCGGTTCCACCTGGTCGATGTTTCGCCAAGTCCAACGAAAGAACTCCTCGCGCTCGCGCTGGAATTTTTCCTGCGTGGCCTTGAATTTCGCGACGCGCGCTTCGATTTCCTCGCGCTCCCGCGCAAGGCGGTCCTGTCTTTCCGTCGTGACCAATTTTTGACTCCGTTGATTCGCATCCACGTACATTTGACACGTGCGATTAAGGCGCGATTGGGGAGAGCTCGGCGGAGGTTGTTAATCTGCATCAGTGCGGATAAAAAATTTGAATCACGACTCGTTCATCGTGGAAAAAGCGCACGATGTTCTTGAGACGCGCGCGGCTTCCCGGTACCGAGTTGCCGCAAGAGCGCGATGACTTCAGGATGAATCGTCATCGCGCTCCAGCATATTGTTTGAGCATGATCTCCGCGCAAACGCGTCGCGTCTGTTTGCCCAGGAAAGATCCGTATCCTCCCCGCCGTCTGCGCGCGGGGCAGGCTTTTTCCGGATCATGCCGTAGCCAGAACAGAGAGTGACAGGAGGCATACATGGCCAAGATTGATCTGGATTCGATGAGCATCGAAGAGCTCGCCGCCTTGCGCGACCGCGCGATCGAAAAGCTCGCCGAGAAGGTGGTGCAGAAGCAGGCCGAGCTCGCGGCCGAAATCGAACGGCTGTCGCAATACGGCAAGCCCGGCAAGAAGGAAAAGGCCGCGCCGCCCGCCGCCAAGTTGCGCAAGGACAAGCGCGGCGAGGAGGCCAACGAGCCCACGCCGCCCGCCGAACAGGGCGGAAGCGACGATAACGTTTCGCAGGCGGCGTAAGAGCCGATCGGCGGATCGCTTCGCGATCCCTCGACAACCGGACGAAATCCCGATTGGCCGTGCTATCATTGGCACGGCCATTCTATTTGGATGATCGTCCATGATTGCAACGGATCTTCAGAGCGGCGTGGAGCTGCTGGGCGATATGATCGCCCAGGCTTCCGCTATTGTGCCCTTCACCGGCGCGGGCATCTCCACCGAATGCGGGATTCCCGATTTTCGCTCGCCGGGAGGAGTGTGGACCCGCAACCGTCCGATCCCCTTCGATGAGTTCGTCGCGAGCCAGGATGCGCGCGACGAGGCTTGGCGGCGCCGCTTCGCCATGGAGCCGACCTTCGCGGCGGCCAAGCCCGGGCGCGGCCATCGCGCGCTGGCCTCGCTCTATCGCGCCGGCAAGGTGCCTGCGATCATCACGCAGAACATCGACAATCTGCACCAGGCCTCGGGCTTCGCGCCCGATCACGTCGTCGAGCTGCACGGCAACACCACCTATGCCCGCTGCATCGGCTGCGGACGCGACTACGATCTGTCGTGGGTTAAAGCGCGATTTGACGAGGAGGGCGCAGCGCCAGACTGCACGCACTGCGACGAACCGGTGAAGACCGCGACGATTTCGTTCGGACAGGCGATGCCGGAGGACGCGATGCTGCGCGCGACCGAGCTCGCACAGCAATGCGATCTCTTTCTCGCCATCGGATCGTCGCTGGTGGTCTGGCCGGCCGCGGGTTTTCCGGCGATGGCCAAGAACTGCGGTGCGCGACTGGTAATCATCAACCGGGAGCCGACCGACCAGGATCACCTTGCGGATCTGGTGTTGCGGTACGATATTGGGGAAACGCTCGGGCCGTTCGTCGGCAACTGACGCGCGATTGATTCGTTTTTATGCAAGACTGTTTATAGCTCCACTTAATTTTGTTTTTTTTGTATCCGAAGCGAGCGGGAGTGTTATCTTTGAGTTAAGAGATTCGCGTTGCTCCATCTTGAGTAGTTGCTTGGTGGGTGCGCGTTTTTGGTGCCGTCAGAGGGATGACAGGCCGCAATGATGTGTGAGGTCCGTATTTATGGGGTCGGACGGATTTGAGTCCAAGAAGCTAGGGGTTCCGGTGCCGGGGGGCGCCGCACCAAACAGGCTTGGGACTGGCGAATATTCAAGTGGCGCGGCACGCGATCCTGCGATCGATGCGCTTTCGGGGCTTGGTGAGGCAGGCAACCTCATCGAAATCTCGGGCGTGATCAAATGGTTCGACGCGTCGAAGGGCTATGGCTTCATCGTTCCCGACAATGGATGGCCGGATGTGCTTCTGCACGTTACAGTGCTTAGGCGCGATGGCTACCAGACGGCGTATGAGGGAGCGCGCTTAGTCTGCGAGTGCGTGCAACGCGCCAAGGGCTATCAGGCCTTCCGCATTCTCTCGATGGACGAGTCGACCGCGATCCATCCCGCGCAGATGTTGCCGCCGCGCACTCATGTCAGCGTCACGCCGACCAGCGGGTTGGAGCGGGCGCAGGTCAAGTGGTTCAACCGGCTGCGCGGGTTCGGCTTCCTGACCTGCGGCGAGGGGACGCCCGATATCTTCGTGCACATGGAGACCTTGCGCCGCTTCGGCATGACCGAGCTGCGTCCTGGCCAATATGTGCTCGTCAGGTTCGGGCCCGGCTCCAAGGGCATGATGGCAGCCGAAATTCATCCCGAAACCGGCTCGCCGGGGCTGTCCTCGCACTGACGCGCCAACTTTCCAAGGCTCTTTTCCAAGCCTCTGTAAAAGACCGCCGGTGCCATGCTTCGCTGGTTCATGACTCGCCGGCTAATGCCGGCGGTCAGGCATCAGTCGTGATCATCGGGTTGGAACTGCGGCCAAATCCGGTCATGGTTGCGGGAGAAGGTAAGCCATGAGCTTCCTTCGAAGTGTCCGCAGCTATCGTGGCCGTGTGTGGCGCCGGCTACCCGTCGTTGCGACGATCGCAATTTGCATCGTCGCGAGCCTTGGTCTCGCGAGCCTTGGCGGCGCGGGCGCGGCGACCTTCCAGACACTCAAAATCGTCACCAAGACCGGCGTGCAGACGTTTTCGGTGGAGATGGCGACAACCGGGCAGGAGAAGGCGACCGGCCTGATGTACCGCAGGAAGCTTGCGGACGGGAAAGGCATGCTGTTCGACTTTTCGCCGCCGCAGGACGTGTCGATGTGGATGAAGAACACCTACATCTCGCTCGACATGATTTTCATCCAACCCGACGGCCGGATCCTGCGGATTGCCGAAAAGACCAAGCCGCTGTCGACCAGGATCATCCTGTCGAACGGTCTGGCGAAGGGGGTTCTGGAGGTGATCGCGGGCACCGCCAAAAAATACGGCATCGCGCCCGGCGACCGCGTCGAGCAACCCCTCTTTGAGGGCCATTGAGGCGGTCATACCAGCCTTGATGGCAGCGCTTTAAGCGTGTATCGAGGCCGTCTCCTGGACAATCGGGGTATAGCGCAGCCTGGTAGCGCGGCAGTTTTGGGTACTGCAGGTCGTTGGTTCGAATCCAGCTGCCCCGACCAAAACTCACAATGATTTCAATTGTTTGAGTTTTTCATTTTTTGAAGCTGCGGTTTCGGGCACCCCTTTTCGAGAATCTGCAGTAGAGACTGGCTCGTTATTGATTACCGGTCGCCCTCTAGCATTTCAGCCATGTGCGAATCCTCCGCAACGGCCTTCATTCTTTCCAATAAATATTGAAAAGGAAAACGTGGACCGTTACTCGACGTCCTTCGTCCTCCGCGCTTCGCATTAGGAATCTGTATTCTCCGAGAGAACCGGTCTTTGTCTCAGACAGGAAATAGGGATGATCGGCGATCGCGCTACGAAGACGCTCAGGCAGCTCCGAAAATCCAGCAACGTGCTTGTTGAAGAACACGAGGGAGGCTTTGCTGTCTCGCCAAGTGAGATACCCGAGCATCTGCTCGAGGGCCTTCTTTACTTCACCAGCTCCCGACCAGACCTTGCACTCAGCCACGAAGGCGGATCTCTCTTTGTCTTCGATCCGAATGTCAGTCTTGCCTTTCCTCCGAAACGCCTCTCCGGCAGCGGCTCCCTGAAAATGGCCATTGAGATGAGCTAGGACGACGTCCCGCAGTTCCTCTTCGTCTAGCTTTGCATAAGTCCTAGCCCGGATTTCTCACGCCATTTGATCGAATGCTGCGGCAAGTTGATTTCGCCGATACCACAACCGGCGCCGGTCATTTGGGCACAACTTCTCGCCCGCTGCGGCGG
>WNFP01021175.1_pt1 | contig 10234 bp, 10 predicted proteins | sample 5400201 | NCBI WGS metagenome assembly WNFP01 (sample SAMN13153355, study PRJNA577476) | soil metagenome | isolation source: 115 cm saprolite under Madrone tree | place: USA:California | collected 2016-06-14
CGGAGCACACACGCGAGGCGCTTGCCGACGCGCTCACCGGGAGTGCGACGCTCGACGCGCTGGCGCGCGCCCTCGACGAGGCCGCGCTGCGCGCGCCGCACAGCTGACGTTGCGCGGGTGCGCTGAAACCCCTACTCTCCGATCCCCGAGGAGCCTGACACGATGAGCACTGCCAGGATCGGCGACGTCGATCTCTACTACGAGGAGCACGGGCACGGCGACCCGCTCCTCTTGATCATGGGTCTCGCCGCCGACTCGACGGCGTGGCTCTTTCAGGTGCCCGCGTTCGCGGAGCACTACCGGACGATCACGTTCGACAATCGCGGCGTCGGCCGCAGCGCCAAGCCGGCGGGCCCATATGCGATCACCGGAATGGCGAAGGATGCGGTGGGGCTGCTCGACATGCTCGGCATCGCGCGCGCCCACGTCGTCGGCGTGTCGATGGGCGGCATGATCGCGCAGGAGTTGGCGCTCCATCACCCCGAGCGCGTGCGCGGCCTCGTCCTCGCGTGTACCTTCCCGGAGCCCGACGAGGACGTCGCGCAGCAGCGCGAGGCGATGATCGCCCAGCTCGCCGGCACCGTCGATGCCGCCGGCGCGCCGCAGATCGACCCGTCGCGCCTCGACCCGATGATGCTGTTCCAGACGCTCCTGCCGCGCGTCTTCACCCCGACGTTCATGCAGGAGGAGATGCCGAAACTGATGCAGCTCTTCGGCGGCGCGCTGCAGTGGGGCTTCAGCATGGACGCAATCCTCGCCCAGGTCGCGGCGGTCATGGGGCATTCGACGACCGACCGCTTGCACCAGATCGCGGCCCCGACGCTCGTCATCACCGGCGACGCCGATCTGCTGATCTCGCCCGCGAACTCGGACATTCTCGCGCGCGAGATCCCGAACGCGCGTCTGGTGAAGGTCCCCGGCGGCAGTCACGGCTTCAACTTCGAGACGCCGGACGTGTTCAATCGCGAGGTCCTCGCGTTCCTCCGCGGCGTCGACGCCTGAGGCAGCGTTTGCGAAAGCCTATTATCGAAACGCCCACGGTCGGCGAAGAGGGGGATTGCATGACGCGGTGCCGCGCGTGTAGAGACCCCGATCGTCGCCGCTGAGCTGATTCATGAGCGATCGCAAGCGCCGCATCCTGATCGTCGACGACGAGCCCGACATCCTGTGGTCCTTGAGCTTGCTGCTCGAGCGCGACTACGACGTCACGACCGCCGAGGACGGGAAGACGGCGCTACAGGCGCTTGCCGATGGTCCATACCACGCGGTCATCTTGGATCTCATGATGCCTGAGATGGACGGTGCGGCGCTGAAGCGCGAGATGGACGCGCGCGGCTTCGACGTCCCGGTGGTGATCGTCTCGGCGTTCTCCGACGTCGCGGAGCGCGCCGCGGACCTGCGGGTCCGAGACTACATGACGAAGCCGATCGACATCCCGAAGCTCGAGACGATGTTGGCACGGGTGACGGAGGCCGCGGCACGTCGCGGTGGTGCGAGCGGCGAGGGCGGCGCCCCGCAGCGAGATCACGTGCGCAGCGACGGCGCGCCGATCGGTGTGCCCGGTGACAAAGGAGGCGAGGGCCGTAAGACGAAAACCGTCGATGGCCCGCCGCAGGCGACGCGGTCGTTTGCAGATGGCCGCTCGCGGCTGACGATGCGATACGCGCTCCCGCGCGCCACGGAACCGCCCGCCCCGACGACGGTCTGGCCGGCGGCGGCATGGGACCACGCACCCGTGCCTCGCGCGTCCACGCCCCGCCACACGCGCCGCTGATTTCTCGACGCGGCCCGCACGAGGCGTGAAACCGCCGCGTCGCGCGCAACGCTGGCGGCGAATCCCGAGCGGCGGGCCCGGCCTCGACTCTTTGCTCGCCCCCGCGACCCTCGCTTCGCGTGCGCTTCGGGGTTTGTCGCTCGCCGCGCGGCGTCCGCTTCGTGCGTGGCGTTCGCGTTTGAACGACGTGACGGCGGCGCAACGCGCGTGTGCTTCAGCGGCTGCCGAGTGACTCGCCAAATCGGAGAGATCATTTGCGGCAACGACGCGGAAGCGCGCCAACCGCGCGTCGGCGTCGGCGGCGGGCATGGAATCTGCTCGGTCGCTGCGTCGTCATCGCTGAACGCAGTACGCATTGCCCGCACAATTCGCCGTCGTGAGCCGACCGTAAGCAGCTGACGGGAAGCGATCGAACACGACGGGTAGACGAGGTCGCGCATCGCGCGTTGGGAGGTGGTGGTGGTGCTCGCGGTGGTGGAGGTGGCGTGCGTGGGGAGTGGGGCGCATCGCCCCACTGCCCCGCCGGGGGCCGGGTAATGGGGCGATTTGCGTCGCGATACTTCGTTGCTCGGTCGTTCCGCTGCTCGGCGTAGCGCTGCTACGCCTGCGCTGCTCACTTCCCTCGCGCCTCGTCTCGCTCGCAACTCCCCCCATTACCAGCGGCGCCTGCGCGCTTCAGGGCAAGAAGAACGAGCCCGCCAGCGTGATCGCGGCGCCGCCGAGCGCGTGCCACTCGATAGACGGATCGCAGGGCAGCGCCGAGCAGCCGCTCGCAACCGAGCAGTCGAACGTCGCCGTCTGACCGTTCAGATCACTGACGTCGCCGCTGACGCCGCCGTCGCTCCAGTTGACGTCGCAGGAGAAGAACGTCGCCGCGCCGCCACTGGTATTGAAGACGTTGCCGAACAGCTCGTCGTCGAGCGTATCGAGCGTGAGGACCCATTGCTCGTTCCCCACGGTCTTGTTCACGAGTATGAAGTCGCTATCCAGGCTGACCTGGACGGCCGATTTGGCGTAGGCCATCCCCCCGCACGCGAGCACGGTGACGAAAGCAAAACCAAGAACACGAATGCGCATCGATGAGCTCCTTTTGGGATTTGAATCATCGCGACCCGCCGCACGGCCGGCGGTTGATGCCGATCAGGAAAGCACGTCCCAGCCTGCCTGAAAAGCAGCCCCCCACTCCACCAAAACATTCGCCCACTTCCGGGCGAGCGAGCGGCGCAGGCGTAGCAGCGCTACGCCAAGCATGCGAGCGACCGAGCAACGAAGTGTGGCGAAGCAAATCGGCCCCGGCCGCCCGCGGGGTTGCAATTCCGCGCCCAGTGGCTCACGCTCGGGCGGTGTCGCCGGAGGAGCGCATCACGCCGCCCTCGCCCTTGTTGCTGGTGCTCGAAGGCCGCGCCTGGCTCGAGTTGGCCGCGCTCGTTCCGGCGTGGCCGCTCTTGCGCCGCGCGCCGCAGGGCGACGGCCATCCAGTCTTGGTGCTGCCGGGTTGGATGGCGACCGACGCCTCGACACGCGCGCTGCGCTGGTTCCTCCGCGCTCGCGGCTATTGGGCGCACGGCTGGCGACTCGGCCGCAACATCGGCGGTGGCCGCGCAACGATGGAGGCGCTCGGCGAACGCTTTCGTGAGCTGCGCGAACGTCACCAGCAGCCGCTCAGCATCATCGGCTGGAGCCTCGGCGGTATCTACGCGCGTGAGCTGGCGCGTCGCTTCGCGCCCGAGGTCCGGCGCGTGATCACGCTCGCGAGCCCCTTCCGCGATCTCGATGCAACCGCCGTCGCGCGTCTCTTCGGCGGGCGTTCCGACGTCCGTCGCGACGAGCTGCACCACCGTCTCCGCACCCCACCGCCGGTTCCCTGCACGTCCTTCTACAGCCGCAGCGACGGCATCGTCGCGTGGCGGAGCTGTCTCGACGAGGAGGCGCCGCACGTCGAGAACGTCGAGGTGCGGTCCAGCCATTGCGGCATGGGCCACCATCCGTCCGTCCTGCTCGCGATCGCCGATCGGCTCGCGCGTCCGGTCTGAGTCCGATGACCTCCCCGGCGTACACTCGCCTGACCGCGCTCGACAACTCGTTCCTCCTCTACGAGAGCCCGAAGGCGCACATGCACATCGCGGGCACGGCGACCTACGAAACGGGCCCGCTGCGCACGCCGGCCGGCGGCGTCGACATCGATCGGCTGCGCACGTACGTCGAGTCGCGCCTGCACTTGATCCCGCGCTATCGCCAAGTGCTCGCGTACGTGCCGCTCGAGCAGTGGCCGGTCTGGGTCGACGACCGGCACTTCAACATCCACTACCACGTCCGCCACACGAGCCTGCCGCGGCCGGGCGATGCGGGACAGCTGAAGCGGCTCGCCGGCCGCATCATGTCGCAGCAGCTCGACCGATCGAAGCCGCTCTGGGAGATGGGGGTGGTCGAAGGGCTGCGCGGCGGCGATCACTTCGCCATCATCAGCAAGGTGCACCACTGCATGATCGACGGCATGTCGAGCGTCGATCTCCTGAACGTGCTTCTCTCAGTCACGCCGACGGACACGATCGAGGCACCGCCGCGGTGGCTGCCGCGCCCCGCGCCGGATAGCTGGTCGCTGCTCGCCTCCGAGGCGTGGCGGCGGGTGTCGTTGCCGTTCGACGTCGTGCGCGGCTTACGGCGGCTGATCGAGTCGTCGACCGATCCGCGGTCCGACGTGCGCGTGATGCTGCGCGCGCTGCGCGACACGCTGCGGACGAGCTGGCGTCTCGTCTCCGATACCCCGATCAACCGCCCGATCAGCCCGCACCGACGCGTCGACTGGACCGCGATGTCGCTCGACGACGTGAAGGTAGTGAAGCGCGCCCTGGGTGGGACGCTGAACGACATCGTCCTCGCCACCGTCACCGGCGCGGTCCAGCGCTACCTCGAGGCGCGGCGGGTGAACGTCGATGTCCTCGACTTCCGCGTGATGGCGCCGGTGAGCGTGCGCAGCGAGAGCGAGCGCGGCACGCTCGGCAACCGCGTCTCGGCATGGATCCTCGAGCTGCCGCTCGCGGAGCGCGACCCGCGCCGGCGGCTGGCGCGGATTTGCGAGCGCACGTCGCAGCTGAAGGAGACGAAGCAGGCGATGGGCGCCGAGGCGCTCACCCGCGCGGCCGAATGGACGCCGTCGACGCTGATGTCGCTCGGCGCGCGCATGATGATGCGCGCGCTGCCGTTCAACATCGTCCGCAGGTGCCGCTCTACATGCTGGGCGCGCCCATGGTCGACAACTACGGGCACATCCCACTCGTCGACTATCTCGGCGTCGGCATCGTCCTCTTCAGCTACGCCGGCACGCTCTGCTGGGGATTCACCGGCGACTGGGACTTGGTCCCCGACCTGCACGTGCTCGTCGAGAGCGTGCAGGACGCCTTTGCCGAGCTACGCGCGGCTGCCGGCATCGCGCCGGTCGCGTTCGTCGCGCCGTGGTCGCAGCATTCGCAGCCGACGGCCTGACGCGCCGTGAGCGGGCGCGAAGCGTCCTCAACCCGCCTTGTAGTACGCGATCGGCTCGGGCGGCATCTCGCGGCGCTGCATCTTTGCGACGAGCGTCGTCCGTTTGAGACCGAGGAGACGCGCCGCGGCCTGCTTGTTGCCGCGCGTTTTCCGCAACGCCTGCTCGATCAACCCCACCTCGAACTCCGCGACCGCTCGCCGCAGATCGACGCCCTTCGCGGTGAGTCGCGCCTCCGCGGCCGGGCTGCGCACGAACGACGTGATCGCCGCCGGCAGATGATCGACGCCGATCTCCGCACCTTCCGCGAGGATCACGACGCGCTCGAGGAGATGCTCGAGCTCGCGCACGTTCCCCGGCCAATCGTAGTCGCAGAGCGCCGCCATCGCGTCGTCCGTGATGCGAAGCGGTCGCTCGGCGCAATTGCGCTTCTCCAGGAAGTGCGCGACGAGGAGCGGGATGTCGGAGCGACGCTCGCGCAGCGGTGGCACGGCGATCGGCAACACCTGCAAGCGGTAGAAGAGATCCTCGCGAAACGCGCCGCGTGCGACCTCGCGCTGCAGATCCTTGTTGCTCGCGGCGATGATGCGCACATCGACGTGCACCGGCTGGTCGGCGCCGACCGGGCGCACGTCGCCGTCTTGCAGGACCCGGAGGAGCTTCGTCTGCAGCACCGGGCTCATGTCGCCGACCTCGTCGAGGAAGATCGAGCCGCCGTCGGCGAGCTGGAACATCCCGGCGCGCGCGGCGACCGCCCCGGTGAACGCGCCGCGCGCGTGGCCGAAGAGCTCCGACTCGAGCAGCTCCGCCGGAATCGCGGCGCAGTTCACCGGAATGAACGGCCGGCCCGCTCGCGGCGACCACAAGTGGACGGCGCGGGCTACGAGCTCCTTGCCGGTACCGCTCTCACCGGAGATCAGCACCGTCGCCGGCGTGGCGGCGAGTTTCCGGACGAGCGCGGTGAGGTCGTGCATCGAGGGATGACCACCGACGACAGAAGGTAAGTCTTCCATAGTCGACACGTTAGCATGCGTGGCGTTTCCGCCGCGTCCGTGTCACCCCTGAATACCGGAGGAAAAAACCCTGAGGTGTTCAGCCGCTCGAAAGGCGACCGCCGGTCAGCGCTCGGAGCTCACGAGGCCGTGGCGAATCGCGTAGCGCACGAGACCCGCGATCTCGTGGATGTCGAGGCGCTCCATCAGCTGTGCGCGGTGGGTCTCCACGGTCTTGATACCGAGATCGAGCTTCCGCGCGATCTCCTTCGTCGACGATCCCTCGGCGACGAGCTGCAGCACCTCGCGCTGGCGCGGCGTCAGCATCTCGAGCGGCGTCGTTTCCTTCTGGCTGACGCGCCGGAGGTAATCGTCGACGACCTGCCGCGAGATCGTCGGGCTCAAGTACGTCGCGCCGTTGCCGACCGCGTTGATCGCGAGCTCGAGCTCCGACGGCGCCGCGTCCTTCAGCATGTAGCCGGAGGCGCCGGCACGCAGCGCTTGCGACACGTACTCCTCATTGGAATGAATCGACAGGATGACGACGCGCACGCGCGGAAACGTCTTGACGGCGCGCCGAGTCGCCTCGAGGCCGTTCATGCGCTCCATCGCGATGTCCATGAAGACGATGTCCGGATTGCGCTCCTTGATCAGCGTCAGCGCCTCCTGGCCGTTGGACGCTTCGCCGACGACCTCGACACCGGATACGCCCTCGAGAAGCGACCGGATGCCGGCCCGGACCAGCGTATGATTGTCAGCAAGCAGGACTCGCATCACAGTACGTTCGGGCACCGACGTATCAGACACCCGGAAGCCGTCGCTGCTCGGGACCAATTTTCCGATATGCAGGCCGACGGTCAACTGCAACCGAATTCGACATGCTGACGACGCCACTCTGCCGTCGCCTCGAGATCACGCATCCGGTGCTCTGCGCCGGCATGGGTGGCTTGATCGCCGGTCCCGCGCTCGCCGCCGCCGTGTCGAGTGCCGGTGGCCTCGGCGTGCTCGGCCTCTTGGGCGTTCCCGCACCACTGATCGTCGACGCGATCCGCGCCGTCCGGTCGCTCAGCGATCGCCCCTTTGGCGTCAACGTCGTGCTCGCAGGAATGACACGCGACGACATCGACATCTGTCTCGCCGAGCGCGTGCCCGTGATCGTGTCATTTTGGGGCGATCCGTCGCCGCACGTCGCCGCGGCGCACGACGTTGGATCGATCGTGCTCGCGCAGGTCGGCTCCGTGGCGGAGGCGATCGCGGCAGTGGAGGCCGGCGTCGACGGCGTCATCGCGCAAGGAGTCGAGGCCGGCGGTCACGTCCGCGGCACGACGGCGCTCTCCGTGCTCCTCCCGGCCGTGCGTGCCGCCGTGCATCCGATACCGGTGATCGCCGCCGGCGGCGTCGCCGACGGCCGCGGCGTCGCCGCTGCGCTCGCGCTCGGAGCGCAAGCGGTCTCGATGGGGACGCGCTTTCTCGCGAGCACCGAGGCCGCGGCGACCGACGCATACAAGGCGCGTATCGTCGCCGCCGTCGCCGAGGACACGGTGCTGACGAGCCTCTTCGACCTCGGCTGGCCGGACGCGCCGCACCGCGCGCTCCGCAATCGTACGGTCGCGCGCTGGGAAGCCGCCGGCCGGCCGCCGAGCGGCAGCCGCCCCGGCGAGGGCGACGTGATCGGACGCGCGCCCTTCGGCGGCGCCGTCGTCGATCTCCCGCGCTACTCGGTCGTGCCGCCGATCGCCGGCTACGAAGGCGACGTCGAGGACGCGGTGCTCTATGCGGGCGAGTCGTGCACGTTGGTACACGACGTGCGTCCCGCGGCGGAGATCGTGCGCGCCGTCGTCGAGGAGGCGGCGGCGATTCTCGGTCGTTGAGGCGCAGCGCTACGCGAGCGCGCGGGCGATCGCGGGCCAGCCCTCGCGGGCGCTGCGGTAGCGCGGCGTCCAGGCGGTGATCGACTTCAGCATGCCGTTCGCGACGCGCTGCGAGCGTAGCAACGCCGGCGACGAAGACGCGCATGGAGGCCCTATGCCAGCGCTCGTCCGCCGAGGCAAAGCGCGCTAATCTCCGGCGGTCGTCGCGGCACCGAGTCCATTGCAACGAGGAAGGCGCCCATGAAAGATCTCTTCTCGATCGAGGGAAAAACCGCGGTCGTCACCGGCGGATCGCGCGGCATCGGGCTCATGATCGCGCGCGGCTTCGTCGAGGCCGGCGCCAAGGTGTACATCTCGTCGCGCAAAGCGGCGGACTGCGAGAAGGTCGCCGCCGAGCTGTCCCGCGTCGGAACGTGCGTCGCGCTGCCGGCCGATCTCGGGACCGAGGCCGGCGCGAACGGCTTGGCAGCGGCAGTCGCCGAGCGCGAGCCCGCCTTGCACATCCTCGTCAACAACGCCGGCGCGAACTGGGGCGCGTCGCTCGCCGAGTATCCCGACGCGGCGTGGGACAAGGTACTGGCGCTGAACGTGAAGGCGATCTTCCACCTGACGCGCGCGCTCCTACCGCTGCTCGAGAAGGGCGTCCGCTCCGGCGACCCGGCGCGCGTCATCAACATCGGGTCGATCGACGGCCTGCGGGTGCCGATGCTCGAGACGTACGCCTACTCGGTGAGCAAGGCGGCGGTGCACCACCTGACGCGCGTGCTCGCGCAGCGTCTCGCCCCGCAACACATCACCGTGAACGCCGTCGCGCCCGGGCCGTTCGAGAGCAAGATGATGGCGGAGACGCTGCGCACCTTCGGCGACATGATCAAAGCCGGCTGCCCGCTCGGCCGGATCGGCGAGCCCGAGGACATGGCGGGCGTCGCGATCTACCTCGCGTCGCGCGCCGGCGCGTACGTGACGGGCGCCGTGATCCCCGTCGACGGCGGCATCACGACGAAGCCCAGCAGCTAAGCTTCAGCTCGGGCTGCACGGGCGGCAGCTTGCTCCCGCGCGAGCGCGGGCGTCAACGGCTCCTCTCCCCCTCTATACCCGCCTGGGCAGCGAGACCTCGACGTGAGTTGCGATCAGCTCACGTGAAGGTGATCGACAAGTCCGGAAGATCGATGCCGTCGAGCACCGTAGTCCAAGTCTCGCCCGGCGACACCGGCCGCGGCGCCGTCAGCGTCCCGGTCGTAACGATCTCTCCGGCCTGGACCGGCGCGAAGCGCGCCTGTCTCGCCAGCGTCTCCGCGAGGTGCGCGAAGGCCAGTAGCGGGGTATCGAGCACGTTTGCGCCACCACCGGTGGCCTCCTGTCTGCCGTCTCTCAACAGGGCGATGGTGAAGCTGCGTAGCTTCGCGACGCAGTCGTCGATGTCCCGCACGGCAACAGGCCTGCCCACGATGAGCGCACCGTGGAGACCGCAAGCGGCGATGGCGTCCACACTTCTGAACTTCCAGTCGGGATAGGGGCTTTGAACTATCTCGAACCCGTGGGCAATCCAGTCGATGGAGTCGAGGATCGCCGCCTCGTCGCGCGTGACCGGCGGTGTTCGCGCGAAGTGCAGCTGGATCTCGGGCTCGATGCGTCGCTGGAACAGGTGGCCGATCGCGACGCGCGCCTTGCCGTCCGGCGCGTAGTGTACGGTCGAGTCATACACGTGGCTCCAGATCGGCGCCCACACTCCGTACTCGGCCCAAATCTCGCGGTTGGTGAAGCCGATCTTGCGGCCGACGGGCTCCTCCCCGCGCTCACGGCGCCGCGCGTGGACCTCCCACGCGATCGCGTAGGCGCCGTCCTCGTCGAACGACCGATCGCGGTCGCTGAGCAGCCCGATCGGTTGCTGGCGGTCGATAGCGTCGAGAACGGCGTCCGCCAGCTTCATCGCCGAGTATCGTGCGCTGCATCGCTCTCGTGGCTGACGTGGTCGTGTCCCTTCGGACGGGCGGCGAGCTGGCCGATGCGCCGCTCGAGCACGTCCGGCGCGCAGAGGCCTTTGGTCGCGAGCAACGTCTCGAACGCCTGCAGCCAGCATCCATAGTAGCTCCACCCCGCGTCGCTGCCGGCGGAG
>WNFP01005474.1_pt1 | contig 10233 bp, 8 predicted proteins | sample 5400201 | NCBI WGS metagenome assembly WNFP01 (sample SAMN13153355, study PRJNA577476) | soil metagenome | isolation source: 115 cm saprolite under Madrone tree | place: USA:California | collected 2016-06-14
ACATCGGACCCGGCGACTCGCCGCGATGAATCGCTCAACACTCTCGTCCCCCCCGATCCACAGAAGCCTTATAATATCAAAGACGCCATCCACTCGATCGTCGACGACGGCTACTTCTTCGAAGTCCACGAACACTACGCGAAGAATCTGGTCGTCGGTTTTGCGCGCCTCGACGGCCGTCCCGTCGGCATAGTCGGCAATCAACCTGTTTTTTTGGCGGGCGTTCTCGATATCAACGCTTCCGTGAAAGGCGCGCGCTTCGTGCGTTTCTGCGACGCCTTCAACATTCCATTGATCACCTTTGAAGACGTACCCGGTTTTCTCCCGGGCACGCAACAAGAGTTCGGCGGCATCATCAAGCATGGGGCGAAACTGCTCTTCGCTTTCGCCGAAGCCACCGTGCCGAAAATCACCGTCATCACGCGCAAGGCCTACGGCGGCGCATACTGCGTCATGGCCTCGAAACACATTCGAACGGACGCCAACTTTGCCTGGCCCACGGCGGAAATCGCCGTCATGGGCCCCGAAGGCGCCGTGGACATTGTTTACAAACGTGAATTGGCGAAAGTCCCCGAATCCGAGCGTGAAAAGGTTCGCCAGGAAAAAATCGCTGAATTCCGCGAACGCTTTGCAAATCCTTTTGTCGCCGCCGAACGCGGTTACATTGACGCTGTCATCGAGCCTGCCGACAGTCGCGCCCGCATCATCACCTCTCTCCGTGCCCTCGAAAACAAACGCGACACCAACCCCTGCAAGAAACACGGCAACATTCCGCTTTAGGAAGTCACTGAGCTCGTGACACAAACGCACACGCACTCGTCATTCCGAGCGAAGCGAGGAATCTCTCTTAGTTTTTTGTAGCGGCGCAGCACGCTGCGCCCCAGTTATCGAGGATTTGGCCCCAAAAGAGGCGTGGTTCACTTCAATAGGTACTTCTGCAAGAACTCCACGGTGGCATAAAACTGAAAATCCTGATTCGGTTTTTTGCGGTAACCGTGGCCCTCGTCTTTGGCAATCATCAGCCACACCGGCGTTCCCTGCGTCTTCAGCGCGTCGGCAATTTGTTGTGATTCGCTGACCGGCACGCGCGGATCATTTTTCCCGGCGATGACGAACATGGGCTTCTTGATTCTGTCGACGTTGTTCATCGGTGCGATTTTCTCGAGAAACTCCCGCATCCTTGGGTCGCGCTCGTCGCCGTATTCCACGCGCCGCAAATCCCGCCGGTACGCTTCCGTGTGTTCCAGAAACGTCACCAGGTTCGACATCCCTACGACATCTACAGAACAGCGAATCCGGTCGCTGTAAAACGTGGATACCGCCAGCGTCATGTGACCGCCGTAGCTTCCGCCGGTCACAGCAATGCGGTCCGCATCCAGTTCCGGCTGCGTCGCGATCCAGTCGAACAACGCGTTGATGTCTTTGTATGTGTCCTCCCGCTTGAAGCCGTTATCCAGCAGCGAAAAGGTCTTCCCATACCCTGTCGACCCGCGGACGTTCGGATAGATCAACGCAATCCCCAGTTCATTCAAGAAATAATTGCTGCGGCCCAGAAACCGCGGCTGCGATTGACCTTCGGGACCGCCGTGAATCTCCACCAATACTGGGCGTTTGCCGGTGAACTTCGCGGGTGGTTTGAACAAGAATCCAGAGATCATCTTGCCGTCAAAGCTTTTCCACCGCACCAGCTCCGCTTGCGGAAACGATTCCGTCTTCACCGCCGTTTCACTGGTCGTCCACCGTTCAAATTTTCCGGTGGCCACATCCAAGGAATAGCAGTCACCCGGGCCTCGCGCATTGTTAAGCGAAAAGCCGAGTTCGTGGCCATTCTTGTGCCAGCGCACCCCGCCCATCACTCCCGCAGGCAAAACTGGAAGTGGCATCTCCTTTCCGGTGGCCGTGTCCCTCACATGCAAAACACTCACCCCTTCTTCGTTGGTCAAAAACGCCAACATCTTTCCATCGTGCGTCAAGTCAAACGTCTCCACGTCCCAATGAATCGACTTGGTCAGATAACTCGGTTGCTTTGTTGCCAGATCCAGGTACGCGAGCCGCCGAAACTCCGAATCTCTGTCCGTCGTGATGTAAATCCCCTTGCCATCTTTGCTGAACCGCGCTTCCCCATACGATACTTTCTCTGCCGCATTTCTCGGCGTCAGCTCGATCTTCTCGCCTGTTGTTGTGTCCACGAGCCACAAGTACGATTCATTGATCGAAATCTCCTCTTTCAGAAGAATCTTTTTGTCATCCGGCGACCAATCCTCCGGTTGCCAGCCGCCGCCCGCCAATTGCGTCAACAAATGATCCGTTTTCGGATCGTCGGGGTTCATCACCCACAGGTCCGTGTCTTTTCCCGTTCGCCGCGTGGACATGTATGCGATGCGGTCGCCATCGGACGACCACGGACCCGGCAGGTTGCGCGACTTGCCGTCCGTCAGCAGCGTCACGTTTCCTGCCTTCATGTCGTAACGGTAGAGTTGATACCACTCACCGCCGCCGATATCTTTTGCGAACACGATATAATCGCCGCCATTTGGATGAAATCGCGCGGCCCCCACGGAATCCGCGAAGAACGTCAGTTGCTGCCGCGCTCCTTCCGGCATTTTCACCAGGTGCAGTTGGGGCGTTTCCGCAAACCGGGTGGCAATCAGCATTTCGCGTTTCACGGGACGCCAATCGGCGAGATTGGCGCTTCGAAAAGATCCGTATCGCCCTGCTGTTTCCACCAGTGATGCGGGAATCTGCGGCACCCCGTCGACGATCAGATTTTCGGGCGGTGCGATGACCGCCTCTTGTGCGGACACATACACTGCCGCAAGCAGCATCCCTGCCAATAACAAAAGCTGTCTTTTCTTCATTTCTGTCCTCCACCCACAGAGTCGCAGCATTTTAGTACACCGCAAACGATTCGGCACGCAAGCCTATGCGCGCGCCTCTCCTCGCCAGCCCGCATGCTAGAATCCCGCTGCATCTCCAGAAGCATATGTTCAAGAAAATTCTGATTGCCAATCGCGGTGAGATCGCCGTGCGCATTATCCGCGCCTGCCGCGAGCTCGGCATTCAATCCGTCGCCGTCTTCAGCGATGCCGACCGCAAATCGCTCCACGTTCGCCTGGCCAATGAGGCCTATGCTATCGGCCCGGCTCCCTCGCGCGAAAGCTATCTTCGCATCGACAAGCTCATGGACGTCGCGCGCCGCGTGGGCTGCGATGCCGTCCATCCTGGTTACGGGTTTCTCGCGGAGAACGCCGCGCTGCCTCGCGCTTGCATAGATGCAGGTGTCACTTTCATCGGACCGCCAGCCGACGCCATGGAAGCCCTCGGCTCAAAAACCGCCGCGCGCCACCTCGCGCGCCGCGCTGATGTCCCCACGGTTCCCGGAACCAATGATCCCATCGAAAAACCCGGCGAAGCGCAGGCTCTGGCACAAAGCATGGGTTACCCCATTTTATTGAAAGCAGTCGCGGGGGGCGGCGGCAAGGGCATGCGCCTGGTCTATAGCGACGCCGAATTTGGATCCGCGTATCGCGATGCTTCTTCGGAAGCAATGAACGCTTTCGGCGATGCGCAGCTCTATTTGGAAAAATATCTGGAGCGCCCGCGTCACATTGAGATTCAGATTTTTGCCGACGCCCACGGCCGCATTGTTTCGCTCGGCGAACGGGAATGCTCCGTGCAGCGTCGTCACCAGAAAGTTGTTGAAGAAGCTCCCTCGCCGATGGTCACGCCCGAGCTACGCAAGAAAATGGGAGAAGCCTCGGTGCGGCTGGCGCGCGCCGGCCGCTACGTCAACGCCGGTACCGTCGAATTCCTAGTCGACGCAAACGGTAATTTTTATTTTTTGGAAGTGAACACGCGCCTGCAGGTCGAGCATCCTGTCACCGAACAGGTCACCGGCCTCGATCTCGTCAAACTTCAGATCGCCATCGCCGCCGGCCATCGTTTGCCCTTTGCATGGGAAAGCATCACACCGCGCGGCCACGCCATGGAGGTTCGCCTGTACGCCGAGGACCCGGAAAACAATTTCTTTCCCTCACCTGGCAAAATTCTGTCGCGCCACGCCCCCAGTGGCCCGGGCATTCGTCTCGATGAAGGCATCTACGAAGGCTGGACCGTGCCGAACGATTACGACCCTCTTCTCAGCAAACTCATCGCCTGGGGCAACAGCCGCGAGGAAACCATTGCCCGCCTTCGCCGTGCTCTCGAGGAGTATGCGATCACGGGCGTCAAGACCAATGCAGGCCTTTTCCGTCGCATCCTCAGCGAGCCCGATTTTCTGCGCGGCGAAATTCACACGCGCTGGCTCGACGAATTGCTCCGGCGGCCGCGATCCGCCGCATCACTTGCGAATGGGCAGGACCAGGACACTGGCGCTTTCGACGCCGCCACCATCGCAGCTGCCATCTGGCACGCCACGCAATCCAGCGCGGCATCCTTTGTCACTCCACCCGCCGATGCGGGGCCTTCCCTCTGGAAACTTGAGGGCCGCCGCCAGCTACTAGACCGCATGCCATGAAATTCGAAGTCCAACTCGGCGGGCAGGCCGGAAAAACAACTCGGATCGTCGATCTCGAACGCGACGACAAAGGCTGGCGCGTCACACTCGATGGCCGTCCCGTGGCCGCCGATGCCGTTGAGGTCGCTCCAAACACACTCTCGATTCTGCTCGCGGGTCAATCCTATGAAATTTGTGTGGCGCCATCCGTGGACGGCAAGTTGAGACTCCAGACAGGCGGATTGGAATTCACAGCCGAAGTCATCGATCCTCGGGCTTGGAGCGGCCGCCGCCACGGCAGCGCCGAAGCCGAAGGCCGCCAGCAAATCACCGCGCCCATGCCCGGCAAAGTCGTGCGTCTCCTCGTAAAAACGGGCGAGCGCGTCGAAGCTGGCCAGGGGCTTCTCGTCGTCGAAGCCATGAAGATGCAGAACGAAATCCGCTCACCCAAGGGCGGCACCGTAGAGCGCGTGTTTGTCCAGGAAGGCCAGCCGGTCAGTGCGGGCGAAGTCCTCGCTGCTGTTTCTTGAGGCGAGCCTCGACCGGAAGCCTTTTGGGCGGCAATGTTCGCGATTATCCCGTCTCTTTTAAATGACGGCTCGGGGCGGGAGATGACCGCCGGTTTAGTGTCCGATGGACCTCGGGGGTACGACAGTTTTCGCGGCGTCCGGCAATTTGCCAGCGGCTTCGATCACCTGTTGCGCCAGGTAATTGGTCACCCGCGCTTCATCGCGCGCGATCGCCAGATACGCCGAGCGCAGCAATTGTTCCTTGCGATTCCGCAGCGTATCGCGAATCGTTTGCTGCACTTGCGGGTCGCTGATCCCACGCAGTCCCGGTGACTCGCGCGTGATCAGCTTCAGGATCCGATAGCCTTCCTTTAGCTGGATCGGCTGGCTCACCTGCCCCGGTTTCATTCCAAGAACAATCCTCTTCAACGCCGGGTCGGATTGATTCAGCGCCGACTCCGGCACGTATCCCAGGTCGCCACCCGTCCCTGCTGTGTTCATGTCTTCGGAATAATCCATTGCCAATTGTGCGAAATCGGCGCCGCTGTCGAGCCGGTCCATCAGCATCTTCACCTTGCGTTGGGCCTCGGCTTCGTTGGTGGCGTCGTCGTTCTTGCGGTTGCGGATCTGTTGTTCTTTCCTGGGTGTCACCAGGATCTGGGCGATGTGGTACTGCGGTTCCGCCACATTGAACTGCGGCCGGTTCGCGTTGTAAAAATCAGAAACGTCCTGGTCGGTGATCGAAATCTTTGCCACCACCTCGCGATTCAGCAGCTTCTGGATTGAAAGCTGGCGCCGTAGGTCGCTCTTCAGGTCGTCCACTGTGGCGCCTTGCTCTTTCAATCGCCGCTGGAATTCATCTTCCGTGTAAGGGCTCTTCAGTTCGGTAAACTTGTCTTCCACTTCGCCGTCGCTGGCCTCGAGATTGAGTTTCTTAGCACGTTCGAGCAGAATCTCGTTGTTGATCAGCTCATCCAGCACATTCAGCTTGAGCGAAAGCGCCTCTTCCTGCGAAGGCTCCTGCCCCTCGGGATTAACCCGCGTGCGATAGTACTTGTCGATTTCTTCGCGCTTGATTTCTTTCCCGTTCACCACCGCCCACACGTCCGGAGCATGCTGCGCCTGCCGGTTGCAGCCAGCCGCAACAGCGAACAGAATTGCCGCGAGAGGCAACAAGGCTGCTGCGTCCTTCAGTCCTCTTGAGTGGTCCATTGGACGCCCCACGAATCGCAGGTTCGCAACTGGTAGGTTCAAGATTGGAATCTCAGGCGGCTTTCTTCACTCGGCCGGCACGGATGCAAGCGGTGCAAACACGCACGTGCTTCTTGACGCCGGCAACAACCGCGCGCACGCGCTTCAGATTGGGATTCCACCGGCGCCGCCGCGTGTTATTCGCGTGGCTGATCACATTTCCGTAGTGCGGCGCTTTGCCGCAGAATTCACACTTCAGTGCCATTGTTCTTCCTGCTTGAGGTGATTTTTGCCTGGGTTCTCAGCTCGAAAAATCGCAGAACCAAGCTCCTCATTCTAGCAGACCCTCCATCAAGGGCAAAGAAACTTGCAGTCTTCCATTGCTTCGGTGCCGATCGGCTGTTGCTCAGGGAACACTGTTGGGCAAGCCGTTTCTCGGGCCCATTGCCCTCGGACAGCTCCCTGTTCCTTCGTACGGGATTGCAGTGGGCGATGCGTACCAGTAACTCCCCCGAACTCACTGAAGCTACAGAGGTTGGCTGCACAGTACCGGGGTGGCTGGCCCCCCGTACCATTGTTGGACTCCAAGCCCCCGCCTAATTTGTCCCTCAGCATTCGCTGAAGACTGCGCACGGGGCGTGTCGCATGGACCAACTTTTGGAAAACTTGGAAAACATCGTGGGGGGCCGCAAGGCGGCCCCAGAGACGGAGCCGGCCGCCCGTCGCGCATGGGGCATTCCGCATCGTTTGCTTCGTTACGTTTCGTTGCTGGCCCTTCTTGCCGTCCTTTCCACTGTTGCCGGTTTCCAAGCCGCTCGCCTTAACGGCGTCTTCGAGAAATGGTTGGGCACAACACCGGTCCACGCGGCGCTCTCGTTCGTCCCGCCGGCAGCCCTTGTTTCTTCACCTAAAACCGCCGTCAAAAACACAGAATTGGAGGAGATCAGCCATCTCTCGCCTCAACAACAGGCCGAGCGCCTGCTTGATCTGGCCATCCAACGCCACGAATCGTCTCTCGATTTGATCCGCCAGAACCTGGATTCCTGGAGAGGCCGCCTGGAAGACACTGACAGGCTGTTCCATCTCGTGCTTGCGGCGCTGAATTCCGACGATCCCCGTGTGCGCGTGGCTGCCGTGGAAATCGATCTGGCCGCCAACAATCTCCGGAAGTCCCCGCAGAGCGTTGCCAAACTGCTCAATCAAATTCATAACGATCCCGATGACCGTTATCTCGCGCTGTGGAGACTCGGCGCTCTCGGAAATCGCGGCGTCGAACCAGCCACCGTGCTCGCCACTTTGCTTCGCTACGTGCATGATCCCAACCAGCAGACGCGCTTCTGGGCCGTCGAGGGATTGGCAATGCTCGGTACCGAGGAATCCATCGACCCGCTCCTGTTGGTTCTGGCCCATGACCCCTCCCCGCGAGTCCGTGAGCGCGCGGCCTGTGATCTTGCGCGATCCGGCATGCTGACCGGGGAACAGCGCCTCACCGCTGTTCCCCAGCTTCTCAATCTTCTGGATGACGATTCGCTGGACCCCGCGACGCAGGACCTGGTCTACGCGACCCTGCACGTCATCACGGGAGCCTCGCTTGGCAGAGATGCCGACGCCTGGCGCGCCTGGTGGGCGCATCATGACCGCCCCGAAAAACCCACCCGCCACCGCTCGGGTCTTTCCCTTGCCTAAGAGAGGGTTCCACTCGGGCCTTCAAACCAGATTCTCGGTGGAATAAAGAAAACTCTTGACCCTCCCCGGCCACATTCGTAAAACTGAATTGCGCCCTGCCTAATCTCAACCTGTTCCCGCCACAGGTCAAAAAAGGATAGCCATGCCGGCGAACGAGCGTCGTTCTACTCGCCGTTTCATCATGAGAGTGCCTTTGCGTTTTCGGCCGATGAAGCAAGCCTCGATTCCTGAAGAATCCGCTGCTTCCATGAATATTTCCACACACGGCGTCTACTTCGCGACCGCCACAAAAGTGTCCGAAGGCGTGCTGGTTCAAGTGCATTTGAAAATGCCCAGGGAAATTGCCGGGGACGACGTGGAAGAATGGAGCTTCACCGGCCGCGTCGCGCATGTTGAACCGCTCGGGACCACGAACGGAAAATCAGGTATTGGCGTGCAGTTCCTTTATTACGAAGTTCCTCCGGCTACCGGTTTGTTCTCGCATTCAAGGTGACAGTTTCTTGGTGCGGCCAATAAACGAATACTCTCTCCCTGCGTCGATATAATAGACAGGCATCCGCGATCATCCCACGCGAGGAGGTCCCATGAATCGCCGCGAATTCATCCATCGCACCGCTTACTCCGCAGGTGCGGCGTGGCTCCATTCGGCGGTATTCGCGCGGCGCGCTTTCGCTTTTCCCAGCCTTTCGAGAAAGTTTAATGCCGCCGACACCGTTACGCTCGGCAAGACTGGCATCCAGACCAGCCGCCTCGCCATGGGCACCGGAACCGTCGGCGTCGGCCACCATTCGCACCAGACCGCGCTCGGCATCAAAGGCCTCTCCGACCTGCTCCTCAACGGTTACGATCACGGCCTTCGTTTCTTCGACTCTGCCGATTCCTACGGCAGCCACCCGCACGTTGCCGAAGCCCTCAAGCACGTCCCGCGCGATAAAGTCACCGTTCTCACCAAAACTTGGGCCCGCGACCCCACCTCCGCCCGCGCCGACCTCGACCGCTTCCGCCGCGAGCTCGGCACCGATCAAATTGACATTTGCCTCATGCACTGCCTTACCGAGGGCGACTGGACCGAGCGCTACAAAGGCGTCATGGACGTTCTCTCCGAAGCCAAGCAAAAAGGTATCATTCGCGCTCACGGCTGCTCCTGCCACAGTATCGAAGCGCTGCGCGGCGCCGCGCGCTCTCCGTGGGTCGAAGTTGATCTCGTTCGACTCAATCCCATCGGCTCACACATGGACGCCGATCCTGACACCGTCGTCAGTGTTCTCCGCGAAATGCGCGCCGCCGGAAAGGGGATCGTCGGCATGAAGATCCTTGGCCAGGGTGACCTGAGCAATCGCCAGGATGAAGCTCTGCGCTATGCGCTCTCGCTCAATCTCCTTGACGCCTTTACCATCGGCGCCGAATCCATCTCCGAGCAGCAAGACCTCATCCGCCGCATCGCCGCAGCATGATCCCTTAGCAGGAACACGATTCCTGTAGTCAGGCCGCATACGCCCAAGGTACAATAAAAAACTTAAGAACTGTCCGCACGGATTCGGACTTTTGGCGCAGTCGTTTTGCAAGGGCAGCGCCAAGGACATCAATATGTTTGCCCTTCGAGTATCCTCAATCATCTGATCCGCCGCTTTTGCGGATCTAACTCGTTCCCTCGTTTCTACCAATTGATTTCTCCAGCCGCGTCCGCGCGCCCGATTTTTTGGGCCGCACGCAGAGCGAAGGTCTACATGGATATGCAACAAGCTGTCATCGCTCCTCCGACTCCCGGGTTGTGGAGCTCGATCCGTGAAGCCATCCGCGGCTCGCGCCAGGACTTCACCACTGGCAACCTCAATCGCGCCATTCTCCTCCTGGCAATTCCAATGATCCTCGAAATGGTACTGGAATCCCTCTTCGCCGTCGTCGACGTTTTCTGGGTGGGCCGCCTTGGAGCGGACGCCGTTGCCACGGTCGGCCTCACCGAATCGCTTCTCAGCCTGGTTTTTGCTATTGGCCTCGGCCTCAGCCTCTCCACGACCGCCATGGTCGCCCGCCGCATCGGCGAAAAAGATCCCGCTGGCGCCGCCGTCGCAGGAGTTCAGGCGATCGTCCTCGGCCTCGGGGTCTCGGCCATTGTTGGTCTTCCCTGTTTGTTTTATGCGCCGCGCTTGCTTCGCTTGATGGGAGCTTCCCCGGAGATCATCGCAATCGGCTCCGGCTACGCTCGCATTGCCCTCGGCGGCAGCGGCGCGATCATGCTGCTCTTTCTCAATAACGCCATCTTCCGCGGCGCGGGTGATGCGGCCATCGCCATGCGTTTGCTTTGGGTCTCCAACATCATCAATCTTGTCCTCGATCCTTGCCTCATCTTCG
>WNFP01007645.1_pt1 | contig 10233 bp, 11 predicted proteins | sample 5400201 | NCBI WGS metagenome assembly WNFP01 (sample SAMN13153355, study PRJNA577476) | soil metagenome | isolation source: 115 cm saprolite under Madrone tree | place: USA:California | collected 2016-06-14
TTGTCGCGTTTATACGCCTGCGCAATTCGGTAAGTTCTGCTTCCGGAAAATTCACATTAAACGGACGAATTGCATCTGCCTGCTCGCTGCCTCGTTGTGTAGCACTGGTTTGAGTCATGGTGTCCTCCTCTTGAGTAGTAGGATTCTTCCGTCTGCGGACCTGGCGACTATTGTTTTTACGTCCCTAGAAGGACGAGCTCCATCGGTGAGTGGTAGAGACCCTATCACAAAACGGACGCCAGGAGCATTAAGCACCGGTCAGTCGGCTTTGTAGGGAGTGATCTCCGCGCTTCGCATCGATCGTGGACGGATTACGAGCAATGCTGAAGTAATCGGCTAAGATTCCAGTTTCCGGCTGGCTCGAATGTGCCGACTTTTGTGCCCACCCTGCAGACAGATGGGCACAGCCGGGCACAGCCATCTACATGCTACGGACTCTGCTAAGTTGTTGGTTTTCAGCAGCAGCGCTGAAAATGGGAGGGTTGTTTTGAGTAGTCCGCCTGCCTTGGGCGCAGGAGGTCCCGAGTTCAAATCTCGGCGCCCCGACCAAAACATCTCGCGTGTTTTCTTTAGCTTATTGAAAGCGCCGTTCACCTCAAACCCCATCTGTGGAATTCTGGCAGACAGGAGGTCTGGATTCGCAAGTCGTTTACTTTCCAATAGTTCTCCACATGACGAATTTGCAAAAACATGAGGAGGCAGGAGTGCTAGACAGAAAGTATTGAACGAGGGAAGTTAAGCGCGCACTATTTGGCAAGTATGGGGAAAATTCAGGGGACCCTACGCATTTCTCGTCTCATTGAACATCGGAAATGTAAATCAGTAATCACGAGCCAGGCTCAGCTCGCGCCTCGCCGTGTGCCTCTCAATTGTCCCCGCATTAGTTGGTTGAATTTGGGAAGCGCGAGATCTTGGCGGCGGTTTGCTAATTTTTCCTGCCCTGTTCGTATTCACCACGCTTCATTTGTTTTGAATCACTGAGACTGCGCTCATTTGCGCAGAAACACCCCATTTGCAGACTATTGTTCACCAACTGTGCAACAAAAATCTTCCCCAAGGCCTCCTATGAGGGAGTTTTGCCGGTCACTGTTCCGAGCCGAACGGTCGGCACGCCGAAGCGTATCACTTGCTTGCTGTCTCTCTGTTCAATAGGCCGTAGACATCCACTTCGCGCTTCGCTCCAACGTAGACATGCCCGTTCATAATTGTCGGAATATTGAACCGAAGCGACAGCCCGGCGCGGTCTCGAGACGGATTCTGCTCGCTGTCGTAGAGTAAGCGGGAGCTATCGACGGCGTCGAAGGCGTACAATACCGCGTTTCTGTCGTCGTTCGAACGCAGCACCCAAAGCACCCCCTCCCGCACGCCGTTCGCGGAAACAGTCGGGGTTGCGCAGATGGCTGGAAACCGGGAACCGCTTGCCGTTTTGAGCGCCAGCTTTCCCTCGTGCACGACGAATTGACGGATAGCGTCGCTAGAACTGTTGCTCAGCACGTAGAAGTTGTGGTTCCAGTAGGCCATTGAACCAAAGACGCCGGCACCTGGGCTGGGTATCGTTTGCACAGCATGGCTGTCATTGTTTGGCTGATAATGACCCATGTGGTCGCGGTCGATCAGGTAGATGGTCCCGCCCTTGCCGGCAATAACGACGAGGTGCGGGTGCGGTCCCGATTGAGGCGGCAGTAGCACCGGACCTCCCGAACCCAGATCTTTATCGTCGGCATCCAGTTCGTCGACATTGAACGGCGCGAAATAGTCGTGGAGCTTCAGACTTTGCCCGTCCAGTTTCAACAAACTATCTCCATAATCGCGCCCGCCCTTGACCGCATCAAAGCGCCCATTTCCCGTCGCAAGAAACACATTACCTCTCGCGTCGGCCACCGGTCCTGTGTCGCCTGCCCAAATGCCGCTGTCATCCCCGTCGGGTGATGCATTGAAGACTGCTTTCTGTTTGAGGGTGTGCGCGTCATAAGCCATCACCCAGCCGTGGTAAGGCCCGACATCGCAGGAAGAGGCCCACGTAAGATAGACCGATCCATTTGCCAGCAGGAGCGAGGCGCGAGGATTCTCGCGCAACGGATCGAATACCACTTTCCCCGCCTGGCTACCGGTCCCGCTCCCGTTGATCGTGGCCTTGATATCGACAGGGCCCGCGAACTTTTCGAGCCCGGTTGTTACAGCCAGCGCGTGCAAACGCTGCGTGTAATGAGCCGACGACGACCCTGTCCGCTCTTTGGTACGCGCCAGCACATACAGCGTTCCAGTATCCGCATCAATTACAGGTGTCGAGGTAATTCCGACCTCCGGCACGATAAAGGGGCATTGGACGTCGTCCTCAGGAACAGTCGTGACACCCTTCCTGAGAAAGTTCACCCGCCAAAGTGGCGAGGCGGGATGCCCGTAGGCGTCGAAGGCATATATGCTGTCGTGCTCAGTAGCAACAAACAGCACATCGTGCCGCCCCTCGCCGGGTATGTCCAATCCTGTGAGAAAGAGCGGTTGCGCGTAGACGTCTCCGTCTACTTTCAGCGTGAATAACTTTCCAAAATGGCGGACGTTCACATTGCGTGGAGTCAGGTTGGTTTCCAGTCGGTTGGCGCCACTGCGCGCGTTGTCATACTGGGACGTAGTCACACTCTGCGGGCCCGCGGGAAGTCCCATGGTCAAAACCAGGATCAACATAAATGGCCTTGCCAGTGCCTCGGAAACATTCATCAGAATTGGCTTCCCCTTCCTGCCAGCTGAAGTTGAGCCAGGTGCGAGTCGATTTCCTCTGCCCGACCCTCGTCTTTCTTCGTGCGATGCATGAAGCGACGTAAGATCATTTGCCTTACTCTCCTGCTGGTTCGAGCGAGTCGCCCAGAATCAAACGGATAACCGTTAGTGAACTTTCTCAGCCGGTATCGGCTTCATGTTTGGCGGGGCTCCTTTCGGATGTATTTCGGCATGTGTCTCGTCCTTCAGGGTCACGATGAATTCGAAGAGCTCATTCCCGTCCCCGACTGTGACGCGCAGTGAAGAACCTTCCAGCCTTGCCTTGGTGATCGGCTTTGGCGCGCTGTCTTCGGACGGATCAGCCCGAAGTAATCCTCCATCATGGTTCAGCGCAATTCGAGAGGGGGTGACGGATCCGGTAAAGCCTGATCCGTCTCGCACTAGAATCATAGTGGCGAAACTCTTTCCGTTGAGCATCCAGTGCCAGGTTCCTGCGAATTTTTCTGCGGTGTTAGAAGGCTCAGAGCTTGCTTGCAGGCTCATCGCGCGCGCGAGCACTGCGCCCGCGCTAAATGTAATGCTTGTTGCCAAAGCCAGCCCAATTAGACCGGCACGTGATAGCGAAAGTCTTTTCTCAGTCAGCAGCATGATTCGAGTCTCCAGGTTTTCGCCATCAAAAATACCCAGCCCTACTGCGTTGCCACGAGGAGTGTGCAAGCACAGTGACGCCAGGCGTAAGAGCGTGCGGGCATACAAACGGCGCTTCCCAAGACGACCAGCGGCATAGTCATCGCAAGCAAGCTCACGCGTCTGCGAGATCTTTGACATCAGATAGCGGATGCCGGGGTGCCAGGCCACTGGCAGAGAGATCAACTCACATAGGATGTGTGCCAGAAAGTCCCTGCGAAGGATGTGGCCGTATTCGTGCGCAAGAACTGCCGAGAACTCTTGTTCGTCCAGGTCTGGCAGCACTTTACTGGGTAGCAAGATTGCGGGATGAAACACACCAACAGTTACGGGATCGTCGATGGCTGTAGATTCAAGGAGGGCGACACGGTGCTTGGCCTCGATGATCTGGCTAGCCATCCCGATTTCGGCAGGAGAAAGTACCGAGGCGTCTTTCCGCAGCCGATGAACTCGATAAACACCACGGCTGAAGTGGACCAGGCGATACAGAACAAGCACTCCCCAAATGGCGACGATCCAGCTTTGGGCTTCAGACCCCAGCGTGAACTGCTCATGCTGGTCAGAACGACCCTGCCAGCCCCAGAAATGCTGATTAGGCCGTCCGGCCTCCGGTAGAACCTGCTGCAGAGATTTCCCTGCGCCCGTAATCGGGTGCGATTGCCAAATGGTGTTGATCACAGGAGCCGCCAGACAGAAGAGGAACACTGCGAGATAGAAAACATGTTGATACTTTGCTCTCGCTTTCGCGACGAGAGGCGAGAACACCGCCGTCACGATGGCAAAGAGTCCAATCTGCACGAACGCATTCAACACTAAATCGAATACCGTCTCTCGAATTAGGCTCATTCCGGTTCCTCCTCCGCGCTCCCACCGGCTTGTAACTTCGCGTGTAACTCCGCGAGTTTTTGCGCGTCGAGCTGCTTGCTCCGAACCAAAGATAGGAGAAGGTCGTCCACTGACCCTCGGAAAACCTTCTGCAAAACGTCCTTGATAGCATGTGAGTCGGCTGCCTCTTGAGAAACGATGGCGCTGTACTCGTATGCACGTCCAACGAGCTTTCTCTTCACTTTTCCTTTGCGGTGCAGGACATTCAACGTGGTCTGCACGGTGGTATAGGCAAGCCGAGGCTCACCCGTCAGCCCCTGCAAGACCTTCTGCACATTTCCTGCGCCACCGTCCCAGAGCACGCGCATAATTCGTCGTTCTAAAGGAGTCAGGACTCTGGCTTTCGTCGGCATCGATTCAAACCTCCCCGCTCTCCTATACATATAGGAGGGTAGTACATTTGTCAACTATAGTCATAGGAGACGTGGCGAGGCCTCGCCCGGGGCATGGTTCTTTCGGTATAGAACCGGAAATTCGTGATCACTCGGCGACGTCCGCCCGAGTTACTCTTTGACCAAATTTCCAGAGGACCGTCGTTCATGCCTCGGTGCGCCAAGTCTTCGCCTCGTTGAGCCGATCACGGAAAAGCTGATCGCGAAATTTGTCCCCAGGGCAATCCGAGTCAACACAATATGAATAAACTGAGGCATGTAGTGGAGTGATCCTCCAAATAGAGGAACCACGTGTTCAAAACCTTGTATCGTTGTGCGCGCATGACCGCTTGGCATGAGAACGGTCCTCCTGCATTGTCACGGCTCGTTTACCTGAAACACCTCGCTGCCGGTGGTGCCACTCTGCACCGCCTGCGCGCGAACGCCTGTGTGCTGTATCGCGCGGCTGTCTGCATGAGTGTGGACGACACGAGTCCAGTGGAACAAACGGAACCGATCGCTCACGCGCGGTTTTCCAAACCGCCGCCTGCCCAGATCGAATCTCAGTGCGAACAGCTTTTATCTGCGTGACATTTGCTGTGACATCGCCACAGGAAAGAATATACATTTCAGCGGGAGTAACACGACGCCCGTTCGGCTTTCAACCAAAGGGTTGGTGTTTATCAAGAAGTGGGAACTGATCGGAGCACTTTCGCCGTTATTTCGCAATGGGGAAAATTCGGGGGACTCCATACATGCGCAGCCACATTTTCGTACATGGTGCCACTACCAAATATTTTTCTAACTCGTTTGTTTTCAAACGGCGATTGAAAAGGAAGGACTTCCGAGAGATAGTACGCCTGACTTGGGCGCAGCAGGTCCCGAGTTCAAATCTCGGCGCCCCGACCACTTTATGTTTTTTGTTTTCCCACCACTTAGAGACGCCTGCATTTTTGTTGAACCCCTTGTGAATGCATGAGCCCGCGCGAGATGAAGTTCGACTGGCGAAGGCGAGACTTACGACTCCTGGAGGCGGCCGACGGTCAGTCGCTTCGGAAGACTTGCGAGGGAGCGCAGAAACGGCCGGCGATCACCAAGGACACGGGAGACTACGAGTCCGCCTTCGATTGCAGCGACGGCTTCTTGAGACCGTCTGCGGGCGATTGCCGGGCTCAGACCCGCATCCCGTCCGAGACGAGCGAAGGCATCTATCCAAAATTCCATGGAGCGACGGGCATGTTCCCGCGTGGAGGGGCTGTCGGCAAGTGTCACCGTGTCGAGAAGACACCACTGCTGTCCCGATTCGTAGAACTCGCGGAGCCGCCGCGCGATTTTGCGGGCGCGGTCCAGCGGTGCTCCCACTTCGAACGCGGGCTTGACGACATACTCTGAGAACTCACGGTCCACTTCTGAGAGGATTGCATCCACCATCTCCGCTTTCCCGCCGGGGAAACGGTGGTACAAACTGGCTTTCACAAGGCCCGTCGCTTTCATCAGATCGGAATAAGAAGCCCCGTCGTATCCCTTGCGCCGGAAGATATCCGACAGTTCCCGGTACAGCCTGTCGTCAGAAATTTTTGCAGGGCGCATCGAACAACGCTCCTCTCGGTTAGACGTCCCGTATGCTTCTTCGGTTAGACCGTACGGTCTAATTCTTGCCTGCATTCCGCCTTAGGTGCAACTTTTCCTGAAACCTTTTCCGCATGGTGGCATCTGATGCTCCAATATAGACCGATTGGTCTAATATGAAGTGACTAAGAGGAGCGTACAAATGATTCGCGGATGGGTACAAATTGCAGCACTTTCAATTGGATTGGCGACAAGTCCCGGCTTTCTCAGCGCCCGGATGAAGGATTCCGCGATGGCCGAGCCGTCGAGCGTTACCTATCACACGGAACAGGTGGACGGCGTGACGCTCTTTTATCGCGAGGCAGGGCCAAAAGGCGCACCGACCGTCGTTCTGCTGCACGGCTTCCCCAGTTCGTCGCACATGTTCCGCGAGCTGATTACCCGGCTGAGCGACAAATACCACGTGGTAGCCCCCGACTATCCGGGCTTCGGCTACAGCGATGCGCCGGCGCCCGACCAATACGTATATACCTTCGACCATCTTGCGGACACCGTTGATCATTTCCTCGACCAGAAAGGCATCACCAAGTATTCGATCTACATCCAGGACTACGGTTCCCCCATAGGATTCCGGCTCGCAACACGGCATCCGGAACGCATTCAAGCGATCATCACTCAGAACGGCAACGCCTACGAAGAAGGCTTATCTCCATTCTGGGCGGAGTTTCTGTATCCGTATTGGAAGGACCCGAGCCCAACGACCGAGGCGAAAGTTCGCCAGCTACTGACGCTGGACGCAACGAAGCTTCAGTACCTGCAGGGGTTCCGAAATCCGAACGACGTGAGTCCGGACTCCTACCTCTTCGATCAGTCCAAACTCGACCGTCCGGGCAACGATAAGATCCAGCTCGCACTCTTCTACGACTATCGCAACAACCCTCCACTGTATCCGGCGTGGCACAAGTACCTGCGCGAGAAGAAGCCCGCCGTGCTGGTGGTCTGGGGCAAGAACGACCCGGTATTCGCTCCAGCCGGGGCGGAAGCGTTTCTGAAGGACGTGCCACAAGCAGAATTGCATTTGCTGGATACCGGACATTTCGCGCTGGAAGAAGACGGTGCGGAAATCGCTCAAATCATCCGGGCGTTTCTGGCAAAGAATATTCACTGATCCATTTAATGTTGAAAACGAGCCGGCGACGCGGGCGAAGGCTCAACCTGCGCCGCCGGTTCTGGCATTACAGAAAGCAATTGCGAGGGAATACAAAGTGTATGTGAAAGAGATCTGGCGATACCCCGTGAAATCCATGGCCGGTGAAAGTCTCGAGCGCGTCCAAATCGGCAAGCTTGGCTTGGCCGACGACCGCAACGTGCTCGTGTGCGATGCAAACGGCCGTGTGCTTACCTCCCGAACTCACCACAAGCTGCTGGGCCTCAAAGGTTCACTCGGTGCGGACGGCCAGCCACACATTGACGGTCATCTATGGAACGCTCCCGAAGCTTTAGCGCTTGTTCGAGGCGCGGCTGGACCGGCCGCCGATCTCATCTATTACCAAGGACCGGAGCGATTCGACGTTCTCCCCCTCCTCGTGGCGACAGACGGCGCCATCGACGCATTCGGTCATGACGGACGGCGGCTCCGGCCCAACATTGTTGTGGGCGGCGTCGAAGGATTGGCGGAGCGCTCATGGCCGGGCAAATGCTTGCGCACCGGAAAAGTTCTGATTGGCGTGCAAGACTTGCGCGGTCGCTGTGTCATGACCACCTTTGACCCCGACACGCTCGAGCACAATCATCATGTGCTCAAGGAGATCGTCCAGAAATTCGATGGCGAACTCGCGTTGAATTGTTACGTGATTCACGGCGGTGAAATCCACGTGGGCGATGTCGTTCAATTGCTCGGCGATCATGAATGTGAAATGAACCGCGCGAGCCACTAAGAAGGTCGCCCGCGGAAAGAGGTTCGCTGTCAGAACTTAATCAACAAACCCCCGGTGAACACCACATTGTTCTGCAAGCTCCCGCGAAGTTGCTGATTGTAGCCGGGCGAGCCGGAATAGAAATCGCGCAACTCCGCGCGAAATCCGACAGGAACTCTGAACACATGAAGAACTGTGCGAGTGTCTACGCAGCCGCCGAACACAAACGTCCCCGTGTTCGTGCCGGGTACGAAGGACGGCTCGGCGGTTGGTTTCTTTTCCAGAAATCTGGAGTTCGCCGCGGCAATCCCGTCGCGATCGACGATCGACTGCCGGATCCGTTCCGGCCCGAAACGAACGCTCTGGATGCCGCCATCCTGCAACGTCGGGTCGGTAAGGCCGGCGTGCGATGCGGGCGAGCCCTCGGGCATGTTCCGCTAGAAGCTGTAGCGGAGAAGAATGCGGATCTCCCGGCCGCCGTTAATCGTGCCCGCTTCGTATTGAAGGCATTCAAGAATTCGCCGCGTACCAGAAGTTGTTGCCGCTGCGTGTCGTGCATCGGTATCCTGAACGAACGCTGAACGGTAAGGTTATAGGTCTGGAAGCCGGGCGAGATAAAGGTGTTTCGGCCAATATTCCCCAGGCCACTGGCGGGGATTAGGAAGTGGAAACTCGATGCCGCACCGGCAACGCAAGTCGGTGCTCCGTTCAAGCAGTCCTGAACATTCGGACCAAAGAACGTGCCTGGAGTGTTGGTGAGGCCCAATTGTGTCCCATCTATACCGACCGCGGTAAGAGGCGCCGCAGGATTACCCAGGTTGGGCCGATCGTTGCCGCCGTGGCCGTCGCCATTGACATCGAAACCATCATTGAACGTCTCGGGAGCGCCGGTGCTCCAGGTGAAAATACCGGAAGTCTGCCAGTCCCGGGTGACGGCCTGGAGAACGGAAGTAAATCGATTGCTGGAGCCGCGGACAAAAGGCACGTCCCACACGTAGGTGAACACCATGCGATGACGGCGGTCATAGGCGGAGAGGCCTCGATCAGCCCCCTGGTTGAAAACGTTCTGCGCGAACGAGCTGAGTCCGCTGGTGACAAAGACCTCAGACGTATCGTCGATGAACTTCGAGTAAGTGTAGGCTCCGCGAAGCAGCAAGCCATGAGAGAACTTGCGATCGAGCGTTAATTGTCCGGCGTGATAGATAGAGTCCCCGCCATTGGTTCGCACAAGAATTGGGCCGAGATTCGGATTCACACGGATGAGGTTGCTGTTCGCGTCAAACTGGCCGGTGCCAGGGTTGAAGTCCTGATTGACGAAGAGCCGCTCGCCTCGGGTTCCAACATACGCAGCAGTCAGGATGAAATTACCGGGGAGTTCACGCTGAATGTCCAGATTCCACTGATGTGTAAGCGGATTGCGCAAATTACTGGCAATCGTGCTGACGGAACCCGTCGGACTAGGCGTAGAAGAGAAGCCGGCCAGAACAGCGGAGGCATTGGCAACACCACGGCCGTTCCCGGCATTGATTGTATCCTGAACTGCGTTCGGAGAACTGGTAGCGGTGTTATCGAGAATATTCGTGAAGAGCTGGTCGTAAAAGATGCCGTAGCCGGCGCGAATCACGGTTTTGTCGTGTCCGAAAAAGCGGCTCCAGAGGCGGGGTGTATAGGCGAAGCCTACGCGCGGGGCAAAATTATTTTTGTCTCCTTGCTGCGGGCTCGCAAAAACTCCGGGGAAATTGCCGGTGCCACCCAAACCAATGCCGAGCCTGGTATCGACAGCGGGAAATTGCAGCGAGTTTTCGAGCGTGCTCTGATATTCGTAGCGTAAGCCGAGGTCAACAGAGAGATTTTGGCGAAGATGCCAGGTGTCTTGAATGTATGGGGCGTAGGTCGCAAGGAAGGGGAGGGTGACGGGGCTTCCGAACACTTTGTCAATCGATCCTCCCGCGCCGGTGAAATCGTCGATGAAATTGGCCAATCCGGTGAATCCGCCGCCTGGCCGAACGATAATTTCACCTCGGTTGTCGATCGGGCTTATGTCTCGGACCGTCAGGAGCGCCACGTCGGCGCCGACTTTGAAAGTGTGG
>WNFP01010308.1_pt1 | contig 10233 bp, 10 predicted proteins | sample 5400201 | NCBI WGS metagenome assembly WNFP01 (sample SAMN13153355, study PRJNA577476) | soil metagenome | isolation source: 115 cm saprolite under Madrone tree | place: USA:California | collected 2016-06-14
AGATGGGATGAAAAAGAGCAGGCACGGTACTCGGCTCGTTCGGAACGTCAACCGGGAATTCCGAATGTGCGGAGTTGGTAGGCCGAGGCCTGATTTCGTGTCAGCGGAATCGGCTTGAGCCCATAGGCACGATTTATCTATTGCATTATTGGATGCCCGGCAAAAGTCGCAAAGGATGCCGTTGGATACCCCACGCGTAGCTCAAGCCGGTCGGCTGAGACCGCATCAGGGCGTTCGCCCAACTACCTCTCCGGCCTACCCTTCCGATTGCCGCTCCTCCGCCGTCGCGTCGACTTTAGAAGGACGATTAAGCAAGGCATTAAAAACCCGGCGTGGAAGGCTATGGCCGTTCTCTTCGCCTTGGAGCTCTTCGATCGAATTGCGCTTGGCTTCTTCCCAAGCCGCCGGAAACCCTGGTGAACGAGACACCATGTAACGCTCCGCGCGAGCATAAATCTCGATGTCGCGCTGCAGCTTTCGATCCGGAAGTTGGCCCAGGCTTGCCACTTTGATCCGCAAGTTTTCGTTGTGCTGTTTCAATTGTTGCAAATCGGTTTTTAACCGGTTTGTGGCGTCAGCTTCCAATTCTAACTTATCTGCCAAATGGCGTTGAAGTCGTTTCACTTCGCGCCGGGATTCCCAAAGGCGGAGCGTCAAGAGAATCATTCCGGCTAGTCCGATCAAGATCCCCAATGCTGCTCCCCACACGAAGTGGTTGTGCATAACGTCCATATTCCTGCAAGCTAACCGCACCCCCATTTCTCGCAACCGTGAACGTTGGGATAGGAAAAACGTGGGTTCGGCCTTGCTTGCTCCTTAGGCACCGATTCAGCTATGTTTGTTATCGCTTGAAGATTGGCCAAGTGATTCGGCAAGCGCGCGAGGATATGCTTAGTACCGACATGGTGCTCTGCGTTCCGGAGGATTTTCCAGGCTGTGCCACCTCCGTAGTGGACTGTATCACGAAGTGGTCCGAGAGTGCCAGGGGGGAGAGTTGAACTCCCGACCAAGGGCTTATGAGTCCCCTGCTCTACCACTGAGCTACCCTGGCAGCGAGGAAAGCCAAAGAGGTGGACATTAAATCAGATCGTTAGCGTTGCAAGGTCAATTCAGGGTCCCAGCAGCTCTGGAAATCGTAGTTCGCATGAAAATTGGTCTGGTACATTATACATCCTGGCCGGTGGTCGGCGGGGTTGAAGCGGTGATGCGTCAACATGCGACTCTAATGGCCCGCGCCGGCCACTCCGTCTCCATCGTATGCGGTGATGGGAAAAGATTTTCTGACGCGATTCCGACTTTGGTTTTCCCGGAGCTGAGTCTAATGGAAGAGATGGTTGCTCAGGCGCAACAGGAAATTACCACCGGCTATCCGGGACCCGCCTATTTCCGAGCCGTAAAAGAAGTTAAGAAGCGGTTGCGATCGGTATTCGCCCAGTGGGATTGTGCGGTAGTTCACAATTTTATGACCATGCCGTTCCATCTTGCTGCTACTCAGGTTATTTCCGAACTGGCCGAAGAAGGAAATCGAGTTCTGGCCTGGACCCATGATTTCGCGGCAAACAACCAAGATTACTCTCTGCCGCGAAATCGTGTTTTCGATATGATTCGTGAAAGGCAACCCGGCATTGAGTATGTTGTGATTTCAAAAACTCGAGCTCAGGAATTTCGTGATCTGACCGGTACTACGGCAGATGCGGTGGTCCCGAACGGCCTTGATCTATCGTCAGCGCTGGAACTAACGGCCGAGGTTTCCGGATTATTAGCCGGAATCAATGCGGAAGAAGCTATTCTGCTGTATCCGACTCGGATTCTGCAGCGGAAAAATCTCGGCCTGGCACTGCAAATCTTAGCCGCATTGCTGGAAATCGATTTTCCGGCCCGACTTTTCATTACTGGTGCGGCAAACGGGTATAACCCGGGCGCGAAGGGCCACTTTGCCGGCCTGAAACAACAAGCCTCCGAATTGGGCGTGACCGACCGGATCCGCTGGGTAAATGACCATTTCTTCGTTGATGACGCCCAACTACGCAGCCTTTACCTTGCGAGTGATGCTTTACTGTTTACGACGAAGCAAGAAGGGTTCGGATTACCAATATTGGAAGCTGCCGCATTTCGCCTACCAATTTTTTGCTCAGACATCGAACCGCTCCGATCAAATTTACCCCCAGGCTCCATTGCGTTTGACCTTCGATCCTCTCCTGGAAATATTAGCATAGCGATCGCCAAAGCGCTGAAGCAGGATCGCGGGTTTCTCAGTCGGAAACTTATACTTCAGCGTCACGCCGCTCGTGATCTGTATTGCGCAAAAATTGAACCACTGCTGCAAAGGAAAATATGACTGCCACTGTCTCCCCGCATGACCTCCAGCTATTGCTGAATGCTGAACATCCTAATCCTTTCGGCTTTCTCGGATTACAAGAAGCCAACGGTCAGTTGGTCGTTCGAGCGTTTCGTCCGGACGCAAAATCATTGACCATAGTCGATCGCAACGATCAAAAGCGGCGTTTTCCCGGTGAAAAAATTACTGAAGAAGGTTTCTTCGAAGCGAGATTGGCAGAGGCTGAGTCGCGGTTTGATTACCTGCTCGAAGTCGAGCGCTGGACCGGTGAACGATTCCAGATCGCCGATCCATATTCGTTCGGAACTCTTTTGGGCGAATTGGACATGCATCTTTTTTGCGAAGGGAATCACTATGAGATTTACCAAAAATTAGGTGCGCACCTGTCGCAAATAAATGATCACAGCGGGGTCATCTTTTCGGTTTGGGCTCCCAACGCGCAGAAGGTTTCCGTAGTCGGCGATTTCAACGGATGGGATGGCCGGGTTCATCCCATGCGCAAGAGAGCGGAATCGGGAGTTTGGGAAATCTTTATTCCCGAAGTCACCGAGGGCGCTCATTATAAGTTTGAGCTGCGTAACAGCAGCGGTCAGATTGTTCTGAAAAGCGATCCATTCGCGTTCTATGGTCAGCACGGTCTGCAGACGGCATCGCTGGTATTCGATCTGAATCGCTTCACCTGGAGCGATACCGCTTGGATCGAGCATCGCAATTCTAAGCAGTTGCAAAAAGAGCCGATCAGTATCTATGAGGTGCACCTCGGCTCATGGGCGCGAGTACCGGAAGAAAACAATCGATACCTCAGCTACCGGGAATTTGGTGACCGGCTCATTCCTTATGTCAAGGATAACGGCTTTACCCATATTGAATTGATGCCAGTGGCGGAGCATCCGTTCGACGGCTCGTGGGGTTATCAGGTTACCGGTTATTACGCGCCGACCAGCCGCTTCGGTAATCCGGACGAATTTCGTGATTTCGTCAACCAATGCCATCAAAACAATATCGGTGTGATTCTTGATTGGGTGCCGGGCCATTTTCCAAAAGACGCTCACGGTCTAGCCCAATTTGATGGCACCCATCTCTATGAACATGCCGACCCGCGCCAGGGCGAACACCAAGATTGGGGCACGCTCATTTTCAATTACGGCAGGAACGAAGTCCGAAACTTTTTAATTGGTAACGCTCTCTATTGGCTAGACGAGTTTCACATTGACGGATTGCGCGTCGATGCCGTCGCTTCGATGCTCTATCTTGACTATTCTCGTACCGCCGGAAATTGGGTGCCAAACGTACAAGGTGGCCGCGAAAATTTAGAAGCGATCTATTTCTTAAAACGGTTTAACGAGGTTTGTTACGAACGCTTTCCCGGCATTCTAACCATCGCTGAGGAATCGACAGCCTGGCCTGGCGTCTCTCGACCCACATTCCTGGGAGGACTTGGGTTCGGGTTCAAATGGAACATGGGTTGGATGCACGACTTTCTCGCCTATATGAGCCGCGAGCCGATCCATCGCAAACATCATCAGGGAGACATTACTTTTTCACTTTTGTACGCCTTCCAAGAGCATTTCATCCTGGTTCTCAGTCATGACGAAGTGGTCCATGGCAAAGGTTCACTCCTAACCAAAATGCCGGGCGATCCTTGGCAGAAGTTTGCCAACCTGCGGATGTTCTTTGCTTGGATGTACGCTTATCCCGGCAAAAAACTCATGTTTATGGGAGGCGAATTTGGGCAGTGGTTAGAATGGAATCACGATCAGAGCCTCGACTGGAACTTGCTTGATTACCCCTTCCACGCCGGGCTGCGACGCCTGGTTCAGCACTTAAACTATGTCTATAAGACCGAGCCGGCACTCTGGCAGTTGGACGATTCCTATGAAGGCTTTGAATGGGTCGACTTCCACGATGCCGACAGCAGCGTGGTCGTATTTTTGCGCAAAGGCGAAAATACGTCCCCTTTTGTTTTCCTGGTCAATGCTACGCCTGTCCCGAGGCACGGATATCGCATAGGCGTTCCGAGCGACGGCTGGTACGAAGAAGTGATCAATACCGATGCCGAGATTTATGGAGGCGGCAACATTGGTAACTATGGCGGAATGCACGCCGACGCGGTTCCCTGGCAAGGCCGCAGCCATTCGATTAGCGTTACCTTACCTCCGCTGGCGGTGGTCGCATTCAAGCGCCACGAGCATCAGGGTTAGAAGTTACAGGCGGGTTGGCCTGCGGAGTTGTCCGTCGCCCTGAATTGCAGGTTTTTGGTCGACGTTCACTGCCGGCCAACCCGCAACCCGTCACTTGTACCTACTCCGTCTTCGACCAAATGCTTCCGTCAGCCAAGATAGTCTTGAGCCTTTGATTGGCCGTGACCGCGTCTACGGATTGAATCACTTTGCCATTCTCATCTTCAGTGATTGAGTATCCGCGGCGAAGCGTTTGTTCAGGGCCTAGCAATCGGACTGCTCCGGTGAGTCGTCCGATGTGGAGCCGCTCTCGGTCCAGCCGTTGAAGTACAGCCGACCGTAATTTTTCTCGGCACCAAGCGATCTCTTTTCTGCGTCGTTCTAAGATCTCCGTCGGCTTGAACATCATCACCAGAGAGGTCAATCGCAACAGATGGTCGCGGCGCTGCTGTAACATCCAGTCCCGCAGCTGAATGAGCCGAATTTCGAGCTGATCCACCGATTGCTGTCGCTCCAGGATCAACCGCCTCGGCTCGCGAAAGAGTCCGGCACCTTCGATTCGACTCAACTTAAGCCGCCTAATTTCCAGGTGTTGCTTCCACATGCTTTCCAAATGAAGCCTTCGCGAATTGATCTGATTAAATAGCGCCTCAATCGCGGGAGCGACTAGTTCGGCTGCCGCACTCGGTGTTGGTGCCCGGAGATCCGCGACGAAGTCCGCGATCGTAAAATCGATCTCATGTCCAACCGCTGAGATTGTCGGAATGCGGCAGGCAAAAATCGCCCGAGCCAATACCTCCTCATTAAATTCCCAGAGATCTTCCAGGCTGCCTCCGCCCCGCCCGACAATGAGAGCGTCAATCCGCAGCCTGGCTTGATTCTGGCTTAAGTAGCCGATGGTCCAAGCTATATCCTCTGCTGCGCCCTCTCCTTGTACCCGAACCGGGCAGATAAGCAGGCGAAGCCATGGGCTCCGCCGCTGAAGGATATTCAACATGTCCTGTACGGCCGCACCAGTAGGGGAAGTCACTAGTGCGACGCGTCTGGGAAAGGGAGGAAGTGGTTTCTTATGAGCCGGATCAAACAGACCTTCGGCATCCAACTTACGCTTAAGTGCCTCGAATTTCGTCTGCAACAACCCGAGACCTTTGGTCTGCACCAGCTCAACAATCAGTTGGTATTGACCCCTGGCCTCATAAACGCTTACTCGGCCGAAGGCCTGCACTTGGACTCCATCCCGCAGAATCGTTCCGGCTTGCGCGGAATAAGCGCGCGAAAACATGACGCAGGCAAGTTGGGCTCGATCATCCTTCAACGTAAAATAATGATGGCCGGATGATTGTTTGCGGTAGTTGGAGATTTCGCCCTCAATCCAGACATCTCTGAGCTGACCCTCCAATAGATCCCGCACTCGGCGGGTAAACTCAGTAACTGAAAAGATTGTAGCCATGAACAGATCGAGGGACCGAGAAAATAGAAGCTGGAATCCAGAATCTCAACTCCCGCCTTCATTCGCAGTTGTGAATTTCTGGTCACGAGCCTTTTCGCCGTTCTCGGCGATGACGGGGTTATTCCTCAGAGGTATGCCGTCTGAGCTGACCGGAATCGAAGCTGAAAGCTGGTGGCTTGCCAATATGCAGAGAGCGCATGGCGGGGGTTGAGGAGGTAGTTGTTCCCAAACGGGGAGACCGCGCCGGGCACCTCGAGAAAGAGCGATGCGGCGGCGATCTATCGGTAAAAAGCGGCTGCCACGGCAATCGGGACAACAATTACGGCAGCTGGGGCAGATAGCGGCGGGGCCTCGGAAATCCGTGTCTATTCTTTCCCACGGACCATGCGAACCGCACCTGGAGCTCGCTATCGATCACCGGGTGATTTCTTACTTTGAATTTGGAAATCGGTGAGAGGCTCACTGAGGCCGCCTTGGAGGAGTTGCTCAGAACAGATACCAAATTTGTTCGAAACCAGAACAAAGCAACACTAGTCATGAAAGATTTCATCCAAACGACTTTTAAGACATCCGATGGAGTGAAGCTGAGTTATCTAAGGGCGGGAACCGGTCTCCCGATTGTTCTGCTTCACGGATCTTTCGGAAGCGGCGCATGCTTCAAATCACAGGCTCAGATCCTGGCCGAACAATATGACGTAATTGTTCTCGATCAACGTTCCCACGGCGAATCAGAAAAGGTGCCTTTTGGAATGAAGGTCGCCAGGCTATCGAAAGACCTCTTTGAGTTAATAACAGCTTTGAACCTGAGAAGGATCTCTTTGTTGGGCCATTCAATGGGTGCTGCCGTGATCTGGAGTTATATTGAACTATTTGGCGATGCAGAGTTATCTAAACTCATATTGATCGACCAACCTCCAATGCTTACTTCCAATCCTAATTGGACCGAGGAGGAATGCAGCGAATCGGGAGCAATTTTCGATGCACAACAGCTGTATAGTACTCTCGCCGTTCTGAGGGACGGCAGTGGCGAAGAGTTCTTGAGACAGGGTATGGATTTTTGGCTTACCAAGAAGGCAACCCCGCAGGTCAAAGACATGCTTCTCCAAAACGCGCTGAAGGGGTCGTTTGATTATGCCAGAACCTTAAATTACGACCATTGGCTCAATGACTGGCGAGAAACCATCCCAGGAATCCGACTCCCCACCTTAGTGGTAAGCGGTCGTGCCAGCCCGATACCGTGGAAATCGCAAGAATGGATTCATCGAAAAATCGTGGGATCACAGCTGGTGATATTTGAGGAGGAGGAAGGGGGCAAACACTTTATGTTTCTCGAAAACCCTCAGCGATTTAATCGAGTCCTAATGGAATTTCTAACGCGATAAGGCCGGGAAGGTATCCAGCTCTTCGGCTTGCCCCATCTGGTTCGAGGCCACCTCTGCTTCGATTTTCAAGGAGAGATCATCTAAGAATCCCTTCGAGAAAATCTCTCGGGAGGACTCCTTGCGTGTGAAGCAAGATAGCACTGCCTAAATATTGGCTTAGGACGCTTGATTCAATATAGAGCTCTACCATTCATCTCTACCGCTTTAGACATGCTCTACCGTTTTCTTAAAATTTTTTAACCGTCCATGGTTTCAGAATCTGGCTTTGGTCTCTTTCTGCACGATGGACCAATTCGAGAAGGCACCGAAATCCCTCTGAATATCGCTTCGCGTTCGTGGTTCGTCAGTTACCTCCCTGGGGACTACCAATGCTGATGGGGTTAGAATAAGCAAAGAGTTAACGATAAGCAGCCCGAGGGTCCAACCAGATCCTCTGCCCGTTCCAACTCTCGATACTAGTTTTGAAGAGCATTACCAAAGTCGTCCTTCTTCTCGGCTACAAGAGTCGCATCCCGGAATCGATAAAGCTCTGATTAGGCCACGCATAACGGTGTTTCGTCCTTCGACTGACCGGCGGAGTCCCGACTCTATTGCTTCGCCTTCGGTCTCGAAATTGCGGTCATTGGGGACGGCGATTCTCGCACAGTTTGAGGTGGTTGCATTTTTATCCTCATGTAGAGAAGCGATTGAAGGGGTCAACTGCTAACGCTCCACCCGATGCCCTAAAGGGTAAACCCGGCGAAGGTCGCCGAAGTCAGGGTCGTTGCCGTGGATATGACCTACGACTTCGACAACCGTTCCGTTGGGAAGGTCGAAGGCCCACCATTGCCTTCTAATTTTACGGTTGTGCTCGGTCGTTGATCGCGCAGCCTTATTCAAAAAGTTAGGACTTTTATAAATTTGAACTGTGACCTTGACTGCATACTTACATGGCCGCCTTTGACTACGACCGTGATATACAAACCATTGTACGAGAAATCGTATATGTAAGTTGTGCCCATGAAACTATTTTGCGATACTCTGGCGGAGGTAGGTTTTCCCCATGCTTGTTCACACTGGGCGTATGACCATCCGACGTCGGCTTCCGCTGTAACCGCCAATAATCCTCCGGCAAGTGTGATAAGTAACTTCTTCATACAAGTTTATCTTGCAAGATTGAACTGTGAGCAGACCGCTCCCTGAACGAGACCGAGCTACACCCTGGCCTATCGGTGTTGAGAAAACGGAAGATATTGGCGAAGGCTGAGAATAATCGAGCCGACGTATTAGCGCTTTGGTTTTATTTCCGAGAACAATTCTCGCTCGGCCTGTACCCAATCCGAAGTTTGATCACCGGGCGTTCCCAGTTTTCGACGACGTTCAGCGATGAAGTAAGCATGGAGTGCAACCTGCTCCTCATTAAGCTGTTCCATAGCCTTCTTTCGCGCCCTGCTCTTAGCGGTGGTTGAACTCGACGCGGTTTTGCCTTGTACGGTCGTCTTACCAGAAATAGGCGTTGACGAAGCAGTTTGGTATGGCGGTCGACTCATCTCTTTTCGATCCTTTTTAATCATTGTATTGGTTACGTTTTCGATGGTTGTTTTCGTTCAGAAGCTCGGATTGGTTTTGGCCGCGTTTGTCCCTGATCCTCGTACCGGCTCCGGGGATGAGCGTTCAGTCCATTGATCCCGCTGCGGTGACTAGAGGCCCTGTCGTAGCTTACGGACATCAAGCATTTCTCGTCCAGATTGCCCTCAGCGGTATCCGTCATGATTTCTCCGGATCTGCGCCTGCGAATTCCACACTGTGGAACTTTCACCTCAATCTGCGCGTTAGGCCATATGTAGTGGGCCATGGGCATAATGAGCACTAGATATAGAGGTTGACTCTCAGAAAGTAAAGAAAAAGCCTCCTATGCGCATCTGAGGCAAGCCAACCCGAAAGCATTTGCAACGCTGCGCTTCAGAATTGAGACAACTCTGAACGGTGCGATTCGAAAACGATTTTGGCGTCCGAACGGCTTGCTACAGGCAACTTGGGCTGTCAGCCAGCTATCCGCACCCTCGACGCCTATCTGCTACCAATCTTGTTTATTTGCGAGAATGGCAAGGAGATGGATTTTCGCACGCGGAATGATCTGGCAAATAATTTCAGCAGCGGGAAGAAAACACTATCGAGCGAGGCACCGATGGTTTGATGGCTTGGCGTCGATCTGATTCCTTTGTTGCTGAATTCGCTCAACCAGAGTGAAAACTGCTGTCCTATTTCGAGACCTGGATCTTGGTAATAGCGAAGCTCCAGCTTGCCGTCCCGGCACGATCCGCTGAAAGGAATCTGATCACCAAATCGAAGACTATTAAATGAGCGTCGAAAATTCGGCAGTTCGATTTCAACGACGACACAGTATCTGTCTCCTCGTTTCTCACTGGAAAGGACTTTTGCGGGAAGCCGAGTCATAACTGTAGATTGATACGCCTGATCGTTCCCTCCGGTTTTCTTATTCGGCAAATCCTACCGAAGTAACCGGCAAAGGATCAACCCTTCTTGGCTGGGGAATTTAGGTAAGGGCAGCCTGTGCCAGCTTTTATTTATAACGCCTATGGGAATTGCAGATTTTCTGATTAAAGCGTCAGAACAGCTCTAGGTGCTTCTTATCTTTCTTTTCCGGGATTAGGATTAGCTGAGACAAGGTAATCTTTGCCGTCGTCGTTTTTACAGGCGAGGGAGGCTATGAAGAGAGAGTCGCGTGCCGCCGCGATCCGCGTTCTTAGGACGACCAAGCGCACGGGACGCAACAGGCTTGTGAGCCGCTTTTGGCTCATGCGCCAGCCAGCGTTCGAAGAAGCCTAAAGTTCGGGCATGTATTCGGGTCCAAAGATTTGCCCTGAGCCTAGAGCCGCGTGG
>WNFP01005480.1_pt1 | contig 10227 bp, 11 predicted proteins | sample 5400201 | NCBI WGS metagenome assembly WNFP01 (sample SAMN13153355, study PRJNA577476) | soil metagenome | isolation source: 115 cm saprolite under Madrone tree | place: USA:California | collected 2016-06-14
CAGCGACGCCGTAGGCAGGCCACACAGGTCCAAGGTTACTGCTTCTGATGTTGGTAGTGGCTTGGCCGAGTTTGCCCGCGACAAAATAAGCTAAGAAGACAATTGCGATGTACAAGAGGTGGTTCCGGAGCCCACGGCGCGCGCTGCCCAGTCTCTCTACCGATTCAGCCATCTAATCTCGTCCATACACATCAGTTTCATTCAAGAATCAAGAGCAACGCGCCGAATAGGCGACTGAGAGGCGTCAGATTACCCTTATACTTGTTTTGGATCGGCGGTGCAAGAATTCGGATTCCTCAGATATTTGGCCACTAGAAAGCTATACCTGCGACCAACCGCTGCCCTCTGGGGTTATAACTCCTCTGCTGGTTGGCTACGGCGAAATCCTGGCTTGCGTCGTTTTCATCTCGCCAGTGCGGCGAGGGAAGAGCCTGTCAATTCTGACAATTCAAGAGAATCTCTGGGTCGTATATGTTGAGAGTTCGTGCTGCCGCGCCCTTTGAGTCATATGAAGAGTCTTTATTTTATCTCAATAACGGTTGTTCTCGTCGTCGGTGCCTTGCTAGGGTCGTGTGGAGCTGGGAATTTATTTCCACTTGTCTTCCACGATAATCCGGCTTTGCCGAGCGGAATAATTTCAGAACACGCCCCCACTCGGGAACAATCGCAAATGTGGGCAGCCATACATGCCGGGCTAAACGGTGAATGGTTAAACAATGAGTGCTGAAAAGTCTCAGAAAACCGGCCTGAAGCAAAAGGCAGCCCATGAGCTAAAGGAACTTGTCGTGATTTTTCTGTATCTCGCCTTTTTCTTTTGCGCCATAGCGACCTACAGCATGCTCCTGCTCAATAAGTTTCAGATCTCGTATTTCACCTATGGCGCGGCGTTGATCAACGCCCTAGTGATCGCGAAAGTTATTCTCATAGGAGAGTACGCACGGATTGGCAAGAGGCTAGAGGCCAAGCCTTTGATTTATTCGGCTGTTTGCAAAGCATTTCTGTTTGGCTTGCTTGTCTTCGCTTTTCATATACTCGAAGAACTGATTAAACGGCTTCTGCATGGACAAAGCATCGCTGCAGCGTTCCACGAGACGCGCATCGATGACTTGCTCTGCCGCAGTTTGATCGTGTTCTGCACATTCCTTCCGCTGTTTGCATTCAGAGAGTTGCGGCGAGTTCTTGGCGAAGACGAATTTCGGGCCCTGTTTTTCCAGGCAAGAGAGACGCCAAAATCCGAACTATCGAGAAGCATCTGAACGGGACTGTGCTCTCTCGCGACATTGTTCTTCCTCGTCTGATCACCTCCCGCAGGTGACAATTCGCACCGGGAAACTAAGTCTAGTGGATGATTAGCGAGGAAACCGAACCTAGCCGCTCGGCAACGTCATAACCATGCAGTTCAGAGCGCGTGATTTGGGAGATAGCACTTCTGAAGCGCGATGAAAAGACTTCTTGTGGCTTGTTCATGCCACGACAATATGGTTCTTGATAGCAAATTGGATCAGTTCAGCTGTTGACTTGAGCGCTAGTTCCTCCATTGTCTTGTATTTGTGGAAAGCGACTGTCCGCGGAGTGACACGAAGAACATCAGCTACCTCTTTCATAGACTTTCCCTCGGCCAGGAGTTGTACCACCTCGCACTGGCGAGGCGTAAGTGATTTGGGGCGCTGGCTGGCTAGCGGGTTGCGAATGAAACTCTTCTCCATTCCCCTGGAAATGTGCGGCGTGATATACGTCTTTCCTCTGAGGGACTCTTGAATTGCGTGGAGTAATTCTGAGGCGGCTGAAGTCTTGAGCAAGTATCCGGACGCACCCGCGCGCATGGCCTCGATGGCAAGATCAGGGTCTTTGTGCATGGTCAGGAAGACTAGCTTGACTGCGGGCAATTTGTTCTTGAGTTGGCGCGCGGCTTCGAGGCCGTTCAGAAGCGGCATACCGATATCAAGCAATATCACGTCTGGCTTGAGCGCAGGGGCAACTTCCAACAGGGCGCGGCCATCCGAAACAGTTGCCACCACCTCAAGGTGCGACTCCAGAAATTTCCGGAAAGCCTCGACAAGAATTTTGTGATCATCGGCCAAAATTGCCCTTGGAAGCTTCATTGTTCCCTCCCCTAGCCAAAAATCATGCGCTTGTGCCGTTTGAATTCTCGGCAAAAACATCTATCGCATTCGCGGTCTACCCAAGGATGAAAGTCTGGAGGCTCGCCAGTTTTCATCGAAGGTATTTAATCTGTATTACAACTCTGTTGGATTCCGCTCAGTACTGGAAACACCCACAGGGTCTCCGCCATTGATCGACCCCGTTCTTTTTTAGTCTGTCCAATGGTTTGAGTCGGGCAAGATCGAGTACTCAAAGAAGAGCATCATTGCGGAAAGCGGCAAATCTGAGGTCGGGTTCCGCAGATGACAATGTGAGAGCCAAAGAATCTTCTAAGCCGAAGTTGTCTAAGTCCAAACCAGACACAGAGGGTGACGCATTGGCACAGGCAATACAACTGTCTGTTCTACCAGTTGTTGGGGCGGAGACTGTCATTTCTATCAATGTGCAGATGCGGGCGAAAGCGGTAGTTATGAGAGGCGGGGTGGTCCTCACATCTAAGCAAGGCTATAGAAGCGTGCCTCAAGACCTCCAGGACCTCCAGGATTCAGCAGGCTTTTAGGGAGAAGCGTCTTGCCCACCACGGGAATTGCCACCTTACCTGCGGGCTTGAATTCGCGATTGTTTGAAGGAATCGCGCCGCGTGACCGCGACGTCATTTGGGTAGCTGCCAAAGAGCGGCGCTATCTTGCCAATTCCATCATCACAAACCAGGGTAACCCCGCGGAGCACTTGTTCCTGTTGACCAGCGGACGTGCGAGATACTTTTTCGTCGCACAGGAAGGTAAAAAGAGCCTTCTGATTTGGCTTACACCTGGAGAGATCATTGGCGTTGCAGCGCTTGTGTCTAAACCCTCTCAGTATCTCGTGAGCACGGAGTCGGTGAAAGATACTGCCGCCTTAGTCTGGGAACGAACCACAATCCGAAGCCTTGCTTCTGCGTACCCAAGGCTTATGGAGAATGCAATATCAATGACGTCCGATTACCTGGGTTGGTATGTTGCCGATCACCTTGCTTTAACTTGCCACACGGCTCGCCAAAGACTTGCCCAAGTTCTGATTCGTCTGGCCGAGGTTATTGGTCAAAAAGTTCCCGGCGGTGTCGAATTTGACGCCACGAATGAGGAGTTAGCCAGCGCGGCGAACATCACCCCTTTTACCGCAAGCCGAATAGTAAGCGAGTGGCAAACCAACCGCGCGGTTGTAAAACGACGCGGCAAGATCCTCCTCCGGTCTCCCGAGCGTCTGTTCGTGAGCGTAGTTTAAGCTCTGTCACAAATCCCTCTCAGGCCTCTGCCTTTCCTAATTGCTCTTGCGCAATTTCATCGTTGCCCCTGAGCAACGACAGAACCAAGCGCAGCTGCGAATCTACCTAGGTACGCGCTCAGTTCGGTATAGGCAGTGATGCGTCGATGGTCATAAATATTGAAAATGCAAGGGAATTGCGAATGTCTGTAGTCCGTATCCTCATTGTGGATGATCTTGATCTTTGGAAAAACTTCATCACCGTGCGCTTACAGGAACGACCCGACCTGCACATCGTTGGATTCGCGTCGGACGGGTTGCAAGCTGTCCACGAAGCGGAAGAGCTGCAACCAGATTTGATTTTGCTGGATATGATGCTGCCAAAGCTGAATGGCATTGAAGCCGCTCGACAAATTCGGAGAGTTTCCCCGAAGTCTAAGATCCTGTTCGTCAGCGGGGAATCCGATCTGGAGTCGGTCCGAACTGCTTTCCAAGTTGGCGGCTCCGGGTATCTTTGGAAAATGGAGGCTGCGGTATGGCTATTGCCTGGCATCGAATCTGCTCTTCGTGGCGAGCGCTTTGTCAGCCCCGGATTACAGAATTGCTCTGACATGATCGACGAAGGGGATTCGGACCTGGAAGGCAAAGAGACCGATAGTTGAGCGAATTGCCCTGCATCCAGCTGAAGTCGGGCAACGAGGGCACCTGCCAAAGAAACTAGTTCTCTCTTGTTGACCTCGACTCAGCAACTTGTGCGGGAATTCAGGGTTGAACTGAGGACGGAGCCGCACGAATTCATAATGTCAATAATCCGGATACTCATCGTGGATGATTTCGACCCTTGGCGGGGATTTGTCGTTCAACAATTGGAGCAGCAGCCCCATATGCGAGTTCTCGGGTATGCCTCAGATGGGTTGGAGGGTGTTCTGAAGGCGCAAGAACTTCAACCAGATTTGATTCTCCTGGATCTCGGCCTTCCAAAGTTGAATGGCATTGACGTGGCTCGAAGAGTTCGCAAGCTTGTTCCCAACGCCAAACTGCTCTTCTTTAGTACCGATTCTGATCCGGATGTGGTACGCGCCGCTTTACGAGCGGGCGCAGCAGGTTATGTTCTTAAGGTGGACGCAGGGGCAGCGCTCCTGGCCGGCATGGAAGCCGTTCTTCTAGGCAATCAATATCTAAGTAGCAGCCTTCTAGGGATCGAAGGCTTGGGCTACTCGGAAGAATAGGTCTTCGATTCGATCCGGAGCGGTAGTTTTGACAGTTAACCGCCCATCCCGCACCCACCATACTCCTCGTGTTTCCCGCTGGTCTCGGAAGAATGCGCACTCATAGGCTGCAAGTGAAGTGGCGAACAAAGGAAACGCAACCGGTTCGTTCGCCCAACTGCGGCAAGGACTGTCACGGGCTGTCTTCTCCTCTATAAGGCAAGTTCAGCGCAATCAAGCAGCTCTATGCACCGAAGGCTTAAGCTTCCGCTGGGTAACAGAGTCCCCCGGCGCTCAAGAGAGTGCGGTAGGCATCTGAAGATTCGACTCATGCGGTTCGTTTTCAAACTCGTCTTGGTGATGCTCGCCGCGTGCCCCCTTCATGTGCTGCATGCGCAGGATCTGGCGCCTCGCGCCTATGTAATAACGCCAGTGCATTCCAATGCAATTACGATCACCTGTGCCTTCTTTGACGGAGGCATCGGCTTCAACGGCACTGTACCGATCGGCGATGCAAATGGTACCTACTACGCACCGATCTTCAGCTACTACCACTCGCTGAATTTCTTTGGGCGCTCGGCGAATATAACGGCCTCGCTGCCGTATGCAGTGGGAAATTTTCAGGGCACCGTCTCGGGGCAATCCAGGTCGCTATACCGTTCGGGTATGCTGGATTCCAGCCTTCGCTTTTCCGTGAACCTGATGGGTGGCCCGGCGATGCAACCGAAAGAAATGGCGAAGTGGAAGCAAAAAAGGTTGTTGGGACTGAGTCTGAAGGTGGTTGCGCCCACTGGACAATACGGCGGCACGAAACTGGTCAACTGGGGCACCAATCGGTGGGCTTTCAAACCGGATATCGGGTATTCCGAACGCTGGGGCAATTGGGTGTTCGATGGCTATGCTGGAGTCTGGTTCTACACCACAAACTCCGCATCCTACGCCGGCCCAATCACCAAACCACAGAGTGAAGCGCCGATCGGCTCTCTAGAGGCTCATTTGAGTTACGACGTGAAGCCGCGCCTGTGGCTGTCACTGGATGGGAACTTCTGGTGGGGCGGCATTACCAGCTTGAGCGGCATACAGAACCTAGCGACCAAACAGACGGGTTCGCGCCTTGGAGGCACGGCTTCATTCCCGATCAGCAAACATCAATCAATCAAAGTCAGCTATAGCAATGGCACATATATTCGCTTTGGCGGGAACTATCAGAACGTTTCGCTAGCGTGGCAGTATTCCTGGCTAGGTAGACCGAACTAAAATTCTTTCCGGCCACAAAAACACTTGAGATGCATCCACCGGTGGTTCACATGAGTGATAGGACCGCTGGAATCGTGGCGTTTCGCGCGGTTCACTGACACGATCCATCGTCCACGAATTGACCGCTGGCGGCCATTCCCGCAAGTGAGTGTCCGCAGTTGAGGATTTTCTGGTTCAACGGGTCACTCGCCAGAGAGTCTGGCGCGATGAACTGCATCGACTGGCGAACGGCCACGTAGTTGTTGCTGAGCAACTTCATGTTTTCGAACTCGGAGTTTAGCAAACGATAGGCATTGCGATCGGAATCGGTGGAGATGGCGACAAATGACAATCGGAGAGCAGTCGTCGCCTGGCTGCGGTAAGCCGAAAGCCAATCGTCAGCAATAGGAAATCCGTTCTGGACGGCATTGGCAAGAGCAGTTCGCCACTCACGTATGATGGTCATTTGTTCGATGCCGGCCCTCAGGAAACTTTTCGAAAATTCAGAATTCGATGGCGAGCTTACGGGAGCCGGTGCCGACGCGGATGTGTCGCCGGAACCTGGGAGCGTCAGGGCGATTTGATTCCCATTAAAGCTGAGGGAGCCGTTCGCGGCTCGCGCCAGCGCTTCGAGGTCGACGTAGGAGTGGCCGTTCATCTGAACAACAGTGATTTGGGTTCGCTGGCCGTTTACGATGAGTGTCTGTGGCTCCTGCGCAGCTCGACACAAAGCAAGTGCAGGAACAATCATGAGCACTGCCAGGAGCAATGTTGTTCCAGACGGTTTTCTATGCATATCTGTGCTCCTGCCTTGGCCGCCGACCTTACCATGTGGCACTTGAAAGAGACAGTTCGCGGACGGCACGCACCGATGAGAGTTGGCTTCGCCAACTCCCATCGACTTGTGCAAGACTGTGGCCTGAGTGGCTCAAGCAAGCGGGAAGAATCCCACTTACCCCGTGGCGCCTGTACAGAGCTAGGCGATCCGTGCGAGAGCGCTACGAACGGCCATTGCAGACAGCGAAAGGCCGCAGAAGAGCAGGCCAAGCAAACCGATAAGAGGCAGCTCGCTTGCTGTCTTGGGAAGCTGTGTGGGGGCCGGTTCGGGCGCGGGAGCGGCAGCGGCCGTTTCGACCGGAGCAGGTTCTGGCACGAAAATCAGAATCGCGACATCCGGCGCCGGCGCAGGGGGCGGTGGCGGCATGACTCCAGTTCGCTTCACTTCCTCTGCGACCACAGTGGCTGGTTGCTCGATCACCTGCTGCGCATCCACCTTCATCCCTTTCTGCAGGCCGAACGCGTCTGTTTGTTGGCCGTCGACCGTGAATTTCTGGCCCTTGGGAATCTTAAACTGTTGATTCTTGCCGTTCTCCATTGTCAAGATCACCGAGCCTGGCGGATTAACGTACCAAACGGTGCCCGTAACCGTTTTAACGGTGGTGATCACTTTCGGGGTGGTGGTGACAATGGTCTGTCTTTCAAGCACCATGCCTGGCTGGATCTGGTGGATATTCAGCTGTTTTCCGTCCACGGTCACCGTGACGCTTTCCGGCACGTTGTCGAAATGCCGCAGCGTTCCATCCTCCGCCTTGATAACGCAGCTATTTCCGGAAACGTACACCACAGTGCCGCGTTCGACTTTTATCGTCTGTGTTGGCGCCCCTTCCGGCGTTGTTTTCGTCGTGGTCTGCACTTGCGCTGACGCTGTAAGAGAGAAAGCGATACAGAGGGTTCCTGCCGCTAACACGCCGCGCGAAATGGTTCTCGATATCCTAGTTGACTTCATCTTGTTTCTCCTTTTTTTTGGTGCCCTTGCCCGTGGAAATTGAGTTTGTCACTACACGCTCATCCGCTCGGTTTGAAATCTGGTAAGACGCCGTCACTATGTATCGCTGAGGAGCGTCCCCGATGTAATAGAAGGGAAAACAGGTGACCAGCGTCAGTGTGGGTGTCGGCGTCGGAGCCAGAACGGAAACATCTCCAGGGCTGACAATCTGTATCTGGGTGATCACATACCGGTCCGTTCGCTCGGGCCTTATGAGTTCGACGGTATCGTCGCGGGCTACGTCCTTAAGGCCGCGGAAAAAGCCTTCCCTGTGCCCTGCAATTCCAAAATTACCCGGCCGCCCGATTTGCGCCGTGCCAAGAATGCGGCCCACCCCGCGATTCAGCGTCAAATCATCCGTGTCGTTGAACACCGGCACCGCGAGGCCGATCTTGGGAATGCGGAGGATCGCCAGTGGAAGATCTGTCTTGGTGGAAAGGCTGTCCCTGTAAGCTACGACCCGTTTAGGGTTCCAGAGCGTGAAATCCGGCGCAGAGTTTGCTAACGAGCCGTCCCCCTCGCGCGCGCCATTGTTGGCGCCCCGCACTTCGGCTGCGTTCGTTTGAAATCGGTCCATTGCTGCGTGAGACTCCAAGACCCCGTAGAACCGAGCCCCGGTCCATACAGCTAAGAGTGTTAGACCAACGGCCAAGAGAAGAGGCTCGCCTTTTCGAATATTCATGGGAACGGTTGAAACGGTCTCTCTCATGCTGCTCTCAGTCCTACAGCGGCTGTCCCGCTTCTTGCCATTCTGTTTTCAGTCCTGCGGCTTTTCGTCGGCTCGAAACTACTTAATGCAGGACAGAACCGTCATGCGGGCGCACGGTCTCTTTTTCACCTCGTCCGCTCAAAGTACTCTCCGCTTCCAGCAGACAACGTTATCGACACGTGGCGCCGCTGCGGTGGGTTCAAGGTAGGTAATTCTTCCGCGTCCCGAAACTGTCAAAAGTAACAGAGGAGAGGTGATTTGGAGGTTTGGGCCGCAGCCAGAATCTCTTCCTGCTCCGCGAGTTATGCCAGCGATACATAACTTCCTGGGTTTCGGTGAAAGAGCTACTGCTCTCGGTGAACGGGGATGGATTTTCGACTGTCTATTCCAACAGACTGACAGCACCGCTCGCGATGTCGTAATAGCCAGCCACCACTTTCAGTTTTTTATCCTTTACCAGACTTGCGACAACCGTGGAGGCTTCTCGAAGGAGCGTTGACTGGATTTTGGCATTTGCCTTGGTGGCCGCCTCAAGATTAGGCCCGGCTTGATCCACAGCAGGCTGAATATGCGGATAGAGTGCACTTATCTGCCCCGGTACTTCTTTCGCCTGAATTGTAGCCTTCACAGCTCCGCAACCCGCGTGCCCCATCACAAGAATCACCTTTGTGCCTAAGACTGCCGCTCCATATTCAAGACTTGCGATGATCTCCGGAGTGACCACGTTGCCAGCGACTCGCGTTACAAAGAGATGACCGATGCTCTGATCGAAAACCATCTCGACCGGAACACGTGAATCGGCGCAGGACAGCACCGCCGCGAATGGTTCCTGCTTCTCGATGGTGTTTTGTTTAAGGATCGCAAGGTCTTGTTCGTGCGCTGTTAGGCGGCCCGAAGTGAATCTTCGATTGCCGTCCATCAATTCCTGTAGTGCAGCGTCGGGGCTGAGCTTGCTTTGCGCCAGCATTGGCAGCGGAGTTGCAAACTCCATGCCCACTATTGTCACGAACCCGGCCACTGTTCCGCCCATTGCCATCTCAAGGAACCGTCGCCTGGACGAATCCTTGTCCGGTAGGCCGGGCTTCACGCCTACCGCGGAGCAGAACGGCATTGGTGTGATTTCCTCAGTGTCTCTCGTCGCTGCCACTTTTGAGTTAAGAAGTGTAGTCATGAGGTGGTTCTCCTTTTCTCTCACCCTATTTCCAATGAAACGCTCAAGAGACTCTCTTCACGCGGCCTTACGCTGCCCCCATAGCTAGCGGCTCTGTCCGTTCTTCTTTTTTAGCGTGCGATTGTTGCCCTTGAGCGATAGCGCAAACACCTCGTCTCGCGGGTTTGACAACGAGGTAGTTAATCGGACAGCGCTTTCTTCAGTGCGGCTTCCTTGCGGGCTTTGTCCGTCTCAACCGCTGCCGATTTCGTAATCTCGCTCAGCTCGATCGTCACTCTATCGATCATGCCGGTGAACTTGAATGGCACCTGGTAGGCCTCCATTACGGGCGTGCCTTCATGGAATAGATCCTGCGTTTTATCAGAAAGCCATCTATAACGATGCAGCGTTAGCACGTCGCAATTCATGGAGGGAGACACTTTCCTGGAGGAATCATGACCTGGAGAAATCACAATCCTGATCCATGTATGGCGGAGGCGCCTCCTCCAGCCAGAAGCTATCGCCCAACGGCGCATATCGGAACTGGCAAAACTTACAGTTGGGAAGGCGGAATTGAATGCCCAATCATGTCCCACCCGCTCTAGGCATCTGACCTCGACCAGATGGAATGGACCACCAGTGGCCGGTTGCTTGCACGGGATGATCGGCGGGTTGGTCAGGATGGGGATGCCCGAAGAAGAGGCTTCGAAGTAAATCAGCTAAATTGGAAAAACCCCCGTCGCAAATCAGAGAA
>WNFP01009469.1_pt1 | contig 10227 bp, 10 predicted proteins | sample 5400201 | NCBI WGS metagenome assembly WNFP01 (sample SAMN13153355, study PRJNA577476) | soil metagenome | isolation source: 115 cm saprolite under Madrone tree | place: USA:California | collected 2016-06-14
AGGTGGCGATCGAGTTCACCCCGACCGGCACGCGGATCTTCGGCGAGATCACCGAGCAGAACGTCGGCAAGCATCTGGCCATCATCCTCGATGGCAACGTGTATTCGGCCCCCCGGATCAACGAGCGTATTCCCGGCGGCCGCGCCGTCATCACCGGCCAGTTCGCCATCGAGGAAGCGCGCGACCTCGCCATCGTCCTGCGCGCGGGCGCGCTGCCGGCGCCGGTGGTGGTCCTCGAGGAGCGAACGGTGGGCCCGTCGCTCGGCGCTGACTCGATCCGCCAGGGCCTCTTCGCGATCACCGCCTCGGCCGCGGTGGTCTTCGTGTTCATGCTCTTCTACTACCGCATGTCGGGGCTCATCGCCGACGTCGCGCTCGGCCTGAACCTCCTCATCCTCTTCGCGTGCATGGCGGCGTTCGGCGCCACCCTGACGCTGCCCGGCCTGGCCGGCATCGCGCTCACCGTGGGCATGGCCGTCGACACGAACATCCTGATCTTCGAGCGCATCCGGGAGGAGCTCAAGCTCGGCAAGACGCCGCGCTCGGCCATCGAGGCCGGCTTCACGCGGGCGCTGCGCACGATCATCGACACGCACCTGACCGTCATGGTGACGGCCGCCATCCTCTACAACTTCGGCACCGGCTCGGTGAAGGGCTTTGCGGTCTCCCTGTTCGTGGGGTTGGCCGCCAGCCTCTTCACCGCGTACTTCTTCACGCGTCTCTTGTTCGATCTCGTGTTCGTCCGCCGCCGGACGCTGCAGGCGATCTCGATATGAATCGAACCATTTCACCGCTCGCCTCGGACGCGGCTGCCTGCGGCACGCCGGACGTCCTGCGGCTCGCACTGCCATGATCGAGCTGTTTCAGAGCCCGAACTACGACTTCATCGGCAAGCGGAAGTGGGCCTACATCGTCTCGATCACCATCACCCTCATCGGCATCGCGTCGATCGTCGCGCACGGCGGGCTGCGGTACGACATCGACTTCACGGGTGGGACGCTCGCCCAGGTGAGGTTCGAGCGCACGCCGTCGGTGGCCCAGATCCGGACGGCGCTGGGCAAGGTCGGCCTGGGTGACGCGGTCATCCAGCGCTTCGGGGATCCCAACGAATACCTGATTCGCGTCGGTCTGACCTCGACCACGCCCGAAGAAGTGGGTCGACGTCTGCAGTCGGCGCTGGCCTCCGACCAGGCGCTCGGAAAGTTCGAGATCCGGCGCGTGGAATTCGTCGGCCCCCAGGTCGGTCGCGACCTGCAGCTCCAGGCCATCTACGCGGTTCTGGCCGGCCTGGTCGGGATCATGCTCTACATCGCCATGCGGTTCGATCTCAAGGGCGGGGTGGCGGCCGTCGTCGCGGTCTTCCACGACGTGCTCGTGTGCCTGGGCGCGATTTCCATCACGAATCGCGAGTTCTCCCTGCCCGTGCTGGCCGCGCTGCTGACCATCATCGGCTACTCGGTGAACGACACGATCGTTGCCTATGACCGTCTTCGCGAGAATCGGGGGAAGCTCGGATCCCAGAAGGGCATGACCTTCGCCCAGCAGATGAACGTCGCCGTGAACCAGACGCTCTCCCGGACGATCCTGACGGCCCTGACCGTGTTCTTTTCGGCGGCCGTCCTGCTGTTCTTCGGAGGCAAAACGCTCGAAGACTTCGCCTTCGTGCTGTTCGTCGGGGTCATCACCGGCACGTATTCGACGACCTACGTCGCAGCAGCCATCGTCGTCGACTGGACCCAGTACGTCGACAACCGGGTCCGCCGCGCAAAAAAAGCAGTGGCAAAAGCCTGATCGCCCCTGTAAAATCACGTGTTTAACCAGGGGTATCGAGGCCTTGACCGAGCTCCAGACGTTGATCGAGGAGATTCCCAAGTATCAGCCAGGCGCTGATCTTGATGTATTAACGCGCGCTTACCGCTTCTCGGAGGCGTCGCACCAGGGCCAGCAACGCGCCTCCGGCGAGCCGTACCTGAGCCACCCCCTCGCGGTCGCCCACCTCCTCGTCGACTTCAAGATGGACGTCACGACCGTCACCGCCGGCCTCCTCCACGACGTCCTCGAGGACACCGGCGCCACCAAGGACGAGCTGGAGCGCGAGTTCGGCCAGGAGATCGCCAACCTGGTGGACGGCGTCAGCAAGATCGGCAAGCTGGCCTTCTCCTCGCGGGAGGAGCGGCAGGCCGAGAACTTCCGCAAGATGCTGGTGGCGATGGCGCGCGACCTGCGCGTCCTCATGATCAAGCTCGCCGACCGGCTCCACAACATGCGGACGCTGGATTACCTGCCTCCCGAGAAGGCTCGCAAGATCGGCCAGGAGACGCTCGACATCTACGCGCCGCTGGCCCACCGGCTCGGCATGGCCAAGGTCAAGGCCGAGCTGGAGGACCTGGCGCTCCGTACGCTGCACCCCGAGGCCTACGTCGACCTCCAGAAGCGCGTGGCCAAGCGACGGCTCGAGCGTGAGGCCGAGATCAACCAGGTCATCGCCATCCTCGAGCGCAAGCTCATCGAGGTCGGGATCGAGGCCCAGATCCGCGGCCGGCCCAAGCACTTCTTCTCGATCTGGAAGAAGATGCACGACCAGGGTCGGGAGTTCGACGAGATCTACGACCTGACGGCCGTGCGCGTCATCACCAGCTCCGTGCGCGACTGCTACGGCACCCTCGGCATCATCCACTCGCTGTGGAAGCCCGTCCCGGGCCGCTTCAAGGACTTCATCGCGATGCCGAAGGTCAACATGTACCAGTCGCTCCACACGACGGTCATCGGCCCCAAGGGCGATCCGGTGGAGATCCAGATCCGCACGTGGGAGATGCACAAGATCGCCGAAGAGGGCATCGCCGCCCACTGGCTCTACAAGGAGAAGAAGGCGGGGAAGGACAAGCTCGACGAGTCGCTCGTCTGGCTGCGCCAGCTCATCGAGACGCAGCAGGACATGAAGGACCCGCGGGAATTCATGGACACCGTGCGGGTCGACCTCTTCCCCGACGAGGTCTACGTGTTCACGCCCAAGGGCGACGTCAAGGCGCTGCCGGAAAGCGCGACGCCCATCGATTTCGCCTTCGCCGTTCACACCAAGGTCGGCGAGCACTGCGTGGGCGCCAAGGTCAACGGCAAGCTGGTGCCGCTGCGCACGCGCCTGCGCCAGGGCGACATCGTCGAGATCGTCACGTCGCCCAACGCCCATCCCACGCGCGACTGGCTGCAGATCGCCAAGTCGACGCGCGCCCGGTCGAAGATCAATCAGTGGCTGAAGATCGAGGAGCGCGCGCGGTCCATCGAGCTGGGGCGGGAGCTCTTCGAGCGCGAGGCCAAGAAGTACCGGCTCAACGGCAACACCCTCCTGGGCGGCGACGACGCGCGCAAGGTCGCCGCCGACCTCGGCTTCCCCGGGATCGACGACCTGCTGGCCGCGATCGGTTACGGCAAGAGCTCGGTGCACCAGATCCTCAACAAGCTGGCGCCGACTGCCATCCTGGAGCCGCCCGAGAAGGCGCGGCCCAGCACGAGCAAGGCCAAGACCGAGCAGGGCGTCCGCATCCGCGGCGTGGACGACCTGCTGGTTCGCTTCGCCCGATGTTGCAATCCGCTCCCCGGTGACCAGATCGTCGGCTTCATCACCCGCGGGCGCGGCCTCACCGTCCACACCCGCGACTGCCTGACGGTGGCCAAGAGCGTCCTCGATCGGGAGCGGCTGATCGACGTCGAATGGGACATCGAGGAGGACGAGCCGTCGACCCGTCCGGTCCGCATCGCTGTGTACATCGGGCGTGACCGTCCCGGGCTGCTGTCGGAGATCACAGGCGCCATTTCCTCGCAGAACGGGAACATCACGAAGGCCGAAGTCACGGTCACCGACGACCGGCGCGGCATCAACAACTTCGTGGTGGAAGTGGCGGATCTGGAGCAGCTCCAGGGAATCATGACCGCGATCCGGGACGTTCCCGACGTGATCAACGTCGAACGCGTGCGCGGGCTCTAGCGCCCGCGAGCTCGAGCATCCCCGCGACATCATGACGCGCCGGCAGTTCGAAGCGCTGGTGGAGAAGGCGCTGAGGAAGCTGCCCAGGCAGTTCAAGGAGAGGCTCGCCAACATCGCCGTCGTCGTCGAGGACTGGGCCGACGACGAGACCCTGGCCGAGATGGAGATCGAGCCGCCCGACACCCTCTACGGCCTCTACCGTGGTGTCGACATCACCCGGCGCGACTCGATGTACGGCAACGTCCTGCCCGACACCATCACGATCTACCAGGGGCCGATCGAGGAGGACTGCGCCGACGAGGCGGACATGGCCGAGCTGGTGCGCGAGACCGTGATCCACGAGTTCGGCCATTACTTCGGCCTCGACGACGAGACCATGCACCGCATCGAGGAAGACGAGGCCTAGCGGCCGGGGGCCTTGCCGGCGCCTGTAGGCTGAGGGGTGAAGGCCTACTAACGAGGCGAGGTGTTGTCCATGCCCCAGGGTTCGACGACCTTCCACGAGTCAGAAGAGCGCCTCAAACCGTCCACCCGCGACATGCATCGAGCCATCGTGAGCCTCATGGAAGAGCTGGAGGCGGTGGACTGGTACCAGCAACGGATGGACGCCACCGAGAACGACGAACTTCGGGGCATCCTGCGCCACAACCGGGACGAGGAGCAGGAGCACGCCGCGATGGTGCTCGAGTGGATCCGCCGGCACGACGCTGGATGGGATCGGCAGTTGCGAGATTACCTCTTCCGCGAAGGCTCCATCGTGGCGCGTGAGGGCGCCGTGGAGCAGGGGAATGGTGACGGCGAGAAGGTCAACGGCACGAGCAGCACTGGCGCGAGCATTGGCTCGCTGAGGGCACGGCGATGATGGGCAACCTCCGGCGCGACGCAGCTCCTCTGACCGAACGGACCTGGAAGGCGATCGACGAGGCAGTGGCCCAGGCGGCCCGCCATGTCTTGGCCGGGCGACGCGTGGCCACGTTCGATGGCCCGCGGGGCTGGGATCACGCGGCCACGCGGCTGGGCACGATGAAGCCGTGCGCGACCCGCGAGGGAAAGGCCACCGTCTGCGTGGAAGAGATGGCGTTGCTGGCCGAGGTCCGTGCCGAGTTCGCGCTGTCGTGGACGACGCTCGAGCTGTTCGATCGCGGCGCGCCCGCGCTCGACAGGGCCCCGCGGAGAACGCCGCGCGGGAAGTCGCGCTGGCGGAGGATCGGATCGTGTTCTACGGCGAGCCGGTGGGTCACGGCCTCCTGATCTCCAAAGAGTCTCCCACGGTGACCACGCAGGACTGGGCGAAACCTGGTCAAGCGGTCACCGATGTCCTGCACGCCGTGGAGCGGCTCGATTCGCACGGCATCGGCGGCCCCTACGAGCTCGTCCTGGCGCCGGCGCGGTACTACACGTTCCTCCAGGGCACCGAGGGCGAGGGCGGATACCCGACCTCCCGCCACCTCCGCGACGTGATCGGCGGCGTTCATCGCTCCAACGTCATCCGCGATGCCGGCGCCGTCTTCTCGACGCGCGGGGATGACTTCGTCCTTACGGTTGGTGGCGACCTCTCCGTCGGCTATCGCGGTCACGACACCGCGGGCGTTCACCTGTTCTGCGTCGAGACCCTCGCTCCTCAGCTCGTAACACCCGAGGGAGTCTGCCTGCTTCGTCCATAGACGCAGTTCCGTCTAAGAGCATCGTTCAGGGCGCCCCTCCGGGCGCCCTAGGCTTATTCAGCCTGCCTGCCGATTACACCTGTCAGGGCCCCGGGAATAACTTTCATCTTGACAAGGGGTTTCAGTAGTTCGTAAGGTTTCAGCGGATGCTGAAAGAGGCGGGGCAAGCGAAACATGCTCAAATCCGCGGAAATCAGGCGACAGGCCGCACAACGCCTCCGAGAGCTGTTTCCTCGGGCCAAGGCCTGGGAGGAAACGCAGGACGTCGCCATTGGAGGCCAGACCGCGGATTTAATGGTGAAGTTCAGACTTGGCGAGCAGGAGTACCTGTTGATCGCTGAAGTCTGCTCGCTCGGACAGCCGCGCCAGATTCGGGCCGCCGTGACGCGGCTGAGCGACATCCGGCGGGAGGTCCCTGCGGCATACCCCCTGGCCGCCGCGGTCTATATCGCGCCGCAAAGCGCACGGATTCTCAAGACCAACAACTTTGGGTACGTCGATCTGTCCGGCAACTGCTACGTCGCCCTTGAGAACGTCCTGATCGAGAAAGAAGGCAAGCGCAACGTCCGTCCGTCCACGCGACCGCTGCGCTCGCTGTTCGCGCCTCGGGCCACCCGCGTCGTGCGCGCGCTGCTGAGCGAGCCGGCGCGCCCGTGGCGGCTGGAGGAGCTGGCGCGCGCGGCGCTCGTGAGCTTGGGCCACGGCCACAACGTCATCAAACGCCTCGAGGAGCTGGCGTGGGCGGAGCGGGACGACCACCAGCGGCTTCGGCTCACCAAGCCGGCGGATCTGCTCGAGGCGTGGGCGGAGTCGTACACCTACCGCGAGAACGAGATCCACTCGTACTTCGCTGCGGAGCGCATCAGCCGCAAGTTCATGGGCGAGGTGGCACGGGCGGCCGATGCGGCGGGCCGACGCTACGCCTTCACGCTCAACGCGGGGGCGTCACTGGTCGCCAGTCACCTGCGCCTGCCGAACGTTCACTGTTATCTCGAGGGCGACCCTGACGAGGTCGCGAGTCAGCTCGGCGCGCGCGCGGCCACCGAAGCCGAGGGCACCCTTCACCTCTTGACGCCCTATGACTCCGGTGTCTTTTCAGGCGTGCTCGAGAAAGGCGGGCTCAAGGTCACCTCGCTGCCCCAGCTCTACGTCGATCTTCTGCATTACGAGCGCAAGGGGCCGGACCAGGCCGAGCATCTCCGCCGTGAGGCGATGGGGTTCTGAGCAGCGGTTTGAAAAGGGGGTGAGCCGATGAAGAAGAAGAAGGCGGCCAAGAAAAAGAAGAAGTAGGGGCTCGACCCCGATGAACGACCGTACGACACGACGTGGAGAGGAGGTGAGAGCGCACATGGCGAAGAAGAAGGCGGCGAAGAAGAAGAAGAAGTAGGCCGTCGTTTCTGGGGTGGGGGGTGGCGGCCTCCCACCTTGCAACTGGTCGGGAGGGGGCACAACCTGCCCCCTCCCGTTGTGCTTGTGCTTAAATGACCTTCGTGACCTTGCCGGCCTTCAGGCAGCGCGTACACACCCGAACACGCTGAGCCTTGCCGCCGATCCGGGCGCGCATGGACACGAGGTTCGGGAGCCAGCGCCGCCGCGTGAGCTTGTGCGCGTGACTGATCGTGTTCCCGACGGAGGGCCCTTTCCCGCAGATCTCGCACCGCTGAGCCATTCACGACTCCTTCGACGACGAAATGCTCTCGGAAGGCGAGCACTTCTTATAGCACGGCCCCCGCGATGAAACAAAATAGCGCGCCGCCGCCGGGGCTGCGCACTCCGCTGCAGTTTCTCAAGGGCGTGGGCCCGGAGCGGGCCAAGCTCCTGGCCAAGAAGGAGCTGACGACCGTCGAGGACGCGCTCTTCTTCGTGCCCTTGCGTCACGAAGACCGCACGCGACTGACGCCCTTCCGGACGCTCCAGCCAGGCCAGGTCCAGACGTGCTCCGGGGTCATCGTGGGGCTGAGCCCGCCGCCGCCGCGACGCTTTCGCGTGCCGTTCACGGCGATGCTCCGGGACGAGAGTGGCTACGCCACCGCGAGCTGGTTCGGCGGTGGGTACCTTGGACGCGTGCTCAAGCGTGGCCAGCGGCTCGTGCTTCACGGCAAGGTGGTGCGCTACAACTGCCCGTGGCATTGCGCGACGCTCACTTCCCGGAGAATGAGAACGCGCTGGCGACGGCGCACCGCCGCCTCGCCTTCGACGACTTCCTGTTCCTCCAGCTCGGCCTGGCGATCCTGCGCTCGCGTACGACACGCGCGCGCGGCGTCGCGCTCAATCCGCCTGGCGATCTCGTGAGCCGGCTTCGGGCCGCGCTGCCCTATCGCCTCACCAGCGCCCAGGAGCGCGTGTGGAGCGAGATCCGTCGCGACATGGCGGCGCCGTTCCCGATGCACCGTCTGCTCCAGGGCGACGTCGGGTCCGGGAAGACGGTCGTGGCGGCGCTGGCGGTGCTGACCGCCATCGAAGCGGGCTACCAGGCTGCGGTGATGGCGCCGACCGAGATCCTGGCCGAGCAGCACTTCATGACGTTTCTTCAGCTCCTCGAGCCGCTTGGCGTGACGGTCGCCCTCCTGACCTCGGCGTCACGTCCGCGTGAGCGCAAGGCGCGGCGCGCCGCTCTGGCTGCCGGCGAGATCGCGTGCGTGGTGGGCACGCACGCGCTGGTACAGGAGGGCGTCGAGTTCCGCCGTCTGGGCCTGGCCGTCGTCGACGAACAGCACCGGTTCGGCGTCGAGCAGCGGGCGCGGCTACGCGCAAAGGGCGAGCATCCGGATCTCCTGGTGATGACCGCCACACCGATTCCGCGGACGCTCGCCCTCACGCTGTACGGCGACCTCGACGTCAGCGTGCTGGACGAGATGCCCCCTGGACGCCAGCCCATCAAGACCGTCGCCCGCACCGAGTCCAAGCGAGCCGAGATCTACGAGTTCGTCCGCAAGCAGATCTCCGAGGGGCGCCAGGCCTACGTGGTGTATCCGCTCGTGGAGGAGTCGGAAGTGATCGACCTGAAGGCGGCGACGGACATGGCCCGCCATCTCCAGCAGGACGTCTTCCCCGAGCTCACCGTGGGGCTGCTCCACGGACGGCTCGGGTTCGAGGAGAAGGACGCGATCATGCGGCGCTTCAAGGCCGGAGAGATCCACGTCCTCGTCTCGACCACCGTGATCGAGGTGGGGATCGACGTGCCGAACGCCACGCTGATGTTGATCGAGCACGCGGAGCGCTTCGGCCTCTCCCAGCTCCACCAGCTCCGCGGCCGGGTCGGCCGCGGGCCGTGGAAGTCGTACTGCATCCTCCTTCACGCCGGCAAGCTCACCGAGGACGCCGAGCGCCGGATCGAAGCGATGACGCAGACCAACGACGGATTCAGGATCGCCGAGACCGACCTTTCGCTACGCGGACCCGGAGAGTTCTTTGGTACCCGCCAGTCGGGCTTGCCGCAGTTCCGGGTCGCCGATCTCTTGCGCGACGCCGCGATCCTCGAGGATGCGCGCATCGAAGCGCAGGGGATCATCGCCACCGATCCGGAGCTCAAGGATGATGCTCACCGTGGGTTGCGCGAGGGACTCCTGCAGCGCTGGCGCGGCAAGCTCGGCCTGGCAAGTGTGGGCTGAGGACAGCGTCCTGTGAAAATCCTGGCCGGTGAGCTGAAGGGACGGCGGCTCACCACGCCGCGCGGGGCGGTCACGCGGCCGACGGCGGACCAGGTTCGGATCGCCCTGATGGACACACTGACGCCGCGGCTACCGGGCGCCCGCGTCCTCGATCTCTTCGCTGGCGCCGGAGGCGTGGGGCTCGAAGCCCTGTCGCGGGGCGCCGTCCACACGACGTTCGTTGAGCGCGACCGCCACGCCGTGGCTGCGCTCCGCGACAACATCGCGTCACTCGGTGTTCAGGACCGGGCGCGAGTTCTCGGCGAGGACGTCGCGCGAGCGCTCGATCGCCTCGTACGCGAGGGCGCCACCTTCGACGTCGTGTTCCTCGATCCTCCGTACGAGAGCAGCCTCGGGGACACCGCCCTCGACCGCGTCGGCGCGGGCAGTCTCTCGACCGTGCACGGTGTCGTGATCGCCCAGCATCTGACCAAGCGACCGCCCGTCACTGCGGGCGCGCTCGTCCCGTTCAGAACGCGCCGATTCGGGGAGACAACCTTGACTTTTTTTCGCAGCGCGGCCTACGATGCGGGGTCCCGAGCCGATCCGAGCGAGAGGATCTAGAGTGGCCAAGCGCGCCGTCTATCCCGGAATGTTCGACCCCGTGCACAACGGCCACGTCGACGTCATCCAGCGCAGCCTCCGGATCTTCGACGAGCTGATCGTCGCCGTCGTCGCCAACCCCGCCAAGGAGCCGCTGTTCACCGTCGACGAGCGGCTCACGATGATCGACGAGGCGACCGCCGATCTCCGGAACAACTTCCGGATCGTCGCCTTCGACGGCCTGCTGATCGACCTGGTGGCGCGCGAGCGCGCCGACTGCATCGTGCGCGGCATCCGGGCCGTCTCCGACTTCGAGTACGAGTTCCAGATGGCGCTGATGAACCGCAAGCTGTCCAGCACGGTCGAGACCGTGTTCCTGATGCCGCAC
>WNFP01014210.1_pt1 | contig 10226 bp, 10 predicted proteins | sample 5400201 | NCBI WGS metagenome assembly WNFP01 (sample SAMN13153355, study PRJNA577476) | soil metagenome | isolation source: 115 cm saprolite under Madrone tree | place: USA:California | collected 2016-06-14
ATCAGTCTCTGTGTCATGAACTTCAAGACGCGCCTGGTGGCTGAAAAGTTGAACGCGGGCTAAAGCCCGCGACTACATTCAGATCAGACGTTGTTTTGCGCGGCATCACGGGTCCGATACCCCCGCGACCACTGACCGGAATGATCCAAATGTAGTCGCGGGCTTTAGCCCGCGTTGTTTCACGCTACGTCTTGAGCCTGGGAATGAGACGCTCCGCATTTTCGCGATTGATCGCGCGGCGCTGGGCATCGGTGAACGGCTTGTATCCAGTCAGCCCCTCGACAGCTTCGGATGCCGGACGAAGCGGGTAATCGGTCCCGAAGAGCACATTCGATAACGGAACCAGTTCCATAACGCCATCAAGCGCTCCCGGATGGTTGGCCTGCGCGATTTCGTAGTAGAACTTCTTCAACTGCGGGGCCGCGCCGTCCTTCAGCCATGGATCTTTTCTCTCTGCCGCAAGACGCTCGAATCTGCCGAGCAGGAATGGCACGGTGCCGCCGCCGTGAGAGAAGATGAAACGGATGTTGGGAAACTTCGCGGCGGTTCCGCTATACAAGAGGCTGGCGATCGTTCGCGTCGAGTCCGTGGCGTATTCGATGGTGGACACGGTAACGCCGGGAACAAGTCCGGTGCAACATCGGGGTTGCGTGGGATGCACGTAAACAATGGCCCGCCTTCGATTCAGTTCCTCATATACGGATGCGAAAGCCGGATCGCCAAGGTACTTGTCGTCAAAACTCGTCATCAATCCGATACCGTCCGCCTTCAATGTATCCAATGCGTACTCGATTTCGCGCAGACTCCCTTGAGTATCGGGAAGGGGAATGGCGGCAAAGAAACCGAAGCGGCCGGGATGATCCTTCACCATCTTTGCTCCGTACTCGTTGCAATCGCGCGCGAGCTTGCGGGAATTCTCGACGCCGCCAAGCCATACGCCCGGCTGTACGAGTGACGTTATGGAAGTTGCAATCCCATTCCTGTCCATTTCCGCGAGCGACATTTCGGGCGACCACGGCGGCGTGCGGCCGCTTTCCCTTTGCGCCAGGATCGCTTCCAGATGCCGCGGCGGTATGAAGTGATGGTGGAAGTCCACTCTGCGAGGCGCGCCGCGGGCTGCTCCCGTGTTCTGCGCAACCGCGGCCAGAGGCCCGCTCATTGCCGCAGTCATGGTAAAGCCCAGTGCGCCAGCCATGAAACGTCGCCGGTTCGGTTCGTCTGAAAAAACGGAATTTTGATTCGCTTTCATGACGGGATCATTACCCCCAAATTTATCTCACTGTGTTTGTCAACCATGCCAATTGAGCATCCGCGTCTGTAGTCGTCCGCCTCGTTCTGTAGCGGCGCTCTATGAGCGCCGGTTTTTTCCTGGAATCAACGAAATACCGGCAGTCATAGACCGCCGCTACGGAGGACGGAACGCGTGCATCATCGCCTTCTCGCAGGTCGTGATGGCTTGAAGGCATAGTACTCCACTGCGCAGACGCGCGCATCCCGAATGCCGGAATCTGTCGTAATAAGGGTCAAGTTCCATTCAGACACTGGTATTGGTTCTGAAGACACAGGCGCTTTCTGACGCAGATGCGTCCCAGACCCAAGAAACGAACGTGGCTGCTTTGCCGGAATGATGCGTGCGTAGGGTTTACCGAAGCGGGTTACTGCAATCTCTTCGCCCTCAGCTGCAATATCCAGCAAGTCCGCATCACGGCGCAAGGAACGAAGGGTTACCCAGTCTTCTTCATGTCTGACATTATGTCAGACACGAACAATGCTTTAGCAAGCACGAGCGGTCCATCGTCCATCCGTTAGGGTCGGGGTAGTGCTATACTGATTTCGTAGTACAAAATTGGAGAGGTAGGAATGTCCGAATCCATCATTACGAGGAAAGGCCAGGTAACCATTCCGAAAGAGATTCGTGACCACCTGAAGGCTAGAGTAGGCGAAAAGGTCATGTTTGTGTTGAGAGGCGAAGACGTGGTGTTGAAAGTGGTGCGCGGTAACATTCTAGACCTGAAGGGCTCGGTTAAGCCGCGAAAGCGCCCGGAGGATTTCGAAGCTGTCCGGCGGTCCGTGAAACGAGCCGTAGCAGGAAAAATCTCGCAGAATGAATGAACGCTTTGTAGATACAAACGTTTTCCTTCGCTTCCTTACCAATGACGACCCTGCAAAAGCAAGACGAGCGGGTGCGCTATTCAAAGACGCTGTGGCGGGCAAGGTGCAACTCAGGACTGGTCTCCTTGTGGTCGCCGAAATCGTCTGGACGCTGGAGTCTTTTTACGGACTCGAGAAGAAGGATATTGCGGAGAAGGTATCGATAATTCTGAATACTCCAAACCTCGTCTGTCCCGAGGCTCGATTGATTCGGCTGGCACTGGATCTTTACGTCGAGCAGAACATTGATTTCATTGATGCATATCACGCTTTTTACTTGAAAGACGAACAGCTCACTACGGTTGTCACATACGACCGCAAACACTTCGGTCGCGTGAATTGGCTGGAAATTCTTGAACCCTGACCTCCAGCTCTACTCCGCCAGAAATTGAAAATCGAAAGAATTTGCACATACAGGGGAAGATTGCGTATATAACGACAAAGACTCATTCGGTAGAACTTAAAGGGCTCTTGTCTCAGGAGGTAGCGCATATGAGGATCGTATCCGTTCTCGTCGCTCTCACATTAATGGTGACCTTGGCCATGGCCGGCCAGTCCGCGTCGTCCAGCGCGCAGACGGCGCAGCCGCAGGTCACTTTCAGCAAGGATGTCGTACCGATCCTGCAAGAACGCTGTCAGACATGTCATCATCCGGGGACGTTTGCGCCAATGTCCCTTGTGACGTATGAAGAAGCCAGACCCTGGGCGAAGTCGATCAGGCAAAAGGTTCTCGCGCGGGAGATGCCGCCGTGGCACATCGACAAAAACGTTGGCGTCCAACGGTTCAGTAACGACATCTCTTTATCGGATGAGGAAATCGCGGTCATCGTCAAGTGGGTGGACAGCGGAGCGCTACAGGGAAATCCTGCCGACATGCCGCCTGCGCGCAAATTCGAAGACAAGGAAACATGGCAGATCGGGCAACCGGATCTCATCATCAATTTGCCTAAGGACTTCGTAGTCAAGGCGAATGCGCCGGATCAGTGGCCGGACATTCTTGTAGATCCCGGCCTAACGGAGGATCGATATATCCGGGGTGTGCAGATCATTCCCATCAAGGGATTCCCCGTGATCCACCACATAAGAACGTCGATCGTGGAGCCCGCGGACGAGACCCGCAACAGCGGTCAACTCGATGGAACCGATGGGGCGCTCGAGGTAGGAGAGCAGGGAGTCTTCCTCAATGAGTATGCGATCGGCAAGAGAGGCGACGTCTTTCCAGAGGGGTCTGGCCGGTTGATCAGAGCCGGGACCAAGGTGAACTTCCAGATGCACCTCCATGCCGTCGGCAAGGAGACCCCGCTCAACGTTGCTCTCGCCCTCAAGTTCTATCCCAAAGGTTATGTTCCGAATCACGTCATTTCTTCGACAACCGTCAGCGTGGCGGAGATTGACCTTCGGCCCAACACGGACAACATCCGGTCCGATGGTTATCTCACACTGGCGAAAGCTGCCCGACTGTTGTCGTTCCAGCCCCACATGCATAACCGCGGAAAGGCGGAGTGCCTGGAGGCCATTTACCCAACAGGAAAGACCGAGATGCTGTCCTGCGCCAAGTTCTATTTCAACTGGCACATCAACTATGTCTACCACGACGATGCAGCGCCGCTGCTGCCGGCGGGGACTGTTCTGCATTCTATTTCCTGGCACGACAACACGGCCGCAAACAAGTTCAACCCGGATCCGGATGCGCAGATCACGTGGGGACAACGGACGATCGATGAAATGGGATCGGCGTGGATCAGCTGGTACTACATGTCCGACCAGGATTACAAAAAAGAGGCGGAAACACGAAAAGCGAGGCAACAGCCACTGAGCAGTTCACGCTAGCGAAAGGAATATCTGAATGAGGCAGTTCCGCCGTTGGGCTGTGGCGTGTTCCATTACTCTCTTGCTTGCCGCCGGCGCCGTCAGTGTAATCGCGCAGATCAGATACGCGAGGGGACAGGACGTCAGCCCTACGTTCAACGGCTGGGGAACGAATCCTGACGGATCGTATTCGCTCTATTTCGGGTACTTCAACAGAAATTCGGAAGAAGAGGTCGACATTCCAATCGGTCCCGACAACAACTTCGACCTGGGCAATATCGATCAAGGCCAGCCAACCCATTTCTACCCCGCACCGAGATGGTGGGTGTTGAAAGTGGTCGTCCCGAAAGACTGGCCCAAAGAGAAGCGTGTTGTCTGGACATTGACATCGTACGGGAAAACCAACCAGGCGAAGGGGTGGCTTCAGCCTGAGTGGGAAGCGGATAAGGAAGTCATTTCCAAGAATTCTCCGCGTGATTCTCTATTGATGACGACGGGCATCGGTGACGTCGACCATGAGAATCTTCCGCCTTCGGCATCGGGCAGCCCTGCTCAAACCATCAAACTAGGAGACCCACTGACGTTGACCGTGACGGCCAATGACGATGGACGGCCGAAGCCACTCGCTAATGCGCGCGGTCAACAAGGTGTGCGGATCCGATGGATCGTCTACCGAGGCTCGGGCAAAGTTCGTTTTGATCCGGACATCATGAGCCAGCGCGTTTACGGAAAACCCGCAACACTGGAAACGAAGGTGAGCTTCAGCGCGCCTGGCACCTACCGGCTTCGCGCAATTGCCAGTGACGGACAGTTGACGTCGCCATACGACGTGGACGTCATCGTAAATCCAGGCACTTCAGCACAGGGCCTGCGCTGACCCGCTGGTTTTCCACTGTAGCGGCGGTCTACGACCGCCGGTTTTCTCCCAGCAATTGTCATAAAACCGGCGGTCATAGACCGCCGCTACAGGAATGGTTTGAACAAGCCACGGTACGTGGCATCCGGAAAGTCTCCGGCATACAGCCGCGAGTGCATGAGGTCGATGACGGCAACAGCGTCGGATGGAAGCCGGAGAGGCGGAGTCACGCGCAAGCCGAGCACGGCGCAGAATCCGCGGGCACGGTTGTGAAAGCGGTTTACGGTAGATGTGTCGATGATTGGAACCAGTCCGATATTTGTCCAGCGCGAACCGTTCTTCAAAACGATTTCACCAGGATGGTCCGTCACAACAGTCCACGCCTGGTTGAGCAAAATGTTTCTGGCGCCGCCCAGGACAGCTTCGTCGACAGATTCATCGCGCTGGCTATGAGTCCGATCGTAAGCAGCGCGCTTCGGGGGTTTACCCAGGATCTCGTACGCTTCATTGATAGCCGCCATCAATGCAGGAGCTTCAGGCAACCGGTTGCGATCCGGATGGTAGCGCATGGCAAGCGCGCGGTACGCCTGATGGATTTGATCGGCTGTCGCGTCCACGCGGACACCGAGCTTCCGGTAATAGTCCTCAGTCATCGCTTGCACCGCCGAAGTAGCACGTCCTGTATGCTTCGCCAACCGAGATCGTTCCCGCCAGGACATATTCCATGGCTTGTTCGGTGAGAGTGCGCACGCCATTAGTCTTCAGCCCGTGCCGAATTTCCGATTCGGAACCATCAAGCAGCGCCGAACGGATGTCTTTGTTGACCTCCAGCACTTCATACACGCCCCTTCGTCCGCGAATACCGGTAAAATCGCAACCGGGACAACCGGCGCTGCGTACCAACCGACCGGGCTGGCCTTCCGCAATTCCCAGCCGTTTTAAGTAGATCGGCCTCGGAAAATCGGGTTCGCTGCAAGCCGGGCAATTCACTCGAATCAGCCGTTGAGCGATGACTGCTGCCATGCCTGACGCGATGAGATCCCGGGGGACACCCAGCTCCACCAGGCGTGACACGGCCGAGACGGAATCGGTTGTATGGAGTGTTGTAAGGACCAGATGGCCTGTCATCGATGCCTGGAATGCGATTTTTGCAGTTTCGCCGTCGCGAATTTCTCCCACCAGGATGACGTCCGGATCCTGGCGCAGGATCGCGCGCAATGCTGTGGCAAACGTCAGGCCGGCTTTTTCGTGGACCTGCACCTGGGTGATGCGTTCGAATTCGTATTCGACGGGATCCTCTATTGTGACGATATTCAGCGGTTCCCGGCTGATTTCGTGAACCATCGCATATAGCGTGCTGGTCTTTCCGCTGCCTGTCGGACCGACAACCAGAACGATGCCCTGTGGGCGATGGATCAGCGCGCGCAGCGCGTCTTCGGCATTTGCCGGCAAACCGAGTTCCGGGATCGAACGAATCGCGCGATTGTGGCGAAGCAGGCGCAGTACGACCTTTTCGCCGCATCGGCTCGGCAGGACGGACACACGGATGTCCGGCCCGTCGGGCCGGTCTGACGAAATATAGGTCGAGTCACTGCGGGGCTCGATATGGATGTCGCTCGCGTCGAGCTCGACGGCTTTTTCGAAGATCGTTTTTTGGATTCTTACAGCCGGTGCATCGTAACGCGTTCTTACCGGTTCCGGTTCGAAGCCAACAAGGTCGGGAAGCTGTGAATTGGAGGGCGGGTCGATCTGATGCTCACTCATGTTGCTGTCCCAAACGCTCGATTTGTAAAGCTCAGGACGTCCTACTTGAGCCAGACGTGAAACGACTTGCATCCGCAGCAAATCGTTGAGCACCGGAATCGTGTCGGAAAGGACATCCTGTCGACAAAGGCGACCTGTAAAACGTTCCAGTGCCGAGCGCATATTGTGCACGGTTGAAACTTCTGTCAAGCGGAGACTACAAAAACGCCTAATCCTGACCCCTAGGCTTAAATTCTACTTGACCGCCGGCGTCCAACCATGCAAGCCAGCCGCCCTTGAGGGCGCGCACGCGTTTGAAGCCTGCCGCGAGCAGGACTTGCGCCGCCCGCCCGCTGGTGGCTTCATCCGGACAGGAACAATACGTAACAACTTCCGCACTTCGCGGTAAGTCTTTCAGTGGGGGCACAGCGAGCCTGGACTCGAGCCGTCTGTACCGTACAAACATTGCTCCCCTGATTTTGCTGTCACTGCGGCTGTAAACGTCTCCACTTCGGACATCCAGTATTGTGACGGGCTCGTTTCGAGCGATTTTTGCCTTGAGCTCCTCAACCGTGATGCGCTCGAATTCCGGCGGTTTCGGCGCTTCGGAAGTTGCCTGGGACAGAACCGAACGTGCAGTCATCACCATGGTGATCCAGAGTAACGCGCACATCGTACTCGACTTTATGAGACTCATCGATCCTCCCTTGACTGGTGCACCCTTCGCGGATGGACAAGTAGCGGCGGATTTGCCGAGTCGAACCACGCGTACCTGGCACCATTGAAATAGAGGAATCCGGGCCGTCCCGAGACGGTCTGAGCGATCACGTCACCCCAGATGCGAGGGAGTTTCTCCTTATTGGCAGGTGTGACGGCCTGATTGTGCGGCTGGGAAACCATCGGGCCATCGGCAGAGTTCCTGAGGACGTAGGTTTGAGTCGCTTCCCGGTTCCGCCAACCCTCGGAGCCGAACCCATGTATGACTGCCAGCAGCGCATCCCGTTCCTCGACACGAACTCGTTGCCTCGTCGCAACCTGGGTGTAATTGGCCGCCTGTGGGTCCACAAGGATCCAGTTGGCCAATTCATCGTTGATCTCCGGCAATCGGCCCGGCGCAGGCTTCACCGCTACGATCAGGTCCTGGGAAAGATCTCCATTGAAATCGCCGGCGATGAAGTAGGGAGCGCGTCCTTCATCGATCAGCACCGCTCCCTTGAATATACCAGCGACTTTGGAACGCACCTCTGCCGGCTGCGGCGGCGGAAGCTTTCGCGCTGGCAAGTCCGTTCGGGAAGGGAATGGTCCCGCTTGCGGAGGAGGCGCCTCCTCTATGAGCGCTTCCTGCGGTTTTGCGCAACCAGACAGAAAGAGCAAGACGACAGCTAGAAACAGAAGTCCATATCGTTCGATTTTCACGAACTCCTCCAATCGGTGAAGGAAAACAAGGAAACGAGGGGTCAGACCCCTCGTTTCCCTATTTCCGTGTTCAAATCACAGCGACTTCAGGAAAGCGATAAGGTCCGCCTTCTGAAAGTTGCTGAGATTATTGAAGAAGTTCCGAGAGAACGTACCGCCGAATCCGCCGTGACGTTGAATGGCATCGGCGAAATTGAGCTCCAGGCCGTCGTGCATCATTTCCACGCGCGTGCGGGAACCCCACAAGGGCGGCGTTCGTACCATGTTCCTGGTTGCTTCGCCACCGTTTTGGACGATGCCATCACCGGTACCGATATCGTGCAACATGAAGTCACTGAATGGATGGATCACTTTGTTCCCCAAAGCGGCCGGAACTGTAAATTCGCCGGCGTTGATGACGGTGCCGGCGGGAGCTGTCGTAATCGACGGTGTGTGACAGATGGAACAAGCGGCTTTGTGGAACAAGTCTTCGCCGCGAAGCACGGCGGGTGTGATTGGGCCGCGGCCGGGGGCACGGGTCGCCCTCATGAAGTTCGCGAAAGCTTGCACGTCGTCACCGTCATCTTCCGGATCCGGTACCGCGTCGTACTCTTTAACAGAGGCGCCCATGGATGTGTTTTCCGTCTGGCCGTTATTCCCATCGAAACGATTCGTTATACCCATCTCGTTGAGATAGGCATCACCGGAGAAAGACACGAGACTGGCGTGCTGGTTCTTCCAGCCGAATCGCGCCACACGAAGCTTGCCTCCCGCTTCGGCCACGGGAACATTAATGATGGTGCCTTTGAATCCGAAAGGCTGGTTGTTCCGAATGTTACCGATTGTACCGCCTGCAATGGCTTCTACGTAACCATCGCCAATGGTGTTGAGCGTCGTGCGCAGTGTCGATTTGTAGTTTGGAGCAATGTCGTCCAGACGTTCCTGGATTGTTGCTGCAATCGCCCGAAGGTGGATCAGTGAACCGCCCGGGGGGTTCACAAACCCATTGAAGGTCGCAAAACCGGCCCTCAGTTCTTTGCTCTGACTGATTCCGCCAATGATCGGAGCCTGATGACACGAGCCGCATCCTGCGTCGTTGTAAACCGGCCCCAATCCGTCTTCCAGACTCTCGAGCTCGTTAAAAATGAACTTGTTGTCTTCGAAAGAGCGGTTTGCAACCGGGGCTGAGACGCATTCATCAATGGGTGAGCCCTTTGCACCGAAACCATTGAAGAGGTCGTCCTTTCTGGCGTCAAGGTCCGTCGTCGGAGCTTCCGCCGGCTGTGCGCTAGCAGTAGACTGACCTTCAATAGAGCGCGGGACGGACATTGCCAGGAGCATCAGCGTCGCGAACAGGATCAAACCGAAAATTTTCACAGTCTTTGTCATGTAGGCATCTCCCTCTCGTCCAGACACACTTATCCCAGCACGAGATTGTGGTTTGCTCGAAATAGACACGTCTTACAAGTTGGTGGTGAACCCTGGGGACAGCAACCTGACTGGTAATCGCCATCCATGGCCGGCGGTTATTGCAAGGAAGGGTTTAGCTGTTGACGTACTGTTTTAAGCCAAATCAGCTTTTTGCGGGCTGCACATTTCAGGTTGCGCCGGGACGATAGAACCGTGCCATATAGGTTGTCAATCTGATTTATATAGGCTTAACTCTTACGGCCCCCTACGAAGAGAGCCGAAGGGTGGCTGAGTCTCGGAAGAAGACATTTGTTTGCGGCTGCGTAATTCGCGGGTGAAATTGTTCAACGATTGATGGCTGCGCCCTATCGGGCTTGCATTCGCTCCGCTCATCTATTGATGGCTGCGCCCTATCGGGCTTGCATTCGCTCCGCTCATCTATTGATGGCTGCGCCCTATCAGGCTTGCATTCGCTCCGCTCATCCGGTCCTGCGTTTCTTCGAAACACTCCTTTCGTTTTTGTCATTCTCTACGATTACGCGCAGCGTGTGCCCTATATCTCGCAGAGTTGCGACCTGCGCCGAGCGCCGCCGCCACCCGAGAACAATCGTTCGGAACGGAGCGGGGTGCGTAAAAGGCCGAACCCCCATTTCGGAGCGGTACGTTTCGGTTGAGACGGCGATGCTTGGCAACAACGTGATGCCTGTGCCGCTGGCGACCATCTGCGCCAGTGTGGGCAGGCTTGTCGCACGGAAACCCAGTTCTTCAATCTTGGTGCTGGCGCAGTATTCAATCACCTGGTCGCGAAAGCAGTGTCCGTCATTGAGCAGCAGAACACGCTCGCCACGCAAAACCGTCCGCG
>WNFP01015198.1_pt1 | contig 10226 bp, 8 predicted proteins | sample 5400201 | NCBI WGS metagenome assembly WNFP01 (sample SAMN13153355, study PRJNA577476) | soil metagenome | isolation source: 115 cm saprolite under Madrone tree | place: USA:California | collected 2016-06-14
TTCACCAAAGCTCGTGTCACGGCCGTTCCCCCGGCGCGGGTCCGCGCGCAGTACGGAAAGCCGTCCATCGTGAGGGCATATCCGACACCGCCGTTGTCAGCGTTGCGGCAGCGCGACGTGACCGGGCTGCCGCAAGGGGTCTGGGAACGGTCTGGGAATTGGCCCCGATCGTGCTCATGAGCCCATCAGCATCGTTCGGGGAGACTCCAATGTCCGCAAGACTGACGCTTTCCATGCTTGCCGCACTCGCGGCCTGCGCCACTGGCAGGATTGCCCACGCCGCCGACACGACCAGCCCGAGCGCACCTTCGACCGACGCGCAGATCGCCGAGTCGGGAAATCCGCACAGTGTCGATCATCCCGGCCGCCCGATGAGCCCCCACTAGCTTGGCTCGCGACGGCCTGGCCGAGTGGTGGCGCGGGCCTTCAGGAGCCCTCATGGGAAACCGCACGCCGGCCATCGTCAGTTCGACGCTGCTCATCGGGGCCTGCCACGAGGGCGTAGCCACGCCGGCGGTGCCCGCTCCCACGGTGCAGGTCGTCGAAGTGGTGCAGCAGGACGTGCCCATCTACGGCGAGCGGATTGGCACCCTCGACGCATTCGGTAATGTGCGTTGTTTGCGAGAGGCCGGAGAATGACCGGTGCCGAGCAGGGGGCGCTGCGCGACTTCCTCGACGTCTACCTCGCGAATCACGACTCGGTGGTGGGCGAGGCCCTCCGAAGGGCGCTGGAACATTCCGAGCTGGGCCCCCTCTTTCGGATGGTGGCGCCGGACCCATCCGCCGTCGCGATCGAGAGGCACCGCGAGGCGCTGCGCAGCGCTGCCGCCGGCGACTGGACGGCACACGAAGCCACCTTGGATCCATTGGGAACCTGGTTCGCGAAGCTGGGCGTCAGCATCTCAGGCTGGTCCGACATCATCGCGGCGTCCACAGGCCATCTCGCTTCGCTGCTCTTGAACGCCCACCGCGAGTCGCCGGAGCGGCTCACCGCCGCACTGAGCGCGCTGACCTCCTATTGCTGTCGGACCATCGCGACCCTGGCCCGTCCATACGCTGCCGTCTCGAAGCTCGAGGCGCGCAGGCAGGCCGACAACGCCCTCGCCCCCTGGACCGCGGCAGGAACGGTGGAGGCGACGTTCAGAGGGCTGCTCGAGTCCGCGCCGGATGCAATGGTGATCGTCGGCGCTGATGGCCGCATCGTGCTGGTCAATGCGCAGACGGAGAAGGTCTTCGGTTACAGCCGCGCCGAGCTGTTGGGCCAGCCGATCGAGCTGCTCGTCCCGGACCGGCCGCGCGAAGGCCATCCCCGGCACCGGGCCGGCTACTTCCGCGATTTGATCACGCGACCGGTGGGCTCCAGCCTGGACGTGCTCGGACGGCGCAAAGACGGCAGCGGGTTCCCCGCAGAGATCAGCCTCGCGCCGATGCACACGGCCGAGGGCCTGTTGGTCACGGCGACGGTCCGGGACGTCAGCGACCGCAAGCGAGCGGAGAACAAGTTCCGCGCCCTGCTCGAGGCCGCGCCCGACGCCATCGTCATCGTCAACCGCTACGGAAACATCCATCTCATCAATGCGCAGACCGAGAAGCTCTTCGGCTACACCCGCGCCGAGCTGTTGGGCCGCCCCGTCGAGACGCTCATCCCCGAGCGCTTCCGATCCAAGCATCCGCGGAACCGGGCCGACTTCTTCGCCGACCCGCGCACGCGCGACATGGGGTCAGACCTGGAGCTGTACGGTTTGCGCAAAGACGGCTCCGAATTTCCCGTCGAGATCAGCCTCAGCCCGCTGGAGACCGAAGAGGGGACGCTGGTCTCCAGCGCCATCCGCGACATCAGCGCGCGCAGGAGGGCGGAAGAGAAGTTCCGCGGTCTGCTCGAATCGGCGCCGGATGCGGTGGTGATCGTCAACAAAGACGGCCGGATTGTATTGGTCAATGCGCAGACCGAGAAGCTCTTCGGCTTTGGCCGCCACGAGCTGGTCGGCCAATGGGTCGAGATGCTCATTCCTGAGCGCTTTCGCCGCCTCCACCCCAGACATCGCCAGGGCTATTTCGCCGAGCCGCGGGTCCGTGCCATGGGATCGGGCCTGGAGCTCTATGGGCTCCGCAAGGACGGCTCGGAGTTCCCCATCGAGATTAGCCTGAGCCCCCTCATGACCGAGGAGGGCATGCTGGTGTCGAGCGCGATCCGCGACATCACGGAGCGCAAGCGGCTCGAGCAGAAAATGCAAGAGGCCAACCGGCTCAAGAGTGAATTTCTGGCCAACATGTCGCACGAGCTGCGCACGCCGCTCAACGCCATCATCGGCTTCACCGAGCTGATGCATTCGGGAAGGGTGGGACCGGTCTCTCCTGAACACCGCGAGTATCTCGGCGACATCCTCACCAGTTCCGGGCACCTGTTGCAGCTGATCAACGACGTCCTCGATCTGGCCAAGGTCGAGGCGGGCAAGATGGAATTCCGGTCCGAGCAGGTCGATCTCGGAGAGCTGGTCGGCGAGGTCCGTGACGTCTTGCGCGGCCTCGCCGCCAGCAAGCGTCTGAGCGTGTCGATCGAGGTCGACCCGCTAGCCGCCAGCGCCTTCATCGATCCCGCCCGGGTGAAGCAGGTCCTCTACAACTATCTTTCCAACGCGATCAAGTTCACTCCCGAGGGGGGCCGGGTCGCGGTTCGCGTCACCCCACACGGCCCCGACTTGTTCAACCTCGAGGTCCAAGACAGCGGCATCGGCATCGCGGCCGACGACGTGCCCAAGCTGTTTGTCGAGTTCCAGCAGCTCGATGCGACCAGTGCCAAGAAATACCAGGGCACCGGCCTGGGCCTGGCCATGACCAAGCGGATCGTCGAGGCCTTCGGCGGCCGCGTCGATGTCCGCAGCACGCCCGGCCTCGGAAGCACGTTCTCGGCCATCTTTCCGCGGAGGGTTTCGCCCCGAACGGAGCAGCCGGCGCCATCATGTGTGCTGCCGTCGCCCGATGCGTTGCCGGTGATCGAGGCTGACCGGCGCGCCTCGGCCGGGGAGAAACGGTCATGAGTGGCGAGTCGACGCTGGTTATCGACGACAACCCGCAAAACCTGAAGCTCCTCCGCGTGCTCCTGCTGTCTGAGGGTTATCAAGTACGGACCGCGGCCGATGCCGAGGAGGGGCTGCGCATCCTGACGTCGTTCACCGCGCGCCTGGTCTTGATGGACTTGCAGCTCCCGGGCATGGACGGCCTCGAGCTGACGCGCCGGCTCAAGTCCGACCCGGCGTTGCGCGGCGTGATCGTGATCGCGCTGACGGCCTATGCGATGAAGGGCGATCGCGAGAAGGCGCTGGCCGCTGGTTGCGACGATTACGTGTCCAAGCCGATCAATACTGCCGGGCTGGTCAAGATCATCGCCGCGCATCTCGCCAGACGGCTGCCGCAGGATGCCGGCGAGAAGTCAGGGTCAAGTCTTGCGGGCGAAGTGAGCGATGCCAGGATGAGTTGACGAACTCCCCGCGGCAGAGCGCGTCATGACTGTTTGGGGGCTTTGTGCCGCGCGAGGATCCCAGCCACCAGCTTGGGAAAAGCTTCTGCGTCGAACCTCCTTTCGACGCATGCCTCGCAGCCAACCTGACGCGCCCTGTCTTGGCTGTCCGTCGTCCAGGAAGCGGAAATAGCCACGACCGCGATGCCGCGCGTCTCGCCCGAGGCTTTGAGGAGGCGGGTCAGCTCCAATCCGTCCGTCCCAGGGAGCCGTACGTCCATCAGGATCAGCTCCGGGCGCCAGGCCTCGAGGATCTGGAGGGCCCGCCCGGCGTCCTCGGCCTCGCGCAGCTCATATCCGTCGTTCTTGAGGAGCAAACGCAGCAGCTTCCGGTTGAAAGAGCTGTCATCGACGATCAGGATCTTCTCCGAGGCCATCTGCGTCATTGATTTTTGCAAGTTCCGCGCCTCATCGGTTTGCACACCCACGGATTTGACCCCGCGCGAATCGCGGCTGGGGGCAATCATGAGCAGCAGTTCGACGTTCATCAGCCAGAACGACGCCTTGAGCAGGCCCTCGCTCCACTCGCGATGGGCGGCGCGGGCGCCCCGTTCTCCGCCGGGACCTGCACGCCGCGGTCGACCAGGGCTTTCAGCCGACGAAGGGCGATCGCGCGCCCGCCCGGCGGCGAACACCAGCCGCCAGGGGCGCTCGGGATCAGTGCTCGGCGATCAGCCGGGCCAGGTCCACTGATCTTCCTCGGGGACGTCGATGCCGTACTGGTGCGCGTACTTCTGGCACTCGAGCTGCCGGTTCCGCAGCTGCTCGCCACAGGCGGCGAGCAGGACGCGGGAGTCGACCCACGAGTCCGGCAGCGCGTCGAGGTCGCTGCGCTCCCGGACCCGTGGCGCGATCGCGGCACCATCGACGCCAGGCATGGTCTCCATCGGGGACCTCCTTGGAGTTCAAACATCTTGCTTGCAAGGACGGTGCCCTCATGCTGGCCTTGCCCGGAAGTGTCCGCCCGGACCGCGCGTCCGAGGGTTGCTCGAACTCCCTCATCGAGACATCAGGACCGGGAGGTCCGCCTCACGCAGGACCGTCCGTGTGGCGCCACCGAAAATCCACTCGTTCAGCTGAGAGTGGCCATAGGCGCCCATGACGACGAGGTCAGCGCCGAAAGCGGAAGCGTGCGACAGCAGAACACGGCCTACGTCTTCGCCACCGGAGGGAAGGCGTCGTACCTCCACTCGCGCGCCGTGACGCACCAGGTAGCGCGCGATATCCGCCCCCGGCTCCTGGCCATGAGCCGTCCGGTGGCGCTCAGGGTCGACGATCAACACCTCGACCACGTCGGCCCTCACCAGCAGTGGCAGGGCGTCCGCCACGGCCCGGACGGCCTCGCGCTCGGCGTTCCACCCCACCAGGATGCGGCGGAAGCGGGATGCTGTGCCGCGTGGCGCGAGCACGATGACCGGCCGGCCGGAGGTCAGGACGAGGGATTCCACCAGGCCAGGAGGACCGGCCGTCTGGCCCGCAGGGTCTGGGCGGGCAACCACCGCCAGGTCTGCGTAGTGCGCGTGCACCTCCAAGTCACTGCTGAAGGAGGGTACTGATCTCCACTCCGACCGGATCCCGTGACGACGGACGATGTCGTCGAAGAGGGCCCGATGGCCCGCCTCGATCCCCTCGAGTTGTGCTCGGTGTGCCTCGATCACGTCCGGGATGCCCTTGCCGCGGGCGAACGTCTCCGGCGGAGTCGATGCGGGAAGCGGCTGCATGAATACGCCAGTCAGGTTTGTGCCGTGCTCCTGAGCGAGCCCGCCAGCCAACTCCAAGATGCCTGCAGTCTCGGTTTGCTGATCGAGGAAGACGACGATTTCCCCGAGCCGAGCGGGCGCCGCTCCCACCATCTTGAGGATGTCGGGCCGGCCCGATGAATTCGCCATGCGGGTTTCATCCACCGGCGATGCAGTCGCGCGTTCGGGCGTGTTCATGCTGATGCCTCCTCACGGGTCAAGGCCACTCATCTCCATCCCGGGCCGCGATCAACCGGGCCAGGTCCACTGATCGACCACGGGGTCATCGATGCCGTACCGGTATGCGTACTGCTGGCACGCGAGCTGCCGGTTCCGCAGCTGCTCCTTGGCGTGGCCTCCCGTGCGCTGCAGCGACGGCACGCGATCGATCACGTCCATGGCCAGGCTGAAGCGGTCGATCTGGTTCTGGATGGCCAGGTCGAGGGGCGTGTTGATGTTGCCCTTCTCCTTGTAGCCCCGCACGTGGATGTGCGCGTGGTTCGTCCGCCGGTAGGTGAGGCGGTGGATCAGCTTCGGGTAGCCGTGGAAGTTGAAGATCACCGGCTTGTCCTGGGTGAAGAGGCTGTCGAAGTCCCGGTCCGAGAGGCCGTGCGGGTGCTCGCTGGACGGCATCAGCCGGTAGAGATCCACCACGTTGACGAATCGGATCTTGAGCGCCGGGAAGTGCTGGCGCAGGAGCACCGTGGCCGCCAGCGCCTCCTTGGTGGGAATGTCGCCCGCGCAGGCCATCACCACGTCCGGCTCCGAGCCCTGGTCGTTGCTCGCCCAGTCCCAGATGCCGAGACCCTTGGTGCAATGCTCGGTGGCCTGGTCCACCGACATGTATTGCAGGTGCTTCTGCTTGTCCGAGACGATGACGTTGATGTAGCCGGTGCTGCGCAGGCAGTGATTGGCCACGCTGAGGAGCGTGTTCGCGTCGCAGGGCATGTAGATCCGGCAGACGCCCGGGTCCTTGTTGAGCACCACGTCGAGAAAGCCCGGGTCCTGGTGCGTGAAGCCGTTGTGATCCTGGCGCCAGACGGTCGAGGTCAACAAGAGATTGAGCGAGGACACCGGGGCCCGCCACGAGTGCTCGCGGCTGCTCGCCAGCCATTTCGCGTGCATGTTGAACATCGAGTCGATGATGTGAGCGAAGGCTTCGTAGGTGGAGAAGAAGCCGTGGCGACCCGTCAGGAGGTATCCCTCGAGCCAGCCTTCCAGCGTGTGCTCCGAGAGCATCTCCAGCACCCGGCCGTCCGGCGAGAGCTGGCCGCCGTCCGCGTCCTCCGGCAGGGTGTCGGCGAGCCAGAGCTTCTTGCTCACCTCGTAGATCGCGTCGAGCTTGTTCGAGGCGGTCTCGTCGGGGCCGAAGACGCGGAAGCTGGTCATGTTCTCCCGCATGATGTCGCGCAGGAACTGCCCCAGCGGGCGGGTATTCTCGGCGCTCCCCTGCCCCGGCTTGTCCACCTTGACCGCGTACTCGCGGAAATCCGGCATGCGCAGCGGCTTGCGCACCGTCCCGCCGTTGGCGTGAGGGTTCGCGCCCATGCGCCGCGTGCCCTTGGGAGCCAGCGCCTTCAGCTCCGGAACCAGCCGCCCGGTCTTGTCGAAGAGCTGCTCGGGCTTGTAGCTCCGCATCCACTCCTCGAGCTGTTTCAGATGAGCGGGGTTCTCGTGGATTCCGGCGAGCGGCACCTGGTGGGCGCGCCAGAATCCCTCGACCTTGTGGCCGTCCACTTCCTTTGGCCCGGTCCAACCCTTGGGGCTGCGCAGCACGATCATCGGCCAGCGGGGACGGCTGGGCTTGCCGCTCTTGCGCGCCTCCTGCTGGACGCGGCGGATCTCCAGAACGCAGTCCTCCATCGTGGCCGCCATCCGCTGGTGCATGGTCTCGGGATCGCTGCCCTCGACGAAGTGCGGCGTCCACCCGTAGCCCTTGAAGAGGCTCTCCAGCTCCTCGTGCGAGATGCGCGAAAGAATGGTCGGGTTGTTGATCTTGTAGCCATTGAGATGAAGGACCGGCAGCACCGCCCCGTCCCGGATCGGGTTCAGGAACTTGTTCGAATGCCACGAGGTGGCCAGCGGCCCGGTCTCGGACTCGCCGTCGCCCACCGCCACCGTCACCAGCAGATCCGGGTTGTCGAAGGCGGCCCCGAAGGCGTGGGAGACGCTGTAGCCCAGCTCACCGCCCTCATGGATCGATCCGGGCGTCTCGGGCGTGCAGTGGCTGCCGATGCCGCCGGGGAACGAGAACTCCTTGAAGAACTCGAGCATGCCTTCGGCGTCCTCGCTCTTGTTCGGGTACACCTCCGAGTAGGTGCCCTCCAGGTAGACCGGGGCCAGCACGCCCGGGGCGCCGTGGCCGGGACCGGCCAGGAAGATGGCGTCGAGGTCGTACTTGTTGATCAGCCGGTTGAGATGGAGCCAGATGAAGCTCAGGCCCGGGCTCGCGCCCCAGTGCCCCAGGAGGCGCTTCTTGATGTGCTCCGCCTTGAGCGGCTCGCGCAAGAGAGGGTTGTCGCGCAGATAGATCATTCCGCTGGCGAGGTAGCAGCAGGCGCGCCAGAAGCCTTGCATCTTCTGCAGCTCTTCGGCGGAGAGACGATTCGGGGTACCAGTGCTCGGGGGGGTCATGATTCTTCCTTTCGGCTAAGCCAGTAGAGGTGCAACGAGAGTGCCACCAGAGCTCATCGGCCGAAGAGCGCCGGAGCGACATCGGCGATGAGGATCTTGAGGATCGTCATGCCCGGAAAGATCATCGCGTAGAAGGTGTCGGGCTTGTCGGTCGGCGTCGCCTTGTTGGCGTAAGCGAGGATCGCCGGGTTGCCGCATGCGCCCGCGACGATGCCGGCCAGCTTGTCGAACGGCATGTCAAACACGTACAGACCAAGGATCAAGACCGGGAGCGCGAGAGCGATGGTGGTGGTGGCGGCCAATCCCAGGAAGAGGAAACCCGTCTCGGCGACGGTGGCCGCGAATCTCGGTCCGGACGAGAGCCCGACCTGCGCCAGGAACAGCGTGAGGCCGAGGTTCCGCAGCACGAGGTTCGCGGAGAGCGGAATGGTCCAGGTGATGCCGCCGGTGCGGCGGCGCCGGCCCAGGACCAGAGCGACCAGGAGCACGCCTGCGAGCCCGATGGAGATCGTCCCCACCCCAGGGACCGGCAGCCGGATCGCGCCGACCAAAAAGCCGAGCGCCATGGCGAGCCCGATGGAGATGTAGCTGAACTCGGCGGTGCTCTTGATGGAGTCGCCGAAGAACTTCCGCACCGCCGGAAATTCGACGCGATTCGCCAGAAGACCGACGCGGTCGCCGTATTCGAGCACCAGGTCCGGGCGCGCGAGCAGATCCGTGTCGCCGCGGCGGACGTGCACCACCGAGCACCGGAGGCCGGCAGGCAGCGCGAGGTCGGCCAGCCTCCTGCCCACCACCACGGCCTTGGACGCGAAGACGCGGAGATAATCCAGGTCGCGCCGATCGTCCGCGATGCGGCCGGCCGCCGCATCGCCGAGCAGGGTGCGCGCCCGCTCGAGCTCGTCGCGGGTTTGACCCACCGCGAGCACGACGTCGTTCTCGTGCAGGATGAGGTCGGGGGAAGCCGGCTCGTTGTGCCCGCCTTCGCGCACTGCGACGATGGTCGTGCCCGCAGGCATCATCGTCGCCACATCTCCGACGCTCTTGCCGGCGATCTCCGGATGCCGGATGGCGATCTCCAGCATCTGGCCCGCCGTGGAGGCGCCCTCGACGCGGGGCTTTCGCCGGCGGAAGACGACATAGAGGAAGAAGATCGGCAGGGCGACGCCGAACGGGTACGCCACCGAATAGCCCACCGCCGGGTCGTTGTTGCCGAACGCCTGGATCCCGGCCTGCAGCGCCGCGCTGCTCGTTCCAGCACCCACGAAGAGCCCGATGGCGTGACCGAGCGTCACCTTCCCGCCCGCGAAGGCGAGGGAGGCGGCTGCCGAGCAGAGGACGCCGATGATCGCCAGGAGGTTCGCTTGCCGTCCCTCGCGGCTGACCAGGCCGCGAAAGAACTCGCTGCCGTAATGGATGCCGATCCCGTAGAGGAAGAGCGCGAGCCCCAGGACGCCCAGCATCGGCGGCGGCGCCGCCTTCGGAGCGAACCATCCCACGGCGAGGGCGACGAACAGCACGGCGCCAACGCCGAGCGAGAAGCCCTTGATGCTGACCTCGCCGAGCAGGTAGCCGATGGCGATGGTGAGGAACAGCGCCATCATCGGCAGCTGCTCCAGAAGCGATCTTACGAATTGCATCTTCTTCTCCTGCTCAGTAGACCGTGAGATTCCGACTGCGGAACTGGCCGCGCACCCGCTCGGTGAGCTCCGCGGAGGGCGGATCGGCGCCCTTCAGCGGGTAGTCGATGCCGAGCTTCTCCCACTTGCCCTTGCCGAGCTGGTGGAAGCGCAGGATCTCCACGCGCTCGAGGCCCTTCAGGCTGGCGCAGAAATCGGCGACGCGCTGCACGTTGTCGTACCCGTCGGTGAGGCCCGGCACCAGGACGAACCTCACCCACATCGGGCGGCCCAGCTGCGAGAGGCGGCGGGCGTAGTCCAGCGTGGGCTGCAGCGGATTACGCGTGACGCGCTGGTAGATCTCCGGATCGCCGGACTTGATGTCCAGCAGGTTGAGATCGACGTCCATCAGCTGCTCGTCGGTGAGCCGCTCGCCGAGCCGGCCGCAGGTGTCGAGGCAGGTGTGCAGACCCAGCTCCTTGCAACGCCGCAGCACGCGGGTGGTGAAGCGGGTCTGCAACACCGGCTCGCCGCCGGAGAGCGTGATGCCTCCCCTGCTCAGCTTCAGCGCCTGCGCATACCTGCCGATCACCTTCATCGTGTGGTCCACGCTGTACGGCCTGCCGTTCTGGAGGTGCCAGGTGTCCGGGTTGTGGCAGTACTGGCACCGCATCAGGCACCCGGTGAGAAATGCCACGAACCGCAGGCCCGCGCCGT
>WNFP01005482.1_pt1 | contig 10225 bp, 9 predicted proteins | sample 5400201 | NCBI WGS metagenome assembly WNFP01 (sample SAMN13153355, study PRJNA577476) | soil metagenome | isolation source: 115 cm saprolite under Madrone tree | place: USA:California | collected 2016-06-14
GTGGCGATTCAACAGCTCGATAACCTGGTGAAGATCGGCAAGCTGAAGATCGAAGCGCCCGAACGCGCAGAGTTCGACGGCTTGGTGCGTTCCGGTAGCGTGCGTCTGAAGGATGCACAGAACGAGAAGCTGGCTGCAGCCTATATCCGTCCTACGATCATCAGCTCGGGCATTTCAGCGTCGACATGATTCGATCGACCGTTGAGTGGATAAGGAAGGTCGTGGGGCACGAGACGCGCTGATTGCATTTTGCTCCCGGGAGCTCTGCCGTCCGCGTGCAGCGGTGTCTAGCACCAACGGGCTGCGCGTCTACAGTCAGCTGGCGCGCGAGAAGTAGGCGATGCGCATGGCCGGAGTGCCGTCTTTCCTGAAGAATGCCTCGGTCTCCCGTAAGGGTCTTACCGTCCTCGCCGACGGTGTAGATCCACGTCGAGGACGGCTGACCGTGCCAGGCGAACTGCATCACCAGCACGCCGGGCGCAGGCATCGTCGCCGCGACCACGTCACCCAATAGGTTCCTGAGGACATGCCGGGCGTGCCGTCGAGCGACAGCGTCGACTCTGAATGCAGTTCGTGGGCGGCCTGATCGACGATCTGCACGCGAGAATTCCATCTGCCGTCGGCCGCTTCGGCGAATTCGAAGTCCACGAGCATTGAAGCGAACTGCTCTCCTCGGTATTTGAAGTCTAGTACCGTATAAGGTACGCTGTACCTCATACGGTACGGAGAGCAATGGCTGCCAAGCGCAAGATTCTTCCGGCGACCTTTTATAGAACGGCGGGGGGTGCCGAGCCCGTGCGCAAATGGCTAAAAGTGCTCTCGCGCGAGGACAAGCGGATCGTGGGGACAGACATCGCTACTGTCGAGTTCGGCTGGCCGGTGGGTATGCCCACTTGCCGGGCGCTCACGTCACGGCGGGGACTTTGGGAGGTGAGGAGCACTCTGACCCAGAACCGGATCGCGCGCGTTCTGTTCTTCGTGTATCTAGGGCAAATGGTGCTGCTGCACGGCTTCATCAAGAAGACTCAGCAGACGCCGGCGGAGGAGCTCGATCTGGCGGTGAGGCGGCAGAAGGAGGTGGAAAGTGGCAAGACGGCGAAATAAGCATCTGGGCTCCTCGTTCGACGAGTTCCTGCAGACCGAGGGGCTTTACGAAGAAGTGACGGCACTCGCCTGGAAGCGGGTATTGTCCTGGGAAGTCGGTGAAGCCATGAAGAAGGAGGGTATCAGCAAGAGTGAAATGGCAAAACGGATGGGAACTAGTCGCAGCCAGCTCGACCGGCTCCTTGACCCAAAGAATCCCAATATTCTGCTTGAGACTGTCCAGAAGGCCGCTGCAGCCGTCGGCAAGCGGCTCACGATCGGACTTACGGATGCCCCGCGCGCGGCTTAATCCTGAAGTTGCGAGATGCACTTTACGCCGCCGCGTCCCAGCACCTCCGTGTGCCCGCTGTCGCGCCGGCCCCTGCTGCGCGTCGTCGCTCGTCTCTTGCCGTATCTCGAACGGTGCGGCGCCGCGGTCACCGCGCGCGCTGATTGCCAACAGTCTTCTCGTCCTAATGTACAGACAAAGGCTTATCGCCCGCGCACCGGCACGCTCGCGCTGTAGATATCGAGCTGGTGGAGAGTGCCGTCAGGATTGTTCCCGGTGCTATTTGAATTGTCGGACCATGCCGGATGTGCGATTCCGCCGTAGAACGACAGCCCCGAGTAGTCGCCATAGTCAATGCCATTCTGCGCATCATGGGAGTTCGACGTTCCGGCGCTGATCTGAATGTTCTTGGTAAACGTCTGCCCTCCGTCGGTACTAAACGCGCCCCAGACTTGCGCATCGGTATTGGGGATGCCGTCAGTGTCACCCGCCCCCCCGGTGCCAAGATCGTCGCGGGCGTCATACCAGATGACCGCGATATTCCCGGTTGTGGGGTCGAGAGAAATTTTCGGCAGGAATTGACTATTCTTGGTGTTGTCGTCGTTCACCCGTGCACCCGCGCTCCAAGTCGCGCCGTCATCGTCCGAATAGCGGACGTAAATGTCGGTGTTGTCGCTTTCGTTCTTCTGCTCGAGCGTGTACACCAGGTATACCCGGCCATTGTGCGGGCCACCGGTACGGTCCCATGCGAGGCCCGGCTCGGCGTCAATTGAGCGGTCCGGCTGGGCCGGTATGAAGTCGAAACCTCCAACGTGAGTGTCGACGACGAAGATGCTGTGATCGGCGAATCCAGCTGAACCGAGACCGTCGGGATCGACATTGACATAGATCTTGCCGCCACCCTGGCCGCTTTCTGTCAGCGTGCAGACTTGCATCACCTGGCCGTTGGGGCCGATGGCTACGTCGCCGTAGGTGCAATTGTTCGTGCCGGCGACGACTTCCGGCGTAATGAAGCTGCCTACCTCGCCCAAGCCGGTCACCGGCGCACCAGTGGCTACGATGGGACCGCCTCCGTTAAACACGACCCAAACCTCACCTTTCCCTGCCACGATTGTGGGCTGATCCACGAAGCGGAACAAACCGCGGCGCTCGTCGCTGGTCTGCGTCTTTGAACTCGCGGGTTTTGCGATATTGGCAATGATGTTAAAGCTTAACCCGCCATCGGTGCTGAGCGCGACCGGCACAGTGTTGCCAACGTTGAAAAGATAAGTGAGGAAAAGGTTGCCGAATTCGTCGAAGGACAAGCTCGGATCGCAACATGCCGCTCCCAGGTTGTCGTTGTTTCCGATGATTCTCGTGACCCAGGTGTAGCCACCGTCGAGGCTCACGGCCGCAAACATACCCGCTGCCGGGACGACGACGTTGGTAACGATCACGATATTGTTCGGGTTGGTTGGATTGACGGCAATGGTCTCCTCGGACTCGTTGTTAGAGAGTTGGCTGACGTCGATGTTTGTAAGGGTCGTTGGCGGGCGAGCAACTAGCGGAAAGACCACGAGACTCGCAGCAAACCCAAGTAAGACCAAAGGGGCAAAGGCCGGTTTTTTCGATTTCATTGAAACCCCCGACTGATTTTGGGAGTGGCAAACCGGAGCTGTTCGGGGCACGCGTGGATGGTCATACGGACAAATCCGTGCATGATCAACAAACTCCAGCACAAGCGATGCACCGCGGGCCGAGATCCGCGCCATTCTCGAGGCGCATACGGGACATTGTATGCGACGCGACGCCGCGAGCTAACGCCCGGCGGAGGGGGGAGTCAATGGGGCGATTCACCCAATTGGCTTGTTTGCACGCGTCTCCGTTCGCTCATCCCAAGCGCGCGATGACCCTATTAATTTTCTGCTGGTCGGTGACCACGCGTTGACTTCGTCAAAGACCAATGTGGAGTCCATGGAAGCGGGGCGCCGACACCCAACGCGACACCCCACGGCCCGCGAGCGTGACGCCCGACGAGTGGCGGGCTGACGTCTGAGCGAGACTGGATGATTGCCAGCGGACTCAAGATCCGATGGTCGAGAGGGAACCGCCGTCCGACAACATTCGCAGAAAATCTCCCGAGCTACCCACGATCGAGCAGCGACGTGGCAGGTTCATCGGGGGGCCGCTACGAGCTTTATAGCGCCTACCCCATCCGGGTGCCGGCGGTTCCGGCCAGCGTCTTCGCGATGCGATGAGAGGCTTTGCAACGTCTTGCATTCGCGTGCGCCAGCAGCACCGGGGACACAGATCCTCCGGCAGTCGCCGTTCTAATTGAGCGATGGCGGAACTGGCGGACGGGGATCAGACGCCGACCCGGCGGGTGCCGACGGCACCCGGGAAATTCGCCTTCTTGACGGAAGCCATCCAATGTATATACTTGTTTATACATGCCTGGCGCAGGAGGTAACTAGCTATGGCAAAGAGGGCAACCCTCACGGTTCAACAGTGGGGAAATAGTCTGGCGGTACGCATCCCGGCGGCCGTAGCCCGATCCGCGCGGTTTGTGGTGGGCCAACCCGTGGAGCTGTCCGTCGGTGAAGAGGGCGTGCTAGTCAAACCGGCCGGAAGGCCGAAATTGACGCTGGCGCAGAAGCTTGCTGTGTTTGATCCCGCTCAGCACGGCGGCGAGGTGATGGCTACGCACCGCATAGGCGCCGAGGAACTTTGATGGCTGGGCGCCTGTCCTGGAGTCCGAGTCGCGGTGACATGATCTGGATCGACTGCAGTCCGCAGGTCGGGCGGGAGATGAAGGACGTACATCCCTTGCTGGTGTTGTCTCCGCGGGAATTCAATGTGCGCACCGGCATCGTGATAGGTCTGCCGATGACGACGGCGCGCTACAACGAGACCAACCCTTTCGCGATTCGTTTCGTAGGTCCGAAGGGCGCAGTGAGCTACATCCTCGGGCATCAACCGAAGTCGTTTGATTGGAGAGCGCGCGCAGCTAAGCCACATCCGTGGAAGCAGGTGACCGAAGAGACGTTTGGGCTCGCGTGCGAAACACTTAACCAGATCATCTTGATTGGCAGCTGATGACGCGGTCTAGACCCAAACTGTCAAAGTCGCAGTAACCGCCCGCCAGGCGACCATCCAGCACGGGTCGTTAACGATACGCTGCTCTGGACGGAAGGTCCTTGAACTGGTAGCGGGGGCAGGCTACCCATCGATCCATCGATCTACCAGACGTGCCCCTGATACGACGCCGAAAATGACGTGAGCCGACCCCGCTTCAGCGTCCCCGCTGCCGCGTGGGTTGCCGGCGGCGCGAGTTGCACACGCGCGTTTACACGGAGTCCGCGCCGGAAGGACTACCTCTCCGCTGTGATGCCGCAACACTCGCGCGCGCCAGTGTCTGGAACCTGACGACCGGCGCCAGCCGGCTGGACCTCGCACTCAGCAGCCCGTTCCGCGTCTCCGCGACGCTCGAGCGGACGATCTCATCCACATGGGCCACCGCCTCGAAGAGGCGCGAGAACGTCATCAGTCAGAAGAGAACTCAATCGACCCGAACTGTCGCTGACGCCGTAACCGTATTGACGCCACTGAGAGGCGTTGCGCCTGCGTTCAAAACAACAATGTCGGTCACGGTGCTAGGCACGCCATCCTGCCCGGCATGTATGGTCACGTGAAAGACGCACTGTCCGGATGTCGTGGTAATGCCAGTATTGGTCGAAGCGTTCATCACGGGAACCAGAGACACCCCCGCTTGCCCCACCAGGACTTTCACATTAGAGGGTGCAGAAGCGCCAGGAGAGCAATTCGCCGTGTCGTCCGTAATGGCGATATGCGCGCTGGAGATTGTGTGTGGAGTCGTGTCAATAAACGGGAAGACAGCGCCCGGCGCCAGGCCCGCAAGCATGGAGCTTGCCACTACAAACTGACCGTCATCACCGTTTGCGGACGCTTCCCTGGCGGGCAATACCATAGCGAGCGAAACGACCAGACCAACTGCGAGAACCACATAGTACTTTCGAGTCTTCATGGGGACCTCCTTTGAACTGATTCTCGAGGGGCCTGACCCCCCTCGGCCAGCATCCGCGGAGAAAGCTAGGAGGAGCCGGGAAGGGCCTGCAACAGGCAGTTGCGGGCTGTCCGCTGATGCCCGCTCATGACCGCGCGGGACGCGCGTGATTGCCGGGGGACGGTGCACTGCGGTAAAGTTTCGTGCAAATTCAAGCAATCGTTCGGTAGGTCTCTCAGATCGCTCGTGGACGGTCCCGAACCACACAGCCGGGAAGAGCGCTCCGGGTCCCGCACGTCGGATCGTCTGGACTCCTGGAAAGAGATCGCGGCGTACTTGAAACGGGATCAGCGCACTGTGCGGCACGTATGCGCGCGGCGAACCACAAAGTCAATATGAGGTGAAGCCCGCCTTTTGGAGTACGCCCCGGAGGTAGAGTTCGCGGTTTCAGTGCAATCATGCGGCTCGTCAGCGTCGGGCGCTCCTCCAGCGTGGTCGTGCGGTGTCGTACACATGAATTGATCCAACAACGTTGTCGTACCAGTCCTGTAGTCCCCTTCTCCTTTCGAGGAGATTTCCAAATGACTCTCAATTCTCTCGTCGCGCTTGTAGACCCGTGCATTGATTTCCTTGCACGGAAATCCTTAAGTATTGGCAGCATTGCTCGCGTCGCTGTGGCTCCTACGTTTTTTCCTTGACAGCGTGCGGAGGTGGTGGGGGCGGAGGAGGCCGCAGACCACTGATCGCTGAGGGATACGAAGTCACAATTACGGATCGGGGCAAGGCGGTCGCAAGACTGGTGCCGCCCCGTCCCGCAGACGCTAAGCCTTTCCGGGGCCGTGCGGCATTTCGACGCCGGATGCCGCAGCTGACAACCCCGGTCTCGTCTGCCATTCTCGATGGCAGAGCCGAGCGACGCTGAAGTAAGCGGGCCGGTTTCACCGGGTATCGAGACCGCGGTGTACATCGACGCCAGCGCGTTGGCGAAGCTCTACGTGCCGGAAGCCGAAAGTGAAAGACTCGATACGTTTCTGCGCGGCCGACTCGGTCTGATGATCTCGGAGCTTGCGATCACGGAGGTGCTTTCCGCGGTTGCCCGCAGAAAGCGCGAGGGAGAGTTGCGTCCAGAACTGGCCAACCAGATTCGTGGTGCGCTGGTCGCAGATGCCGACTCTGGTTCGTTCGCTCGGTTGCATTTGGACCCCGCGGTGCATCGCGACGCGGAACGCCCTCTGCTCGCTACGGACTCGCTGCCTTTACGCACACTCGATGCACTACACATCGCACTCGCGTTCTCGGGGAGAGCAACTCACGTTCTGACCTTCGACCGACGGATGCGAGAAGCGGCCGTTCAAGCCGGCGTGAACGTGATCGACATTAGCGCACAGGACGCAATTGTTCTGCATCGATCTGCCGTCGTGCTCGGCGTCCTTGGCGACCTGCCCGCAGCTATTGCCAGAGAAGAGAAGGCTCTCGCGCTGGATCCGCTGTCCGAGGAAATCTGTCGGCGCCTTGGATTCTTCTTCGTTGCAAATCGGCAGTTCGCACAGGCTCGCCCCTTGTATGAGAAGGCTCTTGCAATAGCTCCGAACTCTGACCGTGCGCGTTTTAGCTTGGGGGATTTGGACCTGTTGGACAATCAGCCGGAGCAGGCATTGGCTTCCTTTCGTCAAACGGGAATAGAGGAGCTCAGGTTGGCAGGTCAAGCGCAGGCTGAATACACTCTGAGGCACACGACGTGTCACAGCGAATCCTTGAGCAGTTGATCGTCAAGCTCGGAAAGACGTCGCCTGCACAGATCGCCCGCGTGTACGCCTGGCGCGGCGAGAAGAATCAAGCGTTCGAGTGGGCTGAGCGCGCCTGTGTGCAGCGAGACACGGGAATCACGTGGTTCAAGATTGATCCGGGTTTCCGCAGCCTGCGCGCGGATCCCCGCTACAAGGCTCTTCTGCGCAAGATGAACCTGCCGGATTAACTCTGGCGGCCCGAAGCGAGGCTGCAATCCTTCCATCTGCGAACTGGCACGGTATCGCGGTCTTTTCGGTTCTAACTCCAATCAAGAAGCCACTTACAATCAACAACTTATGATGCACAAATGGGCATCGTATCCAAACTGTACTCACAGGCATGACGTGGGTCCCGATTCACAGCTTCAGCTCACAGGCCAGCGCTGTTTGAGTAAGGGCTCACGGACAATGCGGGGCTGTTCGAGTCTAGTACCACCTTATGGCTAATCAGCGCGGAATGGAGGGCCGACCAGGCGGCGAACGGTGAAGGACACGACCTCGGTGCCTCCGACGGTCGATGGAGGGGCGCTCGCCGCAGACTGGCTGACCGGTGGCGGCGAGATGGGCAGGCTCGTGCGCTCGATGGACTGGTCCAAAACCCCGCTCGGCCCGATTGAATCCTGGCCGCAGAGCCTGCGCACGACGGTAAGTCTGTGCCTCGCCTCCAACTTTCCGATCTCCCTCGCGTGGGGCCCTCACCACGTTCAGATCTATAACGATGGTTACTGGCCTATCTGCGGCGGCAAGCATCCGCATTCCGTGGGCCAGGACTTCAGTGTGTGCTGGGCCTCAGCGTGGCCGGTCATCGGTAAGGCGTTTGAACGCGCGCTCGCGGGTGAGACATCCTATCTCGAGAATCAGCGGATGTTTCTCGATCGCCATGGGTATCTCGAGGAAACGTTCTTCACCTTCTCATTCAGTCCCATTCGCGACGAGACGGGTGGGGTCGGTGGGCTCTTTCATCCCGTCACGGAAACGACCGCCAAGATGCTCGGTGAACGTCGCGCGCGTGCGCTGCGCGATCTGGCGGCTCGGACGGGCAAGGCGCGCACGAGTGAGGAGGCGCTCGAGTTTGCCGCTCAAGCACTCTCTGAGCACAACTTGGATGTGCCGTTCGCGCTCTTTTACCTTGTCGATGCCAACAGTGCGAGCGCCGAACTGATTGCCGGAACAGCCTCGTTACCCGAGGCGCTTGCGATTAGGGCTACCAATTTGGAAGAGCGGGAGTCTGCGGCATGGCCGCTGCTCGATGTCGTACGCACCCAACAGGTGGTGCAGGCGGACGATCTCACGGTGCGCTGCGGCAAATTCTCCTGCGGGCCCTATCCTGAGCCGCCCAAAACGGCGTTGCTGCTACCGATCACGCCTCCAGGTAGCGCGCACCCGATCGCAATCATGGTTGCTGGGGTCAGCGCCCGGCTTCCGCTCAACGATCTCTACCGCTCCTTCTACGATCTAACGGTAGCCGCGGTGACCGCCGCGGTGGCGAACGCGCGCGCTTATGAGGAAGAGCGCCGGCGCGCGGAAGCGCTGGCCGAAATCGACCGAGCCAAAACAGAGTTCTTCTCCAATGTCAGTCATGAATTCCGCACCCCGCTAACCCTGATGCTCGGGCCCTTGGAGGACGCGCTGGCTGAGCGCGAGCACCCGCTCCCACCAGCTCAGCGTGAGCGCGTCGACACCGCACAGCGCAACGGCCTGCGGCTCCTGAAACTGGTCAACGCGTTGCTGGACTTCGCACGCATTGAAGGGGGCCGCGTGCAGGCGCACTACCAGCCTACCGATCTCGCGGCTCTTACCGTTGACCTCGCCAATACCTTCCGCTCCACGATGCAGCGTGCCGGCCTGACGCTGACGCTTGACTGCCCAATCCTTCCCGAACCGCTATACGTAGATCGCGAGATGTGGGCAAAGATCGTCCTGAACCTTCTTTCGAACGCGTTCAAGCACACCTTCCAGGGTGGCATCACCGTTCGCCTGGCCTGGCTCGATGGCGCGGCTCAGTTGACTGTCGAGGACAGCGGAGTGGGCATCCCAACCGATGAAATCCCGCAACTGTTCAGGCGCTTTCACCGCGTCAAGGGCGCGCAGTCGCGCACGCATGAAGGTACTGGCATTGGATTGTCGCTCGTGCGGGAGCTCGTGCACTCGCATTCAGGCCTCATACGGGTGGAAAGCGAGCACGGCAAGGGCAGCCGCTTCATCATTACCCTTAAGGCGGGCAGTGCGCACTTGCCCGCAGACCAAGTCGGTCCTGCGGATGGCGACCTCACCGGTGGCCGGGCTGCGGCGGCATACGTCGAGGAGGCCCTGCATTGGCTGCCTACTCAGCCCGGGGCCGGCGCGGGAGAGCCGTACTTTCTTGAAGCCGAAGCACCCAAGGCGCCTTGCTCGCCGGCGGGTCCGCGACCGCGCATTCTTTGGGCTGACGATAACGCCGACATGCGGCACTACGTGACGCGAATCCTCAGTGGCTCCTACGAGGTGCTGGCCGTCCCCGACGGCCGTGCGGCACTTGAAGCTGCCCTCAGCGCACCGCCCGATCTGGTGCTCTCCGATGTGATGATGCCGGGGCTTGATGGCTTTGGGCTGCTTAAGGCGCTGCGTGCCGATGAGCGCACCCGACAGCTGCCCGTTATCCTGCTGTCGGCGCGTGCGGGTGAGGAAGCGTCGGTTGAAGGATTGGACGCGGGCGCTGACGACTATCTTGTCAAGCCGTTCTCCGCCCGCGAGCTGAAAGCAAGAGTACGCGCCCACCTGGAGCTGGCACGGCAGCGCCGCGGACTGGAGCGCGAGCTGGAACAACGGGTTCAGGCGCGCACCGCAGAAGTCGCCCGCCTGACTGGCGTGCTACAGATGCTGTCGGGAATCAACACGGCGTTGGTGCGCATCCAGAACCGGGATGAGGTCATGGCTGAGGCTTGCCGGCTGGCACACGGCATCGGCGGCTACGCGCTGGCGATGGTGGCCCTGATCGATCCGACGACACGCATGGCGCGCCCGGTCGGCTGGGCGGGCTACGAGTTTCTCGAGCAGCCGGAGCAGGAGTTTCCGGTCGCGGAT
>WNFP01010723.1_pt1 | contig 10223 bp, 9 predicted proteins | sample 5400201 | NCBI WGS metagenome assembly WNFP01 (sample SAMN13153355, study PRJNA577476) | soil metagenome | isolation source: 115 cm saprolite under Madrone tree | place: USA:California | collected 2016-06-14
AGCATCATCGATCCACACAGGGGCACGCTCGGCACTGACCTGTTGTTTTCCCAAAGGAAGTGTGCCATCCTTCCTGTTGGAAACCAAAATGGCGGTGCATCGTTAATACTATGAAGCAAAAAACGGACGTTCTCCAGGGCACGCTGGCGTTGATGGTCCTCAAGACTCTCGATGTCCTGGGACCGCTGCACGGCTACGGCATCGCGCGGCGCATCGAGCAGATCAGCGGAGATCTGCTGGCCGTGAATCAAGGGACTCTGTATCCCGTGCTGCTGAAGCTTGAGCAAGAAGGCGCGATCGCGTCCGAGTGGGGCGCTTCAGAGAATAACCGCAGGGCGCGCTTCTATCGGCTCACGCGCGAAGGACGCAAGCAGTTGCAGGTCGAGACCCAAGATTGGGAACAAACGGCAGCGATCATCGCTCGGTTCTTCGAAGTGAAAGCGGAGGATTTTTCATGAAATCTTTGAGGCGCTTCTTCACCCGGCTCGTCAGCTTTGCGACAAGGCGGACACAAGAAGAACGATTGCGGGAAGAGATTGAGGAACATATCGCTCTGCAAGCCGCCGAAAATCTTCGCGCCGGCTTACCTCCCGTTGAGGCCCGCCGGCAAGCCATGCTGAAGTTTGGCGGGGTGGAGGCGATGAAACAAGATTATCGAGCCGAGCGAGGACTGCCATTGATCGAAGATTTTCTACAGGATCTGCGCTTCGCCCTGCGCCTGCTGCGCAAATCTCCCGGCTTTACCGCGGTGGCTGTTGCGACGCTGGCAATAGCCATCGGCGCAAACGCAGTCGTCTTCGGGGTATTGAATGCGTTAATTCTGCGCTCGCTGAATGTGCCTCAGGCAGAGAGCCTTTTCATAGTCCAGCACGGGAGCGACGTCGGGTCCCACTCCTATCCCGATTATCTCGATCTTCGCCAGCGCAATCGCAGCTTCGACGATGTGGCTGTTTTTGCTATCCGTCAGTCAGGGCTGGATACGGGCAAAGATCCATCCAATGTCTGGCAGTACGAAACCAGCGGAAACTACTTCGACGTATTGCGCATTCAACCGTACCTTGGCCGATTCTTCCACGATTCCGATGAGCATGGCCCAAACAGCGCGCCCTATGTCGTGCTCTCCTATATCTTCGTGCCCATCGTGAACCATGAGCAGTTATCCGGCGAGAAGATCTTGAACGCGCGCGAGATCCATTGGATGTTTGAGATGGTGGGACATCTGAAGCCGGGAGTCACTCCGGCGCAGGCCACTGCCGATCTGAACTCCGTGGATTCGTATCTGAAAAGAGGCTATCCCAAAGAAGAAGGTAATGAGCCTTATACGCTGGCGCGGCCTGGTCTTCATGGCGACTATTTGGGGGGGGCAACGCGGGCTTTTCTCACCGGATTGATGCTTCTTTCGGGTTTGATACTGTTGGCGGCCTGTGCCAACCTGGGCAGCCTGTTTGCCGCGCGGGCCGCCGACCGTTCTCGCGAAGTGGCCTTGCGCCTGGCTCTTGGTTCGAGCCGCAATCGCATTTTGCGCCAGCTGTTCACCGAATCCGTGCTGCTTTCGCTCGCTGGAGGCGTAGCGGGACTTATGGGAAGCATTGTGCTTTTGCGCCGGTTGAGCGTGTGGCAGCCATTTCCGCGATTCCCCCTCCATGTGCCGGTAAGTCCGGACGCTAACGTTTATTTGGTAGCTTTGGTCTTGGCGTTGGTCAGCGGAGTTCTATTCGGAATTGTTCCGGTACGCCAGATCCTCCGGGCCAATCCGTATGAGATCGTCAAAGCGGGATCGACAGGCGCGTTCGGGCGCCGAATTACCGTGCGGGACGTAATGCTTGTCGTCCAAATTGCGATCTGTGCCGTGCTGGTCACTTCATCGATGGTTGCTGTGCGTGGACTCATGCGCTCCATGCACAGCAACTTCGGTTTTGAGCCGCGGAACGCGATGTTGGTAGATACTGATCTGACGACAGCAGGCTACAGCGGCGAAAGAGTACCCGCAATGCAACGGCGCATGATCGATGCCATACAAGCGATTCCTGGCGTAGATTCCGTAGGATCGGTGAATTATCCGCCGTTAGAACCTCCCGGTAGTTGGCAAGGGATCGTCTATACCGACACAACCGCGGATCTGAGCCCATCGAATGCCGCGGCCGACCCTTATATGTACAACGTATCTCCAGACTACTTCCGCGCATCCGGGACATCTTTATTGGCGGGCAGAGCCTTCTCATGGCATGACGACACAAACGCCCCGCGCGTAGCAGTGGTGAACCCGGAGTTCGCAAGCAAGATACTGGGCTCCATACCGGACGCACAGCCCGCGATGTTCCTCCCCCTCCTGCAGTCGCCGGCTAGTTGGACATGGCTGGTGGTGCGCTCGAGTCGCGACCCGCAGGAACTTGCCGTGGCCATGAGAAGTGTGCTCCGGGACATCGACCCTGGGATGGTTCTGGCGATTCGCCCGTGGAGCACAGAACTAGGCGGAACTTTGTTCCCCTCGCGCATGGCGACAGTATCGCTGGGTGTGCTGGGCATGATGGGCGCGATGCTTTCGATCACGGGCATCTTCGGAATGGCTGCCTACTCGGTGAGCAAGCGGCTCAAGGAGTTGGGAATTCGCGTGGCTCTCGGCGCGCAACGCAAGGAAGTGTTGCAGGCCGCGCTGGGACGTGCGTTCAAACTGTTGGCGATTGGTTCGGGGGTTGGATTGGTTCTGGGTCTGCTTGCGACGAAGGTGCTGGCTTTCATTGTGTATCAGGCCACGCCGCGCGATCCCCTGTCGTCGGATGGGCCTGGCTTCTGATAGGACCGTGTACTCGTCGAAGCGAAATCGACTACTGCTGCTTTACGGACGCCTTCTTGATGATTCGCGCCCGAGTCACGGGCTAACCGCAACTAACCCCGATTGCTTCCTGTTTGCCGACAAACCGCCCAGTGACGGCTCGATTCCGGGGTTATGAGTGATATGGCGATTTAGCGACAGTTGACCCGCCGACATCAAGTGTTCTTGCGGAAAACCTTTCGCGTATTCGAGCAGCTTGACGATGTCGTCAACGACATTGTCAATTTTGTTGCGGCTAACCATGCGCCGGGTCTCGTTTCCCACGTTTTACCACCGTCGGTTGATTCTGCCTGCTCCCAGTGACCTGAGGTGGGTGTGATCTCGGACCATATGAGCCGTGTGCGGACTGGTTTCCCGTCTTCGGTATCGTCGTTCGCATAGAACGTTCCTACGCCATTGTGGAAGCTGCCTCTCACCGGCGGATCCATCGGACCAAGTGGCGTCCTGCTGTCCATCCACCAGATCGACCACTGCCCCGTCTTGGCGTCGAACGATCGGGGAGCTACGCCGCGGTAAGTGCCGCCCGGAACTTCGAACACGGTGTCGTCGACATTAGCGTAGCCACCCATCAGTGGCTGGCAGAATAATGTCCCTTCGAATTCGATCCACTCGTGACTGTTGACGAGGCGATGCTTCAGCTTTCGATGATGGACTTGCCAGCGTCCGAATAAAAAATCGAAGTCATGCAGTCCGGGCGGCTCGCGATCTGCATGACTCATCTCTTGTCCCAACCCCGGAGAGGACTGCGCCACAGTGAGCCCCGACGACGCCATGCCTATCCCCAGGCACAAGATCACAGCAATGCGCTGACGTATTTCCACGTATGACTCCTCTTCGTACCGAAATACTGCCGGCCCCAGTTTAGCGCATGGCTGAAGCAATCAGGCAATAACACTCACGACTGAGGTGGGGTGGTCCGAATTCTGGTCGTGTCACGGGCAATCCTGAAGTAATCGGCCAATTTCCGGTTGGCCGACGACACGCGCAAGACTTGACTGGTGGCTTCCCACATCGCCGTTTCAGGCAGCGCGAGGAGAACACGTAGGAGATTCCGACTCACCGTCGCTCTAGTCTTAGATGTGGGCGGGTTCCGATGAGGGCGCAATATTCCTTTTAAGGGTTAACCGGTTTTCTTAGACCAGGCGAGCACGCCTGCAATTATCGATATGAACATAATGGGAAAATCTATCACGAAGATGTCGAGTCTGATCGCTGCGCTTACACTTTTCTCCCATACGAGGGACATGTAGGATTCGTAGCCTGCCACAGCAAACAAACCAAAAGCCGCCAATAGAAGAGTCCAGCGGCGACGACTCCCGGTAACACGGCCCGAAGCAACTGAGAACATCAACGCCAAGCACATACTAGACACGATAATAATTTGTTGGGGGTGCATTTCCTTTTATCTCTCCGGCCCTGTTCAGATCCCAGGAATTCACGTAAACCGTCTTCAACGCTAACTCATTCCATTAGAAATCGCCCCATCGGTTTCGGACGTCCGCTCAAAGGTCAGCATATACTCTTTGGATGCGACCAGTTCTTTTAGCAACAGTGGTCATTTTGTCGGCCGTGCCCGCGCTCCACGCTCAAGACGACTTGGCAGGTAAGATTTCCTGCCATCGCGCTGGTTTCCCGGAAACTCAGAACCGGCCCTACACGAAAAGACTTTGGGACGGCTACGAGATTTCGCTTGGCCCGGCGCGCAATGGCGGAGTGGATGGCAACGGGTGCACTGCGGCGATCTACGATAGCGGCGGGCACGTGGTGTTCCGCACAACCGGGTTTAGCGTAATTCTCGACGAGAATCACACGGCGCAAGACTTCGACGGCGACGGCAAGGCCGAAGTAGTCTTCATCACCGATACTGGCGGCGGCAATCGCTGCTGCTGGGACTATAACGTCATCTCTCTTTCCCCCAAAACCCACCGGCTCTTCGATGCCCCTTTTGGCGCGCGATTCGAGAAGGATAAGCTCGGCGCGGTGCTCATCAGGGAGAAGATTCCTGGTCTTTCCGGCCTCACGACCAGCGCCAGTCAACCGGGAGCGGAAAGAGTATTCCGCGTGAGCCAAGGCAAGCTTGTCGATACAACGCTAGAATTTTGTCCTCAAATCCTTTCCCCAAACAATGTCGATTTCGATCAAGAGCAGCGCGTGCTCACACCAGAAAAGATCAGCAAATTGGTGTCTGGCTTGGAGCCTGATGATGAGACTGCAAATGCGTTGCTTTCTCTCGCGCTACAACATACCTTCTGCAGACAATTCGATCAGGCTCTCTATTATTTGAATCTGTGGCCAGAAGCAAGCAAGTATCCTAGCGCAACAAGGAAGAAGGTGACGGCAGCATTCAGCGAATCAATCAAGCAAGAATATCCCGACTTCGCGGAACGCCTATTGTCTCTCTCTGGAGTGGCTAGCGCACCACCCCCGAGTTACGTTGAAAGAATCGGGTGGTGGCTAAAGGATTTGAGTGCCAATGAAACCTTCCTGGCGGCCAGGTTGACCGCAGCGGAACGAAAGCAAATCATCGATCAAGTGGAGAACACCAGTTTCGACGCCCCCGATTCTTGGGACACGGAATTGCGGGTCCGCCGAATTTCACTAGGACAAGCGGACGGGCTGATCATTCGAGGCACGCGGCTACTCTGCGGCGGCACCGGCAATTGCGAAACCTGGGTATTCCACCAAACTCTGGGAAAGTGGTCGAACATGTTTGAACAGGAGGCCCCCGTCGTTTCGGGATTTGGCTTCGAGCAAGAGACTAGCGAGGGCATCAAGAACTTTCTGGTGAGCACCAATACCTCTGCCGTTACGGGGAAAAGGATATTATTCAAGTTCGATGGGAAGGTTTATCGACAAAGCGAATGCTACGAGGTCTGGATCGACGGTGCGGCGGAGAGGATCGAGAAAGTACCCTGCAAATAATTCGGCTTGGCGGCCCAGTCGCCGGTTAGCCGGCAGATCACAGAGTTACTTGGCAGGGGCACCTAGACAATTGTGTGCAGATGACGAGCGATGCGGAAGTAGCAGAATTCCTTCCGGCTTGCCGACCACTTGCCAAGGACATCATTTTTAGCTTCCCCGTTTACCCGTTTTTCCAGCCACTTTCGACCAGCCGACAAACGGTCCAGAATCCACGCGGGCACTTGCCGGAAGGCGGTGTTTACCAGGTGTATGAGACGGGCGGGCTATAATTCGTGCACTGCGTTACGGACGACTACTCTATGTATCTAGTTCTCCTCCATGTGACAGCATTGAGGGTGGCGGTCCGGTCGAGGAGGACTTTTCGACGTTGTGCAATTCTGTAGAGAAGGGCTCACATTGAATGCGGACACAAAGGGCGATGGCGGTATGCGTTGTAGTTTTGGTGTTGTCTGGTTGCAAGGCGAAACAACAAGACAGTCAAGCTGAAAGAAAGACACAACGAGTTGCTGTCCCGCAAGCACAGACGAAATCATCTCCACCACAAGATGCTCCACTTGCAGAAGCCATGCCTTCGAACGCATCGGAAACGCAGGCTCGTGCGCTAAGCCGATACAACGAGAATGCTTGGTTCATTCAAGAGGCCATGCGAGTAGCCCAGCGAGACGAAACTCTCAACGCCGCGATTTCAACGCTCGTGAAAGCGGGACGTCCGGATTGGGACCATTCCAATCCGTCACACCAGCAAATTCGCGGCGCAGAGATCTCCGCCAGGCTGCGACCGTGGGTCGAAGCGTTACAAACACTTGAACCTGCAAAACGGGCTGCCGCCCTGTTAATCGCAGACCGGATCGTAGTAATGGAAGAGGAAGACAGCAATCTGGAGCCACCAGACTCCGAAAAGCCGCCTGCCGAATCAAAACCTTCCGAGAATCGGCCGAAGTCCGAAGCGCAACTTCAATTGGAAAGAATTGGCGCGCGGTTCTCCTATGATTCAACCTCGGAAAGGAATCTGTACGGATTGAATTGGCTGCGACAAGCCTATGAGCTTGACCCGAACGGACGGACAGGGGAATTGGCGTTCCTGCTCTTAATGGAGAGGGGATTCAATACTTCTCCGGGATGCGAGAACGGCGACGAACTGTTTCGCCAAGTCCTCCGCCGCGGAACGGAATACCTTCGACAGCGTCGCAGCACGGACGTCGAAGCAAGAGTTCACTTTATGATGGGTGATGCCTATCGAGACATCGTGGCATTGGCCGCTGGCCAGCACGGTGATACCTATGCCAACTCCGCTACCTACAAACCAGAAGAAGCAAACGCCCGAACCAAGGCCATTGCAGAATACCGCGCTGGCCTGGTGCTAGACGACAAATCGGAGGTTTCCATAATCGCCAAAGAGCGTTTGCGTGGGCTCCAGGCTGGCGAAGCTCCCCATGATACGAGCTTTTATTGCCAGATAATGGATTAAGGTGTTTGCGCCCTTTTTTCATTGACCGGCAACCGCATCACTGATCGCATTAGCTGATCTGTGTCCCTTCGTTTACCGCAACGATTGCGACTGGATAACGGGGAACCCTTCCATGATCTGGTAAGGGAAGGGTTGCCGACCACTCGCCCACAATGGTTACGTCCGCTGCGCACTGATGAAACAAGTTTCTGGAGTCTCGGCATAACCCGCATCACCAGGCGCTCTCCTGAGGCTACTGCACAGCTATGCTCTCGTGCGCCGAACGCCTCGCGCTGGAATTCTGATACTGTCAGAAAATCAGGCTGGAGGGATCGATGCGCCCCAAAACGGCCGGCATCCTTGAATCATCTTTGTACGTGAGCGATCTGCCTAGCTCCGTTCGTTTCTACCAGGAGACTTTTGGATTCTCTATCATAAGTGAGTTCGGCGAGCGGGGTTGTGCGATGCATGCAGGTACGCGCCAAATACTGCTGCTGTTCAAAAAGGGGGCTTCGCGCGCGATCTCATCGCCACACGACGGGGGCGGCGAACTGCATCTCGCATTCGCCATCCCAACCGAGGAATTGGTCGCCTGGGAGTCGTGGCTCCGCGAGAAAGGGGTCGCGGTAGAAGAGAAGCGCTCTTGGGAAACGGGCGGCTGGAGCCTCTACTTTCGCGATCCCGACCGCCATTTGCTCGAACTCGCCACGCCGGGCACCTGGTCCGTATATTGAAAATAGTGTGTGTTGGCAGTCCGCGCGGCAGCACCAGTCGAAGCTTTGCTATGCACTCGTCGTTGCCGTTGCCTGACTCGGCTTGATGTTCTGGTTCATACGGAAAAAGTTTGTCGGATCGTATTTAGCTTTCAGTGCGGCCAGTCGCTCATATTTTTGGCCATAAGCTGTCCGGGCACTTTCTTCATCGATATCCCCGAGATAGTTGACATACGCTGCATCCGCCAGAAAAGGTTGCATGGCCTGCCAAAACTCGCGGGTCCAGCGGATGTTGGCTTCACTCTCCCCAGCGTCCGTCCACTGTGTTGTGACCACGATGTTGTACGGCCAACTCCGATCGCCGAATGCCGTTGCGTCCGCTGTGACGCGGCTGAACGCGCCGTCGCCATCGTGCTCGACAACCACTACGGTTCGCCACGACGGTGCTTTGGCGTAGAACTCGAGCATGGTGTCGATGGCGCCGTCGCTCAATGATTTCAGATAGTTCGATTTCCAATAGTTGTACAAGCCCTTCGGCCAGAGAAAGTCCGCCATGCTCTGCGCCGCGCTGTAAGGCATCGGCTGATAAATGTCAGCGGCAGGCGGACCGAACTCCCGAAGGGGCCGAAGCGCCTTCTCGCCCACTTCCAGCGGTCCCACCCAGACGCCTCCGACGGACGCAATCGGCCCACCGCGCAACACCTCCGGAAGCGGCAGTTCCGGCGGCGCGTTAAACAAGATTGCCCCGTTGCTCATTTCTTCCGGCGCCGTCTTTTCATATTCACGCCAGAACCGCAGTAGCTCTCTGCCCTTGGAGGCTGGGTGCAGCACTAGCCCGGCCAGCACCGTTCCCGCTGGGTGAACCTGGAACTCAAACGAGGTGACGATGCCGAAGTTCCCGCCGCCCCCGCGAAGGCCCCAAAAAAGATCCGCGTTCTCCGTCGAACTGGCCGTGAGGATTTGGCCATCGGCGGTGACGACATCCGCAGAAAGCAGATTGTCCAGAGCGCAACCATGTTTACGGACCATCCATCCCAAACCGCCTCCCAATGTGAGACCGCCCACGCCCGTAGTTCCCACATAGCCGCCTGGGGCAGCGAGACCGAAAACTTGCAGCTCCTGGTTCACCTCGGCCCACGTGACACCTGCTTCTACACGGGCGGTGGGCGTTCGGGGGTTCACGTGAATCCCTTTCAACGCCGAAAGATCAATCGTCAGTCCTTCTTCACACAGGCTGGTGCCCGACACATTGTGTCCCGTGCCGCGAACCGACGCGGCCACATCGTGTTCACGGGCAAACTTCACTGCCGCGATCACGTCAGCCACTCCCGCGCATTGCACGATGATCGCGGGACGTCGGTCGATCATTGCATTGTGGATCTTGCGCGCTTCGTCATAGCCTTGCTCACCGGGACAAAAGCATCGGCCGCGAACGGACGCCCTGAGTTTCTCGGTGGCAGATGGTGAAAGCATGCGCGAACTCCTGCCGGATGTAGCGGTGCTGGGACCCGATTTGTGCGCCCCCCGGAAGGCGTAGTATGCAGAAAAATGCGCTTTTCAGGCTGGGTTGTCAAGGTGCCCTTTTGGGATCGATTGGCTCCTGCCGCCGATCGCGGGTGGATGACGGGCTAACCGGAAGTTGTTCCAGTAAACCCGAACGCATCATTACTTCCGGCTTGCCGACCATCCATCCAGATTCGGCTGAATCACAATTGCGCCTCGCAAGACACACGCCGGAGAGGGAAGCATGATCCCAATCGTTGCTCTCGAAAAAACTGTGGAATCGAACTCTGGCGACGTGCCGCCTCTCAATATTAGGCCCGAGTGACCACCAACCGAAAACAACCCCTTGCCACTGCGGGTCTGTTCGCCCTGCCTGAATCTGATTCGGTTCCAAATTAGGACAGCTTTCTGGATGAACACAAGGCGATTTTTTACATGACAATATAAGTGAATCTTTATATACTCCCTGCAACATTGTCCCCCGTTCTAAAAAGGTTCGTCGCGATTTCTGAATCTGGGATAGAGCAGTTTAGAGCGCCTCTTCGCGGTTCGTCGTTTTGCCCGAAGCCGTGCGGGACGGCCAGCCGTGGAGAAAGAGCCAGCCAATCGAAAGGGAGGATCACCGTGCACAGATTGCTAATCCGTTTATTGAGGTTCCTAGCGCCGGCAATATTTGTGATGAGCACCTTGCCGGTCCACGCACAACAGCCCGCCGTCCAAAGCTCCGGTTTCAGGGTCGTCACCGCTGACGGTGTTTCGATTCACGTTCACCGGAAAATTGGCCCCGCGCCCAATAAAATTCCTG
>WNFP01006556.1_pt1 | contig 10222 bp, 8 predicted proteins | sample 5400201 | NCBI WGS metagenome assembly WNFP01 (sample SAMN13153355, study PRJNA577476) | soil metagenome | isolation source: 115 cm saprolite under Madrone tree | place: USA:California | collected 2016-06-14
ACTTCTTCTAAAGGCGGTGACAAGTGTTTCAAAAGGGCTTATTGAAGGGCCGCGCAGTGTTTCTCACCGGCGGGGGGACCGGCCTTGGCAGGTCGATGGCGTTGCGGTTTGCGGAGTTGGGCGCGCGGATCTTTCTCGTTGGCCGGCGCGAAGATCCGCTGCGAGAAACGTGCGAAGAAATCCACCGCACCGGCGGTTCAGCGGCATACACGACTTGCGACGTGCGCGATTATGGAGCCGTCGAAGCCGCCGCAGCGAAGGCCGAGGAACAATTCGGCGAAATCAACACGCTGGTCAACAACGCCGCCGGAAATTTCATGGCGCGCACCGAAAAACTGACTCCCAACGCATTCAACGCCGTCGTCGGCATCGTGCTGAACGGTTCCTTTCACTGTACGCAGGTTTTTGGCAAGCGCTGGATCGCTCGGAAACTCGGCGGCAATGTGCTGAATATCGTGACGACCTACGCGGCCGCCAACTGTGGCTCGGGATTTGTTGTGCCGTCGGCTTGTGCGAAAGCCGGCGTCTTGGCGATGACCACTTCGCTGGCCGTGGAATGGGCGAAGTATCACATCCGGCTGAATGCCATCGCACCGGGGCCATTTCCGACGGAGGGGGCGTGGTCGCGGTTGATGCCCTCGAAGCAATTTGAAGACCACGCCAAGGACAAGCACCCAATGAAGCGTTTCGGCAAACACGAGGAGCTGGCCAATCTCGCCGCATTTCTCATCAGCGACATGGCGGAGTATATCAACGGCGAATGCGTGGTGATTGACGGCGCGCAGTGGCTGCGTGGCGCAGGCGAATTCAATGATCTATTGCTTTTGCCCGAAGCTGCCTGGGAACAGATGGAAGCCGCGCGTGAGAAGAAATAAGGAATAGCTACTGAGGCAGCGCCCGCTTTCGAAGTTCAACGCGAAGTTTGACCTCGATCCTTGTGGCCGCTAGTTGTTTCGCCGTCACGGTGAATTTTCCCGTCCCGGTCTGGACCACCCAACCTGCCGGCAGCGAGGCCGCCAGCGAGACTTCTTGCGTCTTTCCCGTTCGGTTTCGCACCCACAAAGGAATCACCAGCGTGGTGTGTCCTTGTAGGGCAATCTCCGCCGGATCGGCATGCGGAAGATTCGTGAGCCCATGGGCGCGCCGAAACTCGGCGTAGAGACTGTATGGGCCGCCGAGTTCCACGGAGAGTTCCGGCCGTGCGGGCTCCGGAGAAATTTCGGGCCGGGCGAAGGGAATCGCACCCGGCGTGACGCCATCAAAAATATCGCCGGTCAGGCTGCCGCCGACCAGTGATTTACCGAGCACGAAATGCAGGGCCTCCGTCCAGAAGCTATCGGAGGTGGCCAGCTTTTCGATTTGCGCCTCGTCCATTTGCGCCACCTTGTCGAGGAACGACTTGGCCTGCGTCTGGTGGGCGCGGAACGAATCGAGCGCCATTCGCCAATATGGCTGCTTGCCCGATTTGGAAATCTCCTTCACCGAATACTCCGGGCCCTTCCCGCGAAAAATGTCTTCGCGGTCCGCATCCGGAAAGTAGTAGATCTTCTTCGGCTGCCAAGGTCGCAGGTTCTCAAGAAAGGGTTCGAGACGTTTGGACGGCCCGGCAACCTGTTCCGGGAAAGCGGTCGAATCGCCGGCAAGATCGAAGGCTTCGGTGGCCAACACTCCGGAAGCCTGGTGGTCGCCGTGATCCTCGCCGATAAAAGTTCCCGGGAGAAACGTGAGAATGACTTCCGGCCGCGTGAGCCTCACCAGCCTCACCAATTGTTCGAGCGACTCGCCGTGGTCCCAGTTCGCCAGTGATAGCAATACATTCTGCGAGGCCGTGTCCTTTCCGCCGAGAAACCAGACATTTGTTATGCCCAGCGTGGCCAGGGCGTTGCGCGCTTCGATCTCTCGAATCGCGCCGAGCGCTGCGGCCTGCTCCGCTCCAGCTTCATTCGCGCCGCTGCTTCCGCGCGTTCCAAAAACCACGGCAATGCGTTTGTGCTCGTCGAGCGCCCGCGCCAGATACGGGGTCGCCGCGCCTTCATCATCCGGATGCGCCACCACGAGTAAGAGATCCACTTTGTAGCGCTCGTCCGCCAAGGGCAGCGCCTGCGGCCCCTGCGCTGCTGCTCTGCTCAGCAGCAGACTTGCGGCCAGAGATACGATCAGCAACGTCGTCACGAATCGTGGCATGTAGATTCCTCGAGTGAATGGTTTCACAGACGAAACAAAGACGGAAAGGACTTATGGCTGCCCGCGCCCGTCTTCCCGATTCCTTTTCGATGAAGGGTCAAGGCTTCACGGTACTTTTCCCGGTGCTGTTGCTCTGAGCCAGGCCAACGCGCCGCAATAAATCTTGGAAACGCGGATCGCCGCGCAGCGCGTCGTAGGCCGGTTCGACCTTGAGGGTGGTCATAATACTGAAGTGCCCGGAGTATGCCTTTTCCAGGTCAGCCAGGGCCTCTTCCTTGTTGCCCATACCGAGATGTGCCCAACTCATAACTACGGGATCTACCTCCTCATGCCGACTCAACTTTTCCAGCTTTTCCAGCTGGTGTCGAGCCCGCTCCAGCTGGCCCGCGCGGCCGTAGATATACGCCAGGTGAGACCAGTACCACATCGCCTCACCATGAGTGCGCGGTTTCCCCAGTTCGGCCAGCGCAGTCGCGAACTGTCCCTTCTGAACGCGGGCCTCGATAAACGCGCCGGTGCGCGGAAAATCGGGATCCATCTCGCGGACGGCGCCAAACTGTTCGATGGCACGGTCATATTGCCGGGAGAAGTAAAGAATTGTTCCATGGTCCCGGGCAATGATCACCGAGAGCGGATCAAGCTGGCGAGCCCTCTCGCTTTCCGTCAAGGCCTCATCAAAGCGCCCCTGGAACGAAAGGCACTCCGCATACCACTGGTGGGCCGTGCCGTAGCCGGGGGCCAATTGGATGGCCTGCCTGAATTCTTTCTCCGCCGTCTGCCAGTCATAATCATAATTCTCGGCAACCAGTGCCAGCGATGTGTGGGCCTCCGCAACGCTTGCGTCGATTTGCAGTGCTTTGAGTGCTGCTTCCCGGGCCTTCGGCATGAACTCATTCTGAGGAACCAGAGACCAAGTGCTCATGAGCCCGAACGTGTCGGCCAGCCCGGCGTAGGCCCGGGCATAGTTTGAGTCCTTGGCGATAGCTTGTTGAAAATACTCCGCCGCCTGCTGAAAACCGTCTTTTGTCCTTTTGTTCCAGAAATAACGGCCCTTGAGATAAAGGTCGTACGCCTCGTACGAACTAGGGGAGCCAGTAGACTTGCGATCCGCGGTGATGCGCTTGTGGTCGCCTCCCAGGATCGGCTGAATTTCGTCGGCAATTTCTTGCGCAATCTCGGCTTGAAGAGCCAACAGGCCGCTGAGTTCGCGATCGTATTGCCGTGACCACACTGGCGTCTGGTCTTTCATCTGGACAAGTTGCGCTGTGATTCGCACTTTGCCGGAATCCCGGCGCACGCTGCCCTCCAATACGTACTGAACTGCCAGATCGCGGCCGATTTGTTGGAGTTGCTCCTGTCCGTGTTTGTAGTGCATGACAGACGTTCGCGCGATTACCCCGAGGTGCTCGGGATCCAAGTGCCCGAGTTGCGCGATCATCTCCTCGGTGAGTCCGTCGCTAAAGTAGTCTTGCCCCGAATCTCCCGTTAGATTCTCGAAGGGTAGAACCGCAAACATCAATCGTCCGCCTTTCGGCAGCGGGCGAACGCGGGGACGCGACCACGCAAAATAGGCGGCGACCACCGTGATTAGAACTGCGGGAATTCCAAGAAGCAGCGGCCACCGGCGGTGGCGCGGTTCTTCCGTTTTGACGGCTCTTTCAACACTTACGGCTACTCCTGAAGTCTCCACTGCCGGCCGCTCATTTGCGGAGATTTCCTCCACTGGAGCTATAAACCGATAGCCCCAGCGAGGTACCGTCTCGACATAGCGCGAATTCTCCGGGGAATCTCCCAGGGCGGCGCGCAACTTCTTCATCGCCGTGTTCAAGCTGTGCTCGAAATCCACGAAAGTATCCGCAGCCCACAGCCGCTGCTGCATCTCTTCCCGTGTGACCACTTCGCCTGGTTTTTCGAGCAACATCGACAGGATGCAAAAGGGCTGCCCCGGCAAGCGCACGCGCACACCGTGCTTGCGTAACTCTCGCGCCGCCAGATTTGCCTGGAAGACTCCGAAGCGGTACACCGGACTTGGCGATGGTGGGTTCTTTTCCGCCAATGCGAACCATCCCGTAAGGAAGGAAGTTTCCTCAGGGCCGCAATCACCTGACTGGATAAACCAAATCGTATCTTAGGCTTGGCCGGTCATCAAGAAATCAGTAACGGTGCATTGTCTTATCGTCACTGCTTCCATACCCTTCGAACCACGGCTGTCCCACTCTCCCTTGAGACCAGTGCTACAAACCGCGCCAACGGCGCTGTAAGGAGCGTTTCGATGCAGACTTTCCCAGTCCGGCAATCCAGCTTTACCCGTTTTATGTCTCGGCTTTTTTCGAAAGGGTCCACAGTCAAGTGCCGCTACAGGCTAATTATCATTAACGTTGTTTTTCTGTCTGTGGCGACACTGATGGGGATCGCAGGGGTAAGTGGGCAGCAATTCTCTTTCATCCCCAATGGAACGTTTTTCACGAATCCGGGTGGCGCTTCCGAAACTTACAGTACCACCGGCGGGGGCGTTGACCTGACGGGACCATTCTTCCAGAGCCTTGGCAGCAACGGCCGTTCGTGCGGCTCATGCCACCAGCCCAGCGACGGCATGTCCGTCTCAGCCGCGAGTGTCCAGCAACGGTTCTTGCAAACGCAAGGTCAGGACCCGATTTTCCGCACCGTCGATGGTTCCAACTGCAACCACAGCGTGGATGTCTCGACGCTTGCTGGAAGGTCCGCCGCCTACAGCCTGCTGCGGACCCGCGGTCTGATCCGTATAGCCATCGGCGTCCCTGCAAACGCGGACTATCGAGTCGTCAGCGTGAACAATCCGTACGGCTGCAACGAATCCGGTGTGATCTCGATGTACCGACGGCCTCTGCCCTCTACGAACCTGCGGTTCTTGAGCGCGGTCATGTTTGATGGGCGGGAATCAGCCAAGGTCACGGGTACAACCAAAATCCTGTTCGAAAACTATCCGAAATCACTTCTGGACGATTTGAAGCACCAGTCGCTCGACGCCACCAATGGCCACGCGCAGGGTGACGGCACGAGACCAACCCCGGCAGAGCAGCAGCAGATTGTGAATTTCGAGATGGCCCTGTTCACCGCGCAAACCATCGGCAACTACGCGGGCCGGTTGGACGCGCACGGCGCGCATGGCGGACCCGAGACTCTCGCGGGGAGCTCAAGCATTCCACCGCAGCCGTTCTTTATCAGTATCAACTCCAGCGTCAATCCTTTGGTCCCCACGCTTGAAACTCCAGGTGGACTGGTAACGGCGGGTGATGGCCAGTTCAATCCCGCAATCTTCAACCCCTTTGACGCCTGGGGCGCAATGCCTGACAGCTCCCCGCGCGCAGCGGTCGCACGTGGGCAGGCCATTTTCAATTCCAGGCCCATTAACATTTCTGACGTGGCCGGCATCAACGACGTCGCGTCTGCTGGCGGCCTCGTTGACAAAGGCATTCCTTCGCTTATGGGAACCTGCGGTACCTGCCACGATACGCCAAATGTGGGTAATCACTCTTTCCCGACACCACTAGACATCGGGACGGGTGACCCCGACCCTTCCAACCCATCCGCCAATTTGGGAGGCCTGGATATAAGCTACCTGCCTGCCATCACCGTGTGCAAAACGGATCCGGCCACGGGTCTGCCGACCAGCAACTGCAAGACGACCACCGATCTCGGCCAAGCCTTGATCGATGGCAAGTTCGACCACGTCGGCAAGATCAAGGGACCGATCCTGCGCGGTCTTTCCGCTCGCGCCCCCTATTTCCACAACGGCTCCGCTCAGACTTTATTGGATGCCGTGCATTTTTACGAAAACCGCTTTGGCCTGGTTCTAACGCCTCGGGACGAATCAGACCTGGTGGCATTCTTGAGCGTTCTCTAGCCAGCATCCGCAGAGGTGAGAAATTCGCTCCGGACACCAAAGGACTGTATCGCCGCGTCCCAAAACGGCACAGAACAGCAGCCGCAAATCGGGGTTCGCGGAAATTGGTTGCGACGCAAACTAGGTTGCAGCCGATTGCCTCGGACGCGCATTTCACGGGCTTGCCCGGCGTGACGGTACTCAAGCCGGTAAATCCTCGAAGCTTATTCATTTGCCCGCTCGGACGCCTCGTTGACGTTCGCGCTGCCGCAGCGTAGCATCCGCAGCGTTCACCAATCAGGCTCGAAGAGGCGCGATGACAGACGGAACGACTCGCCGTGAGTTTTTAGGCTCGCTTGCTGCATTCTCTCTGTTCCCCCTCGAACAGGAAAAACCGGAACTCATTTTGCATAACGGCCACGTTGTGACGATGAATCCTGCCGATGCGGTCGCGGAAGCTATAGCGATATCGCGCGGCCGGTTTTTCGCCGTTGGGAAAAACGGCGATGTAATGAATCTGGCGGCGCCGGGCGTTCGAAAGATCGATCTTGGCGGAATGACGGTAGTGCCGGGCTTCATCGATGCGCACTCGCATCCCGCCGCCGCAGGGCTATCGCATCTGCGCATGGTGGATTGCGACCGCCGTTCGATCTCCGCCATTCAGACGGCAATGCGCGAGCGGGCCGCGAAGACGCCCGCCGGCGAATGGGTTCTCGGCTTCAAATATGACGACACCAAGACGGAAGACGGCCGCCCCCTCAACATCAGCGATCTGGATACGGCGGTTCCGGATCATCCCGTGCACATCGAACATCGCGGCGGCCATACGGTTTACGCCAACTCTCTTGCGTTTCGAAAAGCCGGAATCGACGAGAAGACCCCCGATCCTCCGGGCGGGAAAATCGATCACGACCCGGCCACGGGAAAACTGAGCGGCCGCGTCGCCGAAAGCGCTCAAGCCTTCTTCGAGAAGGTCCTTCCTTACGATTTCACGCCTGACGATCATCGCGAAGGCGTGAAACTCATCTCCAAAATGCTTGCGAAGACCGGAATTACTTCGGCGACGGAAGCGCAAGGCACGCCGACGGACCTTCGTGCCTATCAGGACGCCCGCGATTCCGGCGATCTGCTCTATCGCGCCTACTGTTTCATCAACTACCGCCACATCGATTCCATGATTGATGCGGGCGTTCGCACCGGGCTTGGCGATGAGTGGGTTCGCGTGGGCGCGATGAAGCTGGTTTGCGACGGCTCGATTTCCGAGCGCACCGCGCGCCTTTCTGTACCCTACGAGGGCCGTTCTAACGACTACGGCATTCTGGTGATGACCGAGGACGAACTGTACACGCACGGTCGCAAAGCGCATCTTGCTGGATGGCAGATCGGCACCCACGCCAACGGTGACGTCGGCATTGACACCACTCTTCGCGTCTATGAGCGCTTGCAGCGCGAAAGTCCCCGCCGCGATCCGCGCTTCCGACTTGAACACTGCACGGTCGTCAATGACGGCTTGATCGCGCGCATCCAGGCGCTCGGAGCGATTCCCACGCCGTTTTCAACTTACGTTTACTATCATGGCGAGAAAATGCGCTACTACGGTGCGGAGCGGCTGAACCACATGTTTGCGTTGCGCAGCTTCCTCGATGCCGGTATCCGTGCAACGCAGGCTTCTGACTATCCGCCCGGAGAATTCATCCCCATGATGGCGCTGCAATCGGAAGTGACACGTACGGACACCAAGGGCAACATTTGGGGTCCCAAGCAGAAAATCACGGTGGAAGAAGCGATTCGCGTGGGGACCATCAACGGAGCCTATGCTTCCTACGAAGAAAATCTGAAAGGTTCCATCGAAACGGGCAAGCTCGCCGACCTCGTCGTCCTCGGCCGCGATCCCTACAAAGAGAATCCCTCGACACTCGTCACCATTCCCGTCGAGCGCACCATGGCAGGCGGCCGCTGGACGTTCGAGTCGTAGTATTTTGTTCTCGCCGGGGTCAAATTAATGTGGTAGGAGTGTAGTGATCCCCTGCCCGCAACTCAGCCCAGAGATCAACTGAGGAGATCCGCAAATGAAAATCAAAAGACTGTTGGGAGGATTAGTGTCGTTGTGCCTGGTTGCGGCCCTGGCCGTAATCTTGGCTCCAGCGAATTCGCAAGCTGCAACCGCACGGCAGGCCGGCGGGAAGGAAATGGGAATGCACGGCGGACTGCAGGCCGCGGTAGAGAGCTTGAATCTCACCGACGACCAAAAGGCAAAGGTAAAAGATATCTTTGCGGACGCGAAGACGAAGAAGCAGGCAGTGTCCAGTGATGCTTCGCTCAGCGAAGAACAGAAAAAGGCGAAGATGAAGGAGCTCCACAGTGCCACAATGGCCAAGCTGAACGAAGTTCTGACGCCTGATCAACAGACCGAGTTGAAGACCAAGATGGAAGCTGCGAAGACGAAACCACCAGCGCAGCCGTGATGTAAGAAGACCCAGATCAACTAACGAAAAAGCTGAAAAGGCGCCCAGTTCACAAGAGCCGGGCGCTTTCGTTAGGGCCCTGCCGGTTTGAACGTAGCGTAGGAGCGAGGACTTTTTAAGTAAACCGGCGCCACGGTGGCCAAGGGTCGGGGTCAGATTGGAAGTCCGAGTCAGGGTTTTGGTCACCTTCGGCTGGGGGAGTGAGCACATCGCGCGCCGCCGTTGCGTCTTCTTCGCGCACCAGAATTTGAAAGCCTGCGCCGGACCACGCAAGGTGTTCGCGCATTCCTCCTGCCGTGTCAGCCTGGATCATTGCCTGAATGCCAGCATCTTCGAGCGCGCCCTTGGCCAAGTCCGCCTCAGGGCGGCTACCGTACGACTGCACGACAACCAGCTTAACTTGCTGCATAGCAATATTATAGGCCCGGATATGCGGGGCGCTCGCTTCGCCACGCTCTCCGCTAGACTTTCCACTTGACAGGTTCCCGATTTATAATGCGTTCCATGCCGAATCCCAATCCACTGGCAGGCGTCGTTCCAAAGGTCGTCCATCCAGTGAACGACGGCGAAACCACCATCTCCCAATACGTTGAGAAGATCGAAGGCGAAGTCGCTCTCGATACCTACGTCAAGGCGCAGACGTCCGCGCCTGAGGTCGTGAAGCGCATCAGTGAATTGGAGAACTGCCTGCAGCGCCTGGCCAGTGCCGTCTTGGTTTCAAGCGAAGTTGAGAAGCATCCGGAATTGCGCGCTGCCGCCGAGGAAGCCAAACTGCTCCTCAAGAATCGGCTCGAGGTCGACGAAAGCAAGCATCGATTCCACAGCGAATTGGGATGACTCAAGGACGAATTGCGAATACTGAAGGAGTAGCTTAGCCGGCCAGGGAACTGTCTCCTCTTGCCCCTTCGTTCCAGAACAAAGGAATGTAATTCTTGCTGCATTGCCTGTAGGGAAACCGGAGCGTATATTGACGTGCGGCTAAGGCGATGCGAGTTCAAAACTTCCGAAGAATCCTGGGAGGTACCGTGGTGAAACTGTGTGGATGTGTGGTGTGCTTCTTACTGCTGGCAGCCATGCCGCTGCCTGCGCAGGCTCCGGGACTTGCCGAGATGTATGCGCAAATCCGCGCGGAAGAAACGAACAATTCCAAGATCATGTGGATCATCCACCAGGTCGCGGATGTGTACGGCCCGCGCGTGACGGGCACACCAAACTTGAAGGCGGCAGACGATTGGGCCGTCAAGACGATGACGTCATGGGGTTTGTCTAACGCGCATCTGGAACCGTGGACATTTCAGCCGCCGAGTGCCGCCACGCCAGTGCCCGGTTGGGAAAACATCGAGCTTTTAGCGGAGGCCGTTACGCCGTTCCACGGGCAACTGATGGTGAAGCCGCTCGCGTGGACGCCGAGCACAAAGGGAATCGTGACGGCACAAGTGGTGGCGCTGGACCCGCCGGGATTGGCGCCGCCGACGGGCGGTGGATTTAACTTTCTTGGAAGCGCGCCACCACCACCGGAACCGAAATGGGCGGCACCGCCGATGCCCGCAAAAGCGAAGCCAGCGGAGCCGAAGCAGCCAACGCAGGCAGAGCTGGATGCGTATTTGAATTCAGTGAAGGACAAAGTTCGCGGCGCGATCGTGTTCGTGGGAAAGCACGTGGACGTGGCCGAGGACATGAACCCCGCGCCGATGCGTCGTCCCGAAGACGA
>WNFP01005484.1_pt1 | contig 10221 bp, 6 predicted proteins | sample 5400201 | NCBI WGS metagenome assembly WNFP01 (sample SAMN13153355, study PRJNA577476) | soil metagenome | isolation source: 115 cm saprolite under Madrone tree | place: USA:California | collected 2016-06-14
GACACATCTACGCTCGAGGAACTGAATCCGTACAAGTTTTTCGAGGCGGCTTCTCTCTATACCGCACGGCTGGTTAATCCGGAGCAGGCCCGCGCGGTCATCAACACCGCCATCCTCACGGCTGTTCTGGAAAAGGGTCCCACCGTTCTTTCCATACCTGGCGATATCGCGTCAGCCGATGCTCCGGACCAGCCTACCGACTTCACCATTGCAGCCCCAGCTATCCTGAGACCTTCCGATACAGACTTCGAAAAATTGGTGAGGATGATCGATGAAGCGAAAACGGTGGCGATCTTTGGTGGGGACGGTTGCAGGGAAGGGCGAGACGAAGTGGTTGAACTGGCGTGCAAGCTGAAGGCCCCCCTCGGCTATTCCTTCCGCGGGAAGGAATGGCTGGAGCATGACAATCCTAACGCCGTTGGCATGACTGGGCTGATGGGTTATGGGGGGGCGTACAACGCAATCCATGAAGCCGACCTCTTGCTCATGCTGGGTACGGATTTTCCGTTCTCAGAATTTCTTCCCGGCGCCAGTGTAAAGAAGGTTCAGATTGACAAGAACCCGAAGCACATCGGCCGCCGTACAGCGCTAGATCTTGGTCTTGTCGGCGATATCAAGTCGACGGTCAGCGCATTGCTTCCAGCCGTGTGTGAAAAGACGGATGGAGAATTTCTCGCGAGGCAGATTACGCACACGGAATCCTTCCACAAACTGCTGCAGCACTATGTCGAGAAGGGACCGGCGATAAAACCGATACGCCCTGAATTCCTCGCCGCGACGCTCAGCGAGCTCGCTTCGGATGACGCAATGTTTTTTGCGGACACGGGTACGGCCTGTATCTGGCTTGCGAGACATATCTTCGGTGGAAAAAACCGCAGGCTCTTTGGCTCATTCTCGTGGGCGTCTATGGCCAATGCTGCACCGAACGCCTTCGGTTGTGCTCTGGCATATCCCGGCAGACAGTGCATCGCGTTATGCGGCGATGGAGGCTTCACGATGCTGGGAATGGGCGATCTGCTGACGCAGATAGAACGACGAACTCCCATGGTTCAAGTCATTCTCAACAACGAGAAGTACGACTTCGTCCATATCGAACAACAGGAGGCCGGCATCATTCCGTTTGGCGTGGAGTTCAAGAATCCAAATTTCGCCAAGGTTGCCGAGGCGATGGGCGCGAAAGGGATTCGTATCGAGGAACCCGGGGACGTACGAGAAGGTCTGGCTGAAGCTCTCGCGTACAAGAATGGTCCCGTCGTTGTCGACGCAGTTGTAGACCCCTTGGCGCTTGCCATGCCGTCCCATTCACCATTCCACACGGTCAAGGGGTTCACTCTCAGTTTCGCCAAGCAAGTGCTGAGCGGCAGGTTGGACACGGTGATTGAAGAGATCGAGCGAAACGTGGGAATCGTCTGAGCCGCCCTCCCGCGAGTGTCGTAGCTATCGAAATGCAGCCTTGCGTCGCCCTCGGCGCGTAGAAAAATATGTTGAACATGACCAAACCCATTCTGGTGGTAGCCACCCGTTATACGAAGGAAGTTGAAGACCGTATCGACCGCGATTACAACGCGCGACGAAACCCGAACCAGTTTCCCTTCAGCCTGCAGAAGCTGCTCTCCGCGGCCGAAGGAGCCGACGCCTTGTTTATCACGCCCGCAGACCGTTTGGACTCTGGATTTTTCCAGAATGTTTCGCCCACCTTAAAAATCATCGCCACGTTCTCGGTGGGTTTTGAGCATATCGATCTGGAAGCCGCCGCTCGCAGGAAAATTCCAGTCGCTTACACCCCTGGTGTCAACAGTGAAGCTACGGCTGACATCGCGATGCTGCTTTTGCTGGGTGCTTCGCGGCGCGCTTACGAGGCTCAGGAACTGGTTCGAACGGGAGCGTGGAAGCAGCCTCTGGGCACGGACATGCTATTGGGGTGGCAAGTTGGTGGCAAAGTCCTCGGCATTTTGGGAATGGGACGCGTGGGACAGGCCGTGGCGCGTCGAGCGCGAGGATTCGGAATGAAGATTCACTATTACGACACTAAGGAGTTACCCGCGGAAATCGCAGGCGATGCCGTCTACCACGAGGATCCGTCGGATCTGCTTCGCACAAGCCAGTTCTTGAGCCTGCACGCTCCGGAGACTCCTCGGACTCGCCATTTCTTGAACTCCAAAGCCATAAGCCTTCTGCCCCCCGGGGCTATCGTGGTGAACACGGCTCGCGGCGGATTGGTGGTCGATGACGATCTTATCGCTGCTCTCAAGAGCGGGCGAGTCGCCGCTGCCGGACTCGATGTATTTGAAGCCGAGCCAAAACTTCATCCGGAATATGTTTCGCTAAAAAATACATTTCTATTACCACACATCGGCAGCGCCACGATTGAAACCCGTACAGCCATGGGCATGCTGGCCCTGGACAATGTGGAGGCGGTGCTGAACGGTTTACCTGCGCCGACCCTCATCCCTGACCGCATTCGGAAATTTGTCTGAGCCAATAGGAGGAAAGAATGAGCGAACGCTGGAAAGTAGTGATCGTAGGCGGGGGATTTGGCGGGCTTTCTACGGCCCAGCACTTGAACTCAAATCTGGTAGACGTGACGCTTATCGATCGGCGGAACTATCACCTTTTCCAACCACTACTCTATCAAGTCGCGACCGGCTCGCTTTCGGCGGGAGAGGTCGCCTCGCCGCTTCGGGGCGTCCTAAGCCGGCAGAAAAATACTCGCGTTTGGTTAGGAACCGTCGTGGACATCGATCCTGATTCCAAACGCGTCTTTCTAGCCGATGGGGCCATCGTTCCTTACGATTCCTTGATCATTGCCGCCGGCTCGCAGACATCCTACTTCGGGCACAACGAGTGGCAAGAGTGGGCGCCCGGCATGAAGAGTGTCGAAGAAGCTACGGCCATCCGTCACAAAATTCTGTATGCATTCGAAGTGGCCGAGCGCCTTTCCGATCCCGTGCAGCGCCGAAGTTGGCTCACATTCGTGATTGTTGGTGCGGGACCGACGGGCGTGGAACTCTCTGGAGCGATTGCAGAGATCGCCCGCCAAACGCTTAAAAATGACTTTCGTTCCATCCATCCCGAGGAAGCGCAGATCATCCTGCTGGATGGTGCGCCTCGAGTACTGATGCCTTTCCCTGAAGACCTGGCGGAAAAGGCAAGCCGTTCGCTTGCCAAGCTTGGAGTCGAAGTGAGGTGCGGTGCAATGGTCAAAAACGTGGACAAAGATGGTCTGACGATTGATTCCGGCAGGCGAACTGATTCAATCGCCGCGAAAACTGTGGTCTGGGCTGGCGGTATCACCGCGTCGCCATTGGGCAAGATCGTGGCTAGCCGCACAAAAGCCGAAACCGACAAAGGAGGAAGAGTCAAAGTACAACCTGACCTGACGATTCCAAGCTATCCGGATATTCAAGTAATAGGCGATCTGGCTTCAGCGAAAGATGAAAAAGGAAAACCTTTGCCTGGAGTGGCCCAGGTCGCCATGCAGGGAGGGGCCTATGCAGCAAAGGCGATCTTGCGAAAAGTAAAGGGGAAGCGGGAGCTTCCACCCTTTCGTTACTTCGACAAAGGATCTCTGGCAGTGATTGGACGTGCGGCCGCAGTTGCGGACGCTTTCGGTCTTCATATTTCAGGATTCTTAGCGTGGCTGGTTTGGGCTTTTATCCATATAACCTATCTGGTTTCGTTCCAAAGTCGCATTCTCGTTTTCATTCAATGGGCGATACAGGATCTGACATTCAGTCGCGGTGCACGGTTGATCACCGGCAGCGCTCCCACGGATTTCAATTTCTCTAAGGAGCTTTCTGAAATCAAGCGTGAACCGGTAAATGTCCCACGTTGACCACTGCGCTCCCACTCCTGGGTCGGGACAGATGTCTGAAGTGGGAAGTATGCAAATCCGGTTAGCGTTAGCGATTCGCTAATCATCCTCGACTTTGAACCTCAACCCCGAGGCCTTGCACCCTTCCGCATTGCATCATCCGATACAATCTATCCGGCGTTGTTAACCGGAGCTTGATCGGCGACGAAAGAACTAAGCTCGCGACATCTTGATTTTGACTTTCCTTCTGATTGAGGCTCGTCGTTATGAGCACGCAGGATGTGCCCACCATATTCATTGTCGATGATGACAGAGATGTGCGTGAGTCTCTCCAGGAACTGCTGGAGTCCGTCGGCTTGCGCTCTAAGTCTTTCGAAACTGCACAGGAGTTCTTGTCGAGTCAGCGCAGCGACAGTCCCAGTTGCCTAATTCTTGATGTGAGACTCCCCGGCATTAGCGGCTTGGACCTTCAGCACGAACTGAAAAGAGGGAAAGTAGGTATTCCAATCATCTTTCTTACAGCACATGCAGACGTTCCGATGTCGGTCAGGGCCATGAAGTCTGGCGCGGTTGAGTTTCTCACCAAACCATTCAGGCACCAGGATCTGCTCGATGCGGTTCAGCGATCACTCACTCGGGATCGCATCGTCCGCGAAAAGCAACGAGACACTGCTGAACTGCGACAGCGATACACCGCATTAAGCGTCCGGGAGCGCGAGGTGATGAGCCTCGTCGTTTCCGGAATGCTTAATAAGCAAATTGCGGCAGAACTCGGTGCCAGTGAAGCTACCGTCAAAATGCATCGGAGCCAGGTGATGAAAAAGATGCTGGCTAAATCCTTGCCTGAGCTCGTCAGAATGGCGGACAAGCTGAAGTCCATCACATAGCCGATTTTGCGCGAATCGATATTTCTCCCTCGCCGGAATATCGATAGGATGGATCTAATCTCCTAAAGTCTGGTTCAGTCAGCCTAAAGTTTGATTGCTCCAAGTGAAGTAATGACGTTAAGCTGACCACATGTCGGTGGACCGAACGCCCAAATTAATAGCGATCATCGATGACGACGAGGCCATGCAAGACTCACTGCGCGACCTGATGGAAGCGGCTGGACTGGTCGCACGGTGCTTTGGAACGGCGGAAGAATTCCTCGAATCAGATTTGCATACTCGGGCTGCGTGCCTAATTGTTGATATCCGTATGCCGAAGATGTCGGGCCTGCAGTTGCAGTCTCGGCTGAAAGAAGAGGAATGCAATATTCCGATCATCTTCATCACGGCTCATGGAGATGCCAGGATGAGAATTCGAGCGATGAGAGAGGGTGCAGTCGAATTCCTCGCAAAACCGTTCGATCATCGCTTGCTGCTCAAAAGGGTCCGAGATGCACTTGATATGTGAGCAACCCCGGTTATTGCAGTCGCGTGGGGAGCCTTAAGTGTAGAGGTTTCTGTGGAAGATTATGCAATAGTCACGCACCCTGTGCCAGATCAGGCCGAGCGCACGTTCGAGCGGATCATCGGCAATAGCGCTGCCCTCGAATCTGTTCTCGACCATGTGGAGCAGGTTGCCCCTACCGACTCGACTGTCCTCATCGAAGGGGAAACCGGTACGGGAAAAGAACTCATTGCTCACGCCATTCATAACGCCAGTCAGCGTTGCGGGCGCGCTTTTATAAAACTCAATTGCGCGGCCATTCCGCTGGACCTTCTGGAAAGCGAGTTGTTCGGTCATGAGAAGGGCGCCTTCACCGGAGCCATCGCGCAGAAGATTGGCCGCTTCGAAATGGCCGATAAAGGTACGCTATTTTTGGACGAAGTAGGCGACATCCCCCCGGCGTTGCAGCCGAAGTTGCTGCGTGTGTTGCAAGAGCAGGAGTTCGAGCGACTAGGCAGTGGTCGCACCCACAAGGTGGACGTTCGACTCGTGGCGGCAACCAATCGGGACCTCATCAAGATGGTTGCTCGCGGGCAATTTCGCAGTGACCTGTATTATCGCCTGAACGTCTTCCCTATCTTGCTGCCGGCGCTCCGAGAGCGCCGGGAAGACATTCCCGTTCTTGTCACGCATTTCGTAAAGATGTTTAACCGCCGCATGGGGAAGCAAGTGGACAGCATTCCTCCAGAAACCATGTCTGCATTCCAATGGCATTCCTGGCCCGGGAACATACGCGAGTTGCAGAACCTGGTGGAGCGCGCAATGATCCTTTCACGCGACGGTGTGCTCCCGAATCCCCTGCATAAAAGGCGAACTTGGCCTATCATCGTTAGTCTGCAGCAGTCACAGGCTTTGCCATCGTCTATGACGTCGGAAGACTCCGACCGCGCTCTGATCGTGGAAACACTTGAGCAGGGCGGCTGGATCGTCGGTGGACCGCGCGGCGCAGCGGCGAAACTGGGACTGAAGCGAACTACGTTGCTGGCCAAGATGCGAAGATTGGGAATCTCGCGGCCTATTCCGCAAGACGGAACTGACGTGATCAGCATCGCGCGAGAAGACGTCTAGGCGTGAAATTCGACTGGCACCAAAAGTGGAGCAGCAGCCCGAAGGTTACATCCCAATCGCCGGGATTCTAGTCCTCCGAGAAACAAAGTAGATACTGGACAACGAGAATGACGGTTTTCGCTTATGCACGTGAATCACTCTGAAATCGTGGCGGCGAGTCGCATTGAAGCAGCTTCTGCGATGTGTCCCGTCTTGCGAATAGCTATCGTTTTCCTTAGCGTGGTGGCCTTGATGGCATGCAGGTCAGAAAAACTCCAGGAAACACCGTCCATCAGTTTCACCCATATTCCTCCTGCAGCCCAGGGTGGCCGCGAAAGAGTCGACACGATCTCTGGACGGGTAAGAAACGCTCGACCAAAGCAGCAGATTGTTATTTATGCGCACAGCGGGCCCTGGTGGGTACAGCCCTGGCCTGATCACCCCTTCATTCCCATCAAAGCAGACTCGACGTGGAGCACGGAAACTCATCTGGGATTTGAGTATGCTGCGTTATTGGTGGAGCCGGATTATCATCCACTGCCGGAGTTGGATGTAGCTCCGACCCAAGGCGGTCCCGTTGCTCTCGTGACAATTGTGAAGGGCGTTGGAACGCCGCAATTTGCCCCGACCGGATCGCTTAGATTCAGCGGCTATGATTGGGGTGTTCGCATGATTGAAAGTGACAAGGGAGGCACGGACAACCTCTACGATGCTGAAAATGCATGGACCGATGCGAGCGGGGCGCTCCACATGCAGATCAAAAACAAATCGGGCAGGTGGTCGTGTGCAGAAATATACCTAAATCGCGGTCTCGGGTACGGCACGTATTCGGTAACTGTGCGTGATACTTCTCACTTAGAACCCGCCGCGACCTTCAGTATGTTTACCTTCGATGACTCGGCTAGCGAACAGCACTTTCGCGAGATGGACGTAGAGGTCGGCGGCCGGGGTAGCGCTGCGAATAAGAACAATGCACGATATATAATTCAACCGTTTTACATTCCTGGGAACCTGTTCCTTTTTGCGGCGCCCTCAGGCACCTTGACGTATGTCCTGCGCTGGGAATCTGGACATGCAACTTTCAAGACCTTTCGCGGAAGATCTGCTGGTGTCGGAGCGCAACTCGTTTCTGAGCATGAGTTCACGTCCGGCATACCAGTACCGGGTAAGGCAATGCCTCGTCTGATCTTTTACGTCGTTGCCAGCGACAAAAATCCTATGCAGAAGCCAAGCGAGGTTGTGGTTGAGAAGTTTGAATACCTTCCGTGAGGACGGTTTTCGAAGGCGCTGGCTACTGAGGTGCGCCACTGCCGGACTCGCGGCTTTCTGCTTCGCTGTTTCGGCGTCTGCGCTCGATCCCACTCGGACCGTGTCGCAATATCTCCAAGACTCGTGGGGAACTGAGAGAGGTTGGCCCGGCGGATCTATAACGGCCATCGCACAGACTTCCGATGGATATCTCTGGATTGGGACAGATAAAGGCCTTGTTCGTTTCGACGGCTTGAATTTTCACCAGTTCCAGTTGGCCCATCCTGATCCAATCTGGATTGGCTCTGTACGCACACTCGCCGTTGACGCAAGCGATAACCTCTGGATCTTGCTACAAAACACCCAAGTCTTTCGTTACCAAAATGGAAACTTCCAGCTTATCCGCGGCGAGACTGAGAACGGCACAACCGCAATGGCACGGGGGACGTCCGGTGCGGTTTTGCTCTCCTCATTAGCTGAGGGAACTCTCACATACAGTGACAACCGATTTCGAAGCCTGTCATCCGCAGCTCTTCTCACCGACGCCGCAAGAGCCGCGAACAGCGAAGCTCCTGACCAGCGAGCAACTCCCTTCAGTTGGTTTGATCGCTTGGCGGCGCCCACCTCGGTGGTAATCGCCATGACCCAGACTGACGACGGAAAGATTTGGCTTGGCACGGAGCATCAGGGGCTTTTCTATCTCAAGGAAGGCCGCGTTTCGAGCGCATCGAATAGGCGGGTCGATACGAAGATTAATTGCCTTTTGCCTATTCAAAACTCAGAATTGTGGGTCGGAACCGCGAAGGGTGTGCTGCGCTGGAATGGAACAAAGCTTACTTCGGGAGGTGTACCGTCATCACTTCTCAGTCTCGATGTACTTTCCATTATTCGCGACCGGGCCTCGAACATCTGGGTTGGCACGAGTCGCGGACTGTTTCGCTACAACGCGAATGGAGTTTCTTTACTGAGTACCACTGGACCGGTGGCTGCGCTCTTCGAAGATCGGGAGGGAACCATCTGGATCGGTGGCACGCGCGGTCTCGAGCGACTGCGAGACAGCGCCTTCGTTACATACTCTGTTCCCAATTTGAAATCACAGAGTATGGGGCCATTGCACATTGACTCCGGCGGCCGCACTTGGATTGCGCCTATCCAGGGCGGTTTGCGATGGCTGACGGCAGGAAAAACTGGGGTTGTCTCTGCCGATGGGATCGCCAACGATGTCGTCTACTCCATTGCCGGCACTGGCAATGATGATGTCTGGCTGGGGCGACAACAGGGTGGACTCACCCATCTGCTCTACTCGGGCAATTCGCTTACAGCCAAGACCTACACGCAGGCAGACGGCCTCGCACAAAACAGGGTGTACGCGGTCCATCGTAGTCGTGATGGTACCGTCTGGTCCGGGACCCTCAGTAGTGGTGTAAGCGAACTAAAGAACGGTCATTTCACAAATTTCACGACTACAGAAGGGTTGGCGGCGAACACAATATCGTCGATTGCCGAGGGCGCTGACGGAACGATGTGGTTCGGGACCCCGAAGGGCATCAGTGCCATGTCGCCGAGGGGGTGGCGAACCTATACCGGCAACGACGGATTACCCTCCGAGGATGTCAACTGCCTCCTGCAGGATTCAACGAGAATCCTGTGGATAGGAACGGCCGAAGGTCTCGCGTACCTCAGTGACGGGCAGGTGCATGTACCCCGCGAGGTACCTGAGTCCCTTAAAGCACCAATATTCGGCATTGAAGAAGACAAAAACGGCCGGCTGTGGATTGCAACCTCAGATCACGTTTTGCGCGTTCCGCGCGACAAACTGCTAGACGGTATTGTGAAAGCAGTCGATGTTCGCGAGTATGACCAGGCCGACGGTCTCGAGAGCACTGAAGGAGTGAAGCGGAGCCGATCGGTGGTCTCCGATTCAACGGGCAGGATCTGGTTTTCACTCAGCCGCGGCTTGTCGGTTGTTAATCCATCCCAGATCACTGACAATTCAGTTCCCGCGCTGCCTCAGATCGAGGCGATCACAGCCGATAACAACACCGCAAACCTCGCTGCCATCGTTCAAATTCCTCCATCTCCCAGGCGAATCACATTTGAGTACACGGGGCTGAGCCTCGCGGTGCCCGGGCGGATTCGCTTTCGATATTTCCTCGAAGGTTTCGACAGCAGCTGGAGCCAGCCGGTTGAAACGCGAGAAGCCGTTTACACGAACCTTGGGCCCGGCTCCTATCGATTCCGGCTTGTCGCCAGCAACAGCGAGGGGCTGTGGAACGGAGCGGAAACTGCGATCGCTTTGAACGTCGCCCCGGCCTTCTACCAGACCGTTTGGTTTCGCTCTCTAGGCGTGTTTCTCTTCTTGGCAGTTCTCGCTGGGCTTTATCGCCTTCGAGTCCGCCATTTGGAACGGCAGCGGGATGCTCTTCGCAAGAGTGAAAAAGAGCTTCGCGATGCGATCGATACGATTCCGGCAATCGTGTGGAGTACTCTGCCCGACGGCTCCAACACTTACATTAACAGGCGATTTTTGGAGTACACGGGGTTATCGGCCGAAAAGATGGCCGGATCAGGGTGGCGAGCGTTAATTCACCCTGATGATCTTGAGCGGCATGCAGGTAAATGGGGGGAAGCGGTTGCTACCGGCAAGCCCCACGAAAATGAGGTGCGTTCCCGCCGCTCGG
>WNFP01005489.1_pt1 | contig 10216 bp, 10 predicted proteins | sample 5400201 | NCBI WGS metagenome assembly WNFP01 (sample SAMN13153355, study PRJNA577476) | soil metagenome | isolation source: 115 cm saprolite under Madrone tree | place: USA:California | collected 2016-06-14
ATGGCGCTCATCGAGCCGGGCGACGAAGTGCTCTACCCCGATCCGGGCTTTCCGATATATCCGTCGTTCACGCGCGGGCTGGGCGCCACGGCGGTGCCCTTCAGGTTGGAAGAGAAGAATCAGTTCCAGCCGGATATGCATGAAATCGCAAGAATAATCACCGCGCGCACCAGCATGATCATATTCAATTCACCGAATAATCCGACAGGAACGGTTTTCAGCAAGGCGGCGCTCCAGAAAATCGCGGAGCTTGCGACAAAGCACGATCTGTGGATTCTTTCGGACGAAGTTTACGCGCGCATTTTGTTCAGCGGCGAGTACGAGTCCATTCGAACGCTGCCCGGCATGGCGGAGCGCACCGTAATCATCGACGGATTTTCGAAGAGTTTTGCCATGACCGGCTGGCGCCTGGGATATGCCGTGGCACCGGTACCGGTAATCGACGCGATGGATTTGTTGGTATTGAACACGTTTACGTGCGCGGCGGAATTCACCCAGGTGGCGGCTATCGAAGCGCTACGCGATTCGACAAATTCAGTGGACACGATGGTGGGGGAATACCGCAAGCGGCGCGATCTTTTTGTCACCGGGCTGAATCGCATCCCGGGATTCCGCTGCCAAGCCCCAGAAGGTGCTTTCTACGCCTGGGTCAACATCGAAGACACAGGACTTTCCGCAGAAGAAGTGCAGAAGCTATTGCTTGAAGAGGCCGGAGTCGCGGGAATCGCCGGCAGGGCGTTTGGCGCTAGCGGCAAAAATTATCTACGGTTCTCGCTCGTGAGTGCGCGGAATCTTCTCGACGAGGCGCTCGAGCGCATGCAGCGTGCCTCGGTGCACTGGCGCGCCGAGGTGTCGCGCTAGGGCCAGGCTTTATGGAGACAAGAAATGAGCACAACGACTCAACCAAAGCACATTGCATGGAAGAACGTGGAACGCGAGCAGCTTAATCCGCTCATTGACCGGGAGATGGTCGTCGGCGACAAAATCATGCTGGCGCGGGTGCTGCTGAAGAGAGGCGCGCACGTGCCGATGCATCACCACCACAACGAACAGGTGACCTACGTACTCGAGGGGGCGCTGAAATTCGCCATCGACGGCAAGGAAGTGGTGGTGCGGGCGGGAGAGGTGCTGTGCATTCCCTCAAATATGCCGCATGAAGCTTGGGCGCTGGAGGATACGGTCGATCTGGACGTGTTCAACCCGCCGCGAGAAGACTGGCTGAACAAGACAGACGATTATTTGAGACACGGCCGCTAATCTCATCGGACTTTTTCAACTGGCCTCCCGTGCACCGATTCGCCCTTTTCTTTTTTGCCGCATTTGCGCGAAAGAGCGTAGACAAAGGGGTCTGGTTTGTTTACCGTGGCTACGGTACCGATTCCGGGCGTGGGGTCAACTCTCTGAGCGGAGTGTCAAGATGAGGTTCTTAGCGACGGTATTGTTGCTGCTCGGGACCGTGTGTGTTGCTCGGGCGCAGGTGAACGCGCCAACCTTCATGATCCACAAGGGGAACGTCGCTCAAAACTTCTCGGCGACTTCCGCCGCAAGGGCGGAGCTCATCAATTCTCTTGCCGTTGCGGATTCTCTCTCCCAACCGGCGGCCAAACCAGCGAATGCGCTCGGAGCGCCAGGGGTTGTCACCGCGCTGGTTGTGCCGGTTGAGAGTGCCGACCCCGCCCCTCCTTCCCCCAAGCCGCGATTTATCTTCGGCGGGCGCGACGACTATCGCTGGGAGCTAGGATTCGGCGTTACCTGGTTCCGGTTCCAATCCTCGGTTTTTGATGCCAACGCCTTTGGCATTAAGACTTCGGTTGCTTACTTCACAAACGAGTGGTTCGCAATTGAAGGAAACGTCTCGGCCGCCTTCGCCCCCCAGATTTTCCAAAACGAGCACGTCAAGCTTGCAACTTACGGCGCTGGCCCCAAGATCGCCTGGCGGCAGAGGCAATGGGAGCCCTGGCTACACGGGATTTTTGGCGGCGCTCACGAACAGCCGCAGGCCACGGGCTTCGGCCGCAACACTTACTCCATACAGGCCGGTGGCGGCGCAGATTACCGCTGGAACCCTCGCCTGTCTTTCCGGTTGGAGGGCGACTACGTGCGCACCGGGTTCTTCAAGCAATCCCAGAACAACTTCCAGTTGGCGGGTGGATTCGTTTTCCACTTCTAGAGCTGAGGGCGCGAAAGAGCGACGGGGTTACCTGAGGATGAATGTCGTGAGCTCGCCGAAAGGAGCCTTCTTAAGAATCAGTGTAAAACCGTGCCGTAAAACGCGTCGTGCCCGCCACGCAAGTCTCTGCCGTAGGAAAGAATGATTGTCAGGCCTCCCAAGACGCGGACCTTGCACTGCGCGCCGGAATCCCAGAGCCAGCTCCGCGAACCGAAGAGGCCCGAGGAATCGGCAACAGCGCCGCTATCGAGAAACGGACCGAGCTTCACGGTAAAAAAACCATTCTCATAGATGTTCTTGTCCATCTCCCAATTGGCAAGAAAAAACCTTCGGCCGAGCGGAGCAGCGCCTTTCCGACCGTCGAACGTTCCGGCATGACCACGCAGCCAGAGGTCGTTGTCGCGTTCGATGCCCAACTGGAACAGTTCATCCAGCGCAGCCTTGCCAGCGGTTCCGCCGGCGCGAATTTGTCCTTGCATCTCGTAATCATCGCCCTGTGATCGGGGAAACCAATGCGCGCGCAGTGAGCCTCGGAGCGTGGCGAACGGTCCAAGGCCATCGGCAAACTCACGGCCCGCCCGTGCTTCGGCCGAGGAATCGAGCGTGAAGCGGCGCTCGGCCACCCGCGCCAGAGTCCGCTCGAAGCGAAGCCGCCCCGCAAGAGACGTGCTGCCGGTGAAGAAGGTGCGCTCGGCAGGCGAGGCAACGGCGCTCACATTTCGAAAGTTTCGATTGGCGATGTCCGCGCCGGCGCTCCAGTTCCATCTACCGTTCACGATGGAATGCACCTCCAATCCAAACGCAGCGCGGCGCATGTTCAGACCCGTCAGGGGTGTCCCAGCGCCAAAAAAAGTTTGGGACAGGTTCCAGTTTTCATTGCGCGCATCGGCGTAAACCTGCAAACGCAGACCGGGGTCGCCGTAGAGCGGCGTGGAGAGCGTGAGAAAGACTCGCCGTTTTTCCGAATCCCACCGCGCCAGCGAAGTCAGATTCACGGCGTCATGGCCGAGATTGTAGAACTCAGGATAGACCGTAGCGTAGGGCAAGCCGCTCAGCAGCGAAACGATGCCCTCAACCTTGGAATCGCCCCACCCATTTCTCTCCGCCAGGTGCAGCGTCACGTCGTAATCCCCGGAATCAGCAGGAGCAAGTTCGATCCGCCGGCTCGAAAAGACACCCAGATTATCCAGACGCGCTTGCGTCGTAAGCAGCGCGTCGCGGCTCAGGATTTGCGGAGCGTTGAAGGCGATGGCGCGGTTGCGGAGCGATTCCTTCAGTCGCAGCGGCGGCGCGAACTCCACATGACGAAGCCGTGGTTTGTCTTCCGGATTCCAATACTTCAACGCCGCTTCGAGGTTGCCTTCGAGAAAATAAACCGTGGCGAGAAATTCGCGCGCGTACGCGTCTTGCGGATTCAAACGCAGCGCTGCATGCAACTGGTCCTTCGCGGTTCTAAAATCTTTCTGCTTGTAGGCTATGCCTGCCAGTTCAACCAGAAACCGCGGATCGTTTGGCGCTTTTCGCAAACCGGCGTCAAACGCCAGTTTCGCTTCAGGCCATTTCTCCAGGCGGGCCAAGGCAAGCCCCTCCAGAAAGTCGAACTCAGGCGACTGGTCCGCAGGACCCTTCGCGAGGCCGATAGCCTCATTCCAATGTCCCGCATCGAAGGCATTTTGCGCGGCGGTCAGGCGGGCCTGATCGGAAGGATGATCTTGAGCGAATGCTGGAGAACCGAGCATCAGAACGGCAATCAGAAGAAAAATCACTCGGCCTTTTGGGGGACTGCCAGCAGCATCCAATTGCGCTTCGGCCGCCATTCCTTTTCGAAATCCGCGCGTTCGAGCCTCAGAAGCTTGCCGCGCGCAGGGTCGTTGATGAAGACTGCCCCGCTTTGCCAATCGATCCCGGTCACGACGACGTAATGGAGCACGGCTTTATCGCTGCCCGGCTGGAGACTCACGATTAGCGGCCGCCCCTGTTTCAGTTGTTCCTGAAGATCTTTCCATTCCCCCTCGAGAGGAAAAACGCGAAAGCCGGAATCTTTCAGATAGCTTTCCATATCCGAAGCATAGATCCCACGCGCTTTTCGGGAATAGAGTTGCTTTTGAATGGCTCCTGCGTCGGCGCGCAGTGGTTCAACGCGCGCACCATGCGCGTTCCAATATTGCAGAACCATGGAGATGGCGGCAGACCCGCAACCGTCCTCGCTTTGCTTTACAAACGGCACGTCGAGCCACACTCCCGCGTTTTCCTGGGACGCCGGTGAGTTCGACCGTCCCAGGAAAAGGAGCAGGAGCAAACCGAGCACAATCCGGTTTATCCGCGTAACGCAGGACTCCGAAATATAAGAATTAACGAAGCGCAACCGCCAGGACGATGATGCCGATGGCGATCAGGATGATCCACAGCATATCGCGGTCCGATATGCGCCCGGCGGCGAAATCGTTCTGCGCCTGGCGAGACCTCTCGGCCAGCTTGGCAAGATCTTCATCGCTTAGTTGGCCGACGGCCTTATCCACCTTCTGGTAGTCGAGTTTGGCCGATTTCAACGCTTTTTGGGCCTGGTCGGAAGAAAGCAGCGTGCGAACAGCTTCCTCGTTTGCTTGGCGCGTCTGGGCCGGCCGCGCCGCGTCTTTGTTCAGGTCGCTCAGAGAAACGACATGTTGCTTGTCTTGGGCCCGCGCTGGGATTCCTGCCAAACCGAACAAGGTGGCAATCGCCAGCATCGACACACACATCTTGACGCGAAAATGCATTCTTCCTCCTCTGTTTGGCTGGGGCAAGTCTAGTTTACGAATTGCATCGCATGGTGACAAGAAACTTCTGTGCAATGTTTCGAATGTGCGACGGCCAAAGACTTGTATCACTTTGTGGGCAACGGCTCCCGGTATTTGGTGGCGTCCACAGACTTCCATTCGCCCTTGATGATGCCTGCCCGAATCTGCGCGGCGGTTTTGCCCTTCTGCGACTGTTCGTAGGTGTAGAAGTCCTCATAGATGCAGGTGCCGCATTCCGAGCCGTGTTTGCTGGCAAAGCAATCGAGCAGGCTGCCGTGGCCCTTAGTGCGGTCGCAATGACAATAGCAGGGCTCCTGGTAAAGCGTTTTCTTGATCTTCGCCGCGAGCGTGTAAGCGTTTTGCACCAAGGGATCACTGAAGAGTTCGGGGTCCATCGTCGCGGGAAGCGCACCTTGAGGCGCCTGCGCATGATACGCCGGCACCGGCTCGTCTGCCCCGGCCTGAGGCGTCTTCATGCCTTGAGACGATCGCGAAGCGGCCGGTTGGGGAACAAGTGTTAAGACAAATGCCAAACCGAAGAAAACCGCGCCACCTAACAACTTCACGATTGCTCGCATACCCACCTCCCGTTCCTTTCTCAAGTGCAAAACCTTCGCAAAGAAATCAGAGATGGCCGCCCGTCCAGCATCACGACCCGTTAGACGGCGGAAATGCCGTTTTGTGTGAGCCAGATGAGCAGCGCCTCAGGGTCGACTGCGCCATACTGTTCGTCACCGCTGCCGGACTCGGGTTTGCGCCATCTCCAGACGCCCGCGCCTGCCAGACCTGCAGCTTTGCAATCGTCCAGCGCCGAATCCAGCGAATATCCGGGTGTTTCCGGGTCTTGCGCGGGCAATTCTCCCAGCCAGAGCGGGCAATGAAGGCTTTCCTGTGGCTTCAAAGCCCGCAATTGTGCGCCGAGATCGCCAGTTTGGTCGCGCTCGGTCTTCGGATAATAATGGGCCTGATAGAAATCGAGCGCGAGATCGCTCCAGGCGCGAACCCAGAGGATCCGTGCCGAGCCAAGCGTCACTCGCGCTTGCGAGTATTCGTGCACGGCATCCGCAATCTCACGCGCAAACGCATTGAAATCCGCAAAGTGTATACCGGCTTCTGGAGACGGCGTGAATTCACGAATGGCCCACTCGGGTTCGTTGGCCACTTCCCAGGCGTGGACCGCGGGATGCGCACGAAATTCTCCGAAGAGCGGAATCAGCACTCGCTCAAGCAAGGCTTCCCGCCCCGCGGGAAATTTCAAGACGTTCTGGTTCGGCAGCGACGACGCGGCGGCACCGCGATTCTGCATCCACAGAAAATCGAGCAGGGAAAAACACAGTTGCAAGCCGAATTGCTGCGCCAGTTCGAGCGCGGCGGCAACATCTGCAAAGAGAAGATCATCGGGTCCCGTTGGGATTCCATTATTGACGGCGAGGCCGCTGCGCCCGTCGCATAGAAGGAACCAGCGCACCAGTGCGACGCCCGACGTCCGGATGCGTTCGAAATCTTCGGCGACGGCTTTTCGCGTATCCAGTGTGCTGACGCCCCTTGCGCCCCACGGGCTGCGACCAAAATCCTGGCCGTAATTCACCCACGGATAGTTCACGCCAAGCAGAAATTCGGACGCGGGGGCTGGCATGTTGCTGCAAAACTGCGGCCGCTAATGGACCACAGCCTCCGAAGAAGTATACGCCGGAGAGGGACGTGGCGTGGAAGCTTTCGCTTCCAGATGCCTAGTCCGAAGGTGGCGCTGGACGCGGCGCCCCCAGCCCCGAACAAAGGAAAAGTTCAGCGCACCCCCAATGGCCGAGCTTGCGAGAGGAATTAGCCGCCCGGCCCACTTTTCGGCTGCCTCAGCTCCAACCTTTGCGGCGAAGCGTTCCACAACGCGCGGAGCAAGCTTTTCGAGAATCTGTTTTTCGGCCAAGTCCTTGCCATAGTCGATGCCGGAGGCTGCGGCAGCCGCCTTCCACATTTCGATTCTTTGATCGTGGCCCCGAGCCTCGAATCCATAAAGCAGAGAGAGCCGCTGGATCAGCCGCAGCGTGATCACCGTGAGCAGGCTGGCATCAGGCAAGAAGGTGATCATGCCACCCAAGCCGAATCCGGCGCCTTCGGCAAGCGCCAGACGTTCTGCATCCCGAATCAGCGCCGCGGCGATGGCATCCAGGCGCTCCATCGGAACATCCATCATTCTTGCGAAATTAGGAACCCACAGGCCGTGCTTATCCGCGAGCTGACGCCGGAAATCTTCCGGATCAATTTCGATCGAACGCAGGCCGCGGAGAACTCCAAACCGCAAGAAGCGGCCAAATGTACGCCCCGCGAGCGATGATCTACGCGAGTTATGTAGCCCCGCCATACCTTTCAACATCCTACGGTGGTTAGAAGCGGCTGGCAACCACCACGTTGCAGCCCCCGGCGTATCGCGTGGTGAATCTGACAAAGGAGGGGGGAGTTACCCGGAACGCAGCACAAAAACCGGAGTCCTACTTGACGTAGAAAGGTTTTTGGGTAAACTGCATTTTTCCTTATGGCTACGGCGCCACAAATCGCTCTCACCGATTTCGTGCACGATCTCGACTTCCCGCAGCGGGAAGCCGCGTTTTTCTATGGCCTCTTCCTGCGCGGTTATTCTGCGGATCAGTTGCGACGGGACATCGAGGTCCCCCCGGCGGTCCTCGCCAAATGGCACCGCGAAGCCGAGCATGACCCGCAACTCCGTGATATTTTTGCGCGCATGGTGGATTATCGGCGCCACGTGCTGGCCATTTTTGATGCCTTGGTGGGTTCGGATGGCCAGCCCCAGCGCGTTCAGTAACGTTACTGTCCTTGAGCGTATCCTCCGGAGTTAAAAGTCCTAATCCAAAACCAACGTGTTCGTCCTCTCTCCGGCATCGAGTAATCCCCCTGTACGTTCGTTCAGGTCAAAAACTGTCAGGCAACCAAACGGAGTGACACTTGATCTAAAGGATTTCCGGGGGCAAGTGTCACAAAATGCAGGGGATTCCTTTGATTGACGGAGAGCTTTTCCGGGCGTAGAATCGCAACGTCCCAAATTTTGAGGTGTCTTCATGTCACGGGCAGTCCGGACCCTAATCGCCTCCATGTTTTCGTTCGCAATCGCCATTTTGCCGGCCTTCGGCCAACAGACGCGGGACCAAGGCGCCCCTCCGACACAGCAAAAGCCGGATAGAGAAACAAAGCGAAAGATGAAGAGAACGCTGAAAGAATTAGACAGCGCCTACCGGCAGTGGCTGACGGAGGACGTCACCTACATCATCTCTCCCGAAGAGCGCAACGCCTTTCTTCAACTCGATACCAATGAAGAGCGCGAGCAATTCATCGAGCAATTCTGGCTGCGGCGCAGCAGCAATCCTGATTTGCCGGAGAACGATTTTAAGGAAGAGCATTACCGCCGCATTGCCTACGCCAACGAACACTTTGCTTCCGGCATCCCCGGCTGGAAGACCGATCGTGGCCGCATGTACATCATGTGGGGTCCGGCGGATGAGGTTGAATCGCACCCCACGGGCGGCACGTACGACCGGCCAATGGAAGAGGGTGGCGGCTCAACGAGCACGTATCCGTGGGAAACCTGGCGCTGGCGCTACCTGGAAGGCATCGGCGAGAACATCATCTTGGAATTCGTGGACCCCAGCGGCTCAGGGGAATATCACCTGACGATGGACCCGTCAGAAAAAGACGCGCTGCTGCACGTGCCCGGCGCGGGCTTGAGCCTCCTGGAATCGATGGGCATGGCGTCCAAGACAGACCGCTTCACCCGTTCCGACGGTACAAACCTGCCGAGGTCTATGGGCGGTGAACCTGCCAGCATGAACGAATTCAACCGCCTGGAACTCTACGCCAAAGTCAACAAACCTCCCGAGGTCAAATTCAAGGATCTTGAAGCCGTGGTCACGTCGCGCATCGTCCGCGACCAGGTCCATTTCCACTGGCGCACGGATTATCTGAAAGTGACAAATGACACCGTGCTTGTGCCCGTTACCGTGCAGGTCCCCAACAGCCAGCTTTCTTTTCAGGCGAAGGATGGAATTCACTCCGCGGTACTCAATATTTTCGGGCGCGTGACTACTCTCACCGGCCGCGTGGTGCAAACGTTTGAAGATTCCGTCAGCCGCGATTTCCCGGATACGCTTTTCCAGCAATCGCTGAAGTTGCAATCGATTTATCAAAAAGCCGTTCCCCTGCGCCCGGGGCTGTACCGCCTGGATTTGGTGATCAAGGATGTGCAGAGCGGAAATATCGGTGTCGTGAACACACGCCTAGCGGTGCCGCGTTACGAAGACGAGAAATTGGAAACAAGCTCGCTGATCCTCGCGGACGGAAACAAACTTGAGCATGTGCCATCAAAGCAGATCGGTACGGGACAGTTCGTACTGGGTTCCACGAAGGTTGTGCCCCGCCTCGAAGGTGATTTCACGACCGCCGACAAGCTGGGCATCTACATGCAGGTTTATAATCTCAAGCCAGACGAGAAGACACACAAATCCAGAGCGACTTTCCAGTACACGGTCAAGAAGGGCAACGAGCAGATCATGCAATTCAAGGAAACGTCCGCAGAAATGAAGCAGACCGGCGATCAAATCACAATCGAAAGATTGCTGCCGCTGGCCACGCTGACGCCGGGGAAGTACACGCTGGAAATAAACGCGACGGATACGCTGTCCAATCAGACCATATCTCGGACGGCTGAGTTTACGGTGAAGGCGCAGCCGGAGACGAAAACCGCGGCGAACGCTGCACCGGGGAGGTAAATCAGTGAAACAGGAACGGCTCCGAGCCCTGGGGGCCCTGATCCTGACCGCCATGGTTTCGACCCTCACGGCGATGCCAGGGACCGCGCAATCAAAGCACGTCCCGGGAAAGCTTGCGGGAGTGGTGCGTGACGCTGCGGGAACGCCGCAGATGGGCGCGAGCGTGGAGTTGATCCCTGAAGCCGTGGGATTGGCGGCCCTGCATGGCTTCTTGACGAATACGCAAGGCGTTTTCCGAGGTGACAAGCTTGTTCCGGGCCTTTACACGATCCGCGTAACTCTTGCCGGTTTTCTCCCAACACTCGAACAACATGTCCGTGTCAGTTCGAATGTAACGACCGTGGTTCGCATCGAGCTCGAATCCATGTTTGCATCGCTGGATCAATTGCGCCGCATGCCCGCGAACAGCACGGCCAATGCTGACGATTGGAAATGGGTGTTGCGGTCCGCTTCCACGATGCGCCCGGTTTTGGAATGGGTGGACGGCGGGACCT